>ERZ1292632.136-Hain-H43-01um-R2-136-length-72345-cov-11_pt1 | contig 72345 bp, 112 predicted proteins | sample MGYA00564407_ERZ1292632 | MGnify/ENA primary metagenome ERZ1292632 (study PRJEB36523, sample SAMEA6512637) | groundwater metagenome | collected 2019-01-08 | study: AquaDiva: Metagenomics assemblies of 32 groundwater samples | reverse complement strand
CCTTCGCATACATCTGGAAGAGGGGACCTAGTCGGCCGGCAACGCCGGTTCCGCCTCCGGCGAAGAAGCCATAGGTATCATCACCAACATGGAAGCGATTTGTTGCACTTGCCTGGGGCAAAGGGATGGTGACCAGATTCGGAAGGATCACCCGGAGGATGTTCCCTCCAGTTCCGTTCCGAAACTGATATTCATTGCCGCCGGTGGCCTGGAAATAGAGTCCCACATCCGCGTCCGCCGCCGCCTGGAATGAAAAGGCATCGTTTGCTACTTGCAGGGCCCCGGAGGTGAAGGAGAGATTCCCCCCCAGAGTAAGCCCCGCGAAGGTAGGAGCGAACGTGGTTTTGACGCTCTGGTTGAACCAGTCATTCAGCGTGGGGTTACCATCGAGGGTAATAGTGCGAGCGGCGTCCCCTGTCACCAAGGAAAGTATTCGATCGGCCGTCAGATCGGAACCGGGGGCAATGATGAGGTCGTGAGAGGCGTTCGTGTCCAGGAGGTGCAGGCCGGCGTTCGGAAGAGTTATCTCATTTGCGGCCGTGACGCTGAAGGAATCCACAGTGCCGGTGATGCCAATGCGCCCGGCGTTCGTCCCATCCAGATAGGCGGTGGTATTCAGATAGTGCCGATGGGCATACAGATTGCTCCAGTAGAGCGCAGTCCCTCCGAGTTCGCGCTCGGAATCTGTGGCGGGTCGCAACTGTCCACCCACTTCAAACGCCCCGGCAACCCCACTGTAGAAACGCACTAGGTTGTAGGCCGCGGTCACATCGCGGAGATACAAGTCATCATCGGTGTGAATAAAGAAGCGCCAAGTTTGAGGGGTCGTTGTATCGACGATGTCGAGCGTCGGCGCGGCAGACGAGATAACCGCAGCTGCACTCTGCATCGTTCCCGTGAGCGTCATCGTCGCCCCGTAGTAGTCGTCCGCGCTGACCGACTTCCAGCGCAGGGGCGTTCCTGCCTCCGACCCCAGAATATAGGTGCTGTCCAGGTTCGGCAGAATGCCGTTGCTGACCCCGTCATTCGTCACGTTCGCGACGTGCGTGTAGGCTCCGACCGGGTAGGCCCCCTGGTAGAGCCAGAACTCGATCGGCCCGTTCAGGCTTGCCACCACCATACCGGCTGAAGCCTCCGCGCTGTACACGCCCCCGTGGTCCTGGAAGCCCGTCACTGCCGAGTAGGCCGCGCTCCAGGTCGCCAACACCGCCCCGTGGCCCGCGGTCTCGTTCTCAACGACGACGGCGCTATAGGCCGTGGCCGCGTTGGAGGCGTTCTTGAAGAAGCCCAACACCTCGCCACTCGCCACCGTCTTCTGCACGTGGTGGGAGTAGAGCGGCGCGGCAATACCGATCCCCAGGCGGTCGTTGGCTTCGTCGTAGGCGGAGGTTTTTGCGGAGCCAAGATAGATATGGCCCTTGGTGGCGTGGGAGGTGGAGGAGAGCGTCAGATCGTCGCCGGAGTCAGTACCGCCATACCCGAGTTGGCCGGCCTTGCGACCCGGTAGATAGAAGTACTTGTCCAGGTCCCCGGTAATCGGGCCCGTGTTGATCTTGCTATCCGTAGGCGAATCCCCGAAGAGGTACTTGTAGAGTTCTACATGAGGGCTCCGAAAATCCTCCCAAAGGGTGTAGACCTTTTGATAGAACTCGTCGCGACGGGCGCGGCCAATGGGCATGTCAGCCTCGGGTGTGCTGGAGTGCGGCCTTCAGCATAGGAGAATCATGGCAAGTAAGCCAATGCTTTCCATCCTTGGGAAAACACTTGCCATCTACGCCGCCAAGCGGCAGCGTGTGGTACTCTTCGACCCAGGGGAGATTCAGTACCGCGTTGCGAACGGCATCCGCGTCCCCACAGTTCCCCAGGAACTCATGCCACCAGGCGCACTTCACCAAGCCGTGGAGGTTATTGGCGAACTTGATCTCCGCGGCGGTCTGCCAGGTCGTCGCGAGGTAGCGTGCTTTGGGGCCGATGATGGGCTTCCAGAAATCGAGAACCTGTCTCGCGCTATCGGGGAAAGAGTTCGATCCCGCTACCACCAGGGTGCAGTCCGTCTCTTCTCTCCAGGGCGCCCAGGGGGATTCGCCGATGAACTCCGGTTGGTAGACCATGGTCCGCAGGTGTTCCCCATCCCACTCATAGTCCGCGCAGAAAGCCGGCATAGTGGAACGAATGACGACGAGGGGAACGGTCAGCCAGGACAGCACCTCTTCCACCGCGGAGGTATCTAGGCGGCCGTCTTCCCCGGAGGGTGTGGGGACACAGACGAAGGCGAGGTCGCAGGTGTTGACGGCCTGCCTGTCGCCCTCCCAGGTGAGGTTGTGCAGTCGCGGATCCGCGACGCTAACAACGTGGTACGGACGAACGGCGCGGGCGACGGCCGAACCGACATAGCCGAAACCGACAATTCCAACTTTCATCAGACTCCCCTTTCGGTAGTGTACACTACTCCTGCTCCGCAGCAACCTTCGCCGCCTTGCGCTGATACTCCTCCAGAATCCGGTTGACCGCGTCCTGGTAGAGATTCTGCCCCTGTTCCGTCGTCTCCTCGTTCCCCATGACCGGCCTAGTTTCCCGCTTCGCCTGGTCTACCGCCTTCTTTGCGGCGCGCGCCGCAAACACTTGCTGCTCTTCCGGTCGCAGGGGGGTCGCCCGAAGCCCCGCGACTTCTCCCAGAAGGGTCTTCGGGAGACTGACCGGATAGGGTTCCAAGCCTCCCTTGCGCGGCTCTACTTTGCCCTGCAAGGCCCGCGAGAGACGAGGTAACCCGCGGGAGGTTATAGGCGGCAGGAATTGTGAGGCGAGGTAGGCCCCAATCTTCTTCGCCTTCACCTCGTCACTATCGGTCTGCTCATTGTAAATCGGTTTCTTGGTGAACAGATCCTCATTGCGCCGCACCGATTCATAGATGCCGATAATAGGGATGGCATTCGCTACATCCAAACCGGCGCCGGGTTCCCCGAAAGATCCCCATGGCACCTCATAGGCCACACTAAACCAGTATGTACTGCCCTGCTTATCCTCTAAGGGAAGGGCGATAGACTTCCCATCGGCCATCCAGTGAGGCAGGAAGGGGCGAGTTTGTTCCACCTGGGGACTCTTCGCTCGCGCCCCCGCCTCCGTTGCCTGAATGCCACGCACTACATTGGCATACTTTCCTGGCCGGTAGAGCGCGCCCATGCCGATGTGCTGCACCGCCTTGACGGGCCAGGTCGCGAAGGGGATGATGCCCGAACGGGAGAGGAAGCGAGTGATGCGCATCACATCGCCATAGTCCATTCCCTGCGCGATAGCGTTACGCGCTGCCTGCGCCTTCGGGAGGCCCGACTTCACGTCTCCGAGGTAGGCCCCCAGCTTTGGGGCCTGCTCCGTCACCTCGAAGACGCGGTTCATTCCCTCGTATCCCTTGACGAGGAGCTTGCCCATGGGGCTATCTAGGAACTTCTCGGAGAAGGAACGGATGCCACCAGAACGCGCCAAGTGCATGGCTTGTCGAATCTCTTGGTCTAGTTGCGTTGCCTTGAAGCCGGGAGTAAACGCGGCAAGTTCGTGTTGGGCCGCCCGGCCACCCTTTCCCATCCCCTTATATCCCCAGTATAGATCGCGCACCACCTGCCACAAAGGAGCGTCCCGCAAGAGGTAAGACATCATCGCCTGGGAACGCGCGTTTCGTCCTATGGTTGGAGGGTTCCCGATTACGTGTGCCCACTTCCACGCCGAAACGACTCCTAGGCCAATGCCCTTCAAGCCTCCCATCCTGCTCCAGTCCCCGCTACGTGCCGGTAGTGCCCACCACAGTAGCGCCTCCTTCGTCGGGAGGTTCTCCTGAGAGATGATGCCTAAGTGTCCCGCAACCCACTTCGGCACCACGGGCTTCTCGCGTAGTGCCCCCCACCGTTTTGACTCGTCCTGAATGAGGAAGTAGGCTTCCTGCTCCTTCGGGGACATGCGCTTCAGTTCATCTACCGTCTTGCCCCACCGCCGCGCCACGCGCTTGAGCATCCACGCGTTCGCCTCGATAGATCCCTCAATACGCCCCTGGAGATTGAGGCGCTCCATGATGGGGAGTTCGCCCAATTCCGCCGCCCGCGCCGCGCTCACCGGGCCGCGCGCCTTCGGAGGTTGATTCGCAATGCCTGCGCCGCCGCCCGTACCAGGACCTGCCCCGCGCTGGAGTAGGCCTCGCTCCAGGTCCGCAGCGAGTTCCGGGTCCATCGCGCGAAGCATCTCTAGTTGCTCTTCCGGATGCTGGTATCGCTCAAAGCCGCGCCACAGGTAGAGAGGTCGCTTCAAGGTAGAAGAGGGAAGGGTGCCGGCACGGATTCCCGCCTCGCGGCCTGCCGCGCCCAACTCCTGCACCTGCCCCAAGAGACCGCGCAACTGCGTGGCCTTGGCCGGGTCATGCAGAGAAAGGGCCATGAGTTCGGTATCAATCTTGTTCTGTACGAAGCGAGTGATACCGGGGAGTGCACGCTCTCGCCCCCCGAGGAAGGCCGCGGTCTTCATCTCATCCGTCAGCGATCCACTCTGGCCCCAACCGGGCCGGCCCAGCGTGGTATCCAGGGCCGTCCGCAGTCGCGTCGCCTCGTTGGCCGCGTCCGTCGCCTTCGTGGTGTGGCCCACGGCGCGGGTCTGAAGGCGGCCCACTTGATTTGCCTGCGCGGTGACGGCGCGTCCTTCTGCCTGGGAGGCGAGGCGTTCCAGGCGATCAGCGCGCAGCACCTTCGCCTCCCCTGCCGCCGTCATCGTCTTATCCGCGGCGGTGCGTGCGCCCCGCGCCGCTATCTTCGTTTCCGCCAAGCGCGTGCCCGGGAGAGAAAGTTGCGCGAGGTTAGCTTCGGGATTACGCAGAAGTTCATCCCCGCCAACAGTTGTCACCCGTTGCGTCGAGCGCCCCGCCAGTGCCTCACTGGGAAGCGTCACCATCCGAGTAGGCTGTAGCGCCCGTCGCTCCGCTTCCGCCGCACTCCGCAGCGTTACCGCCCGTTTCGACAACGTCCGCGGGTTCGCGGCCCCGACCGCCGTTGCTTCCTTCGTGAGGCGGTTCGCGGCGCGCGTGTTCGCCCGCACTGCCCGCTCGGCCGCCGCCAGGTCCTTGGCAAGTTGCTCCGCCTGTGCCTTCGTAAGATTTCCCGCCCTCTCCAGGGCGTCTTCCTGCACTGCCTCGGCCGCACGAATAACGCGGGTCAGATCATCGGCAACCGCCGGGTTCTTAGCCGCCGCCGCCAGTTCATTGTGGGCCCTAGCCAAACTCTCGACCAACCGCCGACGCGCGTTCTCCATCTCCTTGATTTCCAGCCGGTCGCTCAGGACTTTCCCGATCTTCCCGGCCGTCCCCCCCTTCGTGGCCAATCGCGCTGCCGCGCCCCGTTGCGTCACCGCGGCCAACTTCGTCGCCTTCCCAATACCCTGCACGAACTTGCGCGAGGTGCCCGCTGGAAGGAAGAACAACGGGTCCATTTCCGCGCCTCGCACCAGAGTGCCGCCAATGGCCTCCCGCACGGTCGGTTCTCTTCCCAACGTCTGAAGGGTGATGTCCCGATTCAGGCGTTCGGGGTCATAGGTGCCGCGCGTGAGAGCTGACCAGCCGCCTTTCAATGCTTTCCGCGGGTCCTTCACCAGGGCAATCTCTGGAGCGAGGGGACCGTACTTCTGTACGCTTCTCTGCCGGCCAGTGCCTTTGAGCTCTCCAGAGCGGAAACGCGCTCCAGATTCCAGGAGATTCCCTCCCCTGCGGAGGGCCGCCGCCGTGATCTTTCTGGCCGCTTGCACGGGCCTGGTCTTGCCTGCCACTGTAACAGCGGGGAAGGTTTTCTCGGTCAACATACTGAAGACAGGCGCGCCGAGACGCTCTGTCGCCGACACCTTCTCGCCGCCCAGAATGCGGTCGAGACGGGCCTTCTGCTCGGGTCTCAACTTAGAGCCACGGACCAGGTCGAGGTATTGCTTCGTCAAGGGATCGGGGGAAGGCGCGGCATTCCGCTCTCCGGCGGCACGCGCCCCCCCGGCCAAGACGTCTCCTGCTAGTCGCGGTCGCTTGCGTCCCGGCGGAGATTCTTGCCCAAGAACATCGCCCGCTAATCGCATTCTACTTTGCCGCCTTCGGCTTGAAATTATCGGGGGACTTTACCCCGGCCAACAGAAGCATTTTGCGCACCGCTACCCAGTCAAACTTCCTGCCTGCTGCCTTATATGCCTTCACTTGCCCAGCAACGTATGCCGCTGGCCGACCAGCAACATCCTTTCGCGCTTCTTTTCGGCGCGGGTCTTCCCGACTTCCAGGCGTCGGCGCAGGAGCAGGAACTCTCAGCGCCGCTTTCTTCTTGGCGAGGTTTACGGCCTCCGTATCGAGCTCCTTCACCGCCGCGGCCTTCTGCTGCGGGGTGATAAAGGCATTGGACATGACCGCGGCCTTTCTTCCGGCGAGGTCAGAGAGTTCAATGTCGTACTTCGCCTCCAGACTCGCCACCTGATACGGCGTCATAGACTTGTCTTTGCCCTTCGCTCCGCCGCCAGAGCCTGCCTTTCGGGCGCGTACCACCGCGGCATGGGCCTGTTCGAGAACCGCGGAGGCCCGTGCCGCGTTCAGGGACGCGTCAGACCCCGGCGTATTCACGTTGATATTGAAGCCAATCTCCTTGGTCTTCGCCTCCGTCAAGCCAGTCTGTGCGCCCTTCAAATTCTCCCCAGCCGCGGTGCTCCTCCCATACCCATAGCCAACGTCGGCCCGATGGCCCATCTCTTGTATGTTCATACCGCGTAAACCAGCGGCTTCCAATGCCTTATTCCACTGCTCATCCGTGGCGTCTTCGACGGTCAACCCCGGATAACGGTCTTGCAAGGCCTGCTTCGCGATATCGTACTGCGTCACCACCTTGGGCTCTTTGGGGGGCACGAGGCCTGCCGCAAGGTACATACCTTCGATTTCCCCCGGGCTGTACTCGATTCGCTCGGTACGTTCGCCCAGGTTCACTCTCTCCAGGTTTTCGGGAACCTCAATCCCCAGAGATTCTCCCATCTTCCCGGTCAAGGATCGCTGAGTTATAGGGACATTCCGCGTGCCCTTGCCCTCCCTCAGCGCCCTCACCAAAGTCGAAAGGGCATCCGCCTCCGCCTGTTCGCGCCGTAGCTTCTGCTGCTCTAGCGGGTCGAGTGCTTGCGCGATACCCTTTAGCCGCACATCGTTCTCGGTCCGCGCGCTCTCCAGGTCCAACGCACCTTCCTGCTGCTGGCCCAACAACTCCAACGCGTCCGCCCGTTCCCGTTCCGCGGTCTGTGTCTCCCACCATTCCGCTTCTCGTCCCCGCTGCGCCGCACTCCGGCCCTGCAAGAACCCGGACCCGAGACCCGCCAGTTGACGCGTGCGACCTTTGCCAAACGCGCCGATGAGGGTCAGGATGGCCGCGATGGTCTCGGGGGTGCCCCACTTTGCCTTGGGGCGCGGCGCGGCACTCCGAGGCGACTGGGTCGCGGATCTCGGCATGGCAGCTGCCGTTTGGGTGAGATTCGTCGGGCGGGTCAATTGACTCGTGATCGTCGGCAACGCGGCCGCCGCATTCGGGGCTGCCGGTGGATTCGGCATACCGGGGGTGTTGCGGGTCGCGTCGAGCCGCTTCAGCAGCCCCAATAGGCCCTGCTCCTCCCGGTCGAGGTCATCATCATCATCAGAAAGTCCGCGAATCATATCATAGGCCATCGGGTTCTCCTACAGGAAAGGCACGATAGAAGCGCCTGCTGATAACAGGGTTTCCAGTCCACTCGGTTCCTCTGGCTTCCGCTGAGACAGCAACGCCCCCATGTCCGTGATACCGCCAAGCGTCTGCATCCTCTCTTGCCAACGGCGCGCCTTCTCTTCTTTGATCAGTTGCAGGCGCGCCTTGATCAGATTCTTCACGAAGTCGCCCCGCATTCCAGACTGCACGCCGCCTTGAAGGGATGAACGCGAGAGGCCCCGTTTCGCCAGGTCACCTTCTGCCCCGGCCAATTGCCGAAGCATCTCAGGCTCCAGGGCATCGCGAACGCCTACCATTTCCCGGTCTACCGCCGCCTTATCGTATTCCTGATACGGTCCCGGCCTCCAGTACCACCGCCCCGTCCGCGGATCGCGCCACCGCTCGAATCCGAGGTGAGGCATGATGGAGTCGATGAAGGGAAACCCGTACTGCAAGGGCGTGTAGAACTGAATATCCTCTTGCCCACGGCCCGACAGAGCGTCATAGAAATCGCCTTCTGACTGCCCTACCGGATCCCTGTTCTCGCCTGCCCAGCCGCTCCGACTATCCCAGTTGTTGCCGCCCCAATCCGGCAGAATGCTTTTCTGCGCCGCCGGAAGAGTCTTCGCCGGCGTCAAGGCGGGTTGAATCGGCTGTGTGGGCCGCATGGGAAGACCAACAGGTTTCGGCGGTTGGGAAAGCGTCTGTAGCGCCTGCATTTCTGGCGCGACTGCCGGGACCGCCGGTTTGGGAAGGGTGTATCGCTGCTGCTTCACACGCGGACGAGGCAACGCGTCCGCCCATGCCCCCGGTCTCTGCTGCTGAGGAGTTAGGTAAGCCATGATTCAGTCTCCTTTGGGGAGTTCCAGCCCCCGCACCTTGCCGTCCAATCCCCGCGCCTCGATCCGATTGCGCTCCAGATCAAACACCACGTCTCCCTTGCGCCCTTGCCGGCCCTGGCGGGTTCGGCGCGGCCGCATCTCTTCTCCCTGGACCCGTTCCTCGATAACACCCTTGCCTGGCATGTAGCGCCTGCTGATACGCATTTCATCGCTTCCTATCTAGATAGTAATCTATAGACCGGATAACCATCGCCGTGGAGGCGGTCCCCGTCACCCGCAAACCGACTATCCTCCCCATGGCGCCCATGTCGAAGCGGCGCTCATAGGTGTACTGTCCCGCGCCGGTTACGGATGTGTGTGTGTTGGTGCCGGCGATGGTGCCTTCCGCATAGGCCCTGATGGTGATGCTTCCGGCCGTGGCCTTATCGGCACGAAGTTGATAGCCGCGGAGGCGCGTCTCCGTAGCGCTTCCCAGGGCGACGTGCCGAGTTTCATAACCGTAGGAGATGGGAGCGGTCCCATCCTTCCACTGATTTGCCCGATCGATGTACCAGAGCCGGTTGGTGTCCGTATGATAGCGCGTCGAGGCTCCGGATAGCAGAATGTCATCCGTATCCTCAAAACGCGCCGCCCGATCCGTCAGATGGGGCCTATGGCCTGAACTAGTATCCCAGTAGAGCGCCGTCCAGCTTCGGCGTAACGGATCGAATACCAATCCCGTGTAACTGTGGCCATCGTACGTTACCACCTCTTGGGTTGAACCGCCGCCGAACATCAACCAGTACTTGCCGCGGGCGAAGACCGCGTGGAGGTTCGTTGGCGCCGTGTGGGCGTTTAGGATAGGCTCGATTGCATTGCTGATCCGGTTGAATCCACCGCCCTTGGCAGAAACGAAGTCGATTCCCTCCATCTCCGGCCCGAACGCATAGACTCTCAGGTTGCCCTTTCGCCCGGACACGAAGAACGTATGATTCTCCCCCTCCTCTACGGTTTCGGGATACTGACACCCGATGGTAGAACTGATCAGTAGCACCCCGGCATCAGCTGCCGAGTTACCCAGTTCCAGGAAGGTTTGATTCATGGTGAAGTGAAGGTGGGTCGAGCCGTGCGACCCGTGGGCCGTGAGGGGTTCATTCGCGGCGTTTGGGAGATCGAACCAGTAGCCGTCTTCATCCGTACCGTCGAGAGTCGTCAAGCGGTCGAATAATGTCGGTTCTAGTCGCCGGGAATGCCAGACACGCGCCGGAAAATCGAGAAGGTGGACGTAGGAGAGTTTCTTCTTTGGCGTGGCTGTGTAGCAACCGACCTTCCATCCCGATACCGCCGCCATCCCCGAGAAGCAGAGTCGCCAAACTCCCGAGCCTACCGTTGCCTTCCAGTCCTTGGTGGCCGTGCCACCCGCGGACCAGAGCAGCGTGTTCCAGCGTCCCCATTGCCGGCCCGCAGTTCCCACAATCACTTTGCGCTGCGTCGACCACGAGGGGCCCGACTTCTTCTGTAGCAACACGGCAAAGGTGCCCACACGGGCGGCCCCGGACGTATAGGGGTAGATTTCCACGCCTCGGGATACCCCCTCGATAGTTACCTTTTGCATCGCGGTCCAGGCCGCGGTCGCCAACATGGTACTCGCGGTAGGAAGCGTGGCCTTCTGATCGCCGTGATCCATGCCTCCCGCGATGGCCAGGCGACCTTCACCAAAGCGATAGAGGAACTTCCCCCGCGGCCCGACGTAAGGGATTCCCTGCTCGATGTCTCCGCTATCGGAATCCCCCTTCATGTCCCAGGCCGAACCACCAACCGCGGTTTCCATCACCAAACGCCACTCGGAAGAGGCCTCACCTCGACGGTACCAGCGTATCTTGTCAACAGTCGAATCTACGGTCGTCAAGGGAGGCAGGTAAGTCGCGTGGCGGCCAATCTCACCATCCTGAGACTGTACCGCGGCGATGTACTCGATAGGCGATTGTGTGTTGTCCGAACTCCGATGGAAAACCGGCGCATACTCATAGTGCCCGTCGAGTCCCCCGTCCAACTGAATCCTGGTCATCCATGCCTGGAAGGTAACGCCGGTCGAAAGAGTAATCCGAGCGGTCCCCAGCCCGACCCGCTTGCTCCAGGGGTGACTCCGCAAGTCGAACTCTTTGTATTCCCAGACCGCAGTCTCGACGACATTGATATCCAGGTCGCTGATCGCCGTCGCGCCGCTGCCCTTCTTCCCGAAGGAAAGGCTCAAATACTGGCCGGCGCGGGTCGACTTGAAATAGAACCAAACGCGCGAGGCCGCGACGGTCCCTCCTGTCCCATAGACATAGTGGACATCGTTGTTCGCCGCCGCCGAGCCCACGGCACGAATGCGGAGGAGATTTCCGCCGTTCGGGGTATCTCCGGTATCGACGGAGGTGCAGTACATCCCGGAAGTGGCCCACCCTCCCGGCTTCCACGCCTGATTGCTGTTCGCTCCGACGTAGGCCATGTAGGAAGGGAAGCTACCTGCCGTAGTGCTGGTGCTCTTGATCTGCTGCGCGCGCCAGGCCACCTTGAGAGGTCGGAACTTCTCTCCTGCTACCCGGTCCACGGAAGCGACCCTGGCGGTGCTGACTCCGTCCGTCTCTTGCAGTCGTCCCAGGCCATCGCCAAAATAGCATTTGAGGGGGAAACCGGCGAAGGTGACGCGTTCGGCTGACTGAGCAATCGCCCCACCCAAGGAGGTAACGCCCGAGGTGTGGACGGCATACAGGCCTGCATTTGCCCCTGCGCGGTTATAGACACCGAAGACATGCCGCCTCCCCGTATCTCCCTTCCAGACGTAGAGGCCCAAACATCCAGCCGTGCTGCCTCCAATGTCCGCCGTGGTGGTCGGGATAGAGGTCATACCACCGCGCATCTGCAAGGTCTCATCATCCCCCCACAGGTTCTGTATCCAGACGTGCTGCCCGGGCCGCAGTTCTTCCTTGGATGGGCGGGCCGCCATGCCACCGCTATAGGGTCCCGTGGACCATCGGATCGCGCCGCGCGTCAGCAACTAGATGTCTCCAAAGACAGCGCAGCGCACTAGTGGCGTGCAACCGCACTCTATCAATAAGTTGTGCAACCGCTTCAGTAGGGGAATGGCTTCCGCGAGGTCTACCACTCCCTCCGTTAGCTGAATACCGTCGGGAGGGCACTGCCACTCGTCGTTCTTCGTGAGCACGAAGCTAGAGCCGTACTGCTCGCGCCATACTTGCTTTGGCATCACGTAGATGCCCGCCAATCCCCTATAGAACCACCCCTTGCCGTCGGGAAATAGCGGGGACACCCGCACCGACCAACGCTTCGCGAGGGTCCTGGGCTTGTCCCAAGACTCGTACCCTTCCTGATATGGATTACCACCGATGGCTCGGTAGAACAGACCCACGAGGACGCTCTCCTCCCCGATGGAGGCATAGCGCAGGTCTTCGAACTCTTGCTGCGACTTGACCGCTCTCTCTGCCGCCTCTGCCTGTATCCTCACCTCAAACTGCTCTTGCGTCTCATCCTTCGGTACCGTTGCCGTCATGTTCTTCCCCTTTCAGTTCTTCGGCCCCACAAACCAGACTTCTTGACCGATTGGCCGGTCGTTCAGATAACCCATAATCTGCTTGTTGTAGCGCCCCTGGAAGCGGCCCTCCCGTTCCGGCGGCGCCTGCTCATCCAATCCCGCCAATTCCGCACACGCGTATTCCACCACTGCTCGGTCGAGTGCCGTGGGGAGTTCGGAAGTAGATGCATCGGCCGTAAAGGCGCGGGCGAACTTCGGCCCGAAGACATGCGCGGTCGCCCCCGATCCGGTGACGGGGATGTTGTAGATTCCCAGATACCGCTGCCCTTCCAGGTAGTAGGACTGCACCGCTCCCGTGGAGACCCGCCAACGGTCTCCGTAACGATGCTGGAGTTCGGAGGGGGAGACGCGTTCGAGGTTGGAGTGAGATGTGCCCCACTCTACCCGCTCGATGCTGATGAAGTCCGTCGTCATCGAGTAGACACGGATGCCGGCGGTCACTCCCACCTGCGCGCTCCCAAGAATGCACTCGGTATCCTTGGAAACTTGACGCGCGGCCTCATCCAGGTGAGTGTTCAGCCAGTCCTCGGTAAGGCCAGGCGGGAACTCGCCGAACAGGCGGTAGTTATCCATGATGTCGGCGCGGAGTTGTTTGCGGGTGCGAGCCATGCTCAGCCCCTCTCCGTACATGCTTGGCTGCCGAACGGCACCTCTTCTACTTCATAGCGCGGGAAGAACAGTCCCTCTTTTGTGTCGAGCACCTCGGCCAGAGACTCAGCCTCCTCTTTGGTCGCACACGCACCCCCTAGAGTGGCCTGCCTCGTCTCATACGGATCATCTCGATAGACAACCCACACACTCTTCATGCTCAGTCTCCTCCCGTGCTCGGCCGATACCCCTGCGCCGCCTGAATGAATGGCCCGGCCTTTGCCTCGAACGCGGCCGCCCGCGCCCCCTCCGCGTCAGAGTCCGCGTCAATCTCGGACAACATCCGACAGCCGATATAGATCGCTCCCATGATGAACTGCTCCGGCACCACGCAGACGCTCGTGCTGTTTGCCATCAGGTCCGGTATCATCGGCCCCTGAACAATGATGGTTCCTGCGGTGGTGGTTGTGATGTTCGGGGGGTAGAAGCCGATTCGCTTGTTGCCCCTCCGATACCAGGCGTGATACTTCAGCGAGGTCCCGCCTGCATTGGTGTCGGTATGCCGCGCCCATCCCGCGCCCTCCCGAAGGGCCAGGTGCTGGGGAGTGGTCTCGCGCAGACGCGCCCGTTGGACCGTGGAGGAAATCTGCCGGTGATACTCCACATCCGAGAGGCGAATCATGCCGGTCGGCAACGTCAGCAGGGCTTCCCCGCTGGCATTGTCCGGTCGCGCCCGCGAGGCCGAACCGATGTAGAAACCAGTACGCAGGCAGAACTCATGGACCGCCTGCTGCACGACGGTCCCTACCGCGGTCAAGGTGAACTCTCCCCCACCGCCTTCCACCTCGTTGTAGGTAGCGAAGAGGCGGGTGCGCAGGGTTGCCCTCGTGACGCCGGCAAGTGCCATCAGCGTTCTCCCGTCTTCGGGTCCACTTCATCGAGGCAGTCGTGCTTCCCGCAGATCAGCACCCCACGCTGCTCGATGAAGATATTGCCGTCCTCCCACTGGTGGCAGAGGGGGCATTCCTTCAAATACGGCCCATGGGGCGGATTTTTCTTTGGATACCAAGTCTTCATGCGCATCAGATCTCCGTGGCATCCAGGTAGAGCGCCGCGGTGAAGCTCGGCGCGGACCCGGCCATACTGAAGATCGCGCGGATGAACTTCGGGGTGTAATCACTCAGGTAAGCGACGCGAATGGTGGCCGCGGTCGTTGTCTGGGGGAAGGTCGCCAGAAGGGTTAAGGGGCCGGTGGCCGCGTTGTTCCGGTACTTATGGAGGGCCGTGTAGAGGACATTCTCGTCCTTGGGGGCGCCCTGTACCTTCAGGTCCATAGTAGGCGAGGTTCCAGTGCTTCCACCGTTGTAGACCTTGTAGTAGAGAATGCCGTTGACGACCGGGCCCTGCAACTCAATGGCCTCTCCGGTGTAGACCTTCGTGGTAAGCCTTGGGCCGGTGTAATTCGCCTTGGCGAACAGAACGTGCGTGATTCGACGTGCCATGTGGGCACTCCTTACAGCGTAGTGCCCTCCCCTTTTGCGAACCCCCTGGTGCAAGGATACTGCACCAGGGGGCTAGTGGCGCACATTACGCCGCAACGGCCGGAGCCATAGGCGCATGTGCGGCCGTTCCAAGGCCGCAGGCCGAACTAGAGTTCCACTGTGCGCCAGCGGTGAACTTCATCGCGAGGTCATAGCTCTGGAAGGCCCAACGGTGATTGATCCGCTCCTTCGCTTTCTCGGCAAAGGTCATGGCAACAGTCAAGCAGTTCCCATCCACAATCACGTTGCCAAGTTGGCACTTCCCTATATTGGGCTGTGCTACTACCCATTCCAGGCGAAGCAGGCGGACCTGTCCGGGCCAGAGATCCTTCAAGGCAGTCCGCGCCGTCCTGGAGGATACGTGCCAGTCCGGATCATTCTCCGGTCCCCGCAACTTCACGCCCTTACCTGCCTTCACCTCGACGCGATAGGAGTACCGTTCCTCGCTCGTGCAGAAGGCCGAAGCACACGCGTTCTCCATGTCCGTCGCGCTGAGGGAAACTGAGAAGCTCCCACCAGTTTCCCTGGCGATGTCTTCCAACATCTTCATGTCGGCAAATTGACCTACGCCGATGGTGTGGATGCGAACACCAAGCGCCTTCGCTTCTCGCACGAGATCCTGGCCAATATACATCCCCGCGTTCGCCGCCCCATCAGAAAAGAGAATGAGGTCAGCCTCCGAGTCAACTTGGTTGGCCAACTCCAGGCCAGCCCACATAGGTGTGCACCCTCCTGGTGCCAGGGAGCGCACTAGATCCTCTGTATTCGATAGGCCAACCAGGTTGGCGCTAACCTCCCATGCACGATCCGCTTCGAATGCCACCAAGCCAATTACGTCGCCGGACTGAGTATCCTGAAGCATACTCAGGATTGCATCTTGGAGAGCCTCGATCTTCGTTACGGTCCCGTGGGGGTGATGCATACTCCCCGAACAGTCCGCCACCAACATGCGGCGAACCGTCGTGCGCTTTCCTGCCGCAGGGGCCTTCACCCGGATGAAGGTCTCTACCTCCACATCTGTTCCGGCAGCTTCCGTCGAGTTCCGATACAGCACGTCTACGACTGGTTTCATTGTGTTTCCCCTTTCTGGGAATCCTCCCGGTTCACTCCCCACCTCAGCCCGCAGGCCTCCAGGAGAGCTTCGACAGAATGTCCGGTTGTTAGGTTGTTCCAAATCCAGTCCTGGGACTGCTTGGCAATCTCTTCTCGGCAGAGGTCATCTTTCAGCCAGTGCACCACAACCTCTGCCACAGTTTCATCATCGTGCGGAGAAGCGCAGAACTTACCAAGTGTCTCATCGGCCTCTTCCGGCAACGGCTCGCTCACCACAAACGTCCCCGCCGCCATGCACTCGGCCAGCCGCGTCTCGACGTTGGGTTCGTCGGTACAATGGAGATTCAGCACCACCTTGCACCGCTGGACGAACTGGGCAAGTTGCGCGTGGTCATACGTGGCGAGCACCTGGACTTTCCCCAAGTCCTCCTCTTCGAGTCGCGCGTTCACTTCCTCCAGGATACGCTGCCGGCGTTCATTCATATATCCGTAGAAACCCACGTTGATGGTCTTCTCCACGGGGCCGCGAGGCCGCCACACGTCCCTGGCCCCTCCCTGGAATACCACCTTGACGTTCTCGATCCCCGCTGCCTCCAGTACCGCCTTGGCATTCGGGGATGAGACGACGACGTGATCCACCAACTTCGCCGCCTCAATGACTCGCTCGCGCCGCGGGGTCGCGTGATCGTCATCCCCCACGATCTGCTCGGCATTCCACAGCACCCGCACCTGCCGCGGATTGCGCTTCGGGCACTCCTTGATGCGACCCGCGTGCGCCGAACAGAATAGCAGGATGTCCGCCCGATCCGCACTCGCCGGCGCGAAGCCCAAGGTCGCCAGAGCATCCCCAGCCGCCAACTCGAATCGCCAGTCTTGCGTATCCGGCGACGGCACGCAGATAGTGGGCCGCGCCAGAATCAAGTCGATGTCCTTCTGCTGCATCTCGAATGAGAGATTCTCGGCGATCCACTCCCGGTATTGCTTCCGATCCTCCGCGGTCGAAGGCGCTTCCAACATCACTATAGCTTCCTCGACGGTGCGGAAGATGTACTGATCCGGGTACCAGTCGCGCGCCGACTCCCAGCAGTGGATAATGGGCTTCAGCCCCGCCGCCATCCCTTCCGCCAGGGCATAGTGCAGGGATTCCTCAATGGAGGTGCTGAGAATGTAATCCTTGTCGGCAAACCAGGCCGACATATCCTGCTGCCAAGGCTCGAAGTGAACGACGTCCGTGAGGCCGAGTTCGTAAGCGAGCCGACGCAGGTACACCTCCATCCGCGATTCCTGGAAGGTCCCGGCAACGTGCAAGTGAAAGTCCCGCTCGGGCCACTTCTGACGCGCCGCGTATAGGATCTGCAGGGCCAACCCTGGGTTCTTCTTGTGATTGATGTACCCGGCCATCGCCAGGCGATTGCCCTGCTTGCCCTCTCCGACCACGAACCGCCCCACGTCGATACCGCCCGGTACCAGGTGGACCAAGCAGGTCTTCCCTATCATAGGGGCCTGCTGAATGGCCAGATCCCGGAGGTAACGCGCGACGAAGATGACGTGATCGACCTTTCGCCAATCCACCTGGGGGATGAAGCCGGAGTGGAGTTCGTACCCATGAACCCTCACGATAGTACGGCAACGGTGAGGGTGCTTCGTCGCCTCGACCAAGAGCGGGCCAGCCCATTCGAACCAGCAGGCGTCCGGCTTCTTTTCGAGCACCTCCTTGACGACTTCCGCCTCCGTCACCACCATTACTTGGTATCGCTTCCCCCATTCCTCCAGGAGGGGTTTGAGGAACTTGTCATCACCGCGATCGATGAAGACCGCCAACTTACGCACGGGCGGGTAAGAGGGGATTCCGAAACGGAAGATTTCCGAGAGCAAGCCCTCTGGCGCGCCTCGATCCTGCGCCGCCTTCAACGCCTGCTCGGCGGCCTCTCGGTCTCCTATCGCATAGTAGGCCTGCGCCATATTCGAGTGCGGCATCCAGGTATGGGAAGCTGCCTCCACGAAGTGGGGGCCGACCTTTCCGGTGCGCAGCGCCGCCTCCTTGAAATGTGTCACCGCTCGCTCGTACTCACCAAGTTCGTGGGCGACTTCGCCGAGCAATAGCGGGAGTTCCGCCCGCTGCCAGTCGTTCACGCTCTCGCGATACCCAATCACCTGGGCCTTGCGAAGATTCTCCCGATGCTCCTCCTCGCTCTCCACCGGCAACTGCATCAGATCCCGCACCAGGAATACCGTCGCCTGGTAGCGCTCGGACTCGAACTTGGAATGAGGATTGTTCAGGTAGCGCTCGAACCACTCTGCCGCTTTCTCCCACATCCCCGCGTCGTTGTAGGTCCCGGCAAGGTAGAACTGGGAGCGAGAGTCCTCCGGGTTCTTCTGCAACTCATAGTTGAGGAACCACTTCTCTGCCATGCGAACCCGCTGCGCAGATCGGTAGGTTCGTTCCTCCTCGGAGCGGTGCTTTCGGTTGTGAACGATCACCACATCGGCCTGGCCCATGCTGCGAGCATTGATAACCGCGTTGTGCATGGGACGGACAAACTTCACCCGGAAGACGCCGGTGCCGTTACAGGCTTCGCAAGTTTTCCCCTCTCCGAGGTCCTTCACTTCGCCAGGCGCGCACAGCACCCCGCTCCCCTTGCACGCTAGGCACTTCTGCGGCCCCCGAATGAGCCGTTCCCCCTGGAAATGACTCTGGAAGGTTCCATCGTCCGCATACATCAGCATCGTCAGCGCCAATAGGTCCACGTTCCCCAGGGCGCGGTTGCAGATGTCCCGCAGGGCGGCATGGTTCATCCAGCCGTGCTTGACCCAGGTTCCATCTGCTCCCCAGGGGAACATACCTTCATAGGTGGACGGCAGAATCTCGTCGGAATCGATAATGAGAACCCAGTCGGCAGTGACGTGCGCCAGGGCCGCGTTACGGGCCTCCGCGAAGCCCTCCTCCTCGACGGACTTGCCCTCCACGACCTTCCACCTCTCCCCCGTGGAGTCCCAACGCGTTAACCACTCCGTCACCACCTCCCGCGTTCGGTCCGAAGAGGTCGGATCGATTCCGATCACGATCTCATCCACCGCCCCGCGGAGGGAATCGAGCGTCACCAGGATAGAACGCTCCTCGTTTCTCGCTATTAGACACGCAGCAATACTAGCCATTGGTCGGTTTCTCCCCTTTCGGTTTTCGTATCTCTTCCCACAGCACCCGGTCGTTGGCGCGGGCCGCCTCCGGCCCCCACACCATGCGGATTTCCAAGTACTGGTACAACGGCAACACGCCTCTCGGAATACCACCAGAGAGGGACTGCAGCACTCCCATGGTCTGCTGCTTGTCCCTCGTGTCGCATTCCACGAAGTGCAAGATGTACGGATCGCGGAAACAGGTCCAGCGATGATGTGTCGCCCGATCAGGATAGAAGATCTGGCTCGCCAGTTCGCTGGCAAAGTGAGGGACAATCAGCGCTCCCGACTTCCCCACCCGGCAGAGCTCATCTACCGCCTTACCCGGTTCCTCCACGTGTTCCAACACCGCCGAGCACCACACATAGTCAAAGGACTTGTCCGTGAACGGCAAAGCGCATACGTCGGCAACGATCACTTCCCGTTCGCCGGGATCGAATGACCTGCGTCGTCCCTCCGCTCTCCAGGCCCGGTGCGTATCATCGTCCGGATACTTCTCTACCACCACCTGGGCGAGAGGGAATGGCTCATTGCCTGGGCCTACGTCCAGGACCTTCATAGCTTGACGATTTCCCCTCCGAATTGCTCCGGTGGCAATTCATGCCATTTGATTCGCTTCAGCCTTGCCGTAGGTCCCCAGCACATTCTCAATTCGGTACGGAACCCATGCCACGAGAAATGGACTCGGGCCTGCAGGATGGTCTCTTTCGCCCCTTCCGAGTCTTCTGGAAGCGCGCAAAACATCAACTCTGTCGTCGTTGCCCGAAACATCCACCGGTGTCGACCCGCGCAATCTCCCGGCGAGAAATACCGCTCGAAGGCCTCCGAGGCGGCGGAGGGAACGGCAATCATCCCGGCAATGCCCACTCTGCAGAGTTCATCTATACCTTTGCCAGGGTGCTGGCAATGCTCCAGCACATGCGAGGCCCACACGAAGTCAAAGGACTGGTTGGGGAAGGGGAGATCGCACACGTCCCCCAGAACGATCTCTCGACCTTCCATATTGACCCCCTCCCAGGTCATCCCCGGATACTCCAGGACCGTCGTCGCCAATGGGAACGGTTCACGGCCAGGCCCCACGTCAAGGACCCGCATCGGCCTTCTCCGGCGTCACGATGCTGAGTTCTTCGGGCCACTCGCCAAAGCCCCAGCAGAAGCGCAGTTCCGCCCCATAGCCGTAGTCATTCCTCACCGGCCACAGCCCCAGGCTCTCCAGCAAACGAATCGTCTTCCACCGATCATCCACGCGGCAGGGGAGGAAAAACAGCCCGTGAGTCCGTTCGCGGTAAATCAGCCAGCGGTGCCCCACCTGCATCCCTGGAGTGTTCGCCCGCGCCACCGCCTCCTGGTAAATGCAGGGCACCACGATCATCCCGCGCGCCGCCACCCGGTTCAGTTCGGCCACGCCCTGCTGGGGGTCCTCCAGGTGTTCTAGCACATGGGCGCAGTGAACGAAGTCGAGTTCCTTGTCGGCGAAGGGCAGGGCGCACACATCCCCCTCGATGAAGCATTTCCCGTCCGTTTGGAGGTCGCGCTGGCGGTGAGTGTTCTCCTCTGGAAACTTGTCCACGAGGATATTACAGAATGGCATAGGATTCGAGCCTGGGCCTATGTCAGCAATCCATGGGCGGGGGAGGGAATGGTAGGGCATTACACCTTCCCCAGTACACCCGATTGCGGCGTTCTCCATCCTCTCTCCCCTTTCATCTTGCGGGGCCGGCCTCACGCGCTGGCCTACTTGGACTCTGACTCTGAGGCCGACCCCGCCTTGCTCCTGCCCTGTCAGCAGGTACTACACCGCGGACCGCACTTCCGAACCCGGCATGAGCGGCCGCCATATACAGACGTAGTCGAGGTATCCCGTGCCGATGTTGTCGGCGTGGACATACTCGGCAATCGTCTTGTCCTTGAGCGTCACCGGCACGCCCGTCAGGGAGGGCGCGGCGACGTTGATAGCGTTGCGGTACACGAAGTCGCCCGCGTCGATGCCGGCGTTGGCGACCTTGGCGACGAAGATACCAGTCGCTCCGGTCACGCCCACCGAGAGGGTAGCGGTGCTGTTACCGCCGATGGAGGTCCCGCAGTAGCCCAGGACGTGCTTGATCTCGCACATCCCCTTGACGCCGAAGATGTCGTAGCGGTCCGAGGTCCCGCCATCGTCACCACGCTTGTTCGTGGTAAGGCCGGCAAAGGCGGTGCAGTCCGCGTAGGTGGTGTGCCAGTCGTTCAAGCGCCCGGCCATCGGGACCGCGAAGGCATTGCGGTCGCCGGCCAGACCACCCGAAGCCTCGCGGGATACGTAGTTCTCCACACACCCACAAGCGCCAGGGTCGAACGAACTGTCAATCGCCGTGCCTGCCGAAAGCGCCGTGGTGTAGCGGTTGTAGGCAACGATGCCCACATCCGCCACGGAGAGCTGAATGCCCCGGCCGTAGGTGGCGTTGTCGTTGCGCCCGATATTCGAGTCCACCACGATGTTCCTGGAAACCGTGCCGTGGGAGTAGATCAGGGAGGTCGCAAACGCGCCGGTGATCCGGTTGCCCCGGACCTCCGTGTAGTCTGCGGTGCTCCACTTGATTCCGGTCTTCGCCGCGACCTTGGAGTCCTCGGCGATGATGTGGTTGTTCAGGACCTTCGCGCGCTTCACGCCCGCGCCGCCGCCGATCCCGATGCCACACAGGAAGCAGTAGGCCGTTGTGTCGCCACCGCTCAGTTCACAGTTGTCCACCTGGCAGTCATCGGCGGTGATCGTGATACCCTTGACAATCGCGGCGATGCCCGCCTTGAAAACGAGGTTGCTGAGTCGACAATCCGCCGAACTCATCAGGAAGTTGGATGCGGTGGCCGAGAAGGTAAAGGTCGGCCGAGTGCGCCCGTGGCCCAATCCGATTACCGCCACGCCCACCACATCAATGGGTTGCGAGGCCGCGATAGTCTCGGCGTGGCCCTCGCAGACGTAAATCACGTCGCCGTTGTCGGCCGTGGCGAGCGAGAGCGCCTTGTCGAGCGTCGCGACGGCCTGGGCCGGCTCCTTGCCGGTGTTGCCATCAGAACCATCTACAGAACTCACAAACCAGGCATTGCCGGAGTGAATGTTCTGCCCCTCAGAACCCGGAAGCACCGGGATTCCGAAGGAGGATACGCCATTCGGGAAGTGGGTCAATCCCATCGATCGATTCCTTGCTGGGAACGCCCGCCTTTACGGCGGCCGCCGCCGGGAGTTGCACCCGCGCCTTACCCTGGATTGCCTCCCCTTTCGGAAGCACCCTCCCCTTGGTCCAGCAGGCCCTGCAACTTCGCCAGGACCTCTTCCTTGCTGTCGGAATGCGCGATGACGGCTATACGAACCACGTCCGTCGCGAAGTCCTGCAAGGCAAATACGAGACGAGGAGCCCCGTCCTCATAGTGCTCTTCCGTCCACACCTTGAGGCTATGTTGGGGACTCTCGCCGTCTCCGAAGAACGTCAGAAACTCCATGGTCTCCCCTTTCGGTAGTTACGGCGGGAGGCGGAGGTCAAGTGGAAAGGGGAGGGGGAACACCTGCCCCCGCCTCCCGACCTCCGGTCTACCCGCCAGACGTGCCGTACAAGCCCCGCCAGTCCGAGAAGCCAGTGGACATGCGGAAGCGCACCTTAAACAGCGCGTTGTCGGTCGAGAAGTCGTCCTTGTTGCTGAACTGCGGCCGCACTCTCCAAATGACTTGCGCCCGCATCAGCGGATGGTCCTTACCTGCCGAGATGAACCAAGCGTCGTCATCCGTCAGATAGTCCCATACCTTCACTTCCAGTCGCCCGTTGATCGGGTTGATCGCGTTGTTCCCGCTCTCCGGGTCCAGCCGCGACTGGGTCAGTTCCAGCGCGGTGAACTCCAGGGCGGCCGGCACGATCAGATACTTGGGCGGAATGACCAATTTGTTGTTTCGGTCATCCCGCATATTGCGGAATGCCGTGATGGCCGCCCGCAAAGTTGTCTTCGACAGATCGGCGTTCGTCGACGGCGCGTTCGCAGAAGTCCCGCCCTCGATGAGGGTATGGACCGCCGAGAACAACGCCAACGCATCCCCGCCCGCGTAGGTCGAGGAGAAGCCGTTGTTGAACACGTTCGCGCACGCCGTCTCCACGGTAATGCGCGCGGACTGAGCGAGGGAACGAGAAGCATCTACCATCTGCCCATACAGGTCGTCTTCCCACATCACTCTCGTGACGGCAAAGCCGAGTCCGTACTGGACGTGCGTGTAGGTCTTCTTGTATCCCTCGTTGATGTCATCATACGTCACTGCGGCGCCCTCGGTAACGACCGGAATCGCCCCGAGAGTGCTGCGGGAGAGGTCAGATTCTGTGTGCTTCGTTGAGGTCTTCACCTTCAGAATCTGCTCCCCCTGGAAGGGAGCCAGGCCGAGGTCGGTGGTGAACACGTCCCTCAGTCCTGGCGCAATCAGTTCGCTAAACGCGCCGGTTGCTGCTGGCATCTGTATTCACCTTTCCTATGCTTCGGTCGTCTGGCTGTACTGGCAAGCCGTCGAGAGGATCTGCACGATCCACTTGCGGCCCGCGCCTGTCGCGGTCGAGTTGAAGGCGGTGTTCACTGTCTCCTTGTAGCCGACGATCTTGAACAAGAACGTCGCGGCGGTGTTGAGGCGGTGGTTCACCAGGCCGGTCTGCGTCTGCAAGCTCGCCCGCAGATTCAAGTAGTAGAGTGCCACCCCGGTCATCGTCGAGGAGGCGCCGACCACTTCGTAGTTGTGGCCCGGGATGAACGGCACGATCTGCGCTCGCGTGGTCTTCTCGGAGGCGGTCGTAGTATGATCGCCCACGATGTACCCATAGAGCGCCGTATCGGCGGCAGTGGGGAGGCCGACGGAGCAAATGCCCGCGGCCGCAGACAGCTTCACGGCCTGTCCGTTGTAGAACGTCGTGCTGCACTTCATGGCGAGATTCTGCACGGGCGGACTCGTATGCCCGAAATCAGAATTCACCCAACGGAAACCTCTGTTTCCTGCCATGTGGTCTTCCTTTTCATGGAATGACCGCTCATGGCCCGTAGGCACGTCCGGGGACAACTCGTCTACGGCGCCGACCTGGTGGGTCCCGAAGGAGGCAGGTCATAGAGGGCGGGGTAGGTCCCGTGAACTCCTCGGCCGAGAGAGTCCCGCAGGAGGCCCGCCCCCATTGGTATCGCCGTATAGCGCCCGGAGGATGGTGGGTCCCGCAGGAGGCATCCGTACCGGGTGCGTTTGTCCCCGTGTGGGGGGTTGTGAGACGGTACGACAAACCCGCGCACTGGCGGGGTGATACCCGTTGACTACTCCCGACGCTGAACGATCCCGTCGCGGTTTTCCAGGAAGTCTTTCCCTTCCTTCTCCGTCATCATGCCCTTGCGAACGAAGTCTTCCACCATCGCCTCGTTGCGGCGGCGAAGCAGTCCATCATTCTCCTTGACCTTCGCCTTGCGGTCAGTGTCAAACTCCTGCTTGTCCTTCACCATCAATATCAAGTCGCGGTTCCCCAGGGTCTTGTCCGCCTGATTCGTCTGGATACCGGGGACGGACTCGTCGCCGCCTTCCTTCACGACGCTGTAGCCCTGCTCTTCAAGGTCTTTGACCCGCCCGGATTCGCGGGAGGCCAAACGGTACTCCTTCGAGGGGTCTCGCCCCTCCACGCGCAAGCGGTCGGCGCGATCTATCCGGCCGGTCGGCGGCTTTGTCTTCGCTGGCATGTCCTATTCCTCTCCGGCCGACTTCGCGGCCTCGCGCCTCATCGTGACCCGCTTCTGCAGGTACTCATCAACGGTCTGCGGGGTCTTGCCATCCGGCCCCTTCAGGTCTCCGGCCTCGATCATCCGAGCGGCGACTTCCCTTTCGACAGCATTCCCGGGCGGGCGGCCCGGCCCCCGGCGTTCCGAGCCCGCGGGCTCCACGCCTCCGTTCTCGTCAAGCATATCCGCGGCGGCGGCGGCGGGCTTGGGCGGAGTGCCTTCCCACCAGGTCTTCTTGGCTTCCGCCAATTCGCCAATGATGACGCGGCGCACCGTGCTGAGACTGCGGTCGTTGATTTGACCTGGAGCGAAGCTTGCTATGGCTTCATCCCACTTGGCCTCCGCGGCCTCACGCTGGTCCGGCGGCACGTACTGCAGCATCTCTGCTTTTCCGCGCTCAGACTGCACGATAGCCCGCATGACTTGCGGGGCCACCTGCTGCTGATTGCCGATCGCCGCTTCCAATCGCTTCACCTTGGCAGCAAGGTCTTCTCCATCATCATCCGCGGCCTCCGCGACCGGAGGCTCTCTCTCTGCGGTCGTGTCGTCCGCGCGAACCTGGTAAGGCGTACCGGCCTCGTCTACCATGATCCCGGCGGCCTCCAAAGCGGGGAAGGCCCGCCTGGCGCGGCCCGCTAGCTTACTCTCGCTCTCCAAGGCCTTCTCCATGTCCTCCACGGTCTTGTACTTGCCCGCGTAGAGGCGTTCGCCGGGTTTATCCGGCGTTGGAGGAGGTCCCCCGCCACCACCATCGTCCTCGGGCGGTTGCGCGTCTTGGTGCATCAGGAATCTCGATTGCCAGTTCATGTCGGGTCACTCCCCTTTTAGTATCTTCGGGCCAATAGAAAGCCCCACCACACGGCAGGGCTTCTCTGGTGCGTATTCAGTTAGGGCGGGGCCGGGGGGAGGAAAACTCCCGGCCCCGCGGTGGGAGGGTGGCGGGATGAATGCTAGTATGCAGTACTGCTCGTTGCCGGTCGCACCGGTATCGCGCGCTTCAGTTCCCCCTCCAATCCAGCCAATCTCTTCCACACCGCGATCTCTCCCTGGACGCGATGCATCTCGGCCGCGTTATTCGCGGCCTCCAGCCGTCCCCGCGCGGCCTCTAGCTCGGCGGCCACGTAGGCCAGGAACTGCTGCCACACCGGGTCCGTGCGGGCGCTATCGTGAATGCGCTCGCGGAGCTCTTGGGCGTCAGTCATCCGTAAGTTCTCCTCGCGAACATTCCACAACCAACTGCGCTCGGTACATCATTCCGCACTCGCAACTGGTAACTTCTCCGTCTTCCGGATTATGCCAAGTCCATAGCACGCGCCCACAAATGCAACGCAACGCAAGGCAGGTATCCGAGGCCTTCACTGCGTAGTGGCCGGCATCGGGAGCCTCCTCACCGTGCAGGAGAACGACTTCTGGGACTGTCTGCCATTCGCGGCTATCCACGTCGCACCCCGAACCGCCCTACCCAGGGCCTCCACCAGACACGTCCGCGATAAAGCAGTTCCGGACGGGTCAAATCGCTGAAGGTTTCATTGTCAGGCGATACCCCGTTTCCACCGAAACCGACCGTTACTCGGTAACCGGGCAGGAATGCGCCTTGCCCCCAGGCCTTCCACCAACGGGAGAGGCGGAGGAATCTCATCTTGACCATGTCAGTACCCAACCCCCATCATCTCCTCTTCGGGCTCGCCCGCTGGAATGTACCCCTCTGCCTCCGGGTCAATCTCACCTTCGGGAGATCCCGTGGGTATCATCCCCTGGGCCTCCGGCGATTCTGCACCCTCCATGCCGGGCGCCACGCCTCCCATAGCTTGCGCCTGCGCGGCCGCCTGTTGCTGCGCCAACTGCTCCGCCTGTGCCTCGTCTCCAATGAGCGCCTTCCAGTTCACTTCGCCGTAGGCCGTGAGAAGCTCCTTCGTCACCGCATGAACCCTCTGCATATCCTGAATGACAAGAGGGTTCTGCATTAGAGTGTTGTACAACATCAGCGCCTGCGCGCGCCGTTGGCCCTGGTTGCTCGTGTAGGAGTTGCCCTGCGGTACATAGTCATACATGCCCAGCGCCTCCTCCAGGTCCTGCGGAAGCGTCACGGTCTCTTGCAGGGGTCCGTCCTCACCCAACACCCGAATAGTCTGCTCCGAATCCTCGAATTGGATGGTGAGACCCATGAGTTGATAGGCGAGCTCTTTCAGGCCGGACCCTTCCTCGTAATCCGTCACCCCCTGGAAAGTAGCTATCATGTCCTCCAGGCGAACGTTGCCCTGGGATTCGGTGATCTCGATCTCGCCCAAGGTCGTATCGCCCCCCTGCCGGCGACCCATCTTCGCCTCCGTGACGCTCGTCACACGCTCCGAGAAGTCGATCAGATCTCGCTTCCTCACCGGAACGTCGGGGGGAGAACCCGGCATCTGCATGAACTGAATCTGCGAGAGTTGCCCGGATTGCACCCAGATGGTCGCCCCCGGCCCGAACTCGATAGTGGTCTCGCCGCGCCGGTTGGTGACGTTGACACCCTTCTCCAGGAGAATAGGGCGATTTACCAGCAGAGTGAAGTAATCCGTGTCCTGGTTGTGCAGAGTGTCGAGAGCATCGTTTATGTCGGTCAGCAGAGCACAGATGCTGCGCCCGTAGAAATCGCCGTCCCTCCCCAACACCCGGAACGGAATGTAGTGCCTTCTCCCGTGAAACCAGGGATACAGAATGCAACGCGCTATCAAAGCGGGCCTCCCCCCGGTCATCACTAGCGTGATCAGGCAGTCGCGCTCCTCCCCGTTCTCTTCATCCAAGACATATTTGTTTTTGACTTTCCGCAAAGGCAAGGAGCGGATGACTTCCCACTGGTCGTATGGCTTCACTTCAGCGGAGATGCTTACCTCGATTCCCTGGGCATCGAGGGTCTCTGTCTGCGTTGGCTGAACGCCGGCCATCTCTTTGAGTTTCTCTGCGGTCCCCTTTTCGAAGACCCCGAGACGCTCCTTCGCTTTGATCTCCGGAAGCCGCACGGTTCGCCGGTCGCCGACCAACACAGCGTCAGTGATAGAACGCGACTCCGCCGGGAACATGACCCAGTCCCTCAACGGCACATAGTCGAGGCGCGGCCGGCCCTCCTGGTAGATCTTCTCACGAATCTCATAGGCCTGCTGATCCTTGCCGGTGTATTGACCCAGAAGGGTCTCCTTGACGAACTGCCAGACCCGGTTGACAACCCGCCTCGCTTTGCCCTTGGGGACCATCTCCCGAACGCGGCGCTCGGATCGATCCCAGTAGAGCTTCGCGATCGCCGTACCATGCTTCAGGGTCCCCAGGCCAATCTCGCCGATCTTCCCCTTCAGGCCCAAACGCTGATCTGCGCAGAACTGCAGCCAACGCTCCCAGGCCCGCGCGCGCCCCTCCGCCTCGTCGGACTCCTCCATACCCTCGATACGCCAATAGGGCGTGGTGCCGGTCACCGTCTGGCAAAGTTGCGCTCGCAACGTGTCGATCTGGGCTGCCGCCAGGGGAAGATGCAGATTGGAGCACCCAGGCCATGGGGTCGACTTAGTGGCCCGAACACCTTCATAGAGGTTGTTCCAAGCCTCTACGTTGTCATCCAAGGGCTTCTTGCCCTGCAGGCCCTGGCGAATCTCTTCTGCCAAGCGGAGTTCCCAGATCGGAAGGAGATCGTCCGAGATGGAAACCCTCGGGTTGTAGGTGGAATCAGGCATTCAGTCTTCCCAAGAGAACACGATATCAAAGGTGCATGGGTCGTGGTAAGTCCACACTATTTTTCCGGCGCGGAAGGCTTCCTTCGCTTCCTTTGGCCAAGGCGAGAAAATGGACTCAGGCCGCCTGCATGACTCCTCCCAGAGAACGTAGGTTCGAAACAAGTAAAACTGCTGAAGCTGGGTCAGGCGGGCCTCTGCCACGTCACTTCCCCCGCTTCCCCTTCATGGGGCCGCCCTTGCCCTTACCCATCATAGCCTTCATCTCTTTGTCGGACATCATATGGCCATCGGGCATGAGGTGCTTGCCCATCGCCTTGCCCTTCATGGGCATGTCCTGCTTGCTACCATACTTCTTGCCTGCCATTACTTGCCTTTCTTGCCCTTCGCGGGTTTCTCTCGCTTCTCTCCGTTATGCCATCCGGCCGCATAGGCCGCCTGTGCCTGTTTCTCCGCCCCTTCACGGGTCGGGTAAACCTTCCCACGCTCCCCCCACTGCCAGCCACCTTTTACTTTGTGGATAGGCATACCGCCCTTCCTTCCATTTCGCATCCACGTGATGAGTTCAGGTGAGACCGGATGAGCATATCCATACCGGATGTGCTCTTCGCCACGCCTCTTGGTAGTTTCTCGAATCTCATCCTTGCCGCACCATCCAAACTCCTCAAACCAACAAACATGATCGATGCGAATGAGCATTGTGCCCTTCTCCCCATTTCCAGCCGCCTGCTACTTTGTGGGTGGGCATGCGTCACTACCTCCGTTAGGCCAGCGCGTCCACCATGCTATGACCGCGAACGACGGAAACAGCATAGCTATCGTCAAGTCACGATACCTCCAGGCGATGCAGATGATTCCGGCCAGGAGCGCAAAGGCTAGGGTAGTGCGCAGTCAGACCTTCCACCAGCGGCGCGGCTGAAAGGCGATCGCCTCTCTGCACCTTCGCTTCCCGGCTCTATTGCTCACGGTTTCCCCCTCTTCTCCCAATCCTCCACGACCGCACGAGTAGCTGCTCGATACTGCCGCCAATGGTAAGAATTCTCCTGAGACCAGTGTTTGAAGTAGCGCCTCTCAGTGCCACAACGGGCGCACGTGATGATGGTTCCGTCTTGATCGTCAGTAAGGATACCAGCGACATAGGCTTGCCACGGAGTCGGCATGTCGTGGATGCCAACAAGGCAGCGTAATGATTGTTTCGACACGGTTTCCCTCCCGTTGATTGTGGCGAGGCAGGGCGGAGCATCACTTGCCCCCAGTCGCGCGAGGTCCATCGCCCTCAAGGCGTCCTCTCTGACCGCGCACTCATCGCAGTACCACGCCACACCAACCTGCTTGGTGGCCTTATGCCAGAAGGGCTTCCCGTACTGCCCGTGGCCCCAGCAGCACTCTACCTCTTTGGAGGTGTGCCACTCGGGCACTTCCTGTAGTTCCTCCATCGCTCGTCCCCTTTCAGTACCCCGTGAGTATGATTGCTGGGGGCGGCACCGGGGCCCCGGTATACCGCCCTTACCCCGCAGTCTCAGGTTGCGGCCTACGAATACGCACCGCAGAGCCTTCCGACACGCGGGATGTGCACTCTTGTCAATAGCCCGTCTTGCTCCCGGTCTTCCCCTGCCGCCGCTCGGCCTGCTTCCCGCTCAGTAACTCTGGCTCCAACATGCGCGCATACTTGTAAGCCGAGAGAGTGTGGAACTGGCGGGCGTACTTTCGCTTTGCCGCCCCCGGCTTGGCGTTCGAGTCATACACCTCGTCCCTCAGTTGCCGAATCAGATTCTGGCAGCAGTCCTGAATCCACGCGCGCCCCGAGGCGAAATCCTGGTTGGCTAACAGAATGAAAGCCGTCTCGTCATTCGGCGCCTTCGTCACTGGCGTCAGTCCCAAGTCTTCTAGGAGCTCGCCGGTAGTGCGCAGCCCCCGCCCGGTGTTCTGTCGCGCATCAGAAGGATCGATGCCGGTGAACTGAATCGGTATCCCTCGATCCCAGCCCTTCACCTTCGCTACTTGAGACTCGATCTGCACCTCGCGTGGCTGATATTCCCACCAGACCACCAGGTGCCCATTCTCCATGCCATCGGGAAGATCAGCCCAGCCCCTCGACGCCCGCAGAATCTCGATCCCCGTCACTGCCGATACCCATATCCATCCGGCTCCCGTAACGCCCGGATCGAACCCGCGGATGGTAGGCCACGACACCCCCCGCCACGCATAAGGCACGGGGAACTGCTTGCAGATGTTGCACTCGCCGAAGCTCGTGAAGACCCTCCCCTCGAATTCGTCGTGGCAGCAGTGGAGGAACCGCCGACTCTCGGCCTCCGGCAAAGCCTCCATCGCGTCGAACCATTCCCTCGGCACGTTGGCACGGTTGTCGTAGGCGTCGGACTCTAAGACGAGGATGGGGCTATTCACGACACCCGGTGCTTTCTAGCCTCTAGATCGAATCCGCCCATCCCCGCAGGTACATCCACCATGATTTCATACAGCGTACGCTCGGATAGCCACGCTGCCTGTGCTGCGTCGTAGGAGAACCATTCTCCACAATCCCTACACTGCGCGCGGCGGGAGGAAGCTGTCATATTGCTAAGGTCATGCCGACCCCGAGTCAGGCATCCCCGGAAGGCATTATCCCGAGATTCTTCCATCCCGTTCTCCTTTCACTCCCAACTCCGCCCCATCATGCTCTGCCTGAGTCGCCTTGTACTGCCATCCCCACTCCGCGTCCCACTCATAGAGTCTGCGTGGCTCTCCAGGAACTACTACGAGTGCATAACGGGCCTCGGGAATACGGGCGCTAGCCAGCATCTCCATTGCCCGCATCACAGGCCCACAACCGCGCCACTCCTCCTCGTACTCCTGGTAGCCTCCAGCACCAAGGAAGCTGATACGCCAGACCTTATTGTCTCCACTCACCCCTTCACTCCCGCCCGTCCAGGATGGCCAGCAGGTCACGCGGGCAGATGTGTTCGTCTGCCGCGAGGTTGGCTTCCGCCATCCCGCGTATCTCCTGTAGGGCCTCCCGCATTTCCTCGGGCGTCATCTCCCCGGAGCCTCTCACGCCGTCACTCCCTCCCGTAAGCCATCTCCCAGGCCCAGTTTCTTCCCCAGCCCATCGCGGTGATGACGAGCTTGGGGATCGGCGGCTCTCCCCCGTTCCTTGGCTGCGTGATTCGGTTGAGCCGGCTCTGTACCATGGTCACCACCTCCGGGGTGCGACTCCGTTCCTCCCCGGCCCCCGCCTCCCGCTCCTCGCCCGGAATCTCCTGGCCCTCCTCTATCCAACCGCCGTCGTACTCTGTCGACCCGTGGCCGGAAGCGTCCTTGAAGTGGCGGAAGTGGTACTCACCACCGTCATGCAACTCCAACACCCCAAGGGAAGGCCTCCAGCGCCCCACGTCGGGAGTAATATGCTCGATATGCCCCCAGTCGGGGCGCCTGAAGATGTGGCCCAACGCCTCCCCCATGCTCACCATCGTGCTGCTGAAGAGGTTCTTGGCTTCATACCTCCCGACGATGAACTTTGCCCCCGGACATCGGTAACCCCAGGAAAGGAACCCCAAGCAAGTGCCAAAGGATTTCCCGGCACGAGCGCTGCCAAACCAAATAATCGTTGAATAGTCCCGCCCCAGAATACCCTCCGTGAACGTCCTCTGCTTCGCGAGAGCAATCTTCTTGGCCGCCTCCCATGGATCTGCCGCACAGTGTAACCTCTGCGCTCGACGCATCATCCCCAGGGAATCGAAGTTGATCTTCGCTCGCTCGGAGGAGGTATATGAACGGAGACGGGCCTCTGCCCGCCTTCCCAGGGTCTCCTTATCTATCGCTAGCGTCGCAGCCTTCATTGCGTCCGCTATCCTCCCCCGCCTTCCGCCGCTCCGCCGCCTTCGCCTCGATATGCAGCTTGCCTTTGCCGTCCACAAAAATGCATCCGCCGCCCGGAAGGGAGATAGACTCGCCTGGGGATAGGCAAATGACGCATCCAGACTCCAGGGAAATGCCGTCCGGTTCATCTACCGATTCCGCCGCCGGGGGTTCGGGTTCGGCCGGGAGGAGGGCGCGGAGGGCGTTGAGGTCTGTCGTGGGCACCAGTCGCCACGTGTCGGGTACGGGCCTTGGAGCGTCGTTGACGTTTCCGAGTAGCGCCCCCGCCGCCTCCTGGAGGCTGTTGAGTGCTTCCCACCTAACGGCCGCGCCACGCTGCGCTTCATTCCGTTCGAGCATCACATCTTTGACCCGCTGGCGTAGCGCATCCCGCTCCGCGGTCAGCGCCGCGTTCAATTTTTGCTCCGAGATAAGGCGGAATTGAAGGGAATGTACCTGCTCGGCGAGATTCAGAGTCGCCGAAAGCCAGTCATCGTCAATGCCGCCCTTCGGCCGCTCGCCCGTGAACTGCGGCACCGCCTCCGCCTGCTCGGGCTGTGGGGATGGCCCCTCTGGCTTTTTGGGCTTCAGCGTCCCGCAATCCCCCCTAAGGACGCTGATGAGACGTTCGCGGCGTACTCCACCAAATGCCGCAACGCTGTCATCGATGTCTAGCAGGTCGGCCACGCGGCCCAGCACCTCCAGCACCACCGCCTCCACGTCCGCGCGAGGGATGAAGTGGCCTGTCTCCATCGCGTGACCTTTTAATGCAGTCTGCGCCGAAACCCACAGCGCCCCGTCGGCATCCTCCGATACGGCCTGCTGCGCCTGTGCGGCCTCCTCAGGTTTATTGCCAAGGAAATCCACCGCGGCCGACGCGTAACACCGCGCTTCTTCCCAGTGTTCGGGAGGGCTATAGTCGCCCAGTGACAGGATGCTTTGAGTGAGACAGAGGGCAACCGACTTCGCGGCCGCGTACCGCTCTGCCGTCTTGCCGCCCTCCTCTGGCACGCTCTCCTGGTAGGCGGCCTCTGCCACACAATCCTTGCAATCCTGCTCGTGGACGTTCACCAGCCTCCGCAGCAGATCCCGAATCTCGACCTGCACCGCGTCCCTCTCCACGCGTCGCCTCCGATCCCATATCTCTCCTGCTACTACGCTTGCAACCGGCTCGCCGTTACTCATCCCCTTCTTCCTCCAACCTTTCAGGTTCCATATTCTCTGCCGGCAACTGCGGCGGCGCCAACCCCGCCAACATCATCAGCACCTCTTCTGGTAACTGCTCCAGTACTGACAACGGAATGGGCGATTCTGCCGTGCTGACCTCAACCTTGTCGGTCCACATCTTGAGATAACGCCCGAGAAGCTCCAACCCCTTGAGCTTGTCGTGCATCTTGGCCGAGATGCGCCCGCCGTCTTTGGAGATGGTTTGCGACGCTTCCGCCACGGTTGCCATTACCTCGGCGCTGAGCGTATCCGAATCTTTGAGTACGACCCCGCCAGGGCCGAAGGAGAGCACGTCACGAATGTTGGAGAAGCCAAGCACTTTTAGCTCCCTCAACACATCGTCTACCTTGATCTCCGCCCGCTTGATCGCCTCCGCCTCCAGCCGGGCTATCTCTGCCTGAACCCTCGGCCGGGCCATCAGTTCACACCGTCGCACGTTGGCTCCGGCTTTACCGTAACCTGCTCTAATGGCCGCCTGTACCCCTTTGTGGTCGATCACGTACTCCCGGCAGAACGCCCACTCGCGCGGAAACAGACCATCGACCAACTCCGAATCCGGGTCTGACGCTGGCTCTGGTTGTGTGGTCTCGTCAGTCATCCGCCCGCACTCCTACCTATCCAGCCAGTCTGAAATCGCCTCTCGGCGCCACCAAACGCGCAAACACCTGTACCACTACGGCAAAATGGAGGGGGAGCAGCGCGGAGGAGGGGGTATCCGCGCCGCTCGACCCCACCTCTATGCTCTCCACGTCTCTCTCTTGCGCCAGTGCGGTACCCGCCCGGCCCGTACCACCGCCTGCAGATACGCCTGCCTCATGCGCTCGCAACAGGCCTCCCTCCACATCCCCTCAGCATCGTCGCTCTCGGGGGCACCGAAGCGCGAGAGAGCCGCCTCCTCGGCGCTGCGTGACATCAGGCGGGCGGAGTCAGTTACGTGGAGGGCGCGCACGACTCCCCTCTCGCTCTCTGTACTCACCTGCAATCTCTCGGATAATCACCTCGCGCTCGATCCCCGCCGCTCCGCAGATCGCGTCGAATAGCCCCCCACGCTCTGCAAACCATCGCGCACATACCTTCCGCCGCTTCAGGCGTGCTCGCTCACGGCGCACCTCCGCCTGCGCCTTGGTCTCGCCTTTATGTGCCCCTCCGCTATAGGCCTGCGCACTGCCATGACCCATCAGCCCCTCTCGCGCATCAGCAATAAGCTTCGCGGCCAAAACGAGAGCGCCATCCGCGGAACGGATACGATTATGCCGGTAGACACCAGGAGGTAGGCTATCCATTGGCTTTTCCCCTCTGCGCTCTCTCCGCAGCTGCCTGCCGCGCCTCGCGCAACGCCCTATCCAGGCCGCCCCCCTCTCCCATACCACCGCGCCTTGTTCCACTTTGCCCGCCGTGTCCGCCTTGCTTGTATTGCTGGTAACTGCTCATCCAGCTCCGGCCCCTCGAATCCTGGATACTGCCGACGATGCAGGTAGTCAGAAACCTCCTCAGGCCTCTCGCCTTCCTGCACCTCGTCATCCCACTCATTCACGACCCGCAGTCGCCCCTCTGGCGGTGCTATGGGCATTCGGCATTCTTGGCAGCGCGTGTAACCCGAGGGACTGACGCGGAAGCAATAACGGCACTTCGCCCCCGTCGCCTCCTCCTGCTCCCCATCTCGCCCAATGTTGGCCATAGGCCCGGCTGTCGCCCTCTTGCGAGAGTACTTGCCTCGTTGTAACGTGTGGGGCCCCACGGTGCGGCGATTGTTCTCACACCCCTCCAATACCACATCCCCCCTCGCATAGTAACACGATTTCACCAAAAGGTGTTACTCGCCTCTTGGAGATTCGTTCATAATCGTGTTACGAATCTGAGAATCGTGTTACGCTTCGGTACCGATTGCTAGCATTATTAGTATTGTTAGTATTGTTAGTATTGTTAGTCCTGTTGCGCGGCGAGCTCCCCGACGCGCAACCGCCCCGACCACAGATGGCCGAGGCGGGGAGTAACACGAATCTGAGAATCGTGCTACTGGACTATTGTAACTACTCTACGCCAAGATCCCGAGCGGTCGGCGCCGGCGGGCTGGCATGCTGCTGCCAGTAGAGCACGAGCGCCTCCCGGATGATCCTAACCATCGAGGCAGATGCCTCCCCGGCCTGCTGTCTGCGAGCTACCTCCCCGCGCAGCCGACGCCACTCGTCAATCTCTATGGTAATCACTGTTGTCTGCCACTGCGGCATACACTACCTCCTCTCTCCCTCCTCTATCTATTATCATACGCCTGTGTTCTCCTATTGTCAACATAGTAGCAAGCCTCTCCTCTGTGTTACGCGAATGGACAAGCAAGGGGATATAGCTATCCATGCTACCCGTGGAATGCAGAGCAACACATATGCGCATTGTATAACTGTATGCATGGAAAAGAATGGCAGGATAGTGGCATTGCAGGACAGCCTCATGCCTCGAAAATACTTGGGTGCTTGCTTGCGGAAATGTGCAAATCTTTGAAGGTACCCTATTGCCAAATGCGGTACCTATCTGTATGATGATACTCAGATACAGGGCGAGACAAGCCCGCACCAAGGAGAGCGAACGATGGCACGCAAACTGACTGTGGACGAAGCGGTTACGAGCTACACCCGCCGCATGTCGGCGAGTACCATGGACGAGATCACACGACTGCTGCGCCTTGCCGCCAACCGCGTTGAGGCCGGCGAGTACACCGGAACGCTGCACGCAGCGCGTCGGTAGGCTGGTTTATGGTGGGAGGCCTGCTGTACCACCTGCTTATAGTCAGACGCTCATAGGACGCCACCCACTCGGGGCGCAGAGCGAGGGAGACAGACGATGAACGCAACCGCTACGACGCACGCCGCAGATTGGGCCGCCCGACTCGCCCAGCATATCGCTGATGAGCTGGCTACCGGCCATGATCCGACCGGCATCTACCAGTCCCCGGATGATCGAGGCGACGGCTATGACATCTACGAGCGGAGCCGCCCCGACTACTCCGGCCTCCTCCACGAGGCGATCGCCGTGCAGGGCATCACCGGCTACATGATCCAGGTGCTCGGCCGCGAGGGCCAGCACGCCGCCTACATCATCACGGTGGCGCTGCCGGACGAGATGCTCTGCGGATGCACGCACCAGGGCAACTGGGGGCCATGGTATCACATCAGCCTCTATCGCCGCTCCCATCGCTCTGGCGCCTGGGTGTTCGTGGAACGCCTCGGCGGCCACTATCGCCGCGGCGAAATCAAGCGCATGGGCCTCCCGATCGGCCGCCCGGCCGCCGGAAGTTAAAAGTCGAAACCCGGCCTGCGCGGCCGGGTCCGCCGGAGTGCCCTCCCGGCGCCGATGAGACAGGGCAGGAGGTAGGTACCCATGACCAGAGAGTTGTACCTCGGACAATCCGAGATCGTCGCCGGCAAGCTCGCCGCAGATGAGCTACGCTACCAGGCCAATGAAGAGCGCCTCAAGACCCTCACCGATCCGACCGAGAGCGAGGCCCTGCTGCGCCTGATGGCCGGCCAGGCAGAGGGACTCGCCCACCGCCGCCAATTCCTCGCCAAGCTCCAGGGTGACGGCGAGGAGGCCGCGCCCCGCGACCGAGTAGTGAGACTGCGCCTCACGGAGGCCGAGCACGCCGCGGTGCAGCAGGCCGCGGAGGAAGCAGGCCTGAGCGTCAGCGCCTACATCCGCGGCAAGCTCCAGTAGTGCGTCCGACCCTTGACCGTGACCGCCCCACGGGGCAGAGAGAACGAGGAGATAATGGCGCGAATGAGTGAAGCGCAGGCACGGGAACTCGCAGAGGCCGTCCGGCGGGATATCCGGGACGGATCGGAAGTCGACGGAGAGGTGTGCGAAATCATGGGAGGTAACGCGCTTAGCGAGGAAACTGAGGCAACTCAGGAGCGCCTCGCCGACAGACTCGCAGAAATCGTGCGGGCATGGCGCGAGGTGTAGTCTGACCCGCGCCCCCGGCCCCTGCCCTGGTGGCTGGAATCCCGGCCACCGCGGGGAGGCGCTGAGCGCCCGGAGAGGAGACATCATGACGCGCATGGGTTATCTGAGAGACGGCATCGGGAGCTCCCACCGCGCCCTCGCCGCGGAGGATGATGGCAAACTACCCATCACGCGGGCTATCCCGGTGGTAGCCGACAGGCTCGCTATCACGCGGCGCGCGGCGCGGGAACTGCTGGAGGCGGAAGGCCCGTGCGAGTGGCACCATACGAGTCGATACGGCAACCAAACGGATTTTTACGACACGCGCGCGGTGATCGCTGCCTCCCGCGGAGACGTGGAAGTGGAGGAAATCGAGGATGTGGTCCCATGCAGGCTCTACGCTCCGCCCTCCGAACCCAAGGGCCTCCACGACCCGCTCCTCCTCCAGGCCCGTGAACTCATGGAGGGACGTGAGCCGAGCGCTAGTGCCCTCCGAAAACCGCTCAACATCGGCGTGCGACGAGCCATAAATCTCCGAGACGCTCTGCTGCACGAGCGTCGCCACCGGCCCTAACCTGCCGTCCGGTCCCTGGGGCTCGCGGGCCCCAGGCGCAGGCCGACAGGCCGAGAGAGAGGAGAACGAGAAATGATGACAGCCAAGCGGTGCCAGGAACGACTCACGGAATGGGGATATCGCCTCGTCCGGGATGATGAGCGAGGCCCACGCCTCGCCTACCTGTCGAACTCCCCACTCGCGTACTGCGCGCGAGCGACCGCGCTAGAGCCGCATCGTTGCGGCATGGAGGGCGACGACCACATCGTCGGCATAGGCCCAACGCTGAGTGAGGCATATGAGAGCCTGTGCGAGGCCGCCGCGCATGCCGCGGTGTGGCAAGAGCCGGTCGGCGTCTGAGCAGACCAGCTTGGCCGACTCGCGAGGGGGCGGGCCGGCCAAACAAAGGAGCGAACGCATGATTGAAACAGCCTACAAACACACCACGCGAGACGGCCGGGAGATCGACGCAGTATTGGTCAACGGCACAGTGTACGAGGTGCTCGGGGTAGAAGAGGACTGCCAGGGTAAGTTGTTGGCGATCCGGCGACCGGAGGGCCGGAGGTCCTACCTCGCGCGGCCCATCCCCGACACCAGCTATGGTGCCTGCCGAGCTCGCATTATCGGCAACCTCTAAGCCTCCGCCGAGGCTCAATGAACAAAACTGGAGAGAGAATGATGGCAACCCTACGGACCGACGTTGCAGCGAAATTGAATGAGGCCGTAACCGTCCTAGACGGGCTGGAAAAGGACGACTTTGACCGCCGCGGGCTGATCCTCGGCCCCGACAAGTGGCAGTGGCGCTATGCGGGTCACCGCTGGGCGCATCTGAACTGCGGCCACTCCGGCGCGTTCCTCGTGGAGGCCGCGACCGGCGAACTGTACAACATCAAGGCCTATGGAACCCCCGACCACAACAAGAAGGCCAAGGCCGACCTCGGGAACATCCTCACGGCCGAGCTGGCGAGCCTGCAGACTCGCCGCTGGAATTACCTGCGCTGACCGCCGGCCCCTGCCCTGCGCCCCGCGGTCACTCGGCCGCGGGGCCATGGGGAGGCGCTGAGCGCCCGAGAGGAGAGGAGTACCATGAGTACCGAGAACCTGCTGGAGGCCTGGGGATGCCCCGAGGCATACCGATCGCCCAGGGGCATAGCCCTCGGGGAGAGTTATGACGATGTCGACATGAGCGCCAACATCCGTGATCTCGCCCGCCAAGTGAGCAGTGCCGCAAACTGGTACGACGAGATGGACCTCGCCATCGCCGACATGATCCGTGTGGCGGATGCCACCGCCATCCGATCCTGGGATCGTGACGCCCTGCTCCGGATTGGCCGGGAAACCGGCGCGTCGGGCGAAACTGAGGTCCAACGCGACACAGCTGCGGAGAGTTACGCCGACGAGATCATGGCTGCCCTCGAGGCTCTCGCCGCGGAGATCGAGAGCACGCCGCCCGCCACCGCCTGAGCACGGTCGGCCGCGCGTGGGATGATCAGGAGCGAGATGAGTTCCATTTGACGATTGGGATGATGGACAACGCCGCATTCCAGGACTGAGACCCTGCCCCGGCCCATCGCCTCCTGGAGGTGGGCCGATGGAAGGGCCGAGAGCCCGAAGACAAAGGAGAGAGGAACCATGCTGAATGATTACGCGTACAGACTCGCCCAACGCAGCGCCTTGGTGGGCTGGCAAATCGTTGGAGGCCTGCTGTACCGCCTCCGAAAAGCGGTCGGAAACGACGAGGCACAGCGAATCTATAACGAGGTGCGGGAGAACGCGGAGCGTGAGCATCCTAAGCCGGAGGCTAACCCATGACCCGCCAGGAGCTCCGCCAATCCCCGGCGTTCTGTAGGCGCCGGGAGTTGCACGCCTATGCGGATAGCCTCCTGGCGATAGGAGCCAACCAATGAACCGCGCCGACCGAATCATTGAGTACGCCCACCACATCCTGCTGGTGTTGGCAGGCACGATGTACATCGCAAACCAGTGCGCCGAGCACTGGGGAGAGCCGAGCGCCGCGAGCCGATCGGCCGCGGCGGAAATGGAGGTGAACCCATGAGCACGGCCGTCCTGCCGACTGTTGAGATCGGCACACTACGCCGGGCCCCACTCATGTACTGCCCGACCTGTCGGCGCCGGAGGCTGGCTATGTGGTACTACGCCGGCCACGCGACGCGGACCGTGCGCGAGAGGACCTATCGCGCCGCACTGTGGGAGGCGGAGTGCCCGGAGTGTGGATTGCCCCTCGGCCACCGAGTTGAGGAGCTACTAGGGGAGGAGAAAGAGGAGGTGACGCTGTGACAGAATCCGAAGGCAAAGAGTGGAAGCGGCTCGCGCTGGGATTGGCGCGGGCCTCCCGGCTAGTACCTTCGACGCTACGGCACCTGGCCGAGGGAGCCTACGACCCGCATTTCAATCCCGGCGTCTATCGGCAGGCGTACCGAGAGGAATGCCGGAGAGCCGACCGTATCCGCCGTTGGCTCCGCGAAATCCGAGAGGCGAAAGGAAGATGACTATGGACGGTTGGGAGAAAATAGAGTTGGAGAGGCGCTCCAAGAGCGCGGAAGAGAAGGCCGACGCGCTCGGCCACCGGGTGACGGCGGTCACGCGCCGGCTGGATGACATGGCTGAGGATGTCCAACAGCTCCAACGCCAAGTCGCAGACCTGCAGAGGATGTACGTGAGACACCTCGCGCGTCGTCAGGGGAAGGGAGAGCCGGAGGATGACGCCCTCTGCGCCACGGTCGAGGAACTGCTGAGGGAGGAGAACCCATGCGACGCCGACTGATGAAGAAGAACCCCATACCATGCCTGCGTGCTGGATGCTGCCTGCTACACGACAAGCTGCAATGCCGCTCCTGCCGACCCTTCTGGCGAGCGCGACTGTGGAGATTGCTCCGCGCCAACACCCGATAGCCCCCCCCGCGAGCGCCCCGGCTACTCACCGTCGGGGCGTTCTCGCGCCTGGAGGTGAGCGGCGCGGTAGGCGGCGATCTCCGCGCACAACCTCTCCAATTCCTCCTGGTGATAGCTGAACTCTCCCGCCAGCATAGCTGCCACTTTGAGCGCGGCATGAGGGGACAACCCATCCGTCTCCGCGTCCTCGTTGGCGAGCACTTCCGCGGCCTCCGAGTTCCGCCGAGAGAGGTCCGCGCACGTGGCGCAGGATACTTTCGCCTTTGGCCTCTCGCCGTGCCAGCCGCAGTTATCGCAATGCCAGTAGGCATCGCCGTGCAGCTTGGTATCAGTGCCGCACGTCGGGCAGGGGGTCGTGCTATCGGGCCTAGCGATTATCCCCGCGCACCCCTCCTGCGCGGATTCGGGGAGGCCGAACCAGGCCCGCGCGGCCGCGGCCTGCCGGCGATGTACGACCTTTTGCTCGTCGGGGAAGCCATCCCACTGCCGCGCCCGGTACTCTTTACCGCGTGTAGTCGTCACCTCGCCAACATACAGCGCCTTCGCCAACTCATCGGCCATCAGTCTCTCCTCTCTCCGCCGCGCTGGCCAGATACTCCCTGATCACCTCGGCGTGACACCTCCCTGGCGCTTCGCCCGTACCGTCCCAGGTGACACACCAGCACACGAGCGTTAGTCGGCCACGGGTACGGTAGAGCGCCAGGAGGCGGCCGAGTTCGTCGCGCACGGCAGCATCGTCTCTGCTCCCCAGAACGTATCTCCGGTAGAGCCCAAGTATCTCCTCGCGCGTACACAGCCTCACCCCATACCCGATGGCCTGCTGCTCGCTGAGGCGGTAGGGGTTGGCTAGTGGACTCGCCTTCAGCCCCTTGCGCGGGTTCGCCCGCCCCACGTAGACGCACCACGGCTCCCAGGTGTCGGGAGAGCCGAGATCCTTCACATTCGCAACGGTTATCACCTCCGCCTCCTTTCCCCCCAGTCGCAGAACACCACCAGCCCCAATAGAATCACCCCGAGCAGGAACAGTTCCCTGACCTCGCGAGCGAACTGCAGCCAATACGCACACTCTGCGTTAGCCATGGGATCAATCATCCCTGCCCCCTCTCCGCGTTCAGCCGGTCGAGGAAGGAAACGATCTCCTTGAGTTCCGCGGGCTCGTATAACCTCCCCGCACCCGACGACTTGTAACTCCACCGCACCCGACGACCAACTTGAAGCACATAACCCCACGGAAGTCCATCATCATACTGATCGTACACACCGTACCACACTCGCCGCGCTTTCGCTCTGGTTGGCAGTTCCTGCTCCTCCACCTCCAGATACCGCCCGATGCTGGTGCGCTCAGGCATTGCTCTCCTCCCCCGGATAGAGATAGCCGCACTCCCCATCATCCCGGCACTGCGGCTCGTAGCCAACCGGTGCAGGACCGTTCGCGAGCACCGCCCCGGCCTCTGCTTTCTCCCTCAGATTCTGCGCCGCCTCATAGATCAGCTTCGCCCGGTCGAGCAGCACCTGCGCCTCTTCCACAGCCTCGTCCGCTTCTGCCCGATAGGCCCGCGCCGCAGACAGGGCCTGCTGCGACCAGCGATTCGACAGAACCAGGCATATGATGCTGCCGAGCAGTCCGATCATTGTGAGTGCTGCTATCACGCCCCCACCTCCTGCGCTATGCGCGCCTGTCTCTTTGCGTCTTCCTACCTGTTGATAGCCTTCAGCGCAACGGCCAGACTATCGCGCACATACTCCCCCTTCCGCCCCCCTCTCCACCGCCGCCCGTCTCTCGTACACCTCTACCGCTCGCAGCAATCCCGCGATTGTGCGCCGATAGATGTACACGGATCGCTCACCCTCTGCCCTCGCTTGGCGGACGGCCCGAAGATCGAGGTCGCCGCCCTGCGAAAATGGTGCCAACGCGGGCACCTCAAAACGCCAACCCGCGCGCTCAGCCTGCCAACGATTCATCCCTCCCCCTCCAGTACCCGCCCGGCCTCCGCCAGGAGAGCGGCGCGACGCGCCTTCCCGGCCTCCACCACCTGCCGCGCGAAGCCCTCCACGTCATCCGCGTGGATCACGAGGAACCGGCCCCGTCCGGTCAGATGGACGTAGAGCAGGGTCGCGCCATCCGCGAATGCCTTCACCACATTCGGCCAGATCCGCACCGCCTTAGCCTGCACTGACCAGGGCTCTTCTTTGCCGATCGAGACCTCCACGTCGCAGCCTGGCCGCGCGCCGATGTTCGCCTCGGTGTTGCCGACGCGCTTTGCGCGGAAGCCGAGGGCCTCGAAGAAATGGCAACAATCTCGCTCGCCTTGGGCTCCTTTGTCCCGACTCATTTTCCCTCCCATTGCGCCCTCTCCTTTCTTGCTTCCATCGCCAGGCCACTCAACTCCCTCCATGCGCGCACCACCACGCTCGGAACTTGGCCATTGCCAAGCGCTCTAAGTTGGTCCACCCGATGGGCTATTTTGGAAGAAGTACGGGAGACGCCAGTTTCCCAGGAACCGTCAGCCCAAGCCTCTTGGCCGTATCGTGGAGAAACTTGTGGCAGGTAATGCAGAGAGTCTGCAGGTTCTCCGGCTTGAGATTTGTCATATTCCCATCCGCATGATGAACCTGCAACCTTGTCGCCCTTTGGCAACCATCGCAGGCCGGACCCCGGAGTTTCCGGGCCCTGGACAGCCATCCCTGCCTGCCCACATCCTTCCTGCTGTTCGCACAGGAGAGGGAGCAGAACTTTCGCTTCTTCCAGACTGACATGCTCTCCAGTTTCTCGCCGTATCTCTTGCGGTGCATCTGATGACCACACCATTTGCACCTCTTGGCTTTCTCCTTGATTCTCTTCGATGACCCGCCGTTCGCACAACGCTGAGAGCAGAACCTCCTCTTTCTCCACGCGGCCATCCCCTCCAGAACGCCCCGATACCGCTTCCGATGCATTTCGCTTCCGCATCGCTTGCAATGCTTCGGCTTCTCCGTTATCTTCTGTGACATGCTTGAATCCCTCTAGCCATGCATTATACTCGCATCGGCTTATGGGGTCAAGACATGTCCAACCAAGAGGCCAGCCCATCAGAACTTCCACCCATCTAGGGTTCAACGCTCTCCGCCTGCGGTCCCTCTCCTTGGCCTCCGGTCCCTTCATCGGTCCTCGAGAATCCATTGCCTGCGAAGTCGGCCACATCGTCACGAAGTCCGTCAGAGTCACTCCGCCGCTGTGGGGTTTCGCCCCCGGTGATCGTCGCGCGGTCCGGTTCCGCCCGCTCCGAGAATCGTTGACGGTCGGTGTCGGAACTGCCTCCGAGTAACGCGGCCGCTTCCCCCCGTTCCCGGCATATCTCGCCTGCTCCATGTCTTGCTCTGTCGCCATGCTGGAGGTGGGAGTTGGCCACGTCAGCACTGCACACGAGAGAGGCGTTCCCCCCTGAGCATACTTGGTGCGTCTCCCACCCGTCTCGTTGCTCGTCGGCGTAGGCCACATCCGATTGTAGAACTCCGTCCGATTCATGCCCGAGGATCTCAGGCCACTGCATACCCTCGGCGTAGGCCAAGATCCACAGCCGCTTGCGGAGGTGCGGCGCTCCGACTCCGGCCGCGCTGAACACATCCCATTCCGCATCGAACCCGCTCGCGGCCAGGTCCCCGAGAACGGTTCCGAGGTATCCAGAGGAAACAAGGCCCGGTACGTTCTCCAGGAGGCAGAAATGCGGTCCCACTTCACGAATAATCCGGATGGTCTCCGGCCAGAGGTTCCTTTCATCCGCCTCGCCCCTCTGACGCCCCGCGACCGAAAACGGCTGACAAGGAAAACCTCCGGTGATAACGTCCACTCGCCCTCTCCATGCTCGGCCATCGAAGTTCCTCACATCGTCATATATAGGCGCGTCCGGCAAGTAACCGTCAGCGATCCGTTGCCGCAATACCCCCCGGCAGTAGGAGTCCTTCTCCACGTAGCAGACAGGCTTCCAGCCGAGGAGTAAACTCCCGAGAAGGCCCCCGCCCGCGCCGGAGTAAAGGCTAAGTTCTCTCACCGCTCCCTCCAGCACCTCTTACACTTGCCGATCAGCCTGCCGTTCGGGCGCGTCGCCCAGCAGAGGAAATCGGTCATTTCTCCACCTCCAGGATGCGCCGGGCGAGCGCCTGCAACTTGCTCCACTCGGCGGCCTTCGCGCTGTAGGATGCTAACGTTTTGTCGGTACGATCTGCGTATTCGGCCATCACGTATCTCATCCACGAATCCGCCATCTCTTTGCAGGTGGGGCAAGGCGCGGCACTATAGCACCCGGTCTCGCCGTCCGCCTCCGGGGCGTGCAGAATGCAGTTCTGTCCGCAGGTTGGACAGGTGGTAGGGGTATCAGACATCTCTCGCTCCTTTCTCGGGCAGGCGTAGAGAATCACCAGCAGGAGCCACGCGAGAGCCGTGTTCAGCATCGCGAAGCCTCCTCGCCGTCTATGCCTGATTCGCACACAGTTGCCCCAGGAGCCGCGTTCAGGTCCCCGGACGCCTCAGCACAGGGGACGGATGGCTCTGGGGGGCTTGTGGGGGCGGAACCGAGGGCGGCGATCTTCTTGCGACGACGGACGGCCCATTCACCCTTCCCCGGTATCTGCCCCTTCCTCGTGGCCGGCGGGACATCGGTAATCCACGACCAGTTTACTCCTTTAGCCGCCGCTATCAGTGTCTTTCGATCAACGCCATACTCTGTAGCTAGGCGGCTATAGCTTTCCGAGGAGGCGCGCACCCGAATAGTCCGCACATCCTCAGCGGTGAGTACGTGCTGCCCATGTCGCACTCCTCGCGCATCGGTTCCATGACGAACCCTGTCCTCATAGTTCTGCGACTGAGTACCCCAAGATAGATTAGCCAGCCGATTATCCTGGGGCTTCCCATTCAGGTGACGGCACTGCATTCCCGGCGGACAAGGGCCAATGAATGCCTCTAGCACAAGGCGGTGAACGCGAAACCACCGCGCCTTTCCGTTCTCCACGAAACGGGCCGAGAAATACATTCCCCCTCCAGGCGTCTGTAATCTCAACAACCTCGGATTCTTGCTGGTACCAATAGGGTGGCGTCCCGCCTTCCACGTTCTGACCCTTCCCAGGTCCGACACTTCGTATCCAAGCATACCCGGCACTGCCCGCCACTCTTCCCGCTCTTCGTCTGCCATCGCGACCTCCAATGAGCGCGGCCCCGAACCGAGAGCCGCTAACTTGCTACAGGTCGCGGATGGTCCGGGGCCGCACATTGGGGCCAAACGTAAAGCGCCTCTCATACCACGACCTGTAGCATGGTTAGTATAGCACATGACGGACCTCTCGTCAAACCTCGGACACCATGGATATTGCCTCCGCCAGTATCTCCCCGATGGTCTGCCCTTCCTCTCGCCATGATTCACAGCCGCCGTGTACTCCCTGGAGGGTAAATGCCGCCTGTGCCTCATTGCCCGCCAGGAACCTCTGCGCCGCTCGTACCGCGTTGACGAGTTTGGAGACACACCCCGGCACCGCGTCGTCGCTGAGGGCGAAGTAGGCGCGGGCCGCGCGCTCCACCGCGTACCAGTCCTCTTTGCCCTCGTCGGGGAGCGTGTCCCACAGAAACACCTCTTTGCTCCACGCCTCGAACAGCGCCTTCGCCAACGCCTCGTTACTCACCGTTCTGCTCCTCTCCCATAGGAACTCCCGGCGGAGTCGTCACTAGCGCCGGGCGCATCACCTCCAGTATCGCCATCATCTGCCCCCACTCCTCCGGCGTCAGCGGGCAGGGCATGACAATGCGTCCCCACACCTGCGGTGCGAGCGGCAGCGGAATCTCCAGCATCGGCCGCAAGGCGAACTCCAGCACCCGGAATGATGCGAACCACTTCTCCTGCATGTCATCCGGCCACGTCATGTCGAAGAGCGGGAGTTTCTCTGCTAACAGCCTAGCCTTCTCTCTGTTCATTGGTCCCCTCGCCTTCCGCGGCCTTCACAGCTGCATCGGCATGATGGCATAGAACACCTCCTCGCTGTCCGTCGGCCGGAGAACAGACGCCTCCAGGGAGGCGGTCCAGTTCCACTGCACCTCCCGCGACCGAATTGAGCGGAGGGCATCCAGGAGATACTCCGCGTCGAATGCCGCCTGGAATCGTTCCCCCTCCATCACGCAGACGATCTCCTCAGACACGCGGCCCAGATCGGCACTCTCCGCCTGCAACCGTAACCCACTGCCGTCTGGGCTGAACACGACCTTGCCGGCCTCGGCAGATGCCATCACCGCGGCCCGCCGTAGTGCCGCCTGGAAGGCCTTGCGGTCCAGGGTCAAGCCAACTTTGACCCCTGTCTTCGCCATCTGGTCCAGCACCCGGTCATATCCCGGATAACTCCCCTCAATCAAACGCGAGGTCAGGCTGTAACCTCCCACCTCGCAGCGGCAGTGCGTATCCGAGACGGTCAACATACAGGTGTCGGCGCCCTTCCCGATCAACCTTCCCAATTCTCCGAGGATTTGCCCCGGGACGACGGCGGAACACTCCTCCCCTGTCGCCTCGCGGCAACGCAGCAGGGCCAGACGGTAGGAATCCGTCGCTACTACCTGGAGGCCATCGGCGTCCTGGCGCAGTAGCACGCCAGTCAGCATCGCACGCGTCTCGTCGGTCGAGACACACGGCAGCGCGGCAGAGATCATCTCCCTGAGCCGCTTAGCCGGGATGGTGAGCGTGGTGCCCTCCACGGTCGGCAGCGCTGGGTACTCGGCGGCGGGGAGGCCGTGGAAGGTGTAGCGGCAGGCATCCCCGGCCAAGTGAACAACATCGCCTTCGCCAGATTCGATCGTCACCTCCTCGCTGGTGAGGCCGGCGACTGCCTCGGCAAAGGCCCGCGCCGGTACGCTGACCGTCCCCTCGCCCTCGACGCGCGCTGGCAGAGACGCTTGCAGTCCCCACTCGTCGCCGTGGCCAGTGAGGTGCAGTGTTCCTTCCCTCGCCTCCAGAAGGACGTTGGCACAGATCGGCAGTGTGGCCCTCCCCGTTGCTGCCCGGCGCACGTGGCCGAGCACCTTCGACAGTTCGGCTCGGTTTGCGGCTAGATGCATGGTTCGCCCTCCTTTTGGTTAGAATCCTCGTGAGTCTGTTTGTGCGCACAACCGCACATAACACGCAAGTCCTCATCCCGCTCATCGCCCAAGTGGTCATAGTTCAGGTGGTGAACTTCGAGCCCTGGGTTTCCACATTCCTCGCACCGGAATCCAGCACGTTCCAGTGCCCGCTGGCGACGTTTCTTCCACCACTCGCTCCCCAGATACGCCTGGTAATCCCCGGCGTACATTCTCATCTGCGCTCGGCGATCTAATTCCCGACGGTCCTCGGTTGTCTGCTCGACTACAGTTTCGGGCGCAAATTGGCACGCGGCGAACTTCTCCCGGTCATAATGTCTGATATACAGCACGCCTTCCCCCAGGACGGCCCGGAACTCCTTCTCCTTCGGATGTCGCGCCGTCGGAAACGTCAGAAAGCCTCTGGCTATCGCCATCGCCACGGCGAGCAACTGTCGACGGGCCTCTTCCGCCGTATCTGCCCGGCGTTGGATCGTCTCCCGTACCCCCGGCTCTGGGTCCCGACTCGCGTTCGCAAGGTAGTACCCGTGCGGATGTCGCGCTGCCGCCGAATAGTGCCAACCGAGAAGGCCAAGTTGAATGCGAGCTTCTACCGTTTCCATCTGCCTGCCCTTTCGCCCCAGAAAATGCTATTCGTTCATCCTTAAGAGAGAGAGTAAATATGAATAGGAATCTCAGAGACCCCTGCGCCTAGAGTCGCAGGGCCCAGGGGGGCTTCTACGGCCGTTGTAAGCCCCGTAGAAGCACATCCCCCATCCTCCGTTAGGAGAGAAGAAATGCTTTTCGTATTTCTTCTCTCTCTTAAGGTGAACGAATAGCATTTCCATTATGTGTTTTTCACCACAAAAACGAATATTTGAAATACGAATAGCATTTTAGAGCCTCCGCCATAGGTATGGATTGCCCTTCTTGCCTGAACCCTCCCGCTCGACGAGCCCCTCTTTCAGCAGATCGCGCAAGGCCACGCTCAGGGTCCCCTTGCTCGGGACGGGATCGAGATCACCCATCAAAAGATCGACTGTAATTGGCGTCGCATCAGATAGGCATTCCAGCGCCCGTCTCTTCACCTCCGTCATGGTGACGCCCTCCGCATCGCCCAAACTGCGGTAGTCTGTCCCGGTCATTTCGAGCAACAGTTCAGCATGATACGTATCGAAGCGACTCTCGGATTTGATAACCCTCCGATTCCGGTCGTTCCCAATTCGCAGAAGCTCCGATGCCACATCGGCCACACCTACCCAAGCGGTACTACCTGCATGCCCTCGCCCCTCCTCCCCGCCTCCTTTGCGTATGTGATGTGACAATATTAGACACGCTTGTTGGTTTCTCGTGACATCTTGAATTGGGGTGACTACCGACATGATAGTAGCAGCATCGTTCTCCCGCTCCGCCGGAAGTCGAAACCAATACCGGGTCGTATCAATGATGAGCAAATCAAAGCGTTGGTCTCTCAACCAGCGTAGCACATTGTTCCATGGTGCGCCAGTCCCTCGGTAGATGGCCAACTTTTCGATCTTTGTCATGTTCAACCGGCGGGCCCGGAGGCGAATGATCGGCGCCGGCTCCTCGGATAGGATAATGACGCGATACCCCGCCAATGCCCATGAACGGGAGCAGTGATAGAGTAAGGTAGACTTACCGCATTTGGGAAGAGACGAGATGAGCCATGTCAACTCCCTGCCCGTGAATCCCTCCTCTCCCAACATCTCAAACCAGTCGACCGGATCGTCTACAATCTCTTCTGTGTCCAGGTTGACCAGAACGACCGGATCTTTCGCGTTGACTACCTTCAGCGCAGAAACTGGTTCGGAAGGTGATTCGAGTTTGACATGCTGGACCGGGGCATCATCTCGTAGCGTAATCTCCCCCGGCTCCCACTTTGCCGTGCTTTTGGCAATCGTGGTGATTTCCTCCAACGGAAGGGGGTCAGGTTGGCACCGCCGTTCATTCGTCGCCAGTAGGATTGCCAGAATCTCGTCTGGCTCATAGCCATTCCTACGGAGTTGGCCTGCCATAGATACGAACGTATTGTGCCGCTTGCCCGCGGGAATCTGTTTTGGTGTGACATAGGATTGCCCTGGAGGCCTTCCGTCGTCGGATAACCTTACGACCCACGTCGGAACCTCCTCCGCGAAGAGCACGTCCTCCGGATGGTGACCTAACTCCCATTGGTAGCTATTGCCGGAGGCATGGAGGGATCCAGGACCGACCACGTATTGCCCGTCACTCCGTACTTCTACGCCCTCCCCCACATACGGCTTCGCGGCGCCGCGGAAGTAGATGTGCCGACCACCGCCACCAGTGAGAACTTCCCATGTTTCGGGCAAAGCGCCATGCTCTTGCTCTAGGGCGTAGAGCGTTTCGTCGCCTCCGTGCCGCGGGTCTATATCAATAACCACTGTGCCCTGTCCGCAGGCTACACCAACATTCGCCCGGGGCCAGCGTTGATTCCACTCCCGCACTACCAATTCATCGTCGGTTGCCTCACTGACTCCGTTCGGACACCGCGGATGCTTTGCGACGGACGTGCAACCCGCCTTATGGCAGCTACAACCCGAGGGGTGCCGGGCGTCGGGCTCATAAAGCGGGAGCACGCGGAACCCTCGTTCTATCAGAGGAAGCGCACGTTCAAGAAACGATTCTGTAGCCATCACCAGGCAGTTCTCCACCAAATAACAAAGCCGAGCGGCCATCCGTTGGGGAAGCGAGGAGGGGCGTCCACGCCCAACAGCGGCCGCTCGGCTCAATCATCCGGTAGATTGTGGATCCCCGCTTCATTACCATTCGCTGGACGCCCCGTCAGCAGCATCTATCATATACCACGTTACCCGAACAACTCCCCCTGCCCCGCCGCACTTTTCTGCGTCGGCTGTGCGGGCGGGGAAGCGGACTCCGGGAATAGTTGTAACTTCTCCCGCTCGCGGGCAATGCGTCGCTCTGCGAGGGCCGCCCAGTGTGGGTCTAGCTCGCACCCTATCCACTTCCTGCCCAGACGTTCTGCCGCTGCTAGGGTGCTCCCCGACCCAGCAAACGGGTCGAGTATCAAGTCCCCCGGCTCGGAGTGCAGGAGAATGAAGTGCGAGGCTAACTCCTCGGGCTTCTCGGTCGGGTGCTGCTCCGCGGAGGGAATGATCTTGCCATAGCGAATCACGTTCGGTACGCTGTTCCCGCCGTACCACTTACACTTTGCGCCCGGCTTCTCGCCGACCAGTACCGTCTCGTAACAGCGCCGATAGTGCCATCCCATACCGAGGCCACCCTTGTCCCACACGATCATCTGCTTGAATCCTACTGCGCCATCCAGCCAAAGAGACCACCTCGCAAACTGCGGATCGGGGCCGCCGCCGCCGCCGCAGCAGCAGCAGCAACTTCCTGGCTTGAGGAGTCGGCCGAACTCTGCAAACACGGCCCGGACAAGATCGTTCGCTTCAGGGCCGTCATTGGCAATAGGGCGAGGCGAACCGACCTTACCCTTTCCTAAAGCTGCTTCCCGGTGCGCAATCAGGTCATCGTCATTGTTCCGGTGTCCATACGGCGGGTCCGTCACCACTGCGTCCACACACCCGTCCGGCATAGAGCGAAGTAGCGTCAAGCAATCGCCTATATAGATTCTGCCTATGTACTCTTCCCAATTCACGGTTCATTCCCCAGCGGAAGGGTCAATCCGTCCGCCTCCGTCTCTGGCGTCGCCTCCGGGGCCAAGTCCCTCCGCACCCTCTCGGGGAACCTCTTCAGAGCCGATCGGACCGCCGCGAGTTTCGTCTCCCTGTCGCCCGGAGAGGTGAACGCCTTCATCCCCGCTCGCCAGGCCTCCAGGTAGAGAGCATGGTCGGAGGGGGAGATGGTTGTGAGGCCGGCGATCTTCATCAATTTCCTCCCAGGCGCGGATACCCCGGAGTTCAGGCCAGTCCCGGCCTCGCGCAGGTCCTGTTGTAGGCGCGAGCGACCCTTTGCACTACGCCATACAGGCCCCTTACTGCTGCATCCGCCGATGGATAGCATTCAGGCGCATCGACGATTGCGGCGTGATCCTCATCACCGTCGCAGAACGCGGCGAAGTGGCCATTTACGTTGCTCGACTCCCTGAGCGCGAACCCGCCAACCTTTCCGATCTTCTGCAACTTCTCCCGAACTGTATCGGCCTTCATTCTCTCCTCCTCGCTCTCTCCACCATCCCACCCCAGACCGGCTCCCCAGCCGGTGCGTCGCGGTCGCCCCAGACCGCTTGCGTCAGTCATAGCCCCCAGGGTTCATGTCGCGCAGCCACGCGGCCGCCGCATCCTTGAAGCTGAAATCCAGTACCGGATGAATCGGGCGGTCGCCCCACTCATTCCATTCGGCCAACTCTTCCCGCCATGCCTTATCCCACGCTCCCGACTGCTTTATCGCCGCCAGGATACAGGCCGGGCAATTCTCTGCTACCTCTCGGAGGGCTTTCATGCCCTCATCCCAGTCGTGCCCAGAGTTGATGGCGGCTATCAGGTCGGCCATCGCCGGTTGCGGCCCTCCCTCCCACCACTCGTGCTCATGGAACCCACACTTGCGATCCGGGTTGGCCGTGCAGTGCTCCTCGTGGTGCCGGATGTGGCCACCGGAACACCCGGACTTCTTGCAGAACTCGCAGTAGTACCGCCACACCTGCTTGCGCTTCATGCTCTCCTCCTCGCCCTCTCCACCATCCCCACCCCACCACGGGCGGTAGAAACCCCCGTCCGGTCGCCCCCGCGCCGGTGCTACTCCTCAATCCGCAGGCTGGCACTCACGTGGAAGTTGGAGGCCAGTCCGTCCGTCACTTGCGCCGCGATCTTCTCGGCGAAGTCGCCCTCTCGCATCCGGCGCGTCACCGCGGCCTTCACGAGTTGCTTGTTCTCCTCAATCCACTCCTTGATGGCCTCCTTCGCGGCCGTCTGCACTAGGTCCGTGACCGCATCGGAAAGCACAGAGCGGCCGGAGAATGACTTGTCAGACCTGCGCCGCAACGCCTCGTCCACGATGGCCCGCGCGCACGCCTCCGGGTCCTTTCCCAGCGCACCAACGATGGCCGCCCGGATATGCGTGTCGATGATCTCCTGCATCTTGTCCTGTGGAATCTGAACCTTCACGTCCATGTCTTCCCTCGCTTTGTATGTTGCCGCGGATCCCCGCGGGTCCGTCTCAGTCCGGCCCTCCGTCGCTGCTGCGCGCCGGCGTCGGCCTCTCCTCCGCCCTCTCGCGGGCGACTTCATCGGAGAGCGTCTCCTGCGGTTCGTCGCCAGAGTCGATGTCGCCGCAACTCTCGAGTGACAGGCGTGCTTCATTCCGAAGGCACTCGGCATAGGCGTCATGTATCCGCCTCATGCGTCCGTCAGGGTCGCCATCTATGGGCTCCTCTGGATGCAGGGAGTTCCAGTGCTCGACATCGAGGAAGTACCGGTCGATCTCCGCCCGCGCCGAACGCATCCTCTGTATAATCACTTCTCTCGTTAGGTGGGACGTCGGTTTGCTCACCGTCTCTACCTCCAGGTCCGTCTCAGAATAGGGTCAGTCCGTTCCCCACCCCCGCCATCTCGGCCGCCGGTGGGGGTGCGGCGGCCTGTGTGCGAGCCTTCCGCCGCTTCACCGCTTGCCGGCACGCCTCTCGCCACTCGCCCACACAGTGGTAATGCCCAACGTAACGCGGCCCCTGGGGGGCAATGTCTATGTGGCCGCCAGATACGTAGACCGTCGGCCCAGTCCGCCCGCAGCGGCCGCACGTGGGCACAATTACTCCTCCTCACCGCCCGTGGCCCGCTTCCGCGGCTTGGCGCGCAGGCGGTAGTCAGTAGGGCGGCCAGCGTAGATGCAGGCGATAGCCTCTAGCGCACGCTTCTGCTCCTGCGATAGCGCGCTGATTTGCACATCGAGCCTTTTCACCTTCTCCTCCAGCGCGGGCAGCAACTTCTCCCTCTGTTCCTCCGCCAGTTTCTGCGTTCTCCGCTGCGCGCGGAGGGCTTCGATCTGCTCGTCCAACGTCTCGACGGCCTTCGTCTCGCTCATACCACCTCCTCCAGAATCACTTCCGCCTCCGCCGCGCAGATCGCCTCCACCGCGCGGACTAGGGCAATGCGGGCGGAGGCCTTGTCGGCCTCGTAGACAAACATATCACGATCCCCGGGCCGATAGAAGTTCGATACATCGATCTTTTCGGCCTCGCACAGCCACAGGTGACCTACTTCCTCTTCTAGCATCAACCTCCAACCGCACGCCTTCAGCCTCTTGCCCATCTCCCGCTTCGTCATTCCTCGCCTCCTTGTTGGTGGGGCCGCCCCCGGCAACGCCGCGAGCGGCCCCTAGCACACTACCCTGCCAACGGTCCCCTGTCGAGGGGTCCTTTGCTGGGCCTTGCGGCCCGGATTGCCCCGGAACTCCGGGGGTACGACTGTCAAACCTACTCGGCCTGTGCGATCTTCCGAATCACCTCGATTGCCTGCTCCCGGTTGTTCTTCACGAGAGTCACCGGCATTCGCTCGCCCTTCGGGATGGGTCGGCCGAAGACCTCCTCAACGAAGACCCACGCGTCTGCCCCGCGCTCGCCGAAATGGAGCCGCAGGGCGGTCGAGAACTCCTGCGCCAGATCGGCATCACTCATCGCGGCGTAGTGGTCCTCTACCTGGGGCACCCCGTCACTGGTCGGCACATCAGCCTCCGCCGGGAACAGCCCCTCAGAACCATCATCCTGCGCCGCAGGAGCCTCAGCCTGGGGCGCTTCGGTCTCGGGATGGGCGGGAGTAGCCTCCGTTTCCTCTGCGGGCGATTGTGGGGCGCTTTCCTGGGAGCCCGGGCCGTCGTAGCCGTCGGGGGGCTTCTGCTTGCAGTAGCCCTTGTCGTTGCGGCCGTCCTTGTTTGGCGTTCCCTTACCAGAAGAGCATGACCAGAAGTCACAGGGGCTTCCGTCGCGCTTCTTGGTGATGTGTGTCCAGGGGACCTTGTGGAACGGGCAGAGGTCTGGATTGCTCACCGTCTCCGTCCTGGCGGCGGGGGCGGTTTCTGCTGGAGGCGTCCATCCCTCCGTTTCCGCCTCCCCTGTGGCCGATGCCTGTTGTCGCAACGCCGACTTCACGCGGGCCACGCCTCCGGTCCCCTCGTCGCTGGCCTCCTGCGCTTCAATTTCCGCCTGATGGAACCACGTCGCGGGCGTGCTCATGCCGTCCTTCAGGGAGTTGTAAATCTTCCCCAGCCCGATCATCTGCGCCGCCGAAATGCCCTCCAGGTTACGCCCCAGACGCTTCTCCAGTTGCTCTCGCGTCACGCCGAACCCCTCGAAGCCATCTATCATCTTCTTGATTCCGGCAGTCGAGGTATCGGCTCGCGCGTTCAGCGTCTGTTCGCACTCTCGGACGGCCATTTCCACCACGTCGCCGGGTACCACCGCCAGGATGCACGCCCGCTGTCGCCGCGCCGCCTGGTTCGCCACCATCTCATAGATGTCCCTGGGGTCCTCCAGATCCACGTTCCGGCTGCCGGTGCGCCGGATGTGTTTGACCTGGAAGGTCTTGGTGATGCGTACATTCGTCTCCAGATCCCAAGCAAACGTCTCGATGGTGCTCTCGCCGAATCGTTGCTCGATTTCCCGCACGCCCGTATCCAGATTGCCCCAGCTTTGGGCGATTGCCTCTGCCAGTCGGATACTCGGTCCCTGGACGTTGGTGCCGCCCCTGGGATAGGTGTAGATGGCGCCTTCGGCCAAGGCCGGCCGCTGGCACGCGATCTTGATCTTCTCCGTAGCCATAGTTTCATCCCGCGGGAATCTCTTCGCTAGGATGATCCGGTTCTGCGCCTCCGCGATCTCTCGCTGTGAGACCGCGGCGACCAATGCGTCCTGCTGGGGCCGGGCGGCCACCGGCATACTGTTCATATCCCGCATGATCTCAGTCATCCTTCATTCCTTTCTCGCCCTTCAACAGCCACCGGCGAAAGCCGGATTTGGGAACGCAGAACTGCTGGTGCAGTTCGGGGTGAGATGCCCGGAACGCTTTCAAATCGAACTTCTCCCCGTCCCGAGTCCGCTTGTAGGTGACAAGTACGTTATCCCGCTCGTCTACGAGGGTATCCGATTCCTCCATCACCCTTAGTAAGGCGAAGTGAGCGTCTTCCTCCATCCCGTCGAGGACCTTGCGCTTCGCCTGCACTTCTCGTAACGCCGTTACCGCCAGCATCAGGTCGAACGTGGCAACCACCTTCTGTTCGTGGGACATTGACCACCGCCGCACCGCGTCGGCGTAGGTGGTGATAGGCGGGGGGGTCTGATTCTGCACCAACTCCCAGAACTGACGTTCTCCCTCGATCATCATTTCCTGAAGTTCCCGGTCCTCGGGAACCTCATAGATGCGGAAGTCGTTTCCGGCGAACAATACAGCCAAGTCAAAGACTCGGAGATCGGCAACCACCATATAATGCTGACATTGCAGGACGTACTCTTGCGGGATTTCGTCAGTTCCCTCGTCGCCCCATTCCGCAGCACTTCTGGCCGTCTTGATCTCCAAGCCGCGACCATCATCGGTAATCCCGTCGAGGGTCGCCAGCATGAAAGGATACTCCGCGCTCTGCGCGTGGCCGTACTCGTCACCTACCGGCCACCGCACGATGCGCCCCGTCTCATCCTCGTATTTCTGGCGGATGACGGGTTCCAGTCGCGATCCCCACTCCATCGCGGGCGTAGATTCCCGCTCTCCCGAAAGTCCGAGTTTGTCGAGGTAGACCTGATAAGGGGTCTTCCACTTGGAGAGCCCGAGCACGGCGGCCGCTTCACTGCCGCCGATGCCCTTGATACGATCAGGCGATAGGTGTGACATACACGTCTCCTTTCACGAGGCGGCCCCGACCGGAGCAGTGCCTGGCTGGGAACCGGCCGGGGCGGCGCCTCACTCCTTCCTCTCTGCCCGCACGCGGGCAACCATCTCCGCGTGTCCCGCTATAGCCTCTGCCTCCGTGCTGTAACGGCGTTTTTCCCCATCCAGCGACTCGCCGAAAACCATCGTCTCGAAAATCAACGGAGGGCCCTCGTCGGAACAATTGTGGTCCAGGCCAAGCCACACGGTGGAGACCAACACATCGCCAATCTCATCTTGGCCCACCGGCGTTCGGTTCTCGAAATCCGCCGCCCAATCCATCGTGGCTGTGGGTCCCTCATATGGAGTGCCATCGCGGCGGTAGTAAAGTGGCCTCATTTCTCCTCCTTTTTACGCTCCGCCACCCTCCCCATCGCATATCCCACCTGCATAGCCGCCAGGAATGCCAGCGCCGGTCCAATCGTCGCGTCGCCCGTGTGATAACCGATGAGGCGGCGGATGTTGACGCACTGGGAGGTCACCTCCCGCAGCATCTCGGGGAACTCGATGCACTCGGCCGCCTTGGCCAGCAGGCAGGGGTCGTCGTGCCAACCGAGGACGGCGAACAGGTTGTCGATGTCGCGGGCGTCGAGACCGGAGGCCCGCAACGCGTCCAAACTCAGGGAGGTCAGATGAGCTAATGCCAGGGGCGGCTGTAATGGGGCACTCATGGCTCCACCTCCCGCTGATAGTCGAACTCTAGCGCCGACTGTCCGAGCCCCCCGAGGGGTTCGGCCGCTATCGCTCGCCCAAATCCAGTCACGATACGAGTGCCGCAAATGGAGCACTCCCACTCGTCTCCGAACCAGTAGGTGGAGGGGCAACTACCAACCTCCGGATCACACACCAGTCGGTCGTTTTTGACGCACCGCATTGAAAGGCGGCAGGGCACGCAGATCGGGGCAAGTGCACTCATTCCGTCCTCCTATCGAGTAAATCTCCAATAGTCTCCACCTCCACAAACACACAGTGGACTTTGCGTAGATGAGACAGTATGTGCCCCCCGCAAAGGCCCAGACCGCAGTGCTCACACGTAACATCCACATCGCGCGGGCGAACTATCTTTGGGTCGGCTTTGCACTCGGAGCAGAGCAGGAGTAGCTTCTCGCTCATTTCCTCACCTCCACCACCGCGGCCGGCTTCCCGGCCGGGTCCTGAGACTGCGAACTCGGCCCGAATAGGTTGCACGGCGCGGTCGCGGCCGCCCAGATCGCCATACTGATGATAGCGATCACCAGGCAGTAGAAGCCCACCGCATGACAGGCGCGGCGGTCTGCGTCACGGTCCCTAGAACAGAGCCACTTAGCCATTGCCGGCCTCCTTGTCGAGGTACGCCCGGAGGGCATCGGCGGCATGCCCCTGGGTCATCTCGCCAGAAAGCGGACTGCCGCAACTAACGCACCTGTCGATTCCGATTTTCCCGGGCCACCTCCCGCAGTGGGAGCAGTAACGTACTCCCGCGCCAACCAGTACTACCGGCCACGTCACCGGCTTCTCCTCCTCCACCGGCTTGGGGCGGGCGAGGAGATCGGCGATCAGCAACGGCTCACCAAACTCCTCCTCGCAATCCGCACATCCCTTGGCCGATACACCACTCGACCAGCACGAAGGGCAGACGTAGAACGATGACTGCAGAGAATCTTTGCTCCCCGGCACCAGCACTGGTCTCACCCGCACCACCTCCTCCGCCGGATCCGGCAGGCGCTCCCAAACCCCACGGTAGCGGCCGGTAGCACCGCTGGGGAGGAACATCATTAATCCGTGGAGCGTCATGCTCACCCACCCGGCCGTCGCCCTCCCGACATAGCACATGCCAGGATCGCCGGCCGGATGAGGCAACACCTCCACCTCAACCGCCTCCCCGCTCACCACGTGCTCGCCCGGCGCCAGGCGCACGAGATCGATCTCCCGGTCCTCGTCGGTAATGCCGAGAGCCTCCCTGGCCTCCTCCCACAGACTGACACAGAGCGGGTCATCTCCGCCTATATAGAACCACTGTAGATTCCTCGGATCAGATCCCCGCCTCATCACTTTCACCGTCTTCATCCCTCTCTCTCCTTTTGCTGCCGCGCCGAAGTCTCTAGTCTTTCGATCGCCCCCAGCAGAAGTTCTAATTCCGCTCGCGTCGTCTGTAGCAGGTGGTGCGTTCGACTGATAAGCCACCGAGCGTACCAGGCCCAAAACACCCCCTGTACTAGGGTGAATAGAGAGCATAGATAGACTAATAAAGCGCTATGTAAATCAGTTAGCATAGTTAGCCTTTCTCCCCAAAGACCGGGCCGGCGCTCCCACCGGCCCGGCAGCCCAATATCACGTTGTTTGCCCGTCTTCCTCCCGAGATTCGTCATCACGGCCCGGCACCGCCGGGGTAAGTTCTTTCAGTGCGTCCAGGGAGGCGCGGGCCCGAAGCCGCGCGCCACTCATCCCCTCATACACCGCATCGGGGCTGTGCCCCCGGGCCCCCGTCGCCCTCAGTGCCTGCCACAGCCAGTACTCGGCTCTCTCCAGCGCCTTGACCAACGCGGGGAGCGGACACTCTGTGCAAATCGGCGGCGTCACGAGTTCCTCCCCACCGAGCGTCAGACGTTGCATCATCGCGCAGAACCGTTCCTCGCCGGCAAATACAACGCCGCCCGCTAAAGAACACGCTCGCCAATCAGTCATCTTCAACCTCCCGCTTCGCCGCGCCGCGCTCCAGGCGCTCAAGGTGCTTGCGCGCCAACCGCTGTGGCGTCTTGCCCTGCAGCCAATAGCGGACCGTCCGCTCGGCGACCCCGAGAGCGTGCGCAAAGTCCTGCACATCTTCCCCCCGTGCGTCCATCAGCGATTGAATTCTCCGCGCCCAACTTGTATCCATGCCGATACGTTACACTCTTTCCGCAACTCTGTCAATAGGATTATGCCACGACCTGCACGGATTCTCCCGCGCGCGGCCGAACTTTTTTCGAGGGAAGGGAAGAGCTTGCCACCGGACGCGAGGTCACGGTTGGCGGGGGCGACGTAGCAGCGTTCGCGGTGTGACTTGTAGATAGAGTCCCTCAACTTGTAGTTGGCAGAGGCGTCGCGCGGTCGATGCAATGGCTCCCCCACACCGTCACCACCACGCTCTCGCCCGGCGCCAGGTCTCCCAGTCCCACGCTCACCGAGAACGTGCCAATGTAATAGATGACATTTCCTTCGACCCTCCGCGCCTCCGACCGCGCCCAGTCCACGTTGCCGCGTGCGTCATAGGCCCACCGATAATCGACCACCGGCCCCTCCGCGCGGATGTGCCAACCCGGACGCGCGTACACGATCAGCCACGCGCCCTGTATCCTCTCCGCGCTTCGGTTGGCGACGCTCACCTCCACCCGTGTCTCCCAGGTTCGCACCGGGTCCGGGGCCGCGGTCCAGGTCGCAGTCGGCGCAGGGCCGCCCCACCACTGTAGTTCAGCCCAGTCGGCGGGGCGAACGCGCGCCGGGGCCGCGACGCAGAGGACGAGGAGGAGGAGGGAGAGGGGGAGCCTCATGTCGCCCCCTGAACGCCCTCTATCCGTTCCACCGCCCGCACCAGCGCGCCACATGCCGCCTCTGCATCCTGGTATTGGTGGCCGTGATCATTGAAGTACACATCGAGGCGGTAGATGTGGCGCTCATGTTTGTCCATGCGGATTGCATAGACAGGGCTGCCCCTCCACCACCCGAATATGCAACCAAGTTCTTTGAGTCTCTTCGCGCAGTCCTTCGGTTTCATGCCTCACCGCTCCACCACATAGCACGGCTCTGTTCCCACCATGAAGCGTACTTCATGCTGCCGCACCGGCAACGGACTCACCCCGCCAATCGGATCGATCCGGTCGGCCCTTCTGGTGTGAATGGGAATGGTAACGGGCCGCGAACTGTCCGCCCAAAGGACGTAGACGTTGCCGGCCTTGTAGTAGTAGAGCCCGTCGGCCAGCGAGACCGGAATGCACCGTTCCTTGACCGTCTGCGTCCAGGTCTTGACACCCCAGTAACGCGGACTCTCCTTGCCCCCATCCAACAGTGACTGCGCCTGGAATGGTGGAGTGTCCGTGGCTACTAGAGTCAGCGCGTGGTAGAGAACGTCGGTCGCACCGGCCCCGCTGAGGGTCGCAAACAGTTGCATCACTCCCCCCGCCGTGTACGCCGCACACTCCGTCACAATCACCGCCCGACCGGAGGCCTCCTCGGCCCATTCAACGTGTGAGGCCGCCGTTTGCCAACCGCGATAGATGTGCCCGTCGACCTCCATCGGCGCCTCTGGGTAGCGTCGAGGTAGGCGCAGCAGGTCCTCCGCGCGTTCGCTACGGGCCTCGATGCAGCCCGAGCACAAACCCGGCGTCACCACGATCATGCTCGGGTCCGCGCGGTAGACCTCCTGCACGAAAACATCGAAGGTCTCGGCGAACTCCCGCGGCGTGCCGGTCCAGTTGTCGCCCTGCGCGCTCGTGATGAATAGCTCGTTGCCCAGCTGGATCCGCTTCACGCGGCCGACCATTACGCCTACCACTTCCCTCATCCGCGAACGCCAGGTAGCTAGGCCGTCAGGGTACGTCGTCTGGCACACCGTGATGAAATCGAGCAGAGGGTACTGGTCGAGCGTCTGAGCGAGCATGTTGAGATTGCCACCCGCGGGGAACGTGTTGCGCATGGTCTCGATCCCGAGCGCAACCACGTGGCTGTCGAGTAACGTCAACGGCTGAAGCCCGATCCGCATATGCATCTTTATCCCTCCTTCGGCTCCGCACGCAGATCTTTCGCGCTCTGCCATTCCGACTTCGCCGTCGCCGCGGCCAGGGCCACGATCACGCCCGCGGCCACGCCGAACCACACACGCACGGAGACGGAAATCGCGTCCATGGCCGCCAGGGTAGCGAGCACCGCCGCCACGGGAGTCAGCGCCACGGCGAGGTTCGCGATGCGGCGTTTCCAGAGAGCTAGTTGGTAGTCTGTCACTTGGTTATCCTTTCTTACGCTCCGATGGGGAGTTGCAATTTCTCGCGCTCGCGGGCGATTCTGCGCTCCGCAAGGGCCGCGTATTCGGGGTTGATCTCCGCCCCGATCCAGCGCCTACCTAACCTCTCGCAGACTACCGCGGTGGTGCCACTGCCAAGGAAGGGGTCGAGGATCATACCCTCTGCCATACTCACGAGTCGGGACATGATCGCATCAGGCTTCGTGCCCGGATGCACCCACCAGTTGTGCCCGTCCTGCGGATCTGTGAGAATGTCAGAGTATGCTGCTCCCTGCTTCTTCGGAAGTCGCCAACACCAAATTGGATGCCAACGCCAGAACATGCCGTTGCTACTCGTCTTGGAGAGAGTAAAGGATGGTGCCCATACGAGGAGGCGATCCGGTTGGAGGGACATAGCGGCAGATAGGAGGCGGGGCGGAGCAGCGCCAAAAGCAATTACTGTTCCCGACGCGACGCGAAGGCATTCCCGCAAGGCATCCACCGGATACTCGTCATCTGTAGGCGAACCCTCCGCATAGACCTGTCCCACCCCATACGGCGGGTCTGTCACCACCGCGTCCACGCACCCGTCCGGCATAGAGCGAAGTAGGTCCAGGCAGTCCCCCGCGTAGACCTTGCCGATGTATCCCTCCCACCCCCGGCAGTCGGCGGCAGCGATCACTATTTCCCAATCCTTTCCGCGACCGACTTCAACGCGTCGGCCACCGCCTCCGTCAGTTCGCGTTGCCAGTCCGGCGGTAGTTTGGAGTGCAGAGTCCGCAGACTCGGCACCGCGAGGATAAGGCCTTCCGCCGAGATGCCCGTTACCGCCTCCGCCAACTGCCGCTTACCAGAACTTCGGAACCACCTCGAAAGCCAGGACATAGGTTTCTCCTTTCGTCACTGCACCACCAGCACATCCAGCACGAGCAAACCGAAAAGCCATTCGTCTGTCGCCGGCCGGTACGCGATGATGACACACGAGAGTTGTACCGGACCGAGACCCCGAGGCTGAAAAACCGTGAAGCAGTTCCTCTGCCCGAATGGGAACGATCCTCGGTAGTTTGTGCTGCTCCACGAGATGTGCACCACCTGCAGCCCCGTCATGTCTTCCAGCGTGGGCCACACGTCGTAGACCTGCAGATCGCCTTCGTGAATCACGGCCCGCCCGGTCCACCTCCACGAGAAGTCTCCAGCCACCAGCGAGGAGGGAGCCAGTTCCGCGGTGGCCGCACTCGTGCAAAATAGCATGAGTGCCAGGAGAGCAAGGATAGCCAAACTCTGTCGCCAATTCATCATCTTCTCCATAGTCCTATTCTTTACCCGGACCACCGGGCTTATCCGCTGGCCAACCGTTGCCGAGTCTGTGCCAACTTCGTCCGCGCTTGCCAGGCCATGCCGTATTCAGTTGGCCTCAATGCCCGTCGATCCGCCTGGCAATACTTCGCCAAGCATTCCTTCATTCGTTTTGTTAGGCGGGTCTTCGCCAGTATCCGCGCCGCTTCCTGGCGATCGCCCAGGCGGTCTATGAGGGCCGGCGCGAAGTCTGCTACACTCGCCTCCGAAGCCGCTTCCTCGCCGGCGCTTATGAGATCCAGCGAAGCGATGACACGAGGAAGTGTCTCGGGCCGCCCCACCGTTCGCCCTATGAGTTTGCCCTGGGAATTACGTCGGTTGGATTCTTGCTGATAGGCGGGGATCCTGATGGTTCGCCCGCGGTCGCGAACGTAGTGCCGGATGCCTCCCAAAATCTTGGGGCTGAGGTATGTGACGAGATTGGCCACCTCCGGCTTCCACCGAGGTAAAGCCTCCACAACCGCCATGCGCCCCTCCTGACAGAGGTCAGCGAACATTTCATCGTCGCCCCTGCAGTAGTGGGAGGCGTAGTGGACGACGGTTGATTCCATCTGCGCGAGGGCCTCGTCGGGGGTCATGCGTTCTCCTTACGACGCGTGTGGTCCCGGCGGCAATGGCAAGCACGGCGCACACACAAACACCTCCCGCCCGTCATGCCCGACGAGGAGGGTGCCTGCGCCCCTACCGTTCATCCGCACAACCGTGGCGCAGACGAAGCACGTATGGAGCGTAGATTCGCAGTCGCCGATGCCCACTGGGTCCTGCTCTGCCCCAGAGCGAATGAAGACGATGTCACTCACTGATTTTCCTCCATTTTCTTCCGGTATGCTTTCATCAGCCCCTCCGCCTCCGGGTGTCTCATCCAGCGCAGCACCAAGGCATTCAGCGCCACGTCACACCTCTCACACAGCCCCCGGTAGATGTTCCCATCCGCGCAGACCTGCCACTGCTGCCGCGAGGGGTTTCCGCAGCGCATACAGGGGACGCGGCAGATACCTCGCTTGGTGTAGGGGGTGCGGCGGGGGCGAGTCACTTCGCCCATCCCCTGATTGCCAGATCCAGCACCCGCGCGGCCTTCGCCTGCCAAGCCTCTGTCTGCATAGCCTCCCGCGCGTGGACGTCACTAAGGTACCCCAGTTCGACCAAGCAAGACGCTCGCTTACCTATCCGAAGAAGTGGATATGTGTACGGCTTTCCGGCCCTATCCCACGGCGCCTTGACCACCGCAGAATGCTCTGAGATGGTACTCCGCGCCGCGAACGCCAGGGCAGTCGCCAACCTTTTCGAGTCGCCCCGGTCGGCGTGGTAGACACGGCAGATGTGCTTCTGCGGGTCGCGCGCGGAAGAGTCGCAGTGCAGGGACACAATCACGTCCGGGGGGTTATTGCGGAGTGTGGCAATGAGCAGGCTGAACCCATTGCTCACCGCCGGCCGGCGCTTGGGTTCATACGCGATACCGTCACCCGAGAGCGCGACGAGGCGTTTCGCCACCGCCTGCACGATGTCCGCCTCGCGGATGCCTTCCACGACTGCGCCCGGGTCAGAAGTCGAATGCCCCGGCTCTATACAGACTCTCATAGGGACCTCTCCTCAATCGCATTTTCCCGCGGGGTACTGACCGGCGCGTCCACCTCATACGGACACAGGGAGATGGTGCCCCAGGCCTTCTGAATATCAGGCAGCGCCGCGGCCTCCTCAAAGGCCGTGCGGCCCCGCTCTTCATCGGAGTAGATCCCCAGGAGACTATCTTCCCTCAAATCAACTCTTGGCCCATGCCACCACCGCGGCTACCAACGCGCCCAGGGTGACGATGAGACCGCCCCATAGACGGGAACTGAGGCCGCGGGTGTACATTCTGAGGTCGGCGAGTTCGCGCATGTGCGTCGCACACCGTTCCTCCAACCGCCCATTCAGCGTTTGCAGGCCGGTATCAATATGGGTTGCTAGATCATGCGTCTCGTCTACTCGCTTTCGCAGAGCCTCAAGTTCGGTCATGGCGGTCTCCAGTATCGGTCGGTCAGTAGTTACGGCGTTCAGGCCCACTCCCGGCCCTTCCTCTCTAGTTCCTTCTCCATCTTCTGCACGACGCCAAAGGTCCTCGGCCCACATCTGTTGAGCCATGCCACGAAATCCTTCCGGGATGTTGACCGCTTGAGGTTGTTACATGTGCCACAAGCGACGACCATGTTGTCTACTTCATCCTCTCCGCCCCGGGAGAGGGGTATTACGTGATCTATGGTCAAGGCATCCGGCTTCCGCCCGTATGGATCGCTAGGGCGAAGATAGACTCGCGCCCCGCAGTAATGGCAGTAGGGACCATCGCGCGCAATCACCTCCGCGCGCGTGGCCTTCCAGAACATGCGGTCCTCCCGAAGACGGTGGTTTCCCATGGTGGACTTACTTCAGGGGCCAGGCATACCCAAAGTCGGTACGCTTGACCTTACAGAATGGCTCACCGTTCACCCACCAGACGATACCCTCGAACGGGTGAACCTTCAGATAGTGACGCAACCCTTCGAAATCAGTAGGAACGGGAGACAACACGTCCTTGCCGTGAAGTAGCAAGGCATGTCCGGCCAGTCCCTGCGGGTTTGCCTGCACCTTCGGGCCGCAGAGCTCATACGTTCCATCCTCGGTCGGCATAGGCGCAAGACGAAAGTGCTTATCCTCCGGCCCCTCCCCTACCGGAACCCATCCCGGCTGATGCCCGGTCCTCTCATCACGCTCCGCACACGCTTCAAACCCCACGGGCGGCACGCGTCCCGGCTTCAGGTCGTACCGCTTGTAGAGTTTGCCGTCGCGCACGAGACAGGCAGTTCCGTCCCACTTCACCGTGGCCACCGCGCCCGCGGGTAACTCTACTGCGTACTTCGGGAGCACTCGGCTCCGGTCGCCCTCCCAGTCCCTTTCGAACAGTGTCGGGATCTTTTTCACTCTACGCCTCCCCATTCTCCATTCCCAGCGCCAACATCACGTATCCCAGGACTGGCACCGTGTACCCCGGCCCGTTGTCCGTCGCGGCCTGTCGCAGCAGAGTGAGTTCGGGGTTGGCCGCAACGTACTCTCCCTCCCCGTCCATCGCGGCCGCAATCGCTTCTCCGACGCGCCGCGCGCGGATGATCTTGCGCGCCTCCTCCGGGGCCTTCATCCTCGTGATGAGCCCGAGTAGGATGTTCCCCAGAGTCAACTGCTGCTCATCTTCGAGTGGGTTCCCGTCCGCGTCCCGCAGCACCACGTCCGTGCCGCTGAGGTCGCGAATGGGGTTGTTCAGACCGGCGAGAGTGAGTGTGTCGGCCATTATGCTTCTCCCAATGCTTGTTTGAGTTCAGCCAACAGCGTCCTTGCCTCCTCCTCCGTCATGTCGGCGACGAGAGGGAAGGAGAAGCCATGCTCGTCGCTCTCGCCCACCAATACCGAAAATCTGCCATGTACGCCTCGCACGAACGGGCGGAAGTGGCCCGGTACCTCTTCAGTCCCGCGAAATGTTCTAATCTCCACTTTTGCGTCTCTCCTTGGTGGCCCTTTCTGTGGCCACCATTCTCCTCGCCAGGGGCATTCCCTCAAACCTCCCCCCTGGCCCTCTCCCGTGCGCCGGATCCATCATCATCCGCATTTCCCATGGCGCCGGGTCCCGCGGCGGCGGAGGCGCGTGCTGGATCTTCCACCAATCCAACGCCGCCAGTATCGTCGCCTGCGTGAACATTGCCACTCCCAGCCCCGCCAGCAAACACCAAACCGGCACGCCCTTCCTCATGGTCCTCTCCTCTCCCTGCCCCTCAATTTGACGAGGTATAGCACGGGGCGAAGAGAAAGTCAAGGCACAAGCTCCGTGAGAAGGCCCGCGGCGGCTCGCTTTTCGATAGTGATGTCGGCATAGTGATCGAAAAGCAGAACCTCTAAGTTGGGAACATCGACCCACTTCCACAAACGGGAGAACTCCGGGGGTGCGTCATCCCGCCATTCGTCCCACTTGTAGACTACAGGCCCAACATGTCCCGCGAGTGCGTCTGCCTCTGCGAGGAACCACTCCGGGAAAGTGCCTGGGTAGATAGCCTCTGTCATGTGCCAGGACCAACTCGCCTCCGCGCCGCCCATCATCGGGCACCAATCGCGTATCGTCGTGGGGATCTCCTGGCGGTACCAACTCATCAGATGGGCATATTGTTTGAGATGAGATAGCGAAACCGAAAGATCGGCGATTTTCGCGCACTCCGCAATCCGGGCAAACGCCTCCACTGTGAAGGGGACCTCCGCGGTCGCCCCATAATGCGTCTTCGCCGCCCAGGTGCACAGCATGATTTCGGGGGCCGCGATCATCGTCTCCACTCCGTACACATCGGCGCGTCGCGCCCCCACGGCCTGGGCGTAGAAGGTTTCATCCGGGATGTAATCCCACTGCACATAATGCAAACCGGAGGCGCTTTTGTCCTTTCCCCCCCGCTGGTGTTCCGAGAGATTCTCTCGTGCCGCCTGCCGGCGCAGCGCCTCTACCTTGGGCCGCGCGCTTTCCGGGAAATCGGGCGATATTTTGCCTACTTGTCGCGGCCAGAAATCCATGCCGAAGCGTCGATAGGATAGCGGGGCCCCCATGAACAGATAGGGGATGTCCTGGTCTTCCAGGAGTGATACTACCTCCTGTGCATCCGCTACCCAGGCGGCCTGATAGTGTTCCAGCCGCGCCCGTTCCGCCCGCGCCTCCTCGCGTACCACCTCCGGGCAGATACCGTCGAGCTCGGGCGACAGACAGCGCCAGCGCACCACGCCGCCCAACTGGTGTTCATCAGCATAGGTTCGCAGTCGCGGCCAGTCAAAAGACGCCCGCGCTCCCCACATCGGAACCGCTGTCATCATCAACCGGATGCTTTCCCAGTCAGGTTCGGCGAGCGCCATGAGTCGCAGGACTTCTCGTTCGGGGGTTTGGAAGATCATAGCCCAAGCGCCTCAACGTCACGAGGGAAGGATCTCATCGCCTTATACCAAGGCATTCTGCGTTCCGCCATACCATATGACACACTACATGGATGACTACAGAAGCGCGTCTTCCCCCACAGTTTGCGGGAGAGTTTTCGGTTCTTTGAGAATGGTGCTCCGCATTGGACACATTCCTTCACGCCCCGGAATCGGCGGTAGCCCTGGCGTTGTCGTAGAGCAACGTGCGCCTTACGATGTTCGGCCTCAGAGGCGCACAGTTCCAGGTTTTCAATCCGATTGTCAAGTCCATCCTCGTTATTGTGATGAACCACCTCCCCTGGCAATAACTTCCGGCCTAGGTGCGATTCCATAACGAAGCGGTGTTCACGAATCTGCTTGCCGTGGTCATAGACGATTCGATACTTCCTAGAGACACATCCACCACGGTAGTTGGGATGGCCTGTACCGATCCAGTGGACCCGAATCCATTGATTCCTGCACTCCGCCCGGCAGAAGCGACGAACGCGCCAATCTCGTGTCCGCTCCTGCTTTCGCCTGACCAGTGGGTTCCCGCACTGTTCGCACACTCTAGCATCAATGATTGTTTCGATTGCCTGTTCCATATCACCCTAACTTAGATGCCAAGGGCTTCTCTATACCACGGGATAGCTACCCTGACCGCTCGTTGCCATATAGGAGGCCGAAATCTGTGATGACCACGGGGGAGGGATAATTCGCGCGCTATTGCCTCGCGGACGCTGTTCGGATCTGGATCGCAGATAGTGCCATAGGGGGCATACACCGGAGGCCCAAAGCCACGAGAAGTATACACTATATTGGCAGAAAAAGCCAGCGCCTCCAAGGTCGAGACCCCGCAGGTCTCCCAAGTGGAGGGCTGGCAGTGAACGTGCGCTGCCCTGAACTTGTCATACAGGGTCTTCCCCTTCAGCAACCCAAAGAATCGCATTCCCTTCCAGTTGCCCGCGGCGCGGCGCAGTTCCGCGAGGTACTCCCCGGAACCAGCGTCACAACACCCGGCGAACACTACCGGCACGTCGAGGGTCTTGCAGGCCTCTAGGGTCCCCAGTTGGTTCTTCGTGGGAGAGTAGCGCCCTGCCTGGAATACGAAGGTCTTGGTGGGTTCGAGCATCCCCTCGTCTTCATAAAGTCTCGCTGTCACTCCCTGGGGCATAATGCGGAAGCGCCCGTTCAGTTCGGGGAAGCGTTCCTGGTACCAGTCCCGTTCCAGGGAGGAGTAGCACAACACCGCGGAGGCCCGCTTCACCGCGGCCGCCACCTCCTTGGCGGGAGGGTTGCCTTGCGTGATTGCCGTCACCACTAAGGGCTTCTTCGTAGCCTTCGCCACTTCGTGCGACCACGGGAACTGCGCGTGCCACAGGTGTATCAGATCCCACTCGTCTTCTTTGAGTTCGTCCACCGGCACGAAGGCGGCGTCAATGCCGTTCGCCCGCAGTCCCTCTACCCAACCGTGAATCTCGCTCATGTCCCCGCCATCCCAGGCGTAGGGACCTATCCGGGGGTTGCGGTTGGTGAGCGCGACGCGCACACCCTCCAGGCGGTAGGAGGGGGCCGGTTGGGCATGGGCGAGAAGTTGTTCGCCGAATCCATATCGGTTGACCCACGCGGAATCCCAACCGGGGCCGTCATCCCATAGTGGTCTCTCTCCGCCGGTACTGTAGACCGTTAGGAGGCGACCTTCGTTGCGCTCAGAGGTAGCGGGAGGCGGCACCCACACTTTCCCGAAAGCGTCCAAGGTATGGACTTCGCCGGTCAGCGCCTGTGCGGTGCGCGGGTCGGCGTGAAGTAGCGTGCTCCAGGCCCGCGCCATGCCGTACCTGTTCACCAGCACCCGGTCATCGGAGAACATCCGCCCTCCGCCAGCAATGAGGTCCAGGGCGGTAGTGGTCTTGCCTGTATCGTGCGCGCCAGCAATGAGGACAATGCCATTGTCCGTGTCTACCGCGGCAGCATGGACACACTCCCAACCGTCAGGAGCGCAAATGATTGGTAGCCCTCCCCACAGCCATGCTACCACTACGCCCGCCGTCCACATCTTCCGGGAAACCTCTCCCTCAATACGATCCTTCCAGAGGGTGAAGCGACAGCGATCCACATAGACCGTTCGCGGGTAAGCGTCGGGAGGATCCCAGACGGCAGGTTCTACGTCATCCACCATGCGAATGCGAATGGTGACGGTACGGTCCTCCAACACAGGCAGTTCCATCTTTTGTTGTTGAACGAAATGAAGAAAGGAATACCATTCGCTCTCTATGTCCAACCAGCCTATTGTTGAGGGAACTCTCACGCGATCCCTACTTCTCGCGGCGCGGCCGTAGTCGTGTGTAGACGCAGGTCATCATACTTTCCGTACCAATCGCGGATGTGCCCACAACGGACACTCCAATCGATCGCTACGGGCATGTGGTTCTGGTAAAGGGAATTGACACTCCATTCTTGGTCAACGCCCATGCCGGGGAACATAGTAGTGGCGAGGGGAACCTCCTGAAAGGCGGAAAGCCTTGTCATCAGTGCTCCGAAGGGTACCGCATCCACGATCTCCACGCCCTCGCCGAGTTCGGGAAGGTAGTAACTCACAACTGGCCCGTCTCCGGGAACGGTGTAGGCCCCGTCATGCTTGGGGCGAATGCGCCACGCCATGGTGCCCACCTGGGGCGGGTCGCCCCCGCGCGGGTCCGGCACCGCCGCCGAGATCGCGCCTAACCCCGGATGGGCGTCAAGGTCTTCCTTGAGTCGCTGTATTCCTCCGACTGGTACCAACACGTCTGATTCGTGAACAAACACATACGCCTCCTCGTTCCGCTTCCGCAACTCATGGAATGCCCGCGAGTGCGCCAGCGCCACCGCGTTGTTCTTCCTGATAGCATCCGTGTTGCCGAGCACCGGCAACGGTTCCCACATTACCTCCACCGGAATGGGCATCTGCTTGGCGAAGATGAGGAGATTGGAGTAGAACTCCCGCTCGCGTCCATTGAAGTACCACAGACTTTCCGCCTCCAACCCCTCGGCCATCGCGGCATAGGCATCCATGAAGGGGCGGAGATAAGGAGACTCGTGCCCCCCAAACGGTGAACTGAGGAACAGATCCATGCTCTCCCCTACTACGCCTTCGCCACCTTGTCCTTCCCCGCAATCGTATCCGTCGCGACCTTCACCGCGTCTAAGCCCACCTCGTCGGCCTGCAACGTCGCCGTCTCCAGCAGGGCCTTCCGTTCCTCCGCCAGCGGGGAGGTCAGTAGCGCCAGGAACGCGTCGTGTTGGTCCGCGGGCAGGGTCGTATCGAGGAAGGCGAGCAACCCTATCACACGCTCTTGGTCTTGCACGTACCAGCGCAGCGAGACGTTCAGGTTCGGGTCTTGGGAGTCTATCACCTTTATCCCCACAATCCAATGGCTTGTCCATCATCTATCAGGGCGTTTACGAGTTGTTTCAAATCGGTTACATCTACGGCCAACTGAGCCAGTGACGCGCGGCCCTCTATGTCTATCACGAGGCCCCCGACCGGGGCCGCATAGGTCGAGTTCGCGTGCGTCTTGTCGGCGGTTGCGTAAGTCTGCGTATACGCTCCGGGGCGAACGATTGGAGTGGCATTCCATAGCCCGAGCTTCTCCGTCGTCGCGGTCCCGATCTTCGTTCCGGTGGTACTGCCCACCGTGATGTCGGCCGCGTCCACCAAGGTAATATCGCCCGCCGCGCCGATGGTGAACTTGGTGTTGCCGTAGGAGCGTATGTCGAGAATGGGCCGGGTCACCAGCGCAGCTGCCGGTCGTCGGCAATCTATCGCCAGCACCGGCGTCGTACCGCTATCGTCGGCCACGTCGATCTGCGCGACGAAAAAGTTCAGCGTCGCACCCTTCGCATACATCTGGAAGAGGGGACCTAGTCGGCCGGCAACGCCGGTTCCGCCGCCCGCAAAGAACCCATAGGTGCCATCGCCCACATGAAACGGTGTCGCCGTGGAGGCCTGCGCAAGGTTCACCTTGAAGAGTGTTATCGCGTCCGCCGCCACCCCCACGCCGAGGCGCGCGAACTGAGGGGTGCTGGTGGTCAAGACGCTCTGGTCCTGGCCGTCCAGGAAGGCCCACTCGGTTGTGGTAAGCGAGTTCGCCCCGATAGTGAAGGCGACGGCAGTGAACGCGCCATTCGTATCCAGCGAGGCCACATTCGCCTCATCCGAGTCCCGCCCCACGAAGATGTTGGTGGAGCCGTCGTTCGAGGAGCCCTTGACGGTCAGGCGGCCGATGGGGGGGGTGCCGTCGAGGTCGGTGGTGCTGATACCGACTACGGCAACATTGGTGATTCGACACACGTCAGTATTCAACCGAAACAATTCGCTATAAGTACCCGAGGTTGGAGGCCATCGGTAGATTGAAAACCCAGCGCCTGTGCTGCGACTATCGAGTGCCAATGCATAAGACGGATCTCCGCCTACATCCCGGGTCGTATCATCACCCTGAATGTTGACGCGCCACTGAACGTTTGATCCGTCTTGAAAAGAGAAGAAACGCTGCTTGGCGCTATTCGCGCCGAGTCGCAGTATTTGGTTTTGGTTGTTGCCCCCGGAGGGGGTGGCTCCTGCCAAAATGACGGCCGTACCTGCGGCCACTTCCAATGTTCCGGCCGGCGTCGCCGTCCCAACTCCCAGTCTATTATTCGCATCATCCCAATAGAGGTTCGCGTTATCCTGGCTGACAAACCCTCGAGTGCCCGCGAATAGGACGGAGCCGGC
>ERZ1292632.134-Hain-H43-01um-R2-134-length-72813-cov-14_pt1 | contig 72813 bp, 67 predicted proteins | sample MGYA00564407_ERZ1292632 | MGnify/ENA primary metagenome ERZ1292632 (study PRJEB36523, sample SAMEA6512637) | groundwater metagenome | collected 2019-01-08 | study: AquaDiva: Metagenomics assemblies of 32 groundwater samples | reverse complement strand
GAATTGGATAATACCTGGGGTGTTAAAAGGATTGGCTCGGGTACGGTACATGATACAGGCAACAAGGGAACCGGGGTAAAAGTAGCCGTCATTGATTCGGGTATTGACTACACTCATCCTGATTTGGGCGTAAACTTTGCCGGCGGGTATGATTTTGTAAACAATGACACTGACCCCATGGATGATAATGAGCACGGGACTCATGTTGCCGGCACCATAGCAGCACTAGACAATAATGTTGGAGTTGTTGGTGTTGCTCCGGAAGCAAAACTCTACGCGCTTAAAGTTCTTAGTTCAGGCGGAAGCGGGTCATGGAGCGATGTAATTGCTGCTCTCCAGTGGGCAGTAGATAATGGCATACAAGTAACCAACAACAGTTACGGAAGCGGACAAAACCCTGGCGGAACAGTGCAAGCCGCATTTGACAATTCTGCTGCCGCGGGAGTTCTCCATATTGCTGCTGCCGGTAATTCTGGAAATCCAGGTGGCAAGGGAAACAATGTGGGTTACCCTGCGCGCTATGATTCTGTAGTTGCGGTCGCTGCAACGAACAAAAACGACGACCGCGCAAGCTTTTCAAGCACGGGCGATCAAGTAGAACTAGCGGCTCCCGGCGTTGGTATTAACTCTACAAAACTTGGCGGAGGATACATCGAGTTCAATGGTACTTCAATGGCATCTCCTCATGTAGCAGGGTCTGCGGCATTAGTCATAGCCGCAGGCATTACTGACAGTAATGGCAATGGTTTGATTAACGACGAAGTTCGTCAGGCGCTTGATAGTACGGCTCTTGATCTTGGTACTGCAGGAAGAGATTCACTATACGGTTTCGGATTAGTCAATGTAGCGGCCGCCGTTGCGTCTGTCGTTCCTCCAGCAACAGGAACCATTAGCGGAACTGTGATTGACGCCGCTACCCTAAGCCCGATCTCCGGCGCTGCGGTTACAGATGGAACGCGATCAGCCACCACGGATGCAAATGGCGTCTACACCCTCGCGAGCGTGCCCATAGGAACATATACAGTTACTGCTTCGGCGAATGGATACAATAGCGCTGCTCAAACCAATGTCTCGGTTAGCGCAAATACCAACACTACGGTAAATTTCTCACTCACCGTTATCGTCTACGGAGCAATTGACGGCACGGTAATTGATTCCGTGACCTTAAATCCGATTTCTGGCGCTACGGTAACTGACGGAGCACGACAAGCGGTAACCGATTTAACCGGGCACTATGTAATCTCTGGCGTGCCCGCTGGAACATATACGGTCACCGCGTCAGCGGCCGGTTATCAGAACGCCTCGCAATCGGTTGCGGTAACGGGAAACGCGACATCAACCGCAAACTTTTCTTTGCAGGCAGTATCGGTAGCAAGTAATGTAGTTGTTGATGCTGTTACCTACGCCACAGAGGGAGGGAGCAATAACAACAAACATCTCTTAATTACTGTTGCTCTTGTGGATAATCTGAATAATGCCGTTGTTGGCGCTTCGGTTTCTATTGATCTTTCTCTCAACGGAAGTGTTGTTGGATCGGGCACGGGCACGACCGGTACGGACGGAAAAGTGACATTTTCTCTCAAAAATGCTCCATCGGGACATTACGAGACAAAAGTTACCGCTGTCGGCGCTACGGGACTCACATGGGACGACATAACACCGGCGAATGGATTTGATAAGTAAATGCGCCGTAATCTCAACAAAACACCCTCTGTAATGGAGGGTGTTTTGTTTATAAACTAATCCTGACTCTGTGCGGTTCGACTTTACTCACCACGGGCGGTTCCCACCAGTTCTCGCATTTGCTGGAGTATCACGGTCGGATATTTGTACACTTCCGCCCAATCCATCTGTCGAAAATCGTCTCTCAAGGCGAGCAAAGGTGCTTTTTTAGTTGTCCAACACGATAATTTCTTGACTAAATCGGAAAGCTTTGCTATCATGTTTTATAAGGTAAATATCAGGCGCAAAAGTCGGTTTGCGCCACAAATAAAATAATTAAAAAATGAAAAAACAACTTAATAGCGGCTTCGGCGATTTTTGGGCTTGTGGCCTCATATGTTCCGGCCTTGGCCTTGCCGTCGCTTCCGGCCGCGGCAGACGACTCGGCAGTAATCGCTCTCGGTGAAAGAATCGATCCGCAAACAGGGAGGATAGTCGAGGGATTTAAAATAATCGATTACAAACCCGGCTACGGCAAAAGTGCGAACGCAAGAAAGCCCGGAGGAGGCGGCACAACTTGCTATGCATTCCTTGCAAACGGCGCCCGCTGGAAGGGAACAGAGAATTATTTAGTTGACCCGACAAATTCGCGGGGACTCGACGGAACGGTCGTGAACGGTTTGCTTGCTCAAGCGGCAGACGGATGGGACAACCAGGTTGCCTTTGAAGTTTTTGGCAACGAAGTTCAGGGAGCGGTTGATGCGGCCTCTATTGGAAATTCCATGAACGGCAGAAATGAGTTCGCTTTCGGCGATTCCGGAAGCCCGGGGGCTATTGCCGTTACGGTTGTCTGGGGAGTGTTCTACGGCCCGCCATCTGGGAGAGAACTCGTTGAGTGGGATATGCTTTTTGACGATGGCGACTTCGATTGGAGCGCGGAGGCAAGCGGGGTCGCGGGGAAAATGGACTTCTTGAACATCGCTGCTCATGAAGTGGGACACGCTGCCGGGATGGGGCACCCCTCGAACACCTGCACGAATGAAACAATGTATGCTTACGCGGATTACGGAGAAACGATAAAGCGCGACCTGAACACGGGAGATGTTTTAGGGATCAAGGCGCTGTACAAGTAGGTAGTAGGTAGTAAAAACAGAAAAGGAAAAACCGCCCCGGAGAAACCGAGGCGGTTTTAGTTCTGCGTAATCACTCTTCCGGACAAGCCAAAGCCGCAATGCGCTTGTCGAGTTGTTCCGAGCTCGGACCCGACTCCTCGTCGAGTGACTTGATCAGCCTGAGAACGCGGGCTATGGCGCAGGGATTACGGCCGCTTCTCCGTAGAGCGTCAAACGCCACTCTGTCGGCTTCGATCTGCTGGGCTGTTTCAAGTTCAGCGTCCACAACAACCATGACACTGTGAGGAAGCGCTCCGTACTCGTAAGACTGATTCAGAGAACCTTCTTCTTGAGCTCTCGGATCGAAAGACCAAACCACGGTGGTAGCAGGAAGATGATTCTTTTTCCAATGCCCCCACTCGTGACCCATGACAGCAGCGAAGTCCTCGATGCCTTCCGAACCATTTTCGAGAAGCGCCACGATTACGCCAAGACAAATCTCCATGCGCACCGGGTCGCTTTGCGGATCGATTCCTGCCTGAAACTCCAAAGAGTTTCTGGAGCTGATCATCGCTTGCCTGATGACAGCTTCGTCTTCCGGAAACATGTCGAGAAGAACACGCTTCGGATCATACTGACCGTAATCGATGCTATCCTGCTTTTCCGTGCTAACAGGATGACCCGACTGCGCGAAAGAGAATTGGGCCAAAAACAAAACGAAAAAAGTGAGCGCGATTGCTACGCCAAGTTTTTTCATGTCAAAGACCTCCTTAGAACTAAAGCTGGCTATATTTTACCATGTTGAAAAACGTTAGTCAAGTGCAAAGCGGCGAAGAAAAAACCGCCTCGGGAAACCGGGCGGTTTTTAGATCTTGATTCCATACATCTTTTCAGCGTATTCTTGCGCCATCCTGTCCGCGCTCCAATGCGATTCTGCCTCGAATTTTCCGTTGAGCATCATTTGCTCCCACTCTTCGTGGCGGAGGTAAAACAATTCTTTCGCTTGTTTCATGGCGTGCCGCAGTTCCGGAAGATCATAGTCGTCCTGGTTCGGCCGTGCGCAATCTGAACCGAAAGGGAAAAAATTACGCTTATCGGCTTCCGCCATCCAACCGTCAGGAGTCGACATGTTGACCGCGCCGTTCATCGCCGCAGACATGCCCGAGGTGCCGCAAGCTTCGTTCGGAGCGCGCGGCGTGTTGAGCCAGAGATCCGCGCCCGCCTTCAAAATCCTGCTCATCTCAAGGTTGTATCCCGCTAAAACGACAAGTTCGGGAATTTGCCTGCTTAATGCGTAAAGTTCGTTCCATGCCTTAACCATTTCCGTGTCGTCGGGATGCGGCTTGCCCGCCACGATAACCTGAAGCTTCTGACGCGCGTTGAATTGCTCGCGCAACCACTCCATGTCGCGGAAGAGAAGCTTCGGCCGCTTGTATTCGGCAAAACGCCTTGCCCAGACGACCGTCATCGCGCCGGGGCTCAAGCTGTGCCCTGTTTCAAGCTGGAGCCACTCAAGCATATTGAACTTATGCCTGCGCTTCGCGTTCCGCAAAAGCTCCGCGCTCCTAATATCGCGCATATCCGGCATCTGCCAGAAATCCCTGCTCGCACCATTCGTGATGTAAGTGAGATCCGGACATCCGGGAAGATGGTTCCACATCTGCTTCGCGACACCTAGATGCTTGCGCGATACGGCATTCGCTTTTGAAGACAAGCTAAGCGCCAGAGCCGCCATGTTAAATGGAGAGCCGCCGAAACGCATCACCATATTGCCCAATTTACCGCGAAATCCGCACATCCGCCGAACAGTTTCGGCGCTGTATTCTGGATTTCCGGCTTGGACCGGGGTGTGCGTCGTAAAAACAATCTGTCGACGCGTACGGGCGATAACTTCTTCCTCGCTTCTCTCGGGAAAATCGTTAGACGCCAAAAGTTCCACGGCCGCGAAAGCCGAATGGCTTTCGTTGATGTGGCAGAGGCGGATGATATTGCCCATGAGGCGAATCGCTTCGACGCCGCCGCGCCCCAAAACAATGGATTGAGCGATCTTCCGCTTTTCCATATCTTCCCGGCTGATACCGCTTGACGCGAACGAGCCGCCGTAAAGCTGCATCGTGTTCTGCCGTGAAAGATGGCTCGCGTTTTCCACGATATCGGTGTCGAGAAAATAGATCGTCGCGAAATTCCGGTATAGTTCCCGCCGCGGCCTCCAAACCTTGATATAGACATCCGCTCCGTCGATCTTAATCGGAAAGATCAGGCCCGTGTCTTCCAAGATGCCTTCGTAATAACGCTTCACGTATTCGGCCCGCATCTCAACCCTTTCGTAATCGAGTACCTGGTCGTAATACCCTTCGCGCGGCAAGATCGTTGCGCCGACAAGGGGCAAATTTAATCTCTGCGCCGATTCCAGCATCGCAGCTGTAAAAACTCCCAAGCCGCCGCTAAAAGTTCGAAGTTCGTCACCCAATGCGACCTCCGGAGTGATGAAAGCGACGACTTCCCGCGCTTCCCGGCGTTCTTTCTTTTTCTTTGCCACCGGAACACCTCAAAAGTCGAAGGACTATTCTAATATATAGCTCTTAGACGGCTTCTTATCAAGAGAAAATGGGTGATTTCCCGGCCATTGCGCTCGCATAGAGGACATGCTATAATACCTTTGTTAGTAAGTGTTCTCCCGGGATAGCAGTCGAATCATATTCGACCGCCACCCGGCAAACCGGCCGGTAGTCCTTCGCTAAAATTGTGGACACGTCCGGGTAAGAGTTTCATGTTGGGGCCAAATGTATCAAAACAGGCGGCCGAAGCAGAAACCCGAAGAGAGTAGGTCGCCTTACAAATATAAATATCGCGAATAGGCACTAATATTTCACAAATTTACACGAATGCATTCGTGATATTCGTGATTTTTGATTAGTGAACATTAGCGATTCAAACTAACCATGAGATTGTATGTTGGCGGATTGCCTTGGTCCACGACCCAGGACGAACTCCGCGAAACATTCGAGAAGGCAGGAACGGTGGAATCGGCAACGATAATCACCGACAAATTCTCCGGCCGCTCGAAGGGATTCGGTTTCATCGAGATGGCTAACGACGCGGAAGCGCAGAAAGCCATCGAGATGTGGAACGGAAAGGACTTCGGTGGAAGGACCTTGACCGTTAACGAAGCCCGCCCGATGACCGAACGCGCTCCTCGCCGCGAAGGCGGAGGTGGACGCGGCGGATTCGGCGGAGGCGCAGGCCGAGGAGGCAGAAGGGAAGAGCGCTGGTAAAGAGCTCAGAATCGCGTCCCTTTTTGGAACCGCGGTTCGTCCCGCTCCAGCGGCGGGACGCCCGCTGCCTCTCCTCAGCCGCACTCCGCATAGCGGAGACCAAGCCGCGGCTGAGTCCGAGAGCTTCCAAAAGGGGATCGATTCTTCGCCTTTTGTAATTGTTAATACGAAAACGCCCCGATTAAAATCGGAGCGTTTTTGTGTTATCATCACACTTGAAGCGGGTTTTACTTGAAATTCCGCATTTATGAAAAGATTTTTAGTAGTCACATTTTTGATCTTGGGGGCGGCTGCTGCCGCGTTATTTCTTTTCGACAAACCGGCGAAAATCGCGCTGGTGCCGGGGCCGCCCTTGATCGGCTACGCCTATACGGACGAGGGCGAATATCTCTTGAGCCAGAAGGTGGAAAAGGGCAAAACCTTCGCGAATATCGCGGAATCCTTTGGCATCGGCTATGAAGATATGCTCGCGATACTCGAATCGGCGAAAGACAAATATAATCTCGAAAAAATAGTCGAAGGGCACGAATTGAGTTTCATCGCCGAGAAGGCAAACGGCGAACTTGAAAAACTCGTTTATCAAATAGACAGCGAAGAGGCACTGATCTTGGAGAAAAACGCTTCAGACACATGGAGTGGGGAACGGATAGACATACCTTACGAAACCGAGCTTGATGAAATTGGTGGGGTAATAGAGTCATCGCTTTTTGAGGCGGTTGTCGGCGCGGGCGGCCCCGTCCTACGCGGCGAATCCGCTACGGAGGGCAAGGACGAGCGGGTGGCGCTAGCTTTAGCAGAAATGTTCGCCTGGCAGATCGACTTTGCCACGGACATTCGAACCGGCGACTCTTTCCGCGCGATATACGAAAAAAGATTTCTGAACGGGAGCTATGTCGCCCCAGGGCATATCCTCGCAGCCGAATTCACGAACGACGGCGCGGAATTTCGCGGTGTTTATTTCTCCGCCAAGGGCGGATCCGCCTCTGGCGGAAAGGATCTAGACGGTAAAGCGGGATACTACGACCTCGAAGGCCTTTCTCTTCAAAAAATATTTCTTAAGTCCCCTCTTTCATATAAATACATCAGCTCCGGTTTCAGCTATAACCGGCTGAACCCCGTGACGCGCACCAATTGGGGGCCGCACAGAGCAATCGACTATGCAGCGCCCGCAGGAACTCCGGTCACAAGCGTTGGCGATGGAACAGTAATATCTTCCGGCTGGAAAGGCGACCTCGGCATTGCCGTTTTTGTGCGGCACAACGAAACATATACAACCGTTTACGGACACTTTTCCCGAACGGCGGTGCGTCAAGGAGCCAAAGTCAAACAAGGGCAAGTTATCGGCTATGTAGGCGCAACCGGATTGGTTACGGGGCCACATCTTCACTACGAAATCAGAAAATTCGGGACAAGAGTAAATCCGCTCACGATCGAACTGCCGCCCGGAGATCCGGTCGCGAAAACCGATAGGGAAGCATTCCAAAAAACGCTTGCGCAGTACAAGGAATTCTTCGAATAACTAACGCAGTAGCATTAAAAGAAACGACCCTGCTTTAGGCGGGGTCATTTTGCAACCTGTCGATTTCTTCTTTCAGTATGCGCACAGAATCAAGCATAACCTTGAACGGATAGTAATAAAGTTCAAGAACCACGGGGATTTCCCGCGAGTGTTGTAATTCCACCTTGCGGATAAGCCTCAACACCTTCCTGAGTTGCAGTATTCCTTCATCGATTCCGAGCGGCTTGTGATCTTGCAGTTCCTGCACCCTGGTCCCGTCGTTATAAACCACATCAGCAACCCGGATAACTTCGTGGATGTGCACACTCCTCAGGCGATGGCCGTGCCGAGCCATAAACTGCTCAAAGCACTGCTTGTTATTCTCCCATTTTTGAATAATCAGGTGTCCCGTATCGATCGTCACTCCGACGCGAACCTCTTCCGGGATCCAGCACATGATCGAATCGAGATCCGTATACTCAAGATTCTCGATGCAGAGCTTTTCGAGCGGCATAAACTTCTGTATCTGCTGGAGAGATTCGAGAAGATTTGCGACAATTACCTCTCTTGTAATAAACTTGGTGACGAACTGCAGACCTTTTTTGGCGGCAATCCGCACTATAAACGCCTTCAGCCAATTCAACCGTTTGCCGGTACAGATCCTCTTGGACTCATTCCCGACAGACGGCCCGAAATGAGCGGAAGTATAGCGGAAAAATCTTTCGCTGCCGAGATGAAGAACGTGGATGGGGTCGAGGTCTTTAAAAAACTCGTAGATCTCTCGGATATCCTCTACTGCGGCGTTGTGAAGGCGCTCACTATACGAGTCGATAAATAGACCAGAAAACTGTGGCAGGTGAACTGAAAAAGTAATGTCTTTCCGCTGCAAAGATATAAGATATGGCAATTGCTTCTTCCACCACGATTTGAACTCTGGCGAAATGAAAACAAGGTCTCCAGAGATCTCAATATGCCTCGTCCCGGCCTTAAGCAATTCCTCAACGCTCGCACGTAAATCGCGGTGGCAGAGAAAAATCCTTGCGATATTTAAAAATGTCTGTGAATAGTCACGCCTCCGCTCCGGCTTAAACCTAAAGTAGTGATTCGCCAGTTCCGGCACAAGTTCAGGAACGTTCAAGAGTGTACCCACGCGCATGGCTAATTTCCTCGCTTAAAACGGCTAACTACACCATATCACGCGCATCCAGTTTTCACAACGGAAAACGGAGCCCCGGAGGCAAAGTGCCGCCGGGGCGAACAATTTTACACAAACGGCCAGTAGGTATGGATAAAGAATCTGAGCGCCCATTCGGTGGATTCGGTATATGGATACCACCAAAGTTCCCAATCACTGAAGGGCAATGGGAAAGTCGGCTCGACGTACGTCCGCGGTGTCGTAAACCGACGCGCTCCGAAGAAACCGTGCCGCGGAATGCCGCTCATCGGCGCGGCGCTTCTTTTTGTTCCGCACTGGGGAAGGCCGGCGAACATCCAGTTCATCATACAATCGTTCCTGTTTAAATTGCCGACTTCTAGTTCCTGTCTGACCTGCTTCGCTATTTTTTTACTGCGAGTGAAAACCGCTCCGTTCAGTCCGTAACGAGATCGATTAGCCAAAGAAATCGCTTCTTCCAAGGTATCCGCCGGCATTACGGCAAGAACCGGCCCGAATGTTTCTTCGGCGAGAAGCTCCATATCAAACGTCGCTCTCGCGATCACGGTTGGCTCGTAGTATCGGCCGGGCATGCCATAAGGCCGCTTGCCGCCGCAGAGCACTTCCGCGCCGCCATCCACGGCTCGAGCCACTCTATTTTCGATAATTTCAAGTTGTGGTGCCGTGATGATGGGACCGTAATCGATCCCGGGCAGAAGCATGCACGCTCTTCGGACCAAAACTTCAACCACTCTTTCGTATTCGTGCCGCGCGACTATAAGGAGCCGCAATGCCTTGCAATAAGCGCCGGAGTTGGCAAAAGCGTGCCAGACAGCGGCATTCACGGTGCGTTCGAAATTATACGGCGGCCAGACGATACCAGGCGTCTGCCCACTCATCTCCGGATTGCAAGGAATCTGCCGACGAAAACACGATTCCATAACGTTCAGGCCGGCATCGCAAGATCCCGTAAAGGCAATGCCATCGGCCCGCTCAACAATCGCTTTCCCGGTTTCTGCATACCCGGGGGCAACTTGCAGAAGGCCATCCGGGAAACAACCAAGTTTTTGAATAATCTCCGCTACTTTCAAGGCGGTAAACGGCGTGTACTCTGACGGCTTCCAAATCACGGCGGATCCGCAAAGAATTGCCGGGAAAATGTCGGCAGCCGGAATGGCAAGCGGCAAATTCCACGGTGTAATTACTCCGACAACGGGCAGGGCCTGCGTGTAATTCGTTTCACCCCTTCTATTTATGAGGCCTAAACAAGGCCACGAAGACGTCTCTTCGCAAAGGATATTCTTGGCGTTCCAGGTAAGCCAGGCGAGATCTCCCACGGCAGAAAGCGGCTCGAGCATGGCATCGGGCCAAACTTTTCCGGTTTCGAGCCGAATTTCCTTTATTAATTCTTCGTAGTGCCAGATAAAATACCTCTGAATCTTGCGCAGTGCTCGCTTCCTCTGCCCCACAGACGATTCGCGCCATTCCCTTTGCGCTCTCCTTGCTTTGGCGAACATTTTTTCCAGTGTCGCTTCTGAAACAACGTCAACCGGACGCTCGCGGACCTCTTCTAGGGTCGCCGGATTGGTAACAACGATCTGTTCATTCCTCATCCGTTTCCTCCAAAATCAAATGGCCACCTGTATCCTAGGTGGCCTGAAACGAATTGTCAATCTGGCTTAGTCGTCTTTCGACAATTCCATGCATTCTCGCAGGTATTCGCCGAATATTTTGTAAAGCTCCCGTCCGGCTACAACTATCACCGCTGCAAGCAACAGGAAAACGCCGATTTTGAGGATCATCGAACTGCCTCTACCGATGTTTCTTGTTACAGAGTATCAATTGCCGACGGAAAAAGCAAGCCCCTGATCGTAGTCGGGGGCGCATTATCGCTTGTCGCGAGGGATTATTTCCACTCGAAAAATAGAACGGATGTGCCAGTTTGCTTCTCCGAGTAACCGAAGAGCATACCGTAAAACCGTGTGCCGAGATAGATCATAAGAAGCGGATAAACGGCGACCAGAAGAAAAATGCCGGCGATATTCCAAAAACCGAAGCGGTCGAGATAGGTCGGAAATGTTATGCCGAAGATGTCGCCGACATTCACGCCGACAATTTCAAGTCCGGAGTTCCACATAAAGCGATTGCCGCTCCAGATCTCACCGTGGCCAAAAATCGATGAGAGGAAAGAGAAATCAAGATAATCGAAATACAGCGAGCCAGCCACACCAACAAAAACCGAAATGGCTGCCGCGTAGAGAAGAGAACGCCTGGTTGTCCTCGTAAAAACGTTCAAGCGGCGCACCAAAAACTCGACGAGCATTCCCACCAGCGGCAAAAGCAGAAAAACATCGAAGATGAAACTCCTGCAGGTTCCTTGCGTGTAAACCGCCGAAGCTTTGTAAAGCACCCGGCGCGAGGTTTCGTAGCGTTCGGCAAGAAGAACGAGCAGGATACTTGTTGCTGCGAGAAGCAGAAATGTGAACATTTTCCCTCTCGATCTTTAGAATGAAACTAATTGCATTGTAGATTGCCCGCCGAAAAAAATCAAGGGCTCTAGATGAGCCCTTGTTCTCTTTGCCATTGCAGCGTTTCGCGGAGACCGCCATCTACGATCGGATCATTGTATAAAAACCCGAAACCCAAACTGCGGATGGCATAGGTGTCAACAAGGAAATTGAAACCTTCTTCAAAATAGCCCAGAAAGTCGCGCTGAACTATCGGGGGGTGATTGTGTTTCTTCGCCAACTGCTCCGAGCGCCAAGCGAAGGCCTTCATCAGCCACAATGGATAGCTTATGGGGAGGAGGTCCACTCTTACGCCGAAGTTCGCGAATTCCTTCTGTAAGTATTTCATCATCTCGCGCATGGTGTAAGACGACTCATCGCCGAGGTTGTACCAGCGACCACAGGTGTCGTCGCGCTCGGAAAGAAAGAGCGCCGCGCGACAGACATCTTTCACGTGCGCCAAGCTGATCCTGCACTTGCCGCCTCCTGGGAACCCGGGCATCTGGTTTTTTGCCATCATGTCGATCACGACCATCGCGCCGTAATTGCCTCCCGGACCGTAGATCGCCATCGGAAAAATCTCCGTAAGCGGCAAAGTATCATAATACTGGCGGCAGATGAGGTGTTGCGCGAATTTCGATTCCTCGTAAGCGTTCCGCGGCAACATCGAAGTGCTTTCACTAAGCGCGAATGGCGTCCTGAAGCTGTAGCCATAAACAGAAGACGAAATCCAGCTTACTACGTGGCGGACGCCGGGATTGAAGTTCCGCGTCGCCTTAAGGCAATTCTCCATGATCAGCGGATTCACGCGGAGCATGACCTCGCGCGGAATGTCATAACGGAAAATTGAGGCGACAAGAAATTCAAGCTCCGGCTGATATTTGGAAATCAGTCCGCAAACAGCGTCGTAATCCGTAAGATCGGCGGGAACGAATTCAACTCCCGGAGGAAGGCGCTTAGGGCGCACGTTCGGGTGATCCGTAGCAATCACTTTGTAACCCTGCTCCACTAATAGTTCGACCATGTGCGGCCCAACGAAACCGTAACAACCGGTTACCAAGGCACGTTTCTCGCTCATCGGATTTTCATCCTTCTGGGTTGTATGAAGTTCTGCTTGTAATGTATTCTGATTTGACCGTCCCGTCAAATTGAAAATTGGCCGACGGAGAGTATAATCGCTTTGCTCATATACCCGGTTGCCTACTCCGCCGAAGCAGCTTGCGGCTGCGAAGGCCGGGCGCTCGGAGAAAATAAACGAACTATAGTTTGTTTATTTTCTCCTCGCTGCCGGTTATAATAAAGCAATGACGAAAGAAAAAATGAATCCGCTCGAGCAAGGGAAAGAAACCATTATGCGCCGAGCAGAAGGGAAGGAAGCAAAAGTCCTTGCCGAGCTCGAAAAACTGAAGCAGGAATTCGGGGGAGTTTATTCGAAGAACGATCTATTCAGGCTTAAGGCCGCGATGGATGAATTTTTCGCGCGTAAGTTCCCTCCGGGGTCTGAAAGGCCTGGACCGACCATTTTCGAGGAGATCAAGCGCAATCTCGAACTCGGCCTGCTTACGGAAGAGGAATACGAAGAATATATGAAGACATATTTTGAAGCGCTACCGCGGGATAAAAGGGAAACGATCCAATAGCATGGAAATATTATTTTTTATCGCCATACTTGCCGCCCTAGCCATCGGCGTCTTTTTGATCTTGCGGGCGCTAAACAATAGGCCGAAAGATGAAGGCGGGCAGTCGTTGTTTGATTTACAAAAACAAACCATTGAGGGTCTAAGGGAGGATGTTAAAAACCACATTGACTCCTTTACTCAAAAAGTGAATCAATTCGAAGCAGAGCGCGGTAAACAATATGGTGATGTTGGCGCGAAAGTAAAAGAGGTGCTTGACGTTGGCACTAAAATGCGCGACGCAACAAACGCTCTGGAAACTGCCATATCGTCCGGTGCGGCCACCAAGGGAGACTGGGGGCAGCGATCGCTTAGAAACATTTTAGAAAACTCTAGCTTGATTAAGGACCTTGATTTTAAAGAACAAGAAACTATAACCGGAGAAGAAGGGTCGCAGTTAAGGCCAGATTTTATTATTTACTTTCCCGGAGACGGAAACCTAAAACTAGCGATTGATGCAAAGGCAAGCTTCGACGACTATCTTAAGGCGACGAAAGAAAAAGATCCTAATCGCCAAAAAGAATACATTGAAAAATTTGTAGGAGCGCTACGACTGCAGGCTAAAAAATTATCCACTAAAGAATATCAAAAATATTTGGACGATAAAGTTCCATATGTAGTAATGTTTATACCAAGCGAGGCCGCCATGCGGGCTGCCCTGGAACACGACCCCGAACTTTTCGAAGATGCCCAGAAGAGCAAGGTAATCCTTACCAGCCCAACGACATTGGTGCCCCTCGTGTTACTAATCGCTCACGCATGGAAACAATATAAAGCAATGCTTAACGCGGAGCAACTCAGAAATGAATTTGTTGAATTTGGCGACAGACTGGAAAAGTTTTTCGAACATATAGGAGGAATACACGACAACCTTGAAGAAACAACTAAAAAGTTTAATGCGGCCGTGGGGTCTTTCGAAAGAATGATTAGGCCAAAAATTGAGAAAATAAAAGAGCTTGGCAGTGATATTCAGGGAACAGAGAATATTAAAAAGGTTGAGACAACCCCTAGGATTCCGGAAAAAGGACGATAAACGCCTACGTTCCCGCCTAGAAAGAATTCGGCAAAATCGACAAAGACGTCCTAAAAATAACCGGCGCAGAAATTGGCGCGGTGCCGATAGCTATCGAGGGGCCGAGCGAGGACGAGGGATAAATAACTCCAATTTGACAAATATTCGCAGGTGATATACAATGGAAATAAATGGAAAATAGAAACTATCACAACCCGAACAAATGGAATATGGCCGTTGCAAATTGCGGTCTTATTGTCGTGTCTAATTTGGACACAAAACATTTTTTGTTTAGCCGTGGTAGTTCTATGCTACTCATTTCATAACTTCTAAAAACATATTTCTTTAGAAAAACCTCGGCTGAACGAAAGTCGGGGTTTTTCGTTCAGTAGACCGCTCTTTCACAAAAGGAGGTGCAGTATGTCGGAGCACGGCACGGCAGTAGCGTTTCTCAAGGGCAAGAGAGTTATTCTTCGTCCTCTGTTGAGGCAGGATATACCCCATCTGCTGAAATGGATAAACGATGAAGATGTAACTCAATATCTTGCTACCTATTTACCAATGATGGAGGCGGACGAGGAAAAATGGGTTGATGATTTGGCGAAAGATAAACAAGCCAATCTTGTATTTCTGATTGTAACGACCGAAGGGAAGTCAATCGGCACAATGGGTTTGCATCGAATCAGTTGGAAAGACAGAGTTGCTACAACGGGCGCTCTCATCGGCGAGAAGGACTACTGGGGTAAGGGATATGGCACAGAATCCAAAATGTTGCTTTTGAATTATGCCTTCAATACCCTGAACTTACGCAAGATTTGTTCCTCGGTTCTCGCATACAACAGGCGTAGTTACGCCTATCAGGTGAAATGCGGCTACCGAGAAGAAGGAAGACGGCGACGACAGTTTTACAGAAAAGGTCGCTATTGGGACGAAGTCTTTATGGCGGTGTTCAAGGAAGATTGGTTGCCGCTATGGAGAAAGTATCGGAAAATTCACCTCCAGTAAGCACAGAAACCCCACGATAACATCGCGGGGTTCTTTTTTGATACACACTGTTGCATAGCCAATGGCAGGCGCGCGGGCTAGAACATAAGCAGTATCTCCTTCGCGCGCGGAGCGGGAAGTGCCACAAAAAAATCCGGGACCGGAAGCCGAGCGAAAATTCGAAGAAGCGATGAAGATCCTTATCGCCCGCAATCCTTTTTTCATAAAATACCACCGCGCGGAAAAGAACAAAGAGCTCGACTGCATGAAGATCGACTTCCTGGTATTTTTAGCCAACCACTTCGCACTACCCGTGCAAATCAAAAGCGGCCGCAACGCGAGACGAGGCATCATCGAACACTATAAAAACTGCCCGTACGTTTTGGCGCTCCAGATCAGGACGAAACATACTCCAGAAAGGATAGCTTCCCGCGTTGAAAAAATTGTAAAAAAATTTCTGCGCGATCCCTTTAAAGACAGGATCCGCCAAAATCATGAAACAAAAACCCCCGCAAATTAGCGGGGGTTCTTTTGTTTACCATCGCGAAGTGCTGGATTCCGGATCAAGTCCGGAATGACAACGGGAATGACATCATTTTCTTCGTCTGCCTCGGCGGAGGAACGCCGGGACATCATACCAGGCGTCGTTTTCTTTTCTTTCTTCTTTCTTTTGCGCAATACGCGGTTTGATTTCCACTGCCGCCGATTCTTCAGCTTCTTGTTTTTTTGCCAGAGCTGAAGGCACGGCCGGTTTCGGCTGGAAGTTGCGCTCCGCCCGCGGCGTGACATAGAGATCGGCTTTCGGCGCACTAAAATCGTTTCTCATGGAAGATTCATGTCGAGTTTGGCGGCCATCTCCGTTCGAGAAAAGCGAGTTTCTTGTCGCACCGTTGAAGCCAGTAGCAATAAGGGTTACTTTAACCTGGTTCGGACGCAAATTTTTGTCGTGATAAGCGCCGAAGATGATGCGCGCTCCAGGATCAGCCAACTGGGCCACCATGCGCGCGGCATCGTTGATCTCGGCCATCTTTAAGTCCCTGCCTCCGGCGACACCTAAGAGCACGGCTTTCGCACCTTCGGCTGTGGCCTCCAAGAGCGGCGAGCTTATAGCGGCGTTCACAGCATTCATCGCCCTGTCCGGACCGGACCCTAATCCAACTCCAATGAGCGCAGGGCCGGCGTTCTGAACGATATTACGCATATCCGCAAAATCAACATTGATGATGCCCGGCGCGGCGATCATCTCCACCATTCCACGCAAAGCATTTTTTAAAACATCGTCGATCGCTTCGAATGCTTTGATGATCGGAGTGTCCTTGCTGATTACGGCGAATATTTTATCGTTCGGAACCACGATCAGGGCGTCAACTTTGTCTTTAAGCTTCATCAATCCTTCCTGGGCGATCCTTTCCCTCTGGCTGCCTTCGAAACCAAATGGCCGCGTGACAACGGCAACCGTAAGCGCGCCCGTTTGCTGTGCCGCCTCGGCGACAATAGGCGCGGCGCCCGTTCCCGTTCCGCCGCCAAGACCGGCGGCGATAAAAACCAGGTCAGAGCCCTTTAGCGATTCCGCGATCTCGGACCTGTTCTCCTCGGCCGCTTGCCGACCCAAGTCCGGGTTCATGCCCGTGCCGAGTCCCTTTGTCAAATTCCTGCCGATATAAATTTTTTGCCGCACACCGCACTGGTCGAGATCCTGATGATCGGTATTGATGGCGATGAAATCAACTCCGCGCGTAAAATTTCGGCTCATGCGATCCACGGCGTTGCCGCCGCCGCCACCGATGCCGACAACCTTAACGTTGGCCGTAATGGCCGGCCCGTGAGAAATTTTCTTTTGTTTTTTTGATTTAGCCATGAAATATAATGCGGATTATGCGGATTTTTATGCGGATGTTGCGGATGAAAGACATTTTATCCCTTGAGCTTGTCGAAGGGGTTCCATAATGAAAGCCTTCGACTCGCTCCGCTCGCTCAGGCAATAATCAGCATAATCAGCATTGAGCCATCCGCATCATCAGTATTACTTATGCATATCTATGGTAAGAAGTATCTTAACGCATTTCTCACGCTGAAGTTAAGCAACGGCTTCTGCCTCCCCCATCCTTCGCCGTCCATTCCCCAAAGAACGAGGCCCAAGGCGCCCACATATTCAGGATCTTCCAAAAATTCTTTAAGTCCTTCTTTCTCAACCGACCACTCTTCCTCTATGGGCAAGCCGACCTGGCTTGGAATCTTTAGTTCTTGCCGCGCGAGGTCGGTCAATCCCGGCATTTTGGCGCCGCCGCCGACCAAAACCGCTCCTCCCGGCAACTCGCCGTGCTTTCCTATGAGCTTAAGTTCATTATTGATGAATTCAAAAATTTCCGCAAGCCGCACTTCGATTATCTCGGAAATAAAGCGGCGCGAAGTCACGCCTTTCGCATCGGGGAAGAATTTTTTGAGCTCTACTTGATCCTTTGCGGGGACGTCGCGGGAGACGGCATGGCCGTAATTAAGTTTCAGATTTTCCGCCGCAGTGATGGGTATTTTTAATCCCACGGCAAGATCGTTCGAAACGTTCGCGGCGCCGACGGGAAACTTCGCGACCGATATCAATTTGTTCTCTTCATAAACGCTCATGCCGGTGGTCCCCGCGCCGACGTCGATCAAAACTGTGCCGAGCTCTTTTTGCGCGCGACTAAGCGCCGCGCGGCTCGCGACGATCGGGGAGAAAACCAAGCCATTCACTTCGCCGCCGGCAAGCTCGACGACCCTCGTTAAATTTTTCACATGAGGGGAAAAAGCGTCGAGTATCAAGCTTGAAACTTCAAGGCGATTGCCGGAAAGGCCCAAGGGGTCGGCGATGTCGCCCACGCCATCAACGATGAATTCGCGAGTGATGTTGTGGATGATAGTCCGGTTTGGAGGCAGGTTGATGGCCTGCGCCGCCTTCACAACTTTCTCGACGTCGTCCTGGTATATCTCGCTGTCGGCCCGCGACACGGCAACGATACCGCGCGAGTGCTGGGCTTTCGCCTGCGGAGTGCCGATGTTCAAATACACGTTCTTCGCCGCGGCTTTGGACACTTTCTTCACCTGCGACATCACGCGCGAGATCGCCTGCGACGCCTCGGCAAGCTCAACGACGGCGCCCCTACGCAATCCGGCGGATGGCTCCTTAAAAACGGCTCGGAGCAGGGCTTTGCCGCCTTTGTTTTCGGCCACAACCGCCTTCACTGAGGCGGTGCCGACGTCCAATCCTGTGATGAAATTGGAAGACACGTTATGAAAATATCTAATTTCTAATTAACCTAATTGACCTAATGAACGTGGATCTTGTTTAGAATAATTAGAGCAATTAGTAATTAGAAATTTTAGCTAAAAGCTCTCTTTCTTTCTTTTCCATCCTTAGGGTATCACTTTTCCTGTCGTGTGTATAGCCCAAAAGGTGTAAAATTCCATGGACGAGGAGATACGCCGCCCGCGACCCATCTCTACGGGCAATGGCTTCATTGATATACACTTCACCAAGCGTTTTTTTCGCTCCTTTTGGCCTGGGGAACCTCTTCGGTTCGGGGAAAGACAGGACATCGACTACGCGTGGAGCCGGCTTGCCGGTATATCTTTGCTTCACGCGCCGCATTTCCGCCCCGCTTAACAAAAAAACGTCCGCAGAGGCGTTGCGGATACCAAGTTTGCTTATCAATTTGTTTGTGAGACGAGAAAGTGCTTTACTGCCGTCGAAGCCAATGCCACGTCCCGCCTTCTTTTGGCTCATTGTCCGAGTGATTTCTTCACAAATTCGCCAATTCGCTTGCCGTCGGCGCGCCCCTTAAGCCGGCGCACCGCCTCGCGCATCGCCGAACCGAAATCTTTGCTTCCATGGGCGATAACTTCGCCAACAATTTTTGAGATCTCATCATCGCTCGCCTGCTCCGGAAGATAATTTTTGATGACTGCGATCTCGCCTTCTTCTTTTTCGGCCAGATCATTGCGCCCGCCTTTGCGGAACAACGCAATAGATTCATTTCTCTTTTTAAACTCTCTCTGCAAAACCTCAACCACTTCTTCGTCCGTGAGATCCAGCTCTTTCCCCTTGGCCTGTTTTTCCTTAATTTTGTTGTAAAGTTCGGACGAAAGCATGCGCAAAACTCCGAGACGCACTTCTTCACCGGACTTCATCGCGTATTTTAGATCGTCTTTGATTTTATCGGTAAGCGACATAAACGTAATACCTATATACTAATGCATGCGAATAATACTAATGGCCCTGTAGGTTGTAATACTAATATACTAATTCGTATATTTGCATTATTGAGCTACAGCGACATTCGTATTATTAGTATCGATTTGCAGATTAGCATCGATACTATAGCAAACCGAGTTTTTTCATCCTCTCTATCTCTTTCTTTTTTTCTTCGCGGTGCAAGGCGGAAACGCGCCGCTTAATGCGGCTTATTCCGCGCCCGCGGAATCTCCGCGCGCGCCCTTCCCTTAAAACGCCGCTACGCTTAACTTTTTTCGTAAAACGAAAAAGCAGCGCGCTTGGCGACTCACCTTCTCTTTTTTTGACTTCGAGTGGCATAATTGCAAATTTAAAATTACAAATTCGAAATTACAAATTACAAACGAATTCAAAATCCAAATATCTAAAATTTAAAAAGTTCGGTATTTGTGATTTTTAGCATTGGGATTTGTTTGGGATTTGGTGCTTGTGATTTGTGATTTATGTGATTTTTAATATCTTGCTTTTAATCTCCCCTAGCGACTCTTTCGGCTTGTTATTGACCACGGACTGTATCGCGCCCCCACCGTCGCTATGATACCTCGGCAGTACATGCACATGCAAGTGCCCAACCACTTGGCCCGCCGCCGCTCCTTGATTAATACCTATCGTAGCGCCGTCCGCTTCGAGCCCGCGCATCAGCATTTTTGCGACCTTCTTTACCGCGGAAAAAAGTGGCCCCGCATCTTCTTCCGGCAAAGTTTCCAAGGTCTCGGCGTGATATTTCGGAACTATAAGCGTGTGGCCGGGCGCCCGCGGCTCAAGGTCCAAAAACGCCAAGGCGTGACTGTCTTCATAGAGCTTCTCGGCCGGAATTTTGCCGTCAACAATTTTACAAAAGATACAGTTCGGGTCGCGCATACAACATAATAATGCGGATGTTGCTGATTTTTATGCGGATGTTGCGGATAAATTTTCCGCATCATCAGCATTGGACCATCCGCATCATCGGCATTAAATTTATTTAAGCCGTTTCTTTACCTCTTCGACAACTTTAGCCAATGAAATATTATCCTGTAAGCCGGTGCGCATGTCGCGGATTATAACCGTCCCCTCGTGAATTTCTTTTTGCCCCAAGATCATGGAGAAAGGCGCCTTCTCTTTATCGGCGGCCTTGAGCTGGGCTTTGAGCGAATCCCGGGCAAACGCTTCGACAACGGGAATGCCAGCGGTCTGCAGTTCCCGCATCAAAGACAGCGCTTTTTTCTTTGCGGATTCTCCCGCGTGCGCAAGAAAAACTTTTTTGATTGCTTTGGGGGGGATCTCAACATTTTGCGCTTTCATTACCGCTATCAATCTTTCAACCCCGCAGGCGGCGCCAACGGCCGGCGTAAGGTTGCCGCCGATCATTTCCATCAAATAGTCGTATCTGCCTCCGGCGGGAAGCGCGCCGACCTCGCTGCCTGGGCCGTCGACGTAAAATTCAAAAACCGTTCTCGAATAATAGTCGAGGCCGCGGACGAGCTGGTGGTCGAGCGCGTAAGAGATCTTCAGTTCATCAAGATATTCGAGAACGCCCTTGAAGTGAGTGCTGCAGGTCAAGCAAAGTTTGTCCAAAAAATTCGGGGCATCCGCCTTAAGCTTCACACACCCCTCCTTTTTACAGTCCAAAAGGCGCAAAGGGTTCGTTTCGAGGCGCCTGTCGCATTCCTCGCAAAGCTCTTTCTTGTAATTTTTGTAAAATGCCTGAAGCTGTTTCTTGTAAATCGGCCGACAAACCCGGCAGCCGATAGAATTGAGCTTCAAAACCGTGTTTTTTATTTTGAGTCCGGCGAGGAGCGCGGCGAAAATAGAAATTATCTGCGCGTCGTAGATCGGATCGTTCTGACCGCCGATGATGTCGAAGTCGATCTGCGAAAATTGCCGCAAGCGGCCGAGCTGTGGGCGGTCGTGCCTGAAAACGTGGCCGAAATTCCAAAGTTTTTGCGGCTGGCCCATCCTTGACATCCCATGCTCCAAATATGCCCTCATCTTCGGCGCAGTGTGCTCCGGCCGCAAAGCAAGCTGATCGCCGCCTTTCGTCTTCAGGGTATACATTTCCTTTTGCACCATCTCCGTATCTTCGTTCGTGCGCAAAAAAAGTTCCGTTTGTTCAAGGATGGGGGTACCGATCTTTCCGAAACCGTAAAGTCGCGCAAGGTCTCGGGCAACGGACTCGATCCTTTCCCAATACGGCTGCTCCATTGGAAGCACGTCATGCATGCCGCGCGGCGCGCTGAGATGGCGCCTTTCTTCGTCTTTAGTTTTTGACTTTTGAGGTCTTGAAGGCATTTCTTAAAAATCACAAACTCCAAATCACAAACAAATTCAAAGCACAAAATTCTAAATTCAAAGTTTTTTGGATTTTAGTCATTCGAATTTGGATATTGCTTGTAATTTGGTGCTTATAATTTGTAATTTTCTAGTAGCTCGGCGCGGCAAAGGCGCGGATCTCATCGATCGGCCAAAGGCGGATACGGACAAGGCCGACAATGTGCTCATAAGAAAGAGCCCCCCAACTGCGCGAATCAAAGCTGAATGAACGGTTATCCCCTAAAAACAGATATTCCCCTTCTCCTAAAGAAAACTTTTCCTCTCCCCGCGTAGAAAATCCCGGCGGGAGGTATGGTTCTTTGAGCTCTTCGCGTCCATCGTCTTTTACGAGAAATATCTTCCCGCCGCTTATCTCCATGGTTTCATCGGGCAGGCCGATTATCCTTTTTACGAAATACGTTGACTCGTTGCCCGGGGAGCGGAAAACCACGACTTCGCCCCGTTCCGGCGCGCGGAAGCGGTAGGTGACCTGATCAACCAGAAGGTAATCTCCATCTTGGAAATTCGGCACCATGCTCGAACCGCTTACCAAGAAGGGCTGGATCAAGAACGTTCTTATCAAAAAAACCGCTCCGACGGCAACGAGAGCAATTTCAAAAACCTCCAAAAACGACGCAAAAAATCTTCTCATACTGAGATGGTAGAATTAAAAAATAGCCAAGATATATACATTATAGTGCAAAAAAACAACTTTGCAACTTCCATGTCCCTGCCGCGAAAAACCAAAAAACCGTTCCTTTTTATAGGCCTCGGCAACCCGGGCGCAAATTACGCGAATACTTACCACAACGCCGGTTTTTTGTTCGCGGATCACCTGTCAGATGTCAGTGGTCAAGTGTCAAATGTTGCCATTATTAAATCCAGCACGTTCATGAATGCGTCGGGAGAATTCGTGAAAAAAGCGCTCAAAAAACATGGCTTGAAACCGGAAAATCTGGTCCTGGTACACGATGACTCGGACATCGAACTCGGGAATTACAAATTGAGCTTCGGCAGAAACTCCGCCGGGCACAAAGGGGCGGGGTCGGCGATCAAATCTCTCGGCACAAAGAATTTTTGGCGTCTGCGGATAGGCATACGACCAAAAATTACAAATTACCCGCCCGCCTTGCTTCGCCCGCCCGCTTCGAATCGCGAAGCGAGTCGGGTAGGCAACGCGAAGCGGGCAGGCAAATTCCAAATTCCAAGGCGGGCAAAAGCAGAAGAGTTCGTCCTCAAAAAAATTTCCACTGCCGACAAAAAAACACTGGAAGCAGTGTTTGAAAAGATCGTTGCCAGCATATGAAGCATAGTGGAACCATTCGCGCCTGCCCCGTAGTGAGCTTCGCTCTACTACCGGGGCGAATGGTAGAATGCGACGGCCTTGCGCTTCTGCTACATTCTAGAACTCATCTCAAAAATAGTTATTGCCTGAGCGAAGTCGAAGGTCATTCCAGCTCTGATACCCCTTCGACAAGCTCAGGGAATAAAGCGGTTGGATGCCATTTAGAATTTGTGATTCTGGCATCACTATTCCGACACCACGCCGAATGACATCGAGAACGCAACGATGCCTCCATCGGAAGTTATGCCGGTTAAGGGCAGATTAATGCTCTTGAACTGCGTATCCGCTTCGAGCGCGTTCTTGAACGCGACAACGCGCTCTTCGGAATTCGTCTCGCCGCGCAAACTGAGCTGATCGAGCGAGGGGAAATCCAACGACGTGATCGAAATGCTGTTTTTGGCGGCAATCGTGTTCAATTTTTCGATGAACGTGCTCTTTGGGAAATCTGTCGTTTGGACGGAGCGGATCATGGCGATGCTCTTGTTGAACGTCTCGGCATCCGCCCGCAACGTGTCGTTCTCCTTGGCTTGCTCGGCCGAAAGCGCGAAAAGCGACTGCGACTCGAACGAGTGTTTGGTTTGGATAACGAAGAGGTCCGCCAAAAAGAACATTATGGCAAGAATGCCCAAAGCGACGGGCATTGCAAGGCGCCACAACCTCAAGAAGTTAATGAACTGCTCCCTCCGGAATTCTTCTCCTGCTCCGATGCCGAGCAAGCTCAACTCCCTGTCTTCGGACCGGGGCACGACGCCTCTTAAGCCGCAGCCAAGCGCTATGTACCAGTCGGGATAGATCTCGTCGCCAAGCTTAAGCCGCAAACGCCTCGTCGGCAATAAAAAATTCTCGGTAATTATCGCCGCGGCTTCATCCCCCAAGGAAGTGGCGGAGATCACGACCTCACTCACGGGATCTTGCCAGTGCTGGCCGTAAAAATTCAAGACCTGGTGCAAACTTCGCAAAATTGCCGCGCGATAGGCATCCATCGAAACCCGGCCTTGCTCGTCCATAATGTCGCGCCAAGGGTTGAAATATTCGAAATAAAGCTGGCCGCGCCGAATTATCAAAAAATCCACGCCCGAACCGTCAATGCTCACCATGACGTAAGAGCGTGAGATGTCCATACCTTCCCCCTCTTGACGGAAGATGCGGGAGAGCGCGAGCGCGCGCGACTCCATGGCAACGACAAGGAATCCCGCTTCGAAAAGCGCTCGGTTGATCTCGTCCACGGTTGACTTTTCTATAAAAGCCGAAAGTATTTCGAGCCGCAGGGCGTCCTGGTCGCGGCCGACCATCTGCCAGCCGGAATACGCCTGGGAGACGTCCACAGGAGAAACCATTTGCACGTTCAACATTATCGCCTTCTCCAGATTTTCGCCTTCAATTATCGGCAAACTGAAAACCTGGCTGTAGATGCTGATGGAACTAAGTGATGCCACGATGTTTGTTCTGCCTTGCGCGTTTTCTCCGAAAACTTTGGACCTCAAATTTTTCAGGGCCTCGACGAACTTCGCGTAATCCCGCACCTTGCCGCTCTCCATCACTCCGGGCTCCAGGCGCACGCCGTCGAGCTTCCACGATTTGTCGTCGAAATAAGCGATGCGCAAAACGGCGTCTGATATTTCGATACCGCCGATCGGCGTCCGCACGCGCAATGCGGCCAAGAGCTTCGCCCAATAGTAGTTGAAAATCGTTTTGAACTTGGAGAAATTCATTGTGTTAATTTCTAAATCCTAATCTCTAATTTCTAAATAATCTCAAATATCAAAGTTCAAAAATTTTTGAGATTTGAGTTTTGAATTTGTTTAGGATTTAGTGCTTAGAATTTAGGATTTAAGCTCCTACTGTGCTTCCCAAAGGAAAGGCGTTATCTCCCCGCTTGTGGCATTACGCGAAACAATGACTTTTACGCTTCGTTCGCGCCTTGCAATGGTGGAACTTGCCGTTATCGTCACAAGCCCAGAGGCCGGAGAATCCTGCGTAACTCTGACATTCACGGTATTACCGTCGATGGGCACGGTTGAAGTTCCCGCAAGCCCCTTTGCCCGTGAAAGGCGGAGGAGCGCGTCGTAGGCGCCGGATGAAGCAAGCGCGCGAGCTTCTTCGGAGGCCTGAAAACCTCCCGCCGAACCGATGAAAGAAGCCGCGAGGAACGCCATCGAAACACCGATGAGCGTAATTATCCCGCCGATCAAGATGACAACGGAAAGAACGGCCTGCCCCAATGTCATTGTTTCATTGCTACCTTGTTTCATTGTTGCATTCATCAAAACGTACCAAGCAGATTCAATAATCCCTGTAAGGCTGATTGCAAATTGGCCAATAGATAAGTCAATTGATTAATTTCCACAGATCTTCTGGGCAATACCCTCGCCTCGTCTGACCCGATAATTTTTGTTCCATCAAACAATTTTCCTTGAAGATTAAGTTTGATTTCCTCTCCGGCAGATAAACTGGAGAAGTCTTCTGTCCTGAATTGAGCGACAAGGTTGATGCCGTCTGAGATCAATGTTTTGACGGGCACAACACCTTCCAGGGTGATGGTGGTAAGATCTATGTCTTTTATGGTTACGCCGAAACCCTTATCGATGCTAATAAAAGCCGTAAACTGACCTCTGCCGGACAAGTTCAATACATCCGGGTCGATACGAACTTCGAGAGGAATTATTTTTGTTATACCTGCCGCATCCGATCTGACAATATATGGCTGGTCTGGGATATCGTCGACTTGAACATTATTCGCGAGAATGATCGTTGTTGTCGGGGTTGCAATATACAACGTGTAAACGTCAGTTGGCGATGCTCCTGCTTCTGGGACGACGCTTATCAGATAATCGCCGTCCTTGCGTTCATCGACTGCAATAGAGTCATAATCGTTCAATCCCTCATCGATTGACGCCGCCGAATTGTCGGGCGCGAACTTTACTTCGGAATAGGCGGCCCCGCTTCCCAGTCCATTAGCTTGTTGGTTGACTACTAATCCATCTGGGTCGGTCAAGATTATATCTACCGGACTCTTTACTGTTACAGAAAAATATCTTGGGCTTAGTGCGTAATCCACAAACTTAAGTGGATCAAGCGCGGTAGTAGTTGTATTCGCCGTGCTCGTAGCGCCGGCCGGAATATCGCCTTGGCGGACACTGAAATGGAGATGCGGCCCGGTATGTAAACCGGTACTATCCGCCAAACCGAGAACGGCACCTTGAGAAATAGCACTTCCGGCAGAAAAAGAGGTGGTGACGTTGCTTAAGTGGAGATACAATGTAGAAATTCTTTGTTCGATTGTTCCATCAAGTTTCGAAACTTCGCCATGAGAAATCCATGCCCATGAACCCCAGTCGGAAAGACCCGGGTCTGTCGAGGTAACGATGCGAATTATTGTGCCGCCGGACACAACGCGAACCGGCTCACCGTCAATAGCGTGATCGATATCAATTCCTAAATGCCTTATTTTCGGAGTACTTGTGTTATTGAATGGATTTGTGATGACGCCAAGTTCGGTGGGGTTTATCATCTTGGGAGATTTCCAGCCATCTTTCCGCACAAACGGAAAATTGTCTTGGCCGCCAAAAAATACGAAGGGTGAATCACAAATTCCGTTATTATTAACGTCATTGCAACCTTCCGCCGGAGTGTCAAATTCAGTCCAATAGTTACCGCCTGTGGGCAGAGGAAAAGAAAATTGATTTGGAGTTGATACTGATGGAGAGCGGCCGTTATCCACAAAATTATTGTGAAAAATTATATTGCCTACAGATCTCGACATACTTATACCTGCAAAAGTATTCCTCTCAAAGCTACTATCCTTAATAGTATTGAGGGGCGAATCGCTAAGCGAAATTCCAAAGGAGTTATCAGAGGAAACTACCCTTTCGATAAATGCGTTTTCAGTAAATCGAAGGATTATGCCGTTATTATTTAAAGTTTCCGATCCTCGAACTCTAACGTCTTCAATCGTCGACCCATCGGCGTTGCAAAGTATTAAATGTGCCAATTCTTCGTTTTTCAAATTTACGGGGACATTAAAATATTTAATGGGCCTTTCGCCAGAACCAAGATTGTCCTCAACTATTGTAGTGGAGCAACCAAGAATGTCTTCCACCCCGAGACTTAAGTCGTTGCCGCTGTTTTCGAGTAGTCTATTTAAACGAATAACATTGTTGCTGGGGTGACCACCGAATACATTGAGGGCTACGCCAGGTCCATTATTAAAACTGGCAAAATTGTTTTCTATAATGTTGCCCTGTGCACCGACAATAAAAATGCCTGCGCTTACACCGAATCCTACACCATTATGAGATACGATATTCCCAATGAAACGATTGTTATTGTTATTGCGACCGGAGGGGGAATAAACACCCACAACGCGATTAAAGGAAGCGTTGTTATTCTGCGTCAGATTATTACTAGACTCGCTTACTACAATGCCAACATTATTTGAAGTAACAGTACTATTTAACAAGTTATTGGATCCTCCGAAAACAGTATTAATTCCCGTTTCAAAACCAGAAACTATAACGTTTTTCACCGTAACCCCATTTACACTAAATAGTATAATACCGTTCCCAACACCTTGCCCTTGAACTTTATGGCCATTGCCATCTAATATAATGTTGTCGCTTACGATTTGAATACTCTTCAGAAATAGGTCATTGGAAGTCTCTATAATGTCGGTAGCAAGAGTACATGTCTTTGTCGCAGAATCCCAATTACCTATTGCGGTACAATCTCCTCCGGTAGCATCGTCTCGAATAAATTTTGTTGCAGCAGCTGCCTGTTCTGGCGCGCCAATATAAATAACTGCTAAAACAAGCGTAGCTGCCGTGAAAAAAATCGTCAGTCGGCGCGTTGTCGATTCCGATATTTGCATTAGTTTAATTATAGATCATGGACTCCAATTAATAATAATATCATCGATGCGAGGTGAAATGGTACTTGCAGGATTCGAAAGTAAAAATGCTTTGTATCTAAAATACCGTTTATTGTTGTGATATGTATAACCTAACTTCAAAGAAGCATTTGGGTCTGTAATGTAATAGGTATCAGTGGCACCGCCAGTCCCCATAAATGTCCACGGACCGCTCGAGGAATTCGAAGAAGCAAATTGGAATTTAACGGTCGTATCAGCTGGAAGATTTCCTTGCCACAAAATGGAATTAAGCTGCGCTCCGGCCGCTACGCCGGTGTCAAACGTAGATGATTCCAATATTCCAGTCGTGGAAGTGCTTCTCCAACTTGTTACAACCTTATAGTCTGAAGTGCCACAAATAGGTGGATCTGGGTCGGCGCAATTGAAACTTATCCAGCCCATTACATCATTCCATGCCCAGCCGCTAAAATAGCCAGTGCTTCCATTGATCGTCACGCGATAGTTTGAACTGCCGCAACCGCTATTGTTCCCGCACCAAAAACTTATCCAGCCGTAAGTGTCGTTCCACGCCCAGCCGCTGTAGTTGCCGACGGCGTCGCTTATCACGCCATAACTGGACGTAGCGCAGATATCTCCGCCAGGCGATGTCTTGCAGTCGAGCGAAATGTCGCCAGCCGAAGAACTCGCGTAGCCGGTTGTCGTTGCGTTCGAGGCAACATTCACATTGTCCGTTTCAAAAAAGTTTATCCAGCCGATGACGTCGTTCCATGCCCAGTGCTCGGTAGTTGTCGCACTGATGTTCGTCGCCGCGCGAACATGCGAAAACAAAAACAGGCCAAGCAGTATCAATAACGATAAAATAAATTTTTTGTTTCGCATGTTCGCGCGGCACACTAATTACCACTAATAAGTGACTAATAAACACTAATCGCGAATTTATGATTCGTGGTACTTCGTGTTTATATTCGCGGCCATTAGTGTCCCTAAAATTGTATTATTATCGACCCTGTCGTTGTTGTATTGTTTATATTCGAAGAGCTCGCGAAGCGGGAGTTCGTGCTTGTGACCGGTCCGTCCTGCCCCGAGCCGCCCGTCCAATCCGTTTGCCAAAGAACCCGGCTTCTGTTGCGAGTGACATACGCCGACATCGTGTTCGTCGCGTTTATCGGTGGCCACTTATAAACAACGGTTATTTTCTTGGTCGAAGGGTCGTAGGAACCGCCCGAAGAAACGATGAGATCGCCCGGATCGCGCTTCACGTCGTCAACATAAAAGAATCTCGTATAGGTCGTCGTCGAAACCACGACCGACTGCTCACCGGAGGAAGATGCAAAAGGCGAAGAGGTCGTAATAAGATAATATTTATTCGCCGAACTAGTCGCCAAACCCGATATCCTGTGCCAATCGCCTTCGCCCCAAACGCGCGCGTCATCCAAAAGCTCGCGCGCGAGGCCCGTCCCCGCCTGAATGTACTCCCCTTCCGTATTTATTCGAAGTGCCGGCGTAATTATCGTCATCGCCCCGACAACGAAGATCGCGCCAAGAGCAACGGCGAGAAGAACCTCGACAAGAGATTGTCCCTGTTTCATTGTTTCACTGTTTCACTGTTTCCTGGTCTCATTGTTTCGTATCTTCATTGCCTTATTTTTTACATCGTTGCGACAATGGAACAGTGGGGCAATGAAACAATATTTGATGAACATATTCTTTTATTCTACTACATTTCAGCATTATATCAGCGTTTTAGTCCGCGTAAACCTACATTCAATTTGGAATCCGACCGCTAGCAAACCTTATGCAAATCGCAGATAAAGAAACTTGCTTATTGCCTGAGCGGAGTCCCGCGGCGGCGGGACGAAGTCGAAGGTCATTCCAGCTCTGATACCCCTTCGACAAGCTCAGGGAATAAAGCGGTTGGATTCCATTTTGAACTTTCGGCTTTCCTCTCTTCCACGCCGATATGCTAGAATGAAATGCAAAGGTCTCTTAGAACCAACCAAAATCGCGCATGAAAAAAGTTTTATGGATCGTCATCGCGGCCGCAGTCGTCGGACTTGGCGCATTTTTGTACTTTAGATATTCGGCGCCGCCAGCGGAACCGGTTACTCCCGGACTGCCGGAGAAAATAACCGAACCGGTCCCGGCTTCAAGCTACGGAAAAGGAGAATTAGGGAATGAAGCGAATTCCGAGATCCAGCCGGCTGAAATAACCGTGAACGAAGTGGGTGTTCTCTTGGGAACGGCAAAACCAGCCCCGGGAGCAAATCCTAATTTTGCGGCTATCAAGGTCTCCATCTCCGACCCCGTAACAGGGAACGAGCTTGCGAGCGTGAACCTCGACGCCGCGAATTCCTACAAATTCACTGTGGCACCGGGCGAGTACGTGCTCAACGCCTCCGGCGCAAAAAGTGACCAGCTACCGCAAAGAATTTACGTGGGTGTGAAAGAAGTGATCAACGTGAATTTCTTCGTTAAATAGTTTGCTCCGCAAACACACGAAATGCCGCTAATACGCGACGAAGCACCACTAAAAATTCGTGGTGCTTTGTGTTTATATTCGTGGTACTTAGTGTCCCTTCCTAGAAAGATATGAGTCCCGTCGGGCTGATTGTGATCGACGTGCTTGCGATGATTATGTCCACTCCACCCGTACCCGCGGCGTTGTACGAATATATGTCTCCGCCGAAAATATCCGTGCTTGTTGCATAAACCACTGTTGGCGAACCTACCGGATCGCAGATCGTGCTTCCCGTCCAGACGGCAACGGAACCGCCGCCCGCATCATAGGCGATCGGAATCTGTCTGGAGTAAGCAGCGAGGTCCCATGTGCTACCGGTAGTGCAGAAAACATTTCCGATATTATCCCGCAACGCCCACGAGCCGCCCGCGGGAAGATTGCTCAAGGTGATCGTGGAGGAGGTGTAAGCGGCGAAGTTGTCAAAGGTCGAGGAAACGGTGCCGTTCGTCGAGGACGCCATGAGACCGAAAGATCCGGCGCTCTGGAGGGCGCTGTCTATCGTTGAGCGTGAATTTGCGCCATCGATCCATGAGAGCAGATCACTGCCGGAAACCTTACCCCGGAGCTGGTAGAAAGTGTTCGAGAATATCGTCTGCGCAACCGAAGTAAGCGTCGTTTGCGCGTTGGAAATGTTCTTGTCTATCTTGTGCAGGGCATTTAGGGCGTCGAGCATCGCTGGCTGGTAGCGGTCGGTGCCCGAGACGCGCAGGATTGGGCCGAAGTTGCCGCTGTTCGCGCCCGAGACGCTTATCTTCGCCTTGACGTCAACAACTAAGTTTAGGTTCGTTAATCCCGTCGCGCGGATACGGGATGAAGAACCGTTACCGGGAGTCGTGACAAGCTGGTTAGACGAAATGCTCCAGTCGCCGGAGTCGGTCGTCCAGTTGCCGTATGTCGTTACAAAACTTCTACAGGTGGAAGACGATGACCAGGTGTTCGAGCCGTCCGGGTCTTTGGCACTCGCTTTCCAATAGTATGTGGAGTTCTGGGAAAGGGCGGTCTGCGCGGTGAACGTCGCCTCTGAACCGGAATTGTAAGCGTTGCTTGAGGACGCGTTCTGGCCGGACCATCCGGTCTGCGACGCCGATTGGTCATTTACCTGCACAGCTGTCGCGCAACCGGCGCCCGAGTATATGGTCAGTCCGTATTGCAAGTAATCGCTTTCCGGATCGGTTGCCGCGAGCTTGAAGACTGTGGCTGTTGGCTGGTCTTGCGCGCCATTAGACGGTGAGGTTGAAGTCGGAGCGTTTGGCGGATTTCCGCCTCCGCCTGCACCCGCGGGAGAAACAATGATCGCCGCATATTTGGTATAAGTGTCAAAAGCCGTGCCATCGCTCTTTACTACCCTGAAGTAATATGTTGAGGACGCCGCATTCTGCGGATTCAAGGCGAAATCCCACTCGCCTTCCTGTCCCGCTGGCACCGCCTGCGGGTTCAGCGTCGTCGGATTGCTTTCGATATAACTCTCCGGCGCGTCCGACGATGTCAAAACCGTGGACGGAATTGTGGCGCCGTCCGAAACCGACGGGTTGTTGTAGAACGCCCACGGAGGCACAACGGTCGTACCAGCCGCGGTCGCGCCTTGCGCGGTTTGGAGGGAATCTCCGTTCTTAGCTTTGACGGTGAAAGTATAGGTGGTGTTGGACTGGAGATTGATGACTGTGATACTTGAAAGATTTGTTATCCAGACAGCGCTCGGGCTCGATGAGCCGTTCGAATCCACCCACTTGCCGTTCCAATTTGAATCGGTAGGAGAAGTCGAAGTAACCTGCACGGCGTAACTCGTGTTCGATGGGTTGCCGTTCTGGTTGTTCGTCAAGTCGATAGTGGATGTCGTCGCTCCGGACAAAGAGGGCGCGCTTGGCGTGTTCGCGAAGGTGTAGGCGGTTGAGGTCGCGGTTGAGGTCGTTACGTTCGGAGTTCCGGCGGAGTCGCGGGCTTTCGCGTCGTAGGTATAACACTTGTTCACATCAAGACCAATATCGGTATATGTCGTTCCGGATTGCCACGTGGAAGATGTACCACCCGTGCCATTGTCGGCAAGACAAGCCGACGAATATGTAAAGCGATATTCGACCGGCGGAGAAGTGGCGTCTGTCGAAGTCGTTATCGACATTATTACCGCAATCGTTGTCGAGGAATAAGGAATGGATTCCCAGGTAGACGGACTAGGAGTCGGAGGCGTGTTGTCCGAAACACCGCCGGTCGTCACGCTCGAACTTGCGCTGTAAGGGCCGTTGCCCGTCGCGTTATTGCCTCTCACTTTGTAGTAATAAGTCGTCGAGGTCGCGAGTCCTGTTTCGTTCCGCGAATTTGAAGTGGTCGTCGCGATCTCGGCGTAAACCAGGGCGGATGTCGCCCGCTCAATCCTCCAGAAATCAGCGCCGTTCGTAGCCGATGTCCAGTTAACCGTGAGGGTCGAGGTACTAACGTTCGTATACGTCGGTGTCCCCGGTTCTGATGGCGTCATAAGCTGGCTCGAACTCGCGCTATACGGCCCGTCTCCCGAAGAATTCGTGCCTCGGACTCTGAAGTACCATGTAATGTTGGGGGTCGCGGTCGCGTTGTAGCTTGTGCCCGCGACGCCTGATGTGATCTCGGAGAACGAATTGCCATCGGAACTTCTTTCTACTTTGTATGTGTCCGCGCCTCCGGTTGGGGCAGTCCAGTTCACGGTCAAGGTGCTGGAACTGACAGAACCGTATGCGTCCATGGTGGGTTTGTTCGGTACTGTCGTACCCGCCGCAGTCGCGCTCTGGGAGGTTTCGAGCGAGTCGCCGTTCTTGGCTTTGACGGTGAATGTGTAGGCGTTGTTCGCCGCAAGATTCTTTACGACAATCGTATCCAGCGTCGCGTCGCTCATCCAAACGACGGTTGAGGTCGCGGCGCCGGTCGAATCCACCCATTTGCCGTTCCAATTTGAATCGGTAGGAGAAGTCGAAGTAACCTGCACGGCGTAACTCGTGTTCGATGGGTTGCCGTTCTGGTTGTTCGTCAAGTCGATAGTGGATGTCGTCGCTCCGGACAAAGAGGGCGCGCTTGGCGTGTTCGCGAAGGTGTAGGCGGTTGAGGTCGCGGTTGAGGTCGTTACGTTCGGAGTTCCGGCGGAGTCGCGGGCTTTCGCGGTGTAGGAATAACATTTGTTGATGTCTAATCCCGTATCTGTGTATGCGGAATCGGATTGCCAGGTCGAAGAAGTTCCGCCCGTGCCGTTGTCGACGGAACAGGAAGAGGAATATGTAAAGAGATAGCTTACCGGGGAGGACGAGGCATCGGTGGAAGTTGTGATGCGCATTATTATCGCTACGGTTGTCGAAGCCGCTGGGCTCAAATCCCAGGTTGAGGAAGCAGGGGTGGGGGGGGTGGTGTCGCCGGCTGGAGCGGCATTCGTCGTGCCGCTTCCGGCCGAGCTAAGCGCCGTTTCCTCGTTCGAAAAATTCCTTGCTTTCACTTTGAGGGTGTACGTGGTCGAAGATGTAAGATTCGAGATTGCCCCGTCCCATGAGGTGTCTGCCTGCCAAATCGCGGTCGCCGAAGTGCCGTTCCTCGCGGCATTCACCCAAAAGCCGTCCCAGCGGGAATCGGTAGGAGAGGTCGAAGAAACAAAAACGGCAAATTCCGTGGTGGGAGATGAGGCCGGGTTGCCGTTCGCGTCGTTTGCGAGCGTCAATGTTGAAGTCGTTGGCGATGAAAGTGCCGGTGCGCCGGGGACGGCCGCGGCGGTATAGGCCGAGCTTGAAGCCGAAGACGTGCCGGTATTCGGTGTAGGTGTTACGGAATCCCTGGCTTGAACATTGTAGGCATAACATTGGTTGGCTTGGAGGCCGGAATCGGTATACAAAGTGGAGGTTGCCCAACTTGATGAGGTGTTGCCGGTACCTCCGTTTGAGGTGCAAGAGATAGTTGTGAAACGATATTCGACTGGAGTGGTGGAGTCAGAACCGACCGTTGAAGACATATTGATAGTTGATGTGCCTGTGTCGTTAGGAACGGAAGCCCAAGTCATAGGGTCGGGGGTGGGGGGACTCGAATCTCCCGCGGCAGGAGTGTAGGTAATCACAATCACACCGTCAGCTCCACTTGCACCGGTTCCGCCAGAACATCCTGCGTCGCCACAACTTCCTCCGCCTCCGCCACCACCACCGGTGTTAGCAATGGTAGAGCTGCCATTACCTCCATTATTGCCGCTGCCAGTTGTGCGGGTGTTTCCTCCGCCTCCACCTCCGCCACCACCGCTGCCAGCTTCGGACCACTCGGTCCCCCGAGAACCTGTGCCGCCGGAAAAAGCGCCGCCGCCAGCAGTAGTACCTGCGCCGCCTGCGCCGCCACCTCCGCTTGAGCCATTGCCTCCCATGCCAGATCCGCCAGTGCCTCCACCGGAGGCGCCGGAATTGTTGCCGCCGTTTGCGCCGTTGATACTTGTTGAAGTCGCTCCGGCGCTGCCGCCACCATTGCCTCCTCCGCCACCGCCGCCAGAAGTATTGACTGCTCCGCCGCCGCCTCCGATTGCGCCTGCGCCGTTCGGACCTGCCGCGCCTCCTCCACCACCACCTCCGCGGCCGCTAGTAGTCGGTCCTCCTTGGCCACCCGCACCGCCTGCCGAGCCGCTGCCTGCGCAAACAGCTCCGGCTGTTCCGCCAGTACCGGCGCTTGCATTGCTTCCTGACCCAGCACAAACGGTTGCCGTGCTTGAAACATAAGTGGAATTTCCGGAACCACCGGCACCAACGCGTATAGTGATCGAGCCGCTGATCGGAAATGTGGCATTTGTGATCTTGGAATAGGAACCACCTCCTCCTCCGCCTCCGCCAGGAGCGGCGTTTGCGCCTCCGTTCGCGCCGTTACCTCCGGGACCAATGACTTCAACCGTGTTTGAAGAATTGTTCCAATCAGAAGGCACCGTCCAAGTAGTCGATGCTGTCGAGGTTATCACAATTATCGTGTCGGCCGCGAAAGCATGCTTCACGCCAATCTCAATTTTTGGCAGGCCGAACTTGATGTCGAATGAAAACGGACCGAGCGCGATGATAGCGGCGAAAAGCAAGACCAGAAATTTCAGGCCAGCTCTCCGAACAAGAATTGGGCCCACTTTTTGAAACTGCGATTTTTTAAATATTTCTGGCTTCATGTTGCTAATTACCATCAATTACCCAATTACTTTTCTTACAAATCTGTCCAGTTCCCTGTCGTCGACGTCGACCATTGCAGTTTGAATTGCTGGGAAGAAGTGGAAAGAGTGGAACTCGTAACGCTGATATTGAGGCGTAGACGTATCGGACTTGAAGTTGAAGTGATCGTGGCAGTGGCATTTTGCGCGGCAAGAGAAGAAGTCGGAGTCGTGCCGTCCGTGTTTTGGTAGAAACGGTACTCAAGTTGATTGAAGCGCACAACACCGCTGTCGGTTGTCGCGTTTGATGACGCGCCGTATGGGCCGTTCCCCGTCGCGTTATTGCCTCGCACTTTGTAGTAATAGGTTGTCGAGGTCGCGAGTCCTGTTTCGTTCCGCGAATTTGAAGTGGTCGTCGCGATCTCGGCGTAAACCAAGGCGGATGTCGCCCGTTCAAGCCGCCAGAAAGCCGCGCCGTTAGTGGATGATGCCCAGCTCACGGTCAGAGTCGAAGTGCTGACGTTCGTATACGTCGGTGTCCCCGGCTCCGATGGCGTCATAAGCTGGCTCGAGCTCGCGCTGTAAGGGCCATCTCCAGAAGAGTTCGTGCCTCGAACTCTGAAGTACCACGTCGCGTTCGGGGTCGAGGTCGCGTTGTAGCTTGTGCCCGCAACTCCGGAAGCGATTTGGGTGTAGGACTCTGATGATGTGGCTCTTTCAACTTTGTAAGTGGTTGCGCCTCCGGTGGGGGCTGTCCAGTTCACCGTCAAGGTCGAGCTCGAAACGCTTGCGTACGTCGGCGTGCCAGGAATATTAGGCACAGTCGTGCCTGATCCTGTTGCGCCTTGTGATGTTTCGATGGAATCGCCGTTCTTGGCTTTGACGGTGAAGGTGTACTGGTTGTTCGCCGCAAGGTTCTTCACAACAATCGTGTCCAGGGTCGCGTCGGACATCCAAACAACGGTTGATGTCGCGGCGCCTGTCGAATCCACCCATTTGCCGTCCCAGTTGGAGTCGGTGGGAGAGGTGGAAGTTACTTGGACCGCAAAGGTGGTATTTGAAGGGTTGCCGTTTTGGTTGTTCGTTATAGCGAGCGTGGAAGTTGTAGGGCTCCCAAGCGTCGGGGCAGAAGGCGTAGCGGCGTATGTGTACGCAGATGAGGTGGCGGTCGAGGTCGTTTGATTCGGGGTTCCGGCGGAGTCCCTTGCTTTCGCGGTGTAGGAATAGCACTTGTTGATGTCGAGGATTGTGTCCGTGTAGGCGGAATCGGACTGCCAGGTTGAAGACGTTCCGCCCGTGCCGTTGTCCACGGAACAGGAAGATGAATATGTGAATAGATAGCTTACAGGGGAAGAGGAGGCGTCGGTCGAGGTCGTGATGCGCATTGAGATCGAAGTGGTTGAGAGGGCGGCGGGGATTGAGGCCCATGTTGAGGAAGCAGGGGTGGGGGGTTCTGTATCTTGAACTTCTCCGTTCGTTATGACGCTTGAGCTCGCGCTGTACCCGCCATCTCCTATCCCGTTCGTCGCACGCACGCGGTAGAAATACGTTGTCGATGACGCGAGTCCTGTGTCGCTCGTCGAGGTGTTCGTTACGCCTCCCGCGATCTGGGCGTAGACCTGGGATGAAGTCGCTCTTTCAACTTTGTATGAGTCAGCGCCGCCTGAAGGCGCAGTCCAGTTTACGGTAAGAGTTGAAGTTGTGACATTCGTATAAGTGGGGGTGCTGGGTGCCGCGGGATACATGAGCTGGCTCGATGACGCGCTGTACGGCCCGTCCCCCGAAGAGTTCGTGCCCCGCACCCTGAAGTACCATGTTGTATTCGGAGTGGCTGTCGCATTGTAGCTTGTGCCCGCGACGCCAGAAGCAACCTGTACATAGCTTTGCGACGAAGTTGCTCTTTCAACTTTGTAAGTATCCGCGCCTTCCGCGTGAGCGGACCAATTTACAGTAAGCGTGCTTGAGCTCACCGACGCATAACTTGGCGTGCCGGGGATGTTTGGCAAAGTTTTGTTGTTTCCGGTCGCGCCCTGCGAGGTTTCGAGTGAATCGCCGTTTTGGGCTTTGACTGTGAAAGTGTAGGTGTTGTTCGATTTCAAAGGATATGTAGTTGAACCAACGGTGAGGGTTGTAAGATTCGTAATCCAAACGGCGCCGGACGACGTTGCGCCAACGGAAGTAAGCCAGAAACCATTCCAATTCGTATCGCTTGGCGAAGTCGAGGTAACCTGCACGGCGTACCTCGTATTCGAAGGATTACTGTTCTGGTTGTTCGTAAGAAGCAGGGTTGACGTTGTGGGACTAGAAAGCGTCGGAGCGTCCGGCTTGTTCGCGAATGTGTAGGCGCTTGAGGTCGCGGTCGAAGTCGTTTCGTTCGGAGTTCCGGCGGAGTCGCGGGCTTTAGCGGTGTAGGAATAGCATTTGTTCACATTAAGACCCGTGTTCGTATATGCGGAATTCGATTGCCAGCTAGAAGACGCTCCGTTCGTGCCGTTGTCGACCGCGCAGGAAGATGAATATGTGAAGAGATAGCTTACAGGGGAGGATGAGGCGTCGGTCGAGGTCGTGATGCGCATCGAGAGCGAAGTGGTTGAGAGAGCAGAAGGGATGGAAGCCCAGGTTGAGGAAGCAGGGGTGGGGGGAACATTGTCCACCGCCACAGTCGTTCCGCTTCCCACGGAACTTAACGCAGTTTCCTCACTCGAAAAGTTTCTTGCTTTGACTTTGAAGTTATAGGTTGTGCCGGAATTCAGATTTTTGATAGCGCTCGCTCCGGTTAAAGCATCAGCTGCGGCATCCGACATCCAAACCACCGTGGTTGTGGCCGTACCGTCGGTATTCACCCATTTGCCGTCCCAGTTGGAGTCGGTCGGGCTCGTTGAAGAAACGAATATCGCGAATTCCGTTACCGGGCTCGACGCCGGGTTGCCATTCGCATTATTTGAAAAATCTAGCGTAGAAGTCGTTTCGTTGGACAAGGTCGGCGCGCCCGGTATTGCCGCCGCGGTGTAGGCCGAGCTCGAAGCCGAGGCCGTGCCCGTGTTTACGGGGCTTGCGGTGTCTTGTAGCGTGATCGTATAGGCATAACATTGGTTCGCCTGAAGGCCTGTGTCCGTGTATGAAGCACTGCTCTGGGTAGATGAAGTTCCGCCAGTGCCGCCGTTCGAGGTGCAAGGCGTGAAAGCAAATATGTAATTAAACCCCGTAGCATCAAAACCTGTTGTCGCCGTCATGGCGATGGTTGATGTTCCCGTGTCGTTCGGCGCGGAAGAGAAATTTGCCGGGTCGGGAGTGGGCGTGATGTTGTCGTTCAGGGTTGTCGCGCCGGAGATGGCAACAGGGGCGGTGCCGGTGGTACTCCCGCTCGAGAGCGTTACGTCGGAGAGCGACGTTATTTCGAGCTCGATCGTCTTCCCGTCAGGAGTGCTTGAGGAAACGTCAACTTCGGCGTAGACGCAAGTTTGGGTTGATGTGCTTATCGGAAGTGAACCAGTAACCGTTGCTTTTTCCGAACTGAAAGTCGAGGCAGTGCCGAAAATGGTTTCCGACCCTCCGTAGGAACAGCTTGCGGCAACCTCGTAGCGCAAGCGGAGATTCGAGAGGAACGTGGTGGAGGTCACCGTGCCCGTGTCGCTTACAATGATCTGCGTCGCCGTGGCGTTCGTCGTCGTCGCGACAAACGTGAACGCTCCGCCGAGGTACTGCGCGGTCGTAGAGGCATCAATCGATGAGGTCTGCGTGCCGGTGGAGGAAGCGGTGACGGTGGCGCCGGAGGGGGCCGCGTCGGGAACTTCCATCCAAATAGCCGTGGCGTAGGCGTCCCGCCCGGCACCACCCGAGCCCCAGGTTACGTTGATATAAACCCGAAGGTTGGCGTAATTCTGGATGGCATCAGCGGTAGCGGCGCTGAGCGTGAAAGAAAATGTCTGCCAGATTTCCGTAAGCGCATCCGAAGTAGAGAACGTCTGAATGGTTCCCACGTCTACTTCTTCTAGCACGACCGTGGTCAGGGTAACCGCCTTGCCACTCGCCGCGCTCTTGCGCAGGCGGATCCGGATGACGTGGTCAACGTTTGTCTGCGGATCGGTCACGCCTGCGAGCCCGACTCTAGACAAAAACGTTCCGCTACCTGGGTTCAAGCGTTCAATGCTAGTGGTATCGTCATCGGGCGGTTGCTCGTCGAGCTTCTCCCAGAGAGGGACAATCGTCCAACCCCCGGTAGTGACATCCTCGTCGGGGACAAGAAACTGTGTAGCGAAGGCGTCATTCGCCCCGAAACTCGCGAAAACCAAAACGCCGATCGCGGCGAAGAGGCCGATTTTCCGGGTAGTGAAAATTCGGCGTGAACCCGCCGTGCGCCTGGCAAAGCCGGCCGAATTTCTACTACCCGGTTTCCGGAACTGCGATTTTTTAAATATTTCTTGTTTCATGTCTCTTGTCTCAAATTTCTGCAAGTTCGGCTACATCGCGGCATAGAGGGTTGCGGCACCCTTACGTAAACCGACATGTAATTCTCCCAATCGTTCTTTTATAAAAAGCATCGGATAAATTTCGTCTTTGCTCGTCGGCTTCGCGAGCGACAATTCCGTAAGCTCGAGCGCTCGCTCAAGGGCAGATTTATAAATCTCCTCGTCTTTATTTTCCCAAATTTCAGCGCGCTTAACCTCCGAAGCAATCGCGCGGATACGGTCGGAAAAATCTAACTTGTGCCAGCGTTCGGGACTCATATGATTGACAGAAGTTTTCTAATCACCGCTTCAACTTTTTTCTTTATCTCCGCGTTCTGAATCTCCATTGAGCGGTTTCCAAAACTGGGGCGGATGTTGAAAACGGCCGAGAAATCCAGCGCATTTTTCTCCGGATAAACATTCGCCCCCCAAACATTGTCTATCCGCGAACCCGACTGCATAAGTTCATCGCCGCAATCCATGTGTAGCTCGCAACCCAGAGAAATTATTTCCTTTTCTATATCAACGGCCATTTTTACCATTTTCGCGCCGCTCGCAATTTCCATCAGTTTTTCCCTTGAAATTTTTTTGCTTATTATCATTTTTGCTGTTCGGCCAAGCGGCTATTCCACGCCGCGCCTGTTTCTTGCTTGTGGCTTGCCTTCGACCCGCTTCGCTCTCGCTTCAGCGAGGCGAGCTTGCTCAGGCAATAATGATTCATTTGCTATTTTCTGTTATCCACATGCGACTTGACATGGTTTATTGTTTTGCTATGCTTAAATCACTAAACGTGGGGCGGATATCTCGTATGTCCGCCCCGTTTATTTTTCTATAAACCTTATATACCGCTCCAACCGCACGAAATCCCTGAAATTACTGCCAGCGAACTGCCTAATCTCGCGCGCGGTCCGCGAGCCGCGAGCCAAAATAATAACTTCTTTCCCTTGCTCCCTTAAGTATTTTAACACCGGCAGAAAATCGCCATCACCGGAAAGGATAATGACTCGGTCAAAGCTACTTTTCTCTTTCATCAGCCAGAAAGCCATGTCCACGTCGCAGTTTGCCTTTCTCTTTGTTGTTTCGTCGTCCTGTTCGTAGAGCTTCACCGGCTTCAAATGGAGTTCGTAGCCGAACTGCTCTAGTTTCAAATAAAACCGCGCCCTTTGGCGGTGACGATTCAGTAAAAGAACAATGGCGTCGCTCATGCGGCTTCCTTTGACTTCGATCAGTTCTTTCAAATGCTTTTCGATGCTTTCAACGGGCACCGTGTCATTTGTGAGATAATCGTATTCAAAGCCGTGTGTCTCAATTCCGCCAAAATAAAGAGCTTTCTCGGCGCCATATTTGTCGCGGAGATATTTCAATAATTTTTGATAATCAATTTTCCAACCTAAACTCTTCTCCCCGCCGTAGAAAAGATTAGAGGCATCGATGAAGGCGAGTGTTTTCATGTTGCGCGATTCACGATTACAATCAATTACCTAGTTACCCAATTACAAATTGCTTCTGTTAAAATCATCGAAGAAAATCTTGCCGCTTCCGCTGCGCGAAACATTCTCCGGCGTTTCGGCGTCTCCGGGGGTCGTGATCTGCAGGCCTATTGAAGTTGAAGTCGAGGGCAAACCGGAAATCTTCGTGAATGTAATGTTGAGCGTTTGCCCCTCGGAAATGGTTGTCGAAGAATAGGAAACGGATGTAGGAAACGCCCGATAAGTAACGACCGAAGAACTACTGTAGGTGGCGCCTTTAAAAAGCGCGAAGAACGGGCCGCTTGTCGCATTATCGAAGTGTACGCCCCAGACGACGTTCTCTTCCTGGTTGATGGAGCGTGACTGCGCCTCACGGAGCAGGGCCACGATCTCGCGCCTGGTATTGTCCATTTCAACACGGCTCCTGCGCGAATAAAGCGCAACGGCGATCACAACCGCGACAACGGTGATGATGGCAACAACGACGATAACTTCGACGAGGGTGAATCCTTTCACGCGATTCGAAACAACGAATTCATTCGAATGCCTCAAAAAATTAGGGGGCAACTCTTTTTCCACAATTTTTTCCTTTTCATTTAATTTGCGGGTTTGCATATATTTGCAATTAAAAATCGTTTATTTGTAGATTCGCGTGTATTTGTAGTTTTGAATCGCGGCCTAGAATTGGGTTGTGAGCTGGTATATCGGAACAATGATCGAGAGCGCGATGAAGGCAACGATCGAGCCCATAAGAATAAGTAGCGCCGGCTCGAGCAATGAGACAAGCGACCGGATGCTGTTCTGCACGTTCGTCGCGTAAAAATCCGCAAGCGTTCCCAAAACCTCCTCTAGGTGCCCGGCTTTCTCGGAAATTGCGATGAGGTTCGTAACCGCCCGCGGGAAAACAACTTCCCTTTTGAACGCCTCGCCGATCGTGAGCCCCTTGGCCAGGCCTTCGTTCGCGATGCGCATCAAGCTGAACCTATATTCCGCGAACCCGACCGTAACCGCGGCGATGTTTATCGTCTGAATGATGGGGAGTCCCGCTTTCATGAGCGAGCTCATCGTCGAGGCTAGGCGCTGGACGGCGAGGTCGCGGTATATCTGTTTTATGAACGGCAAATTAGCGAGGATCTGCCCGAAAAACCGCTTGCCGGTCACGGTTTTTTTATAGGCGTAGATCATGCCGCCGATCAAAGCCAAAATAAATATCACGATCGGCCAGATGTTCGCGCCTACGAAAAGCCCGAGCCCAAAAACCAGGCGCGAGAAGAACGGCGGCTCGATTGCGGCGTCATCGAAAACGTTAGCGATGCGCGGCAGTGCGAAAGTGACGAGGAAAATAAGGATTGCAAAAGACATCGATAAGAGAACGACCGGATAGATCATCGCAGAGCGTATGCGCGCTCGGAGTTCCGCTTCCTCAATAAGCGCGCGCGAAAGGTCTTCGAACGTGCGCTGTAGGGTCCCCGAGGTCTCCGCCGCCTTCACGAGGTTTATGAAAGTAAGTGAAAACGATTCGGGGTGCGCTTCGAACGCCTTGTAGAACGGCTGGCCCTTCGTCAGGTTGTCGCGCACTTCGAGAAGCAAATTGCGCACGGCCGGCTTGTCGAAGTCGGAAAGCAAAATGTTGATGGCGGACAAAAGGTCCGTGCCAACGCGGAGCATCAGCGCCAGATATTTCGTCAGGAACACTTTGTCCGCTACCGTGATCCTGCCGGAAAAAAACCTGACGATAGCGGACCGCTCTTCCTTGACCGGCTTTAAGGATATCGGCTTCAGTTCCCTGCCCGACAAGTATTGCAGGGCGTGATTCAAGTCGGCCGCGTCAACTTCCCCATCCAATATTTTTCCCGCCTTATCTACGGCGGAGTATTTGTATAACATAATTTAAAAATTTCTAATTATTCTAATTTCTAATTGACCTAATCAAATCCCAAGAGGCGAAAATCACAAATTACAAGCATCAAATTACAAACAAATTCTAATGTCAAAATTCTAAATTCAAAACGTTTTGGATTTGGTATTTTGGATTTTGAGATTGTTTGTGATTTGTTATTTGGGATTTGGGATTTTTAAGTGCTGGTTATTGATTAGAAATTAGGTTAATTAGGTCAATTGGTCATTGCGCGTTATTCCCTTATCACGCGCAGCACTTCTTCTATCGACGTTTGCGCAAGTTCCACTTTTTCTAGCCCGTCTTCGAACATCGTCTTTAATCCGCCCTTGCGGGCTTCGCGCTTCAATTTATCCAAACTGAAACCTGGGTCGGAGATCACTTTTTTAATTCTATCATTCACGTCCACCACCTCGAAGATGCCCATTCTGCCCCTGTACCCCGTTCCGCCGCACACCTGGCAGCCCTTGCCGCGATAGACGACTTTGGGAACGTTGGCCTCGCCCTCGACTTCCAGTTCTTTGAGCTGGTCGGCAACGACTTTTTCTATATCCTTGCCCGCCGCGTACGAATAAACGCAGTTCTGGCAAACTTTTCGCACAAGCCGCTGGGCGACAACAAGGTTCAAAACGGACGAAACCAAAAAAGGCGGTATCTCGAGGTCGAAAAGGCGCGGAATGGCGGTGGGCGCGTCGTTCGTGTGCAGTGACGACAAAAGCAAGTGGCCGGTTAAAGACGCCTGCACGGCGATTCCGGCTGTCTCCGCGTCACGGATCTCACCGACCATGATGATGTTCGGGTCTTGTCGGAGAATTGAACGCAGGCCGGACGCGAAGGTGATGCCCGCCTGCGGATTGATCTGCGTTTGGTTGATGTAACGCATGTTATACTCGATCGGATCCTCGACGGTCACGATGTTCACCTGTGGCCTGTTTAAGATATTCATGACGGCGTAGAGCGTTGTCGTTTTACCCGATCCGGTCGGACCGCAAGCGAGCAGCATGCCGTAAGAACTTTTGAGGTTGGCGGTCACTACCTGTATCGTCGCGGACCCCATGCCAAGGTCTTCGAGCGATAGCGGTTTTTGCGTGGCCTCCAAGAGACGCATTTCCGCTTTCTCGCCGTAATAGGTCGGCATCACGGAAACACGGACGTCGACCGCCTGGTTCACTATCTGGTGGCGAAATCTTCCGTCCTGGGGCTTCAAGTGCTCGTCGAGTTTCAAGCCGGACAGAATTTTGATCCTCGCGACGATCGCGGCGTGAATGCTCTTCGGGATGGTCATGATCTCGTAAAGTATGCCGTCGATGCGGTAGCGGACGAGCATGCCGTCCTCAAGTATCTCGATGTGGATGTCCGACGATCGCGAAGCAACGGCGTAAGACAAAATGTTATCGACGATGCCGACGATGGGGATGTCGCCCGCCGCCTCTTCGGCGTTCTTCGCCCTGCCGCTAAGAGACGCGCGGATGTTCTCTTCGATGATACGCTTGAAGTCCTGGCCCAATTCATATCCGTAAACGGCAAAGCCGCGGTTCAGGTCTTCGAGCGTCGCGAGGAACGGTTTTACTTTGGCCTTAAGGGATTGCGTGAGGTATTCGATCGTGCTCAAGTCCGCCGGGTTCACCATGGCAACGTCGTAAACGCCGCTCGGCTCGCGGTTAAAAATTATCGTTTGCCTCCTCCGAGCCACGTCCTCGGGCAAAAGGCGCACGACATCTTTATCCACTTGGACAACGGAAAAATCCACGCGCGGAACGCCAAGCGCCTTCGCGATAATGTCCGCGAGATAACCTACGTCCGAAATTCCGGAAGCAACGAGAATGTCCCCGAGGTTTTGATTTTTCCTTTCGGCCTCTACGGCCAGAGCATCAAAACGCTCCTCGGTCACGAGTCCCTCGGCGAGAAGGAGTTTTTTAAGTTGTTGGGGAGGAATGGGGAGGGACACGCCGATAAATTTCTAAGCTCTAATTTCTAATTTCTAAACAAACTCCAAACTCAAATTTCTAAACTACTGGCCTTGCGGCCAGTTTTATACTGAAAAATCAGGCATTCTTACTCTTTAATGATAGCAAAACCGCACATTTTAAGGCGTGCGGATTCGTTTATTGCCTGAGCGAGCATGGCGAGTCGAAGGCCGCCCTTCGACCTGCCTCGCCGAAGACGGCGAGTCGAGGCGGGCAAGCTCAGGGAATAACTCTTGTGTTCGCTGGCTACAACGCGAATTTGCCAAGTATTTCCGGCGGGAGGGCCTTGGCCAGGAGGACTACAGTCACTATGGCGGCGGGCATCCAAAACCAACGCATCGGCGCGCGGCCATAGCTCAAAAGCGTGAAAAGCCACGAGAGGAATACGCTCGCCGCAAGCACAAGGATGAGATAGAACAAAAACCCCGGATAACCTGTAAGAAAGATGCCGAGGCGCATAAGTCCGAATTCCTCGCCGTAAAAAAACCGTTCGCCGTATCTTTTGTTCAGCCGCTCGGCTAGACGCAAGATGATGAGTGCGGCAAGAAGGGCGATAAATGGCGGCGCGAAAATCTTTTTACCGACGTCAACCAAAAAATAATTTATGTTCTGATGCGGCGGGAGAAGGAATTGGGTAAGCTCCCCCGCCGCCCAGCCGCGATACTGGGCAAAAGCGGAATAGAACGCGCCGCCCAAAATTATGACAACTGCCAGCCAAAAAGCGTAGCGCAATATTGCGGACAAGCGTCCGCCAAACAAAAATTGCGCGATAAAAACGAAAAGAAGTGCGGCTGAAATTAGAACGATGGTCATTGTGATAAATTTTGATCTATGATCCCTGTCATTCCCGCGAAAGCGGGAATCCAGTTTTAAGATCCTGGATCCTCGGGTCAAGCCCGAGGATGACAACGCATACGCTGTCTACATCCGCGTTATTTCCGCGTACTCTTCAGCGTCATTCCGCTTCTAGCTTCACATACCAAGGTCCGTCCCGGTTTCGTAATACAAACTGGAGGAACCACCGTCCTTCGAGGAAAGATCTCCGGAGCCGCCGTTGCCGAATTTGTTGCTTTCTATGCGCGTCGCGAGCTTAAAGGTTTTCGCCGTGCTCGAAGAAATATAGGCGTAGAAATACGTGTCGCTATTGATCGGGTCGACCGGCAGGGCGCCTATTGGCGCGCCGGAACCAATCAAGTTGAAATTGACTGGCACCCAACCCGTGCTATCTATCTTTCTGGAGCTCGTGGATACAGTGGAGCCGGCTGTCGGGAAAAAAACCGTGCAGCCGGTCGTCGCCACGGCGATGGACTGGTAGCACCTGCCGCTCACGCCAAGATCGATCGAGGTAACGTCGGCAAGATAAATCCCAAGTGCGTTGTGAAGTACGTTAAGGTCGGAAACCCTCTTCGAGTCGCGCGCCTGGCGAATCAGCTCCGCCGGGTTCAGCGTCAAAATTACAATAGTCGCCAAAACCGCGATAACGGCGACGACAACGAGAAGCTCGATTAAAGTAAAACCCTTCATGGTAATTCTTTAGTAATTTGCGGCAAGACCGCGTAATTTATGGTAATTGATTGTGCTACGATAACTTTATTACTATGAATTGCACGAGTGAAACGAGTAAATTACAACTTAATTACAACAACTGGCTCCTCATAATTGTAGCAAAACGCAAGAAGCGCGGCCTAGCCGCGCTTCTCAAGGTCTTAACTTCGACAATTCGTCTACATCGCTAAATTCGTGCCGACTTCATAGGTTGACGTATTGTTGCCTCCGTCATTAGCGACAACATCCGACCCGCCTCCAAAACCATATTTCGAACTTTCCAGGCGGACTCCCATTTTGAAAGTCGCAGCAGTAGAACTTGCGCGGTAGAAATAGTATGTCGGCGTTGCGTTCACGGGGTCGACAGGCAATGTGCCGATAGGCGCGCCGGAACTGATCCGGGTGAAATCGATCGGTATCCAACCGGCGCCATCAACCTTGGGAGCGGTTGCGGCCGCCTTTGTGGAAGTTACCGTGGGGTCCGGTTCGAATATCAAGTTGCACTGCTGACTAACTTCGTTAGGATTCGGAGCGGAAGAATAACAAGTTGTGTAGAGTCCTAATCCCGTCGAAGACGCCGTGTCCACGAGGAAAAGCGAAATGGCGCTCTTCATTGTGTTTAAGTCGGAAATCCTGTTCGAGTCCCTCGCCTGACGAAGAAGCTCGGCGGGGTTCAGCGTGAGAATTACCACGACCGACAAGACGGCAATGATGGCGATAACGACCAAAAGCTCGATCAGCGTAAACCCTTTTTGTTTTGATTGCATTGTGTTTAATACTGAATCCCGACCTTTCCATGTATCCGAATAGCGTTAACGAAAACGCACATCCGAATACTTTCCTTTCGGATACCCCTAACCGGGCCCATCCGAATTAAGTCATTAGGTTTTATTATATCAGGTAGTGAAAACTCGACCATGTGCATACTGCGGTCAGTCGAGTTTCTACTACCTGATTATAGCAAACGGCGGTTCGGGCAAGATATGGGGTGTGGATATCCATTGTGCCTCAGCCCACAAGCAAACCAATGTTAAACTAAGAAGAATAATGAAGTGGAGAAATCCGTTCAATATGCGGCTACACACCTGGTTCGGATTAAAAACACGCCGTGTCGGATCCATGCATGGCTTTACGCTGGTTGAAATTCTTGTAAGTATCGGCGTTGTGGCTATCGTCTCGGTAGCGCTGGTGCTTTTGATAAATCCAATCGAACTTCTGAAGCGGGCAAGGGACTCCGACCGTCTCTCCGACTTGGCGAGCATCAACAAGGCGATCGGCATATACGCGATCGAGGGCACGTATTTCGGATCGTCAAGCGTCGTCTATGTTTCTATTCCAGACGCTTCTTCGTCGTGCGATAATCTCGGTTTACCGACGTTAGAATCGCCGTGGGTTTACGGATGTTCCACCGAAGCGAACTACAAAAATGTGGACGGGGCGGGATGGATACCGCTAGATTTTAATTCGCTTTCTGTAAAACCGCCCTTGAACCGTCTTCCCGTTGATCCGGTAAACTCTGTTTCCGGCGATCTCTACTATACATATATACATACGTTAAAGGCAGCTGGAAACTTAGCGCGCGGCTTGAGGCGGCAAGCAACGCGGAAACGATGGAGAGAGACGGCGGTATAGATACCTCAAGACTTGAAAGAGGCTCCGACGTATCAATAGGCCCGCCGCCTTCAAACGCTCCGGCTGTTACCGCTATCAGTCCGGCTTCCGGTCCGAACAACGCAACCCTGGCGATAACTTCGGTCACGGGTTCGAATTTCCAATCGGGAGCGACGGTTAAATTAATAAAATCCGGGCAAACGGATATATCTTGCGCCAGCTTTACTTTCACAAGTTCATCAACGCTATCGAGCGGAGAGTGTCCGATCTCGGGCGCCGCTGTGGGATTATGGAGCGTGAAAGTGACTAATACTGATAATGGATCGGGTGCCCTTTCTAACGGTTTTGAGGTAACGAGCGGCGGCGGCGATTCTTCTCCTCCGAGTCCCAACCCGATGGTTTTCGCTTCTACATTTCCGACCTCTATAACCACCTCCTCTATTGCCATGAATGCCACGTCTGGAGCGACTGACGCCACAACTCCGATTGAATACCGTTTCATTTTCACCGCCTGCGCTTCTAACGGCGGAACGGGTGGAACAAGCTCAACTTATTCGACCGCAACCTCGACTACCGATACTGGCCTCGATCCCAATAAATGCTACGCCTACCAGGTTCAAGCAAGGGACTCTGTAACCCCGACACCCAACGAAGGAAGCGCCTCCGCTTCAAGTTCGGCTTATACGGCCGCCGCCGCCCCGGGAGCGCCAACCCTAGGATCGCCTTCGACCTCAACTATTGCGCTCACGGCAAACAACGAAAACGGTAACCCCATTTCAGCCCCCGCAACTCAATTCGCCCTCTACGTTACTTCAACCTCCCCCACCGATTCGAGGTGGCAGGGTTTTTACGTAACCTCTAACTTCAACGCGACGGACACAAACCCCATTTGGATGAGCGACGGAACATTTGATTCCAAAACAATATCCAACCTTACTCCCGAAACCCTCTATACTTTTATTGTCAAAGCGAAAAACCAGGATTCGATCGAAGCCGCGTTCGGTCCGTCGGCGACGGCCTCAACCACTGCCATAACCGGGGACGTGGCGCTTGACACTTCTTCTTCCGGCGCGAACGCCGCGGGCGGAGAGTGCACGGGTTCCTCCGCCTGGGATCATACGGAAATTTGCGTGAATGTTCCTGCAGGGACGCCAAGCGGATCCGCCTCAACAACCGTTAAATCGGACAGTTTCAATTCGAACGCATCAAGTTTCACGGTACCGTAGGACATCTGACAAATGACATCTGACATATGACAAAAAAATAAATGTTATTGCCTGAGCGAAGTCCTGCCCGAGCGGGGACGAAGTCGAAGGCAAATTCCTTAAGGAAACCCTTCGATGAACTCAGGGAATAACAACTTACAGGTCGAAAATAAAAATAAAGGGATTAAAATTAATACATGGAAATAAGTTTAAAAACAACTCCTGCCAGGATGTTTAAGGTTATTATTATCACTCTCCTCGGCGCAGCAGTGATCTTCGCTATCGCGTTTCGTATTTTTCTCGACCTCGACATTCCTCTGCCATCTTCCGCGCCGACACGCATCAGCATCCCCCAGGGAGCGATAGAAAAGCCCGTTATGATAACTCCCGAGGAAGCCATAGCCGAAGCGCATAAAGTCCCCGGCTTTGAAAACGGAGATGTTCTCGAAGTGCAAGCGCTATTGAACGAAAAGGGTGAAATTCAGTATTGGCTTGTGAAAACAAGGAATGGAACCGTTACGGTGAGCGCCGAACCGCCGCCGCCTAAAATTGTGATCCCCCCGAACACAAAAATAGAACCAGCGATGATCACGGCACTTGAAGCCGCGAGGCGAGTCCACGAAATCAAAGGGTATGAAAACGAGGAAATCCTTGAAGTCTTCGGCTTGGTGGATGAAAACGGAAATTTACAATATTGGAGCGTTAAAACGTCGAAAGGGTTCGTAACGATTGAAGCTAGACAGTAACCGGCGTACGCATGAAGCCAAACCACGCCTATGAATATCAATAAGCATCAAAAAATATCGGTTGTTTTCGGTTTCGCGATCATTTTCGGCGCGATGTTTTTCAGTACAGGCGTTGCGCACGCAGCCACGGCGACAACAACATGGACATTCACGGGCAACGCCCAGGGTTTGGCGGATGCCGCCAGTTCTACTAACGTGGCATTCGCGCACGATGCGACAGATGATGCAGTAAGCTTCACGCAAACGACAAAAGCCGTGACAGAAACGGAATTCGGGCGCAAAGCCACAACCGGAGAAACGTGGGAAACATGGGGAATACCTGCGGGAGCGACAGTTACAAACGTGCAGATTACCGCCTGGACGGAAAAACTTGTGACAAATACGAAATTGACCAGCCATTCGCTCAAAATCCGTATCATCGGCTCCGGAGGTTCTTCGGTTCACAGCGCGGGAGATATTCTTAACGCCACACTTGACACAACCGCCGATGCGAGCTACCAAGCCGGCGCCGCCGGAACACAACAAGCTGTTGATACTGGCAGCCAAGCATCGAACACCGATGTTCGCCTTGAACTCGAATACACGGTAACAACAAGCGGCGGCAGCGGCTCGGCGGCGGTGGATGAGCGTTTTGACACAATTGAACTCACGATCACTTACACCCCCGCTTCGGATACCACTACTCTCGGAAACGGCACCCAGCTTGCCGACCGCACGATCGCGCCCGGCGCGAATGCCACGACAAGCGCGGTATTCACGTTCCAGACGAGCGCCGGCACGGATACGATCACGGCCGTCACAAGCACGCTTTCAACTATTACCGGCATTGCCAAAGTCGAGATAACGAACGACGCGGGCACGACCGTCTATGGTTCATCAACAAATCCCGCGGCAAGCAGTTTTACTATCACGCTGAACGAGAATACGCTTACGGCAAGCACAACACTTATTTCGTATAGGATAAGGATCACTCCCAAAGCCCACGCGGATATGCCCGCGCCTTCGGGAACAGAGATAACGGCAACGAGCACAATCTCCAACTGGACGGGTACGAACACAAAAGCGGGGAGCAATACGACAAGCTCTATTATCACGATAGACAACCTTTCGCCCGGAGAGGTTACGGCTACATCCACGTCCGCAGGAACAAGCACGGTCACGATAAGCTGGACCAATCCCGGAGGCGATTTCTCCAACCTTGTGATCGTTCGCACCACTTCAACGCCTACGGGAAGCCCAGCCGAAGGATCCTCGCCCAGCGTAAACGACGCCATGGGCAACGGCAAAGTGATTTACATATCTAGCGGCGCATCCGTTACCGACACAGGGCTCACGACAAGCACGACGTATTACTACAAGCTCTGGGCTAAAGACACGAACGGCAACTATTCCGCAAGCGGCGTTGTGGCGTCTGATACAACCGGCGGTGGGGCGCCAAACGCAACTTCTTTCACAAACGATACGGACGGCACGCTTACGGATGGCGGCAGAAGCGGGCACCAGATCACAATCTCCGGCACGAACTTCGGTACGGCCTCTGACGGCAACCAAGCCAACTGCTCCGGCGGAGCGGGAACCGGCTGCGTAAGATTCAGGGGCATTGGCGGCAACGCCACGGCAACCGTCGTCGACGCGAGTGTTTCAACTTGGACAAGCACTTCTATCGTTTTCACCGTAAGCTCGACTTTAGCCACGAACGGCGCGGCTTCCGTATTGGAAGTTATCGCGGCAAGCGAGGCGGATGCGACTCCGCTTACTTTCTATATTTACCCGAACATCACGAGCGTTGACACTCTCGGCTCAAACGCCGGACGCGAATACAGCGCATCGGACACCGATGGTCTCGTGATGATAAGAGGCGACCACTTCGGGTCAGCAGGAACATCAACCATTCTCAGTCAAGCCGCGACGGAGCACGCAACAACCGTGAGCAGATGCGACCCGGGCGGCTATGCAACCTCCACGGCCTGCTACGAAATACCTGCTTCAATTTCCGACTCGTCTTACAGCGGGAGCATTATTCTCACGAGAACATCTGACGCAAAGTCGTCCCAAAGCTGGACCAGCTTCAGGGTTCTGCCGCGGATAACCTTGAACACTCCGACTTCGAGCGCGACCGGAACAACAGTGAGTGTCACGGGCGATCACTTCTGTGAGACGGGAACATGCCCGACATCCGGGGCGCGTTCGACAGCCACTACTTCCGTAAAATTCGGCTCGACGCAAGCGGCCGAAGGCGATTTTGTCACACCGACAAGCGGCAGTAGCACGGTAACTTCCGCAAGCATCACGACTGGCGGCGCGAATCGCCTGCTTCTGGCATTCGTTGCCATCCGCAACGATGCAGGCCAAACCGTTTCTTCTATTTCAAATTCAGGCACCGCATACACGTGGGCTCAAGTAATAAGCATAATTAACGGTTCGAACGTGCGCGTTGAAATCTGGAGAACTTTAGCAACGTCGACTTTTTCCGGAACTGTTACTGCAAATCTAAGCGCGTCGGCCAGAGCAACGATAATCGTTTCGGCCTATTCCAACGTAAATACTACCGGTTCAAGCGGCTCGGGGGCGGTCGGGACGAGCGGCAACACGGCAACCGGTTCAAGCGCCAGCCCCTCGGTCAACATCACAACCGAAGCCGACGGCTCGCTTGTCGTAAGCGCCCTTGCCGCGCAGGGTTCGCCAACCGTCACCGCAGGATCAAACCAAACCATCATCCAAACATCGGAGGCATCAGGCGGGACGGCATCCGGCCATGTTACGGGATCCGGAGCGAAGAGAAACAGCATAACGTCCCCCACGGGCAATGTGACGTCAAGCTACACGCTGGGTTCCTCGCAAAACTGGGCAATAATCGGGATCGAGATAAAGAAACCCTAGCGCAATGAGAACAAAAAGCAGAACACTAAACGTATCGCGACCTTCAATCGACAACCATCTCCGGCGGAGGTTCCGCCTCTATTCTTATCCTCTTTCCCGGCTCGGTTTCCAGCTCAATGGCTAAGGCATGGAGCATTAATCTAGCGTTTAGAATTTCGGATTTGGGATTTAGGATTTGTCGGCGACCGTATAGCTTGTCGCCGACTATAGGATGTCCGATGCTCGCGAGATGCACCCTAATTTGATGAGTTCGGCCGGTTTTTGGATATACCTCGAGCAGAGAGAATTTGCCCGGCGAAGTTATCGCCTGAGCTTGTCGAAGGCCATTCGCATTATTACCCTTCGACTCCGTTTCGGCCGCTGTCGAAACTTCGCTCAGGGAATAAACAGGATGCGACACTTCAATAGGTTTGTAGTTTTGAATTTGTGATTTTGAATTTGTTTGTAATTTGTAATTTGTAATTTGTAATTTTTTTATCACCCTGTATTCCGTAACCGCGCTTTTCGCCATTTTTTCCGAATGCACGGTTCGCTTTGTCGTACCGTTTTTTATGCCCAGCGGCCGGTCTATAACCCCTTGCCTTTCCTTGGGAACACCATAAACCAAGGCAAGATACGTTTTCTTGATCTTGCGCTCCTTGAAAAGCGATTTTAGATACTCGAAATACGCCTGATTGCGCGCCACAAGCATTACGCCCGAAGTGTCGCGGTCAAGCCGGTGTACTATTCCCGGTCGCTCCGCTGGATCATCTCCAACGGTTTTAACTTCCGGATAATTTTTTAACAACCAATCAACCAACGTGCCTTCCGGCACCGCTGACTTACGCTGACTTGACGCTGACTCGCGCAGACCGTTTTCTTTTTCCGCGTCAGTCCGCGTTCCGTCCGCGTACGTCCGCGCGGCATGCACGAGCAGGCCTGCCGGCTTATTCACCGCCAGGAAATTTTTGTCCTCGTAAATGACTTTTGGCTCTTCTGTCTTCATCGCTTGAAATTCTACACGCACTGGACAAATTTTCAAAATTGGTGTATAATTACAGACAGTGGTTTAGCTCTAAAATCCGCATAAGGAGAAAACGAAGTGAAAAACATGATTTGGATGTTTGCCGTGATCGCAGTACTCGCATCCCCCTTCGTCTTGGCGGCCGAGAGCAACGGTCTTCCCGAAACCGAAATCAGAACCGTTTCACGGGCGCTCGTCCTTCCGACATACGAAGAAACGCAAGCGGCAAGGTATCGTAAGCACCTCTTGAATCCGCTTCCGGCGAAGAAGGACAACTGCAAGCGGCCCGTCGGCGCGGAATATTTTTGCTCCGTGAAGCCATTCCCTTCTATGAGAGAGTGGGCGATGAAGATCCGCTACATGGAGAAGAAAACCTCGGCCAGACAGCGGACCATCCTGCCAATCCCGACTTTCTCGAATAAGCCGAAGATGACAGTGAGTGAGTTCTTCAGCATTATTCGCCATCCGATCAACACTGCAAAGAAGTATCAAAACAAAATCGGCGACTAGTCGCCGCCCCGTATCAAGTTGATACGGGGTGATTTTTTTGAAGAACCGAATCGGAATGTGGGCGTGCCAAGAATCGAACTTGGTACTCGGTCTTATCAGGACCGTGTTTTACCGTTAAACTACACGCCCTTATTAAAAACTTTTAGCTGATAGAATCGTATCAACATATGCCCTGATTGCCGCCATAATTTTTCTTTTGATCAAAGTATCAGCGAGTATGATCGAACATGTTCCATGTCTGAATGATTCTTTATATAAAAAACTTGCTTTTTTATATGCGGTTATATAGGGCTTATAAAATTGATCGTAGTTAAGGCCTAGTTCATTCTTCCAAAAATTATTTTCTTTTTCAATATGCATATTCCCGTAAAGGTGCAAGTGAACTCTTAATCTGCTTTTGGGTATATCAAAAAATTTTCGGAGCCACTTTATAAAAAAATTTATCATCCGCGCATCCGTATTCGCCAAAGAAACAACGTAATTACTTGTTTTACCGCCCTCGGCTAAATATAGCATCAAACCAGATGTGAAAAAAGCTTCTTGTGGTATTGCTTTCTTAAAACATTTCAAGTAATTTTGATATTCTTTTCGATCTCTTTTTTCGCGCTTTTCGCGCATAGTTGCCCTGTATTTTTCTATTTTTATTTCAGATTTTGACCAACTCGCACGCTTAAGCTCGTCTATCCTTTCTTTTCCTAGAGGAAAATTGCGAAGCCAAACGCTTAGTGTGCTTTTCGATACAGGGACCCGCTTTCTTATTGCGCTATAGCCCAATCCTTTAGACAGGCGTAGTTGAATTGCTTTTTCCTTTAGCTTTTTGTGCATGAAAAAATTTATCGAACCCGTGAAACCATATTCTACATTATATAATACGGTGTAGCTATAAATCAAATCCCTCCACGAGGAGGGATTTTAGGTTTTAATACCCAGTGAAGCGAGTGCGGCTTTGAGCTGTTCGCAACTTTCGAACTGGATGGAAGAAGCTATTCCGGCCTCTTTCGCGGCACGGACATTCCCTTCAAGATCGTCCACGAAAATGCATTCATAGGCGCCAATGCCCATTGCTTGAAGGTCCTTCAAAACGATCTCGTAGATCTGCGGCTCCGGCTTGCGGCAACCAAGCTCGTACGAAAGCCATGACTTAATGCAGTTCATAAAAATTCCCGGCCAGCGGCGGTAGATCTCGGCGTAATGCAATTCGTTCGTATTGGACAGGATGCAAAAATCCAGATCGTAGATTGGTTTTATCTCAGCGAAAAACAGATCATAAACGTCTTCTTTGAGGGTGAATATCCCCGCGAACGACTGCTCGAATTCTTCGAACATTCCGCGAAAGCCCAGTTTCTCAACAACAATTTGAAAGAATTGTCGGGTATAATTTCTCCTGGTTTCGTATTTGAAAAATTCTGCGCCATAGCGGAAAAATCGTCCTACCTCCTCTCTGCTTGCGGAACACTGGCCATGAAAGCTTTCTTTATCCTCTTGGCCGACGAAATCGACCAGCACTCTGCCGATGTCGGAAATGATGATCTTCTTGCCGGTAATGATGCGCGACCGTTGCGAGAAGCGCGACAAAGTGCCTCCTTATCATGTGTTGTCCTACCGCAATCCTAAAATGCTTACGGAGAAAAAGCAATCTATTGTGGTGCGCGGTGCAGGGATTGAGCCTGCGGCCTCCACAGTGTCATTGTGGCGCTCTACCACTGAGCTAACCGCGCATGTAGAAATTATTATCCTATTTCAGCGCCCCTTTCAAGTCCAAGCCGGCGGCCCCCTGAAGATCGAAGTTCGGGACCTCTACTTTCGTTTCTTCGCCGGCACCCGCGGCTTTATTTAAACTCCCGACAAGCGTGGTAATTCCCCAGAAAAAGGACCCGGCGATGACAAGAACAAAAAATATCGCAAGCCCTATGAGCGTCAGTTCCGGATGCTTTTTGAAAAAATTCTCGAGCATGCAAGCGTAATACTAATATACTAATTCGTTCGAATGCAACGAATAGTGCCAATAATAGCCGGGCCCATTCGCACTATTAGCAGCATTCGCATGTATTTGTAGATTGGCATTACAATTATCTGAAAAACACTCTTCCGTTAGCGGAAAAATCATAGTTGCCGCCACCACTCCTTAAGGTAAATGTATCGAGGACCAAAAGAAACCGGGGCGAAGCAAGCTCGATATCTTTCAAGAAGCCCAATACGCTCGCAAAGCCGCCGCCAGTACGTATCGTGAAAGGAGTGTAACCGGGCGCCTCTGCCGACGGCAGAGCGGGGCTTCCCTGGAACGAAAAACTCATTGAAAGGCTTCTGCCTCGCGCAAGGCCCTCCAGCCATCTTTGAAAATCGAAAAGTTGGTCTTGGGTCGCGAGTATCGCGTTCAGCGCCGTCTTGTAGCGGGCCGCTGCCGGCGCATCTTTTTTGAGTCCCGCCAAAGCGCTCAAAGTCGCGCCGCGTTCAGCGATCAAAGTTCGAGCAATAACCACTTTTTCCGCCTGTACAGCAACATCTTGTGATACAAAAAAGATGATAGCGGCAAAAACCAAGATACTGCCGAATATTATCGCAAAACCGATGAGGATCTCGCGCTTGAAATAAGAATGCATAAAAACGTAATACCAATATACTAATGCATACGAATGATGCTAATGGCCCTGTAGGTTTGTAATGCTAATATACTAATTCGTATATTTGCATTATTGAGCTACAGCGACATTCGTATTATTAGTAAGATTCGTATATTAGTATCGATACTTCCATTATATCACGCCTCCATTGACGAATAAGCAGCTATGTTCTATTTGTTAATGTCATGAGCGAAACAATTTTCTACAACGCGCTTAGCATCACCCTCGAAAGCGACTACCGCAAACTCACGAAGCTCCGTGAAAGACACAAAACATGGGAAGCCGCCTGGAACAATTTTGCGGGCAAGGGCGATACCGACCCGGAAAAAGCATGGGCTCGTCTCGAGTCCTCCGGAGCAAAATTGATATTGGACGATGATCCGCTTTACCCCCGCGAGCTTAAAGAGATCGCCCAGCCGCCTCTTGGCATTTATTACATCGGCAACCTTCCTAAAAAGGACGATATTATGCTTGCCGTTGTGGGTACGAGGAAGGCAACAAATGACGGGAAGAATATTGCGAAAAATTTTGCAAAAGCGCTTGGCGCTAAGGCCATAACAATTGTAAGCGGGCTCGCGCTCGGAATTGACGCCGAGGCGCACCTGGGATGCCTTGAAGCGGGCGGCAAAACCATTGCGGTTTTGGGCTGCGGCCTCGATCGCTTTTATCCGAGCACGAACGAGCGCCTGGCAAAAAAAATATTAGAGCGCGGCGGGGCGATAATTTCGGAATATCCGATCGGCTCTCCGCCTCTCCCCTACAGATTCCTTGAGCGCAACCGCATTGTTTCCGGCATCGCGCGCGGCACGCTTGTTGTCGAGGCGCCCAAGGAATCGGGCGCACTGGTCACCGCCCGGCACGCGCTCGACCAGAACAGGGATGTTTTCGTGATACCGGGTCCGATTTCACACCCAAATTATATCGGCTCGAATCAACTTATCCGCCGCGGCGGCGAACTTATCACGCGCCCGGAAGAGATACTCGAAGCGTGGGGAATGGATTCCGGAGAAAAAACTTTATTGGACCGAAAATTTGACAGCGAAGCAGAAAGAACTATCTTTGAGATATTGTCCAAAGAAACAAAACCGCTCGGTTCAAGCGAAATTTCCCAAAGAACAAAAATCGGCATCGGCGAGCTAAACGGAACATTAACCATGATGCTCTTAAAAGAAATGATCGAAGAAAACGGCATTGGATATACGATAAAGTAAATGTAATGCCAATCTGCAAATACATGCGAATGCTGCTAATGGTGCGAATAGGACCATCCATTATTAGCACTATTCGTTGCATTCGAACGAATTAGTATATTAGTATTACGCTTTTATGAAATTAGTCATCGTCGAATCGCCTACCAAGGCGAAAACTATTTCAAAGTTCCTCGGCAAGGACTACGCCGTGGAATCTTCTTACGGCCATATCCGCGACCTTCCCAAAAGCAAACTCGGCGTCGACGTCGAGCATAACTTTGAGCCGCACTACGTCATTCCGGTCAAAGCGAAGCCGGTCGTGAAAGATCTGCAGGCGAAAGCCAAAAAGGCTGACCTCGTCATTCTTGCGACTGACGAAGACAGAGAGGGAGAGGCCATTGCATGGCATCTTACGCATGCCCTTGGCCTACTTCCCGATGCAAAACAACGAAAAAATGCGAATGCTGCAAAAAATGATTCGCGGCATTCGAATGAATTCGTAGTTTCGAATCGCGTTCAAAGGATAGCTTTCCACGAGATCACAAAATCGGCCATTGAAGAAGCCCTCAAAACTCCGCGTGAAATAGATATCAATCTTGTGGATGCCCAACAGGCGCGCAGGATGCTTGACCGTCTCGTGGGCTACGGACTCTCCCCTTTTATATGGCGTAAGGTGCGCTACGGGCTTTCCGCCGGCCGCGTGCAGTCCGTCGCACTGCGCCTCATCGTTGAGCGTGAGCGCGAGATAGAAAAATTCAGAAAAGAAGAATATTGGACGATCGAAGCGGACTTTGCGAAGCAAGCGACAAGAGACAAGAAACAAGAGACGAAAACTTTTCGCGCGAAGCTGCAGTCGCTCGACGGAAAATCGCTCGGCAAGATGGATGTCTCAAATGAAGCGACCGCAAAAAAACTCGCGGCCGAGGCGAAAAACAAAAAATACCAGGTAAGTTCCGTTTCTCGGAAAAATATAAATCGCACTCCGGCGCCGCCATTCACAACCTCCACAATGCAGCAGGAAGCGGCGCGCAAACTCGGGTTTTCGGCAAAGCAAACAATGGTCGTAGCCCAGCAACTCTACGAGAACGGCTTCATTACTTACATGAGGACCGACAGCACGAATCTCGCCGCGTCCGCCCTCGCGCAGGCAAAAGAAGTCGTGAGTTCCTATTTCGGCGCGAAATACGCGCTTGCCGAACCGAGGAGATACGCAACGAAATCGAAAGGCGCGCAGGAAGCGCACGAAGCCATCCGCCCCACAGACCTTGCGAAAAAATCCGGAGAAGAAGCGGGCCTTAAAGACCGCGGACAGCGCCGACTCTATGACCTTATTTGGAAAAGGACCATCGCCTCGCAAATGCAGGCGGCGGAACTCGAGCAGACGAGCGCCGACATCGGAAGCGATGATGAAAGATTTTCGTTCCGCGCAAGCGGCCAGGTGGTGAAGTTCGACGGCTTCATACGCGTTTACACGGAAGGCAGCGACGAACCGGAGGAAAGAGAAGGAATTCTGCCACCCTTGGAAGAAGGCGAGAAGCTGGCGCTCAAAGCAATTGAGCCGCTCCAACATTTCACCGAACCGCCGCCGCGCTACACGGACGCAACGCTTATTAAAACGCTGGAGGCAGACGGGATTGGACGCCCCTCAACATACGCGCCGACCTTGAGCACGATCCAATACCGCGGCTATGTCACAAAAACAGAAAAGAAATATTATCCGACGGACATCGGCATCGTCGTAAACGATTTGCTCGTGGAACATTTCCCGGAAGTGATCGACATAAAATTCACTTCGCACATCGAAGAAGAGTTCGACCTGATCGCCGAGGGGAAAATTAAATGGACCGAAGTTCTGCGGGAATTTTACACGCCATTCAAAAAACATCTGGATGCAAAAGAGGAGGAGGTCAAAAAACATATTGAAATTTCCGATACTCCCTGCCCCCACTGCGGGAAAATGATGATCGTGAAGTTCGGCCGCATGGGAAAATTCCTCGCCTGCCCCGATCCGGAAACGAAAATAACCCTGCCGATGCCCGAAGAAGCGGCAAAGATCAAAGCGCTTGCGGAAAAAACGAAAGACGAGCGCTGCCCCATCTGCGGCAAACCGATGGAAGTGAAGCGCAGCCGCTTCGGCTATTTCCTCGGATGCGTGGACTACCCCAAGTGCAAGGGTATTGCGAAGATTTTGACGCGAACTGGCTTCAAGTGTCCCAAATGTCTTGCGTCACCGGAGCGGAAAGACAGTCCCGGCGACGTTGTCGAAAAAAAATCACGCGGACGCGGCAAAGTTTTCTACGCCTGCTCGCGCTATCCCGACTGCGACTTCGCGATGAACAAAAAACCGGAAAGCGAAGCGGATTTGGTGGAGGCGATGAAAAACCAGGCGGCGAAGAACAAGAAAACGAAGAAGCAAAAATCGGCAATTGCAACCTAACGAACGTTTTTCGAGTGCTGCGGGCTCGGGGTTGAATCCAGTTGCCCTATATTTAAATATAGGGCAACGACTTTTAATGTTGGTGAAATAGTTGATTGTACCATTCGCGCGAATGGTACAATACGAAGCCGAAAAATTTTGATTGGTGGGTATTTGCTATTTTTTGAGCAACATGCTATAATGCCTGCAGTTGTTCAACTTGCAATAGGAGGCAGACATGAAGGACTTCTTGAAAGGAATGCTGGGCATCGTTGCGGTTTACGCGATATTGGCGGTTGGCTATTTCGCCACAGATAGTTTCTTCCGCTACGCGTGGCTCGAGAAATTGCCGGAATATCCAACAATCAACTCAACTCTTCCGACGGTGGAAATGAGACATGACGGGACATTAGTATTCCGCGGTCCTGGCTATGCTCTCGCGCAAGATCAGAACGGCGCACTCCGATCGATGACCATATATGAAATAATGGACATTGAGTTGGATCTATTGCTCCGCCAACATTTCGGGCGCGTACAGAGCACAAACGAAATACTGGGTGGCTGACTTATCAAGACAACGGGCCAACGTAAACGCGTTGGCCTTTTTCTTTTCTGCAAAAATTTATCGCCTGAGCGAAGTCGAAGGCCGATGCTAAGAAAACCCTTCGACTCGCCGAGCTCGCTCAGGGAATAATTCACGAGACCCTTCGCTGTGCTCAGGGCGACTGCTGTGCAGTCATTTTACATTTTGATTTTTGCATTTTACATTTAAGTTGTGACCGTCAAAGAACTTTTTAAAAAAGACCCCAAGAGTTTGATCGGCCGAGCGTATGCTTTGGCCGAGCGGGCGCATGCAAAACAGAAACGGCAGAATGGCGAACCGTATTTCAACCATGTGCTCGCGACCGCGGAGATTTTGAACCAGTGGCAGCTTGATGAGCAAACGATAGCGGCCGGCCTCTTGCACGATGTCGTGGAAGACGCGGAAATTCCTCTTGAAACGATCAAAAGGGAATTTGGCGACGATGTGGCATTCTTGGTTGACGGAGTAACAAAACTCGGCCGCTTGAAGTACCGCGGCGCGGAAGAGAAGATCGAGAACATGAGGAAGATGATCCTGGCTTTGAGCCAGGATTTGCGCGTTATCTTCATCAAGCTCGCCGACCGCTTGCACAACATGAAAACGCTGGGCTCCCTGCCTCCCGCAAAGCAAAAAAGGATCGCGATGGAAACGGACGAGGTCTACGCGCCGATCGCCTACCGCCTCGGCATGCAAAATCTCTCAGGCGAGCTTCACGACATTGCTTTTCCGTACATCCATCCCAAAGAAGCTCGCTGGCTCGAGCAGTTCACTAAAGATTACGAAGAACGCAGGAGATATCTTGAAAAAATAAAACCGGTCGTCGAGGAAACGCTGAAACAGCACCACGTGAAGCCGCTTTCGATCGACTTCCGCGCCAAAAGAAAATCGAGTTTGTACAAAAAGCTCATGCACTACGGTATGGACATCGGCCGCGTCTACGACCTCGTCGCACTGCGCATTATCGTGAAAGACATCCCCGAGTGCTACGCAGTTTTGGGCCTCATCCACGAACACTGGCCACCCTTGCCGGGGCGCATCAAGGACTACATCGCCATGCCGAAACCGAACAGCTACCGGAGCTTGCACACGACCGTCATCGGCCCCGAAGGCAAAAAAGTGGAGTTCCAGATCCGCACGCAAGAAATGCACGAGGAGAACGAACAGGGCATCGCCGCGCACTGGCTTTACGAACAAAAAAAGCGCGGCGAGGGCGTTGCCGCGAAAAAAATGACGGAGGAAGTGCGCTGGGTCCAGCAACTCCGAAATTGGCAGGAGAAATTGTTCAGCAGTAAAACAAATCCCAAGGACGCGCTCCAGGCATTAAAGGTGGATTTCTTCCGCGACAGGATCTTCGCCATCACTCCCAAAGGCGACGTCATCGACCTACCGGTCGAATCAACTCCCGTCGATTTCGCTTATCGCGTGCACACGGAAATCGGCAATACATGCGTCGGCGCGAAAGTTAATGACGCGATTGTCTCTCTAGATCATCAATTGAAATCGGGCGACATTGTGGAGATCTTGACGCAAAAAAATAAAAAGCCGTCCGAGGACTGGCTGAAGTTCGTAAAAAGCAACATGGCTCGCGATCACATCCGCGCGGCCTTGAAAAACAAGGATGCCTTGCGCCAGAGCGTACGTCTGCCGAAAAAAGCCGAACTCCGCATCACGGTTGAAGACCGCGTCGGCCTGATCAAAGACATTTCGACGACCATCGCCCGCTCGCACATCAATATCGTCAATTTCCGCGCTTACAGCACGGCAGGGAATAAATTCCCGATGGACAAGGTTGAGATCGCGACAACGGACAAAGCTAAAATCGAAAAACTCATCTTGAAACTCAAAAACATAAAAGGGGTGCGGGAGATAAGCTATAAACTTGTTTAAAACCTATCTCGGAAATACAAAATTTTATCTCCTGAGAAAAAGAATGCCTCGCTGTGTGCGCAGCGAGGCGAAAATTGTACAAAAACGATTCTACCAAACATCAACACCATTGATAGATGTGGGGCGAACAGTAATTGTAATCTTGAACTCGCGCGGGTATTCTTCTTTTCCTCCGAGCCGTATATCGTCTTTTCCGATATAGCCCCTTATTTCCACGGGAACAAGATTTCTGTTCGCGTCAATCAAGGCCGACAACTGCTCTGCCGACAAGTACTTTGTTGACAATGCGAAAGAGATGCCAACTGAATTGTGTGAAGTGCAAATTTTTCCTGTAAATTGGTCGCAGTAGACAAGATATTCTGACTCTTTGGCGCCGAGCGGATGGTTGGTATTGTAGGCGTACAGGGTAACCTCGCAACCCTCGTTGTGCCAGCCGGACCATTGTTGAGCGTAAAATTTGCATTTCAGGCGCTGCGGGACAAACCTAATGGTAAGTTGTATGTTCCCTTTTTCGGGAAAATCAAACAAGAAACCGCTGCCCGCCTTGATTTCGAAATGAAATTTTTCTGCAAGCTGCATGAACCCCTCGTCGTCCTCAATGAGAACTGCCTCTCCTTCATTAGCGGTAATTGACAATGGACAAACCGCCAAAAACAGTCCGAGAATGCAAATGGAAAGCAAATTTCTCTTCACGGCAATTCCTCCTCACCATGAGTTTCAAGGGCGAGACGAAACCCACCCTTCTGCGGACATTGTAGCACCAATGATTCGATCCGTCAAATCCTTTCCTCCCCGCCACCGAAGCGACGCAGAATATTCTGCAATTCTTCTTCCGAATAGAAAGTGATGACAATTTTGCCCGTATCCGCACTCCTTTCTATCTTCACCGGCGCACCAAGTTCGGCTGTAAGTCGCTCCTCGAACATTTTGAGCTCTGGCGACAGCGCTTCTTGCGCCTTCGTCTTTCGCGGCATAGCCCTCTGCACTCGAACCTTTACGTCTCGTGTTGTGAGATTCTGCGAAATAATGTCGTCGAAAAGTTTTTTCTGCGCGGCGGGGTCGCCAATCTGAAGCAAAAACCTGCCGTGGCTTTCCGTGATCTGCCCGCGCTCGAGGGCTTCTTGTAAATACATCGGCAGGTCGAGCAAGCGCACTGTGTTTGCAACCGTCTCGCGGCTTTTGCCGAGTTTCGCCGCAATCTCCCGTTGAGTTAGCCGGAATTCTTCCTGTAGGCGCTGAAAAGCGCGGGCACGCTCGACGGGATTTAATTCCTCGCGCTGGAGGTTTTCGATGATGGCGAGCTCCAGCTTCTCGCGCTCCAAATTAACCTCGCGGATGATCGCCGGGATATATTCGAGTCCCAAAAGTTTTGCGGCCATGAGGCGCCTCTCGCCCGCGATAAGTTCGTACTCCACGTCCATTCCGTCGCCCACTGCTTTGCGCACGCGTGTAACGACAAGCGGTTGCAAGAATCCGAACTCACGGATGGATTTTGCAAGTTCCCATAGCGCATTTTCATCGAAATTCCTGCGCGGCTGATTCGGATTGGGACGAACTTTCGAAACCTCGATATGAAAAATGGCATCCGAAAAGCGCTCGCTCGCGTTTTGCGCTCGCGAAATCCGAACGCGCCCATCCGAATAATCTTGCGACATACGCTGACCATTATCGGCTGAGCTCCGTCGAAGCCCCTGCTCGCGTGCAACCGGCGGCTCTGCCATAACCTCTTCCGCCACATTTTGCGAAGCAACTGCCGGAATAACAGCTTCATCCGGCACGGCTGGAGGATCGTCCGTAAAGTCGAAACTCAAAATCGCGGGGCCTGCATCAATATCGTGTTCATGATGACCGGTTAGATGTACGGATGGTTTCGGCGGTTCAGCCGGCAGATGTCTGTCGTTGCCTTGATCGTCAGATTGCGGCGGTATTAACGATTCCAAACCTTTTCCTAAAGACATTACTCTAATAACTATTTAAAATTTTTTACTCTTTTCATCTAGCTCTTCGATTTCCGACCATTGGTTTAACGCATAATAAATCGCGAGTCCTCCGGCAATGAAACCGCCAATCCATATTATCGGAATTGCTTCTATATAAACGGTAAAGAATGCCAATATGATGGCGAGTATCCCGCCAACAAATCTTGGCCAAGGATTGAACGATTTCAATGTAAGTGGTCGACCGCATTGACTACATTTCAGAACAAGACCAATGTTGTAACGCCCCTATATCAGTTTACAATTTTTACAATACGGACGCTGATACTTGTTCATCTGTTGATATTGAAATCTCCGAAATTGGGACTGCTCAAAACTGGTTCCTGCGCGCGCGCCTTTTTTTCCTGCTTCACGATCTCGTCCGCCAGCCGTCGGTAAGCCAAGGCGCCCGGCGAATCGGGCCTGTAAAGCAATATCGGTTTCGAGAAACTCGGGGCTTCGGCTAAGGCGACAACGCGAGGAATTTCCACATCGAAAACCTTGTGTGGAAAATGCCGACGGAGATTTTTCGAGATTTCGCGGCTTAAGTGTTCGCGTTTGTCGTACATTGTGATTACGGCCCCGGCAATATTGAGTCGATGCCGCAAATTATTCTTGACCAAGTTTATCGTCTCCAAAAGCTGGCCCAGGCCCTCCAAGCTGTAATATTCCGATTGAACGGGAATCAAAACTTCATCCGATGCGACAAGACCGTTTACAGTTAAAAGCGACAAACTCGGCGGCAAGTCGATCAAAATATAATCATATTTGTGCCGCAAGCCGTTCAAAAATCTGCGCAAAACCCATTCGCGGCCAGGAACGTCCACGAGTTCGATGAGCGCTCCTGCAAGATGCGGAGCCGAAGGAACAAAATGATATCCAAAAATTTGCGTGGGGCGCACGGCATTGTCGTGCTCAACTTGGCCCGAGATGCCGTGGTAAACGGTTGGGTGCCCAGCCGCATGATTGTGCCCCAAAGCAGAACTAGCGTTCGCCTGCGGGTCGAAGTCGACAAGCAAAACCCGCCTGCCCTTCGCGGCGAGATACGCTCCGAGGTTCACCGAGGTTGTGGTTTTCCCGACTCCCCCTTTTTGGTTGCAAACGGAAATAACGCGGGCCATTTATGTTGATTTTACTGCGCGATTCATCTAAAATCAATTCAGCTGGGCGCGTGGCGGAACGGTTTACGCGTACGACTCAAAATCGTATGGGCTTACGCCCGTGTGGGTTCGAATCCCACCGCGCCCACCAACTTAACAACGCCCGGGTGGCGGAACTGGCAGACGCAACGGACTTAAGATCCGTCGGTAGCAATACCATGTGGGTTCGACCCCCACCCCGGGCACCAAAATAAATTTCTCGTCCTTGCGCCGGGAAATTTCTTCGTTTATTGCTGTTCTATTCAACAATTCCATGGAATTGTTGAATAGACACCGTAAAAAGGTTATTATAAAAACATGAAAAGGTGGACTATCGTTTTTAAGGCTCTGGCCAACGTCAATCGGCTTAAAATAATTAAGCTTTTATCGGATGGTCGGAAGATGAACGTCGGAGAGATCACGGCTTCGCTTAAAATTTCTTTCACTGCGACTTCCAACCACCTCATCATGCTACAAAAGCTGGACGTACTTGAAGCAGATGGTAAAGATGGCCATATTTTTTATTCTCTGAACCTCGATTTGCCGTCGGACTTTGCAAAAGCCATCAAACTCTTTACCAATTAGCTACGGGTGAGAAAAAGTTTAGAGACTTGTCCCATTCAACAATTCCATGGAATTGTTGAATGGGACAAGTATGAGCTGGTGCGCTGACTTTACTTTTGGAATTTTGAGGCGCGGGAGGGATTCGAACCCTCGCATAGCGGTTTTGCAGACCGCCGCGTTGCCTCTTCGCCACCGCGCCGTTTCACTTATTATTATCCTCTAAGAGCGCTTTTTCAACTTCCGCCGCGTGCTCAAGCCCGCGGTCGATCTCGAAAATTATCTGCGGCATCGGCTTGATGTTGATTTTGCGCAAAAGCTGGAATTGCAATTCCTTCGCTTTTTCGCGAAGATGCGCCATCGCGAGCGGCGCTTTCTCGGAAGGCAGGGCGCTTACGCCCACTTTCGCGCGCGCAAGATCGCTCGCAACATCAACATACGTGATCGTCACAAGCACTCCCGGCTCGAATTCCACCTCGCGCAAAATAAGGTTGCCGAGCTCTTCCTGAATTAAACTCGAAACACGCTCAGGGCGATGGTTCATCCCGTTAGAAATAGGACGCGGACTAGTAAGTCCTTGTTCTGATAATTAATATTAATCATGTTCTTTGGCAAAATTTTTGCAGCTATAACGCGCCCGCGATTTCTAACGGGATTCATCGATTTAAAAACTGTTTAATAAATTCTGCTGGATATTATATGCGTTCCCGTGACTAAGCAAACCAAGATAAGAATTTAAGGATGCGGTGGATTTTGTCTCGCGCATCTTTTTCATCATCCTCCTTTTCGTTGCCATTCGCAACACGCGGTGATCGGGGAAGTTAACCCAGCCCAGGAAATCGACTCCTGAAGCAAGTGTTTTTATGAAAACTTTTTGGGGATGCAGGTTAAGGCACAAGCGGTTCTCGAGGAATTCTCGGATGCGCGGAATTTGCGCCTCAAGCCATGCTCGGTCGCTGGACAAAATCACGAAGTCGTCCGCATAACGAATGTAGTGTTTCGCCTTCAATTTATGCTTCACAAACTGATCGAATTCATTCATGTAGATATTCACGAAAAGCTGTGACGTAAGGTTGCCGAGCGGAAGCCCCTTGCCCGACGTTGACGAGAAACTAGATATAACCCTATCCAAAAGCCAGATAGTGTCGGCATCGGCAATGTATGAGCGCAAAACATCCATCAACGCTTTATGGTCAATGTTCGCAAAGAACTTCTGAATATCGCATTTCAATATCCAGCAAGTTTTGGTATTGTTTTTGCTCGCGATGCGGGCGAAAGAGCGAAGTCGGTTAAGCGCGGCGTGCGTGCCTTTGCCGATACGGCAGGAAAAAGAATCGGAGATAAAAGTTTTGTCGAAGAAGGGGTAAAGAACGCGGTAAATGGCGTGGTGCAAAAGGCGGTCGCGGACGGTGGCCTTGTGGATGTTCCTCGGTTTCGGGTCGGAGATGTTGAACGCAACATACCCGCCATGGAAATATCTGCGGTTGACAAGGTCGTTGCGGAGCGCGAGAATGTTGTCCATAAGGCGGAGTGAGAATTCCTGGACGTCGCGCTTGTCGCGTTTCCCTTTTGCAAATTCTTTCCACGCTTCAAGCAGATTTTCGACGCTTGCGATTTTTTCGAAACCGCCGATAAATTGAGTTCTCATAAATAAATCCGTAAATTTTTTTCCTATGAACGCCCCCCCCCCGGTTCAATTTGCCTATTATCCATCATCTCGTTGCGGCGTACAAAATCTGGCATGAATTTTTGCCGCATATTCCCAAGGACGCGCGCTACGCGCTGGGAGCGAAAATTGACGCATTGTTTGTAGAAACTATTGAAGCAGTTTTTATCGCAAGTTATCTCGGCAAAAACGAGAAACTTCCATACATACAAAAAGCGGCGGCGAAGCTTGATCTCGTAAAATTCTTTCTCCAAATTCTCTGGGAAATCAGGGCGCTCGATAACAAAAAATACGCGGTTCTCTCCGAAAAATTGAACGAGATCGGAAAAATGCTTGGCGGGTGGGTGAGGCAGTTGCAAAAATAAACTCCGGTTCTACTCCGGAGAAAAAAACAAAGCGAGTTGCTGACGGCCGCGAAGCGATAGTTCGAGTTCCACCTGTTGCTCCACCAATTGAGGTTGAGGTTGCGCTTGTCGGCGTTCCTGTAGAGGTACGCAACGTTGCGATTGCCGTTCCAGTTGTGCCACACGGAACCAATGTGCAAAACATCTTCCGCGCCACTGCCCTTTGAGCATTCTCGGGGCTGTATCTTATTCGAGATCTCCTCCGACCGTGGTCGGAGTAATTTTCCAATATTCTGCACCAAGTAGCTTTATTTTTTTGAGAGATGAATGGATAACTCTGCCCGCAAGCGTGCCCGCGGCCATTCCCTATCCGATAATCCCGGAATTCGGTCGTTTCCAGCCGTAACCGGAAACTTGTTTTCGGCCTACTATCCGAGTTCAGAATACCACCGCGTGTTCAAAAAGAAAGCCCCTGCGGAAGATTTTGATCTTCCACAGGGGCCGAAATGCCAAGGGTCAAAGGATCCGAAAGGCCAAAGGATCCTAGCGTCCGAGGACCAATGCTACTTGCTGACGGCCGCGAAGCGACCGCCCGAGCCCCACCCGCCGCTCCACCAATCGAGGTCGAGGTTGCGCTTGTCGGCGTCCCTGTAGAGGCACGCAACGCCGCGATCGCCGTCCCAGTCGTGCCACACGGAACCAAGAGCAACGATGGGAAATTCACGCTGCTTCTCGGGATATGCGGCTCCGAAGGCAAGAAGTTCCGGCAACTCGGCAGGGCGAAGGCCCATTTTGTCGAGTTCGCGGAGAACTTCTTCGGACTCCATGTTGCTGTCGAATTGGACGAGTTTGATCGCGACTTCCTGCCTCACACGCTTCGAGGGCGGAATCGGGAAGTGCTTGTCGTTCACGTCGTTGTTCTGCCAGTCGTAGCGGCCCGCGGCGATCATCTGCTCGATGGTCATCGAGTAGTCGACCGTGACGCAGAAGAGGTTGGCGGCGTCCTGAATGGTTTCTGCCAGAACGCTCGCGATCTTTTCGATCAGCGCATCCGGTGCTTCGCCGTCCTTCACGAGTTCGTGAATCTGCTCGTTCGAGACGCCTTTCTTGCGGAGAGCTTTCGTGAGCTTGCTTGCCAAGCTCCCGAGCCAGCCGGCTCCGCTCATCATTGCATCCTGCTTTGCCATCGCTGTTCTCCTTTTTCCGCTCGCCCCTCGGTCAGGTTAACGTTCAACCGGACTCCCAGGCATGCGGTTAGTTACAGCTTTTGGAGCATGTTCACTGACATGCGACAAAAGCCACAACCAACCGCGCAAATAGCCGATTTTCAAAGTACACCCCAATTATACACCAAAACGCACGCTATGTCAAATCGCGATTTTTATAAATATCCTGGGGCTTTTTCTACTTTCTAATTACCAATCTATCCCCTACTTCAATTTTCACCTTCGCATCGGCGAAAACGCCTGCTTCCTTGCCAGTTTCGGCCTGGACGACATCCGCTTTCTTATCGCGCAGATTCAAAATTTTCCCCGTGCCCAGCTCCGCACCGCCGCGCACGATCATAAAACTTCCTTTATTTTGTCCGCCGGAGGCGGATCCGCCTTTGGCGGAAAAAATCCCGCTCATAACGCGTCCGCCAACAAGCTGTTCGTCGAGCCGCTTCTGGTTGAAGACGGCGAGCACTTCAAGTTCTCCCGTTATTTTCGGCTTGCCAATCTCCGCCAAAAATTCCTCGACGGCTTTTACGAGATCATAGATGATCTCCGAAGTTAGGATCTTCACGCCCTGCCCTTCGGCAAGATTTTTCGCGGCCTTGTCCACCTTATTCTTGAAGCCGATGATGAACGCCCTTGTTGCGGACGCGCTTTTAACGTCACCGTCCGTTATATCTCCAACCGATTCGCTTACGACATAAAGCGGGTTGTCTTCCGTGCCTAAAGTTTTTATGACCGCCGAAAATGCCTCAAGCGAACCGGCGTCGGATGCTTTAAGAACCAAATTCAAGGTGTTCTTGTCCGGTTTTTGCGCCAATTTCGGAGCCGCAACAGCCACCACTTCCTCTGCTTTCGGCCTTGCGCCGATCGAAAATGGCTCACCGGCATGCGGCAGCGACTCAAAGCCGACAACGATCGCCGGAGACGACGGCTCGAGCGAAGCCACCGCTTCGCCCAAAAAATTTTCAAGAATTTTAACTTTGCCTTTGATTGTCGGCGTAAAAATCTCGTCGCCGCGTCGTAAAGTTCCATTACGCAGTACAAGTGTTGCCTCCGTTCCTCGGCGCTTGTCATGCCGCGCCTCAAGCACGAAGCCAGATGCGGGAGCACCGGGATCGTACGTCAGCCCCTCAATATCGGCAACGAGAATTAGAAGGTCGATGAGTTCGTTCACGCCTTCGCCGGTCTTCGCGGAGACGCCGTGATAGCTCGTTTGCCCGCCAAAACCTTCAAAAAATACTTCCGCGGCCGTAAGGTCGTTCTTCGCGCGCTCAATGTCTCCCTTCGTTTTGTCGATCTTGTTTATCGCAACGACGAAAGGCGTTTCCGTTTTCTTCAATATCCCTATCGCTTCTTTCGTTTGCGGCTTTACGCCTTCATCCGCGGCGACAACCAAAACTGCGAGATCGGCTATCTTCGCGCCGCGCGAGCGCATGGCGGAAAATGCCTCGTGCCCGGGCGTGTCGATGAATGTGATCTTCCGCAGATTGTGCGTTATCTCGTAAGCGCCTACCGCCTGCGTGATGCCCCCGGCCTCACGCCCCGCGACATTCGCCTTGCGGATGTAGTCGAGGAGCGAGGTCTTGCCGTGGTCAACATGGCCCATCACAACAACGATCGGAGAACGGGACCGATTAGGCCCCGAGCTTGCTTGCCCCGCCGAAGCTTCAGGCGAAGGTCGGGTCGAAGGATTTACTTGTTCGTTTTGCGCTTGCATACGTTATCAAAGGTTATCAGAAAAATTTGATTTTCACAAGATTTTCTGATATTTTTGAATGAATACGGAGGCGTGGCCGAGCGGCTTAAGGCAACGGTTTGCTAAACCGTGGGGGTCTAAACAACCCCGCAGAGGTTCGAATCCTCTCGCCTCCGCCAGTTAGGAAATGAAGTCATTGGCTCGCCCGCTACGCGGGCTCGCCAGCCGTTTTTCGGGGAAATTTCAAGCCGTTTTGAATTCAGCATAAAGTTCGAGCCGACATTTTTGAGAAATGCGCGGATTTGCGTTTTGTCGCCTTGCGACAAAAGAATTTTGGCTTGGCTACTCAATAAAATCACTTCTCGCATCGGTTCGAGCCAATTATTTCCCTTTTGTTCAAAATCTCTGATTTCTTGCTCAATATCGGCTTTCTCGTTCAAGAGTTTTGCTTTCTTGGCTTGATATTCTTGGGGCAATAAACCGCCCTCAATGTGGATGTCGAGAAGCCGATCTATTTTCTGCTCAACTTCCGCTTTTCGGTCTTTAAGATTTTGAACAAAAGCAACACCCTCGTTTTGGATACTCGCTTTTTCGCGGTCTAACTCGGCAAGCATATTGTCTCTCCAGTCGTCGGGAATAGAAACTTTTTGCATGACGGATTTCATCTGTTCAACAAGTGCTTCCTCGCGGAGATATTTCTCATTACAGGTTTGCTTTTTCTTGGTGCAACGGTAGTAAATGTGGCCTTTCTGCGTTTCGGCAGTAATAAGACAACCGCACTTTTCGCATTTCATAAATCCTGAAAAAGCAAACTCATGTTTTCGCTTCCGCTTTTTCTTGCCCCGATTGTTCATCACTTGTTGAACGTCATCAAAAAGTTTCTTGGAAATAATTGGCTCGTGAGTGCCTTCGTATAGCTCGCCGTTGAAGCGGAAAGTTCCGTAGTAAAAAGGATTTTTGA
>ERZ1292632.133-Hain-H43-01um-R2-133-length-73253-cov-7_pt1 | contig 73253 bp, 68 predicted proteins | sample MGYA00564407_ERZ1292632 | MGnify/ENA primary metagenome ERZ1292632 (study PRJEB36523, sample SAMEA6512637) | groundwater metagenome | collected 2019-01-08 | study: AquaDiva: Metagenomics assemblies of 32 groundwater samples | reverse complement strand
CTGCAATTCCCCGAATTCGCCGCCCGCTATGTCGACCTCTACAACGCCCATATGCGCGCCAACGAACGGATCAACATGATCGAGGAGGCGATCGCCAACGACCATGAAGTCCAGGCCCGCCTCCCCTGGGAAGCCGCGCGCGACTGGTTCCATGAGGCCGGCAATTATGTCCACGCGCTCGACTGCCTGGCCGAGGAAATGGCGGAGAGCTTCACGGCGGGGCAGGTGCTGGACGAAGGGATGCTGGTCGAAGCGCTCGCCCGCCGCCACGGCATCGAAACGCTGATCGCCGAAACCCCGGACAGTGCGCTCCGCGCCTATCGCGCCGCCGACAAGCGGCTGTTCATCAACGCCGCGCTCCCCACCGAAAGCCGCAAGTTCATGCTCGGCCATCAGCTCATGATGCTGGAAGGGCAGGCGGTGATCGCCGATGTCGTGACCAAGGCCGCCCTGCCCGTCCCCGGCGCGGACCGGCTGCTCGCGATCGGCCTCGGCAACTATGCCGCCGGCGCGCTGCTCATGCCCTACGCCGCCTTCCGCGAAGCCGCCCGCGCGATGCGCCACGATATCGACCGGCTCGCCCGCACCTTCGGCGTCAGTTTCGAACAGGCCTGCCACCGCCTTTCGACGCTGCAACGCCCCGGCCTGCGCGGCATCCCCTTCTTCTTCTGCCGCGTCGACATGGCCGGCAACATCACCAAGCGCCACAGCGCCACCCGCCTGCAATTCGCCCGCTTCGGCGGCGCCTGCCCCTTGTGGAACGTCCACGAAGCCGTCGCCGTGCCCGACCGCATCAACGTCCAGCTCGGCGAAACCCCCGATGGCGTCCGCTACGTCTCGATGGCGAAGGGCCTCGTCAAACCCTCCGGCAGCTACAAGCGCACCCCGCGCCGCTTCGCCGTAGTGCTGGGCTGCGAAATCGCCCATGCGGCCAACTTCGTCTATGCCGACGGTCTGCAACTGGAGGTCGAGGGCGCCGCCACCCCCATAGGCATAACCTGCCGCCTCTGCCCCCGCCAAAGCTGCGACCAGCGCGCCTTCCCGCCGGCGGATCGCCCGATCCATGTGGACCCGGACAACAGGCAGATCGTGCCTTACTGGATCGGGTGATCGTCGCGCAGCAATGTCTCGTAACCAAATGGCGCACCGTTTATCGGCGCTCGCCTTGATCTCCTCGCGCCGCCAGTTCGGCGCGCACCTGATCCAGCGGCACCCCGCGCGACGGATCGGCCCGATACGCGTCATAGGATGGCAAGGCCTGATTGGTCAGCCAGCTTTCCACAGCCCGCTCCCGCGCCTGTAGCGCGCGCAGCCCTTCGCGAATGACTTCGCTCTCGCTGGCGTAGGCCCCCGATGCGACCCTTGCGCGCACATCGGCGGCCATTTCCTCTGGCAAGGTGACATTCAACTGTTGGGTCGATCGCATGGGGCAATACTCCTGCATGGCAACTTAGTCCGGCCGAGCGACAGCGACAACCATCATCACCGCTGAAAATCCTGCTGCCCGCGATCCACCGGGCGCCCAGCGGCCCTGTCCCCCGCTGTCTGCGCCCGCTAAGAAGCACGAATGAACGCCCCCGACCTCCTGCCCTCAAGCGCCGCCCTCGCCGCATCCGGCTACGCCCGCATCCCCGGCGTCGCGATGCTGGACCACCTAGCCCTGTCGCGCCCCGACTGGTCCGCCTTCGCCGCGAGCTGGAATGATCTCGGTCCCGATCTCTACATGGCCGATGGCGGGCGTTATCGCCGCCGCCGCCATGCCGCGCTGGCGCTGGAGCATGGCCGCTTCGCCCGCAAGCCGCACCAGCCCCATTATCAGAGCCGCGACTATAATCCCTTGAACGGCGACGTGCAGCGCTGGTTCGATCCGGTGACGGACGCGACCATGGCCTCGCCCGCGATGCAGGCGATCCTGCGCTTCGCCGCCGACAGCTTCGATCCCGCGCAGCAGGGCCGCTGGCATGTCGAGCTGCACCAGTTCCGTATCGAGGCGAAGCCGGGCGAAGAGGGCCGCCCCACGCCTGAAGGGATGCACCGCGACGGCGTCGACCATGTGCTCGTCATGCTCATCGAGCGCCGCAACGTGCGCCAAGGCGTCACCCGCATCGGCGCGCCCGATGGCGCCCCGCTCGGCGAATTCACGCTGACCGATCCCGCCGACACGATGCTGATCGACGACCGCCGCATCCTCCACGGCGTCACCGAAATCCACCCGCTCGATCCCTCGAAGCCAGCATGGCGCGATGCGTTGGTCGTGACGCTCACGGCAACCTAATTCCTCCCCCATAGGGGGAGGGGGACCACGAAGTGGTGGAGGGGTGTCATCCTATCGATAGCATGACGCCCCTCCGTCTGGCCTACGGCCAGCCACCTCCCCCGCAGGGGGAGGATCATATCATTTCAACAGCACCAATTCCTCCGCCATGCTCGGATGCAGCGCGACGGTATCGTCGAAATCCTGCTTGGTCAGCCCCGCCTTCACCGCGACGGCGGCGGCCTGCAATATCTCGGGCGCGTCCGGCCCGATCATGTGCAGCCCGACCACTCGGTTCGTCGTCGCGTCCACCACCATCTTGTAGAGCGCCCGCTCGTCGCGCCCGGCCAGCACATTCTTCATCGGCCGGAAATCCGACGTGTAGATTTTCACCGTCCCCAGCTTGTTGCGCGCCTCCGCCTCGGTCATGCCAACGCCCGCGAGCGGCGGATGGCTGAACACGGCCGACGGCACGCAGCCATAATCGACCGTGCGCGGATTGCCGCCAAACACCGTATCGGCAAAGGCATGGCCCTCGCGGATCGCGACCGGGGTCAGTTGCAGCCGGTCGGTCACGTCGCCCACCGCATAGATGCTCTCGCAGCTCGTGCGGCTATACGCATCGACCTTGATCGCGCCCTTGTCGTTCAGTTCGACCCCAGCCTTCTCCAGCCCCAGCCCGTCCGTATGCGGCCGCCGCCCGGTGGCGAACATCACGACATCGGCGGTCACCGGATCGCCGCTATGGAACCGGACGCAGAGCGTCCCGTCCTCATTCTTCTCGATCCGCTCCATCTTCGCATTGAAGCGGAAATTGATCCCCTTGGTCATCGAAATCTGGAGCAGCCGGTCGCGGATCTGCGCGTCATAGCCGCGCAGCAGGTCGCTGCCCCGGTTCACCATCGTCACATGGCTGCCGAGCTGGTGAAAGATGCCGGCAAACTCGTTGGCGATATAGCCGCCGCCCACGATCACGATCCGGCCCGGACATTCGGGCAGGTGGAACACCTCGTTGGAGGTGATGCCATGCTCGGCGCCCTCAATCTCCGGCAGGATCGGCCAGGCGCCGGTCGCGACCAGGATGACCTTGGCGCTGATCTCGCGCCCGCTCGCCAGCTTCACGCCATGCGGCCCGGTGATCGTCGCGCGCTCGCGGATCACCTCGACCTTGTGATTGTCGAGCGTATTGCCGTACAGCCCCTCCAGCCGATCGACCTCCGCCAGCACATTGTCGCGCAGCGTCGCCCACTCAAAGCCGCATTCGGGCACGTCCCAGCCGAAGCGGCGCGCATCCTTCAGATCCTCGGCGAAATGCGCGCCATAGATGAGCAGCTTCTTGGGCACGCAGCCCCGGATGACGCAAGTGCCGCCGACGCGATACTCCTCCGCCACCGCGACCTTCGCGCCATGCGCCGCTGCCACGCGCGACGCCCGCACGCCCCCAGACCCTGCCCCGATGACGAACAGGTCATACTCAAATTCGCTCATGAAGCGCCTCCGCTGATCTGCGGCGCATATGGCGGGTGCGAAGGTAAGTTACAAATGAAAACCCTTCCATCCTCCCCTGTCATCCTCCCCTTGCAGGGGAGGTGGCGCGCGCGAAGCGCGTGACGGAGGGGTGTCCCCCTCTCGATATCAGGACACCCCTCCACCGGCTTCGCCGGCCCCCTCCCTCTAAGGGGGAGGAACTCGGGTCACTCCCCCAAAGCCACCTCGATCAGCGCCATCGTGGACGGATCGAACCCCGTCGCTCCATTCGCCTCGATCGACTTGGCGATCTCCTTGCCCAGTTCCACCCCGAACTGGTCGAACGGGTTGATCCCCATCAGCACCGCATTGGCGAAGGTGCGATGCTCGTAGAAGGCGATCAGCGCGCCCAGAGCCTCGGGCGTCACATCCTCCATCAGGATCGTCGTGGACGGCCGCCCGCCCGGATAGGCGCGCGCCGGATCGTCGGCATTCTCCTTGCCGCGCATCAGCGCCGCCCCCTGCGCGAAGCAGTTGACCAGCAGCGCGCGATGATGCGCGGGATCGAGCGTATGGCCCGGCTCGATCGAGGCGATGAACTCGACCGGCGTCAGGATCGTCCCCTGGTGCAGCAGCTGGAACACCGCATGTTGCGCGTCGGTGCCCACCCCGCCCCAGGTGATCGGCGCGGTCGGCCCATCGACCGGCTGGCCGTCGCGGGTCACGCTCTTGCCGTTGCTCTCCATCTCCAGCTGCTGGAGGTAGGAGGGCAGCAGCTTCAGCCGCTCGTCATAGGCGAACAAAGCGCGGGTCTGGCACCCCAGCACCCGCGCATAATATTGGTCCACGAACGCCGCGATCAGCGGCGCATTCTCGGCCGGCGCGGACAGGCGGAAATGCCGGTCCATCGCCGCCGCGCCCTCCAGCAGGCTCTCGAACGCATCCCACCCCAGCGCCAGCGCGGCGGGAAAGCCGATCGAGGACCAGAGCGAATAGCGCCCGCCCACCGACTCCGAAAAGGGCAGGATGCGTGTCTCGTCCACCCCCCACTCGATCGCCTTGTCGGGCGATGCGGTCAGCGCGATCACCCGGCCATAGGGGTCGTCCACCCCGGCCTCGACCATCCAGTTGATCGCGCTCGCGGCATTGAGCATCGTCTCGGTGGTGGTGAAGGTCTTGGAGGCGACCGCGATCAGCGTATATTCGGGGTCGAAACTGTCCATCGCCCGTTCGAGCGCGGTGCCGTCCACATTGGACACGATCGCAACGTCGTATCGGATGCCGTCGCCGTCCAGCGCGTCGATGATAAGGTCGGGGCCGAGCGCCGACCCGCCGATGCCGATATGCAGGATATGGCGGATCTCGCCCAGCGCGCCGGCCTCGATCGCGTCGATCAGCGCGCGCATCCGCGCGTGCAGCGCCTTGGCGCGCGCCACGCTCTCGGCCTTGCCCTCGCCCCGCTCGGCGGGATGCTCGGCGGCGCGGCCTTCGGTGTTGTTCACCGCTTCGCCCGCGAACAGCGCGTCGCGCTGCGCCTTGAACCCCTGCGCATCGGCGAGCGCCATGAAGGCGTCGAACAATTCGGGCGTCAGATGGGTCTTGGACCAGTCGAACCGCAGCGGCCCGTGGGTCAGCACCAGGCGGGACAGGCGATCGGGATCGGTATCGAATATCGTCTTGAGGTCGGGCTGGGGCAGCGCGGCGATGGCCGCCAAGGCAGGGCTGGTCATATGAAATGTCCTTCCGAAGGCGTTGGTCGAGATCGACGCTGCACCTGTCGATTCGTGCCTTACCTAGACAGGTCGGCCCGCTTATGCACCCTCCGCCATGCTTGACGCGGGGATAACGACACCGCAAAAGCCACGACGGGCCTTTTCCGGGCCGACAAGAAGGACGTAACGCACCCGCATGACCGCCAAATCCGAAACACGGGATTTCCTCTGGTTTCTCGTCAAGCTGGGGCTGTTCGTCTTCATCCTGCGCAGCTTCATCGTCTCGCCTTTCAACATTCCATCGGAATCGATGCAGCCGCGCCTGCTGATCGGCGACTATCTTCTCGTCGCCAAATGGCCCTATGGCTATTCGCGCTATTCGCTGCCGTTCAGCGTGCCGCTGATCCCCGGTCGCATCTTCGCCTCCACGCCTCAGCGCGGCGACGTGGTGGTGTTCAAGGCGCCGCCGAACCAGAAGAACGACTATATCAAGCGCGTCATCGGCCTGCCCGGCGACATGATCGCGGTGCGTGGCGGCACCGTTTACTTGAACGGTCAGGCGATCCCCAAGCAGAAAGTCGCCGACCTCGTCATCCCGGCGAGCGCCAATATGGTCGATGCGGCGGAGAAGGAAGGCGCGCCCTCCCCCTGCTACCGCCCCGAGTTCGAGGAAGCCGCGCCCGGCGGCGGCCGCCAGTGCCGCTACCCTCAATATCGCGAGACTCTGCCCGGCGGCAAAAGCTACAACGTCCTCGACCTCGTGCCCGACGGCCCGGCCGACGATCGCGATACCGTGCTGGTGCCCGAAGGCCATCTCTTCATGATGGGCGACAATCGCGACCGCAGCGCAGACAGCCGCTTCCCGGCGGTGGAAGGCGGCGGCATCGGCCTCGTCCCGGAAAAGAACCTCGTCGGCAAGGCGCTGATCTCGGTCTTCTCGACCGACGGCAGCGCGAACTGGCTGCTGCCCTGGACCTGGTTCACCGCCGCCCGCTGGAGCCGCATCGGGGAAGGCTTTTGAGTAAGGCGGACACCGACGCCTGGCTCGAAGACCTGATCGGGCGCGCGCCCAAGAACCGCGCCGCCTTCGTCCAAGCGCTCACCCATGGCAGCGCCAGCCCCGACAATTATGAGCGGATCGAATTTCTCGGCGACCGGGTGCTCGGCCTGCTGATCGGCGAATGGGTCTTTGAGCGCTACGCCGCCGAGCCCGAAGGCAAGCTGTCCCGCCGCTACAACGCCCTCGTCTCGGGCGAAACCTGCGCCGAAATAGCGCGCGACGCGGGCGTCCCCGATCATCTGATCCTCGGCAAGCAGGCCCGCGACGACGGCGCGGCAGACAGCGACAATGTGCTGGGCGACGTCATGGAGGCGCTGATCGGCGCGCTCTATCTGGAGGGCGGCCTCGCCGAAGCCCGCACCCTCGTCCGTCGCCTCTGGGGCGCCCGCGTCGACACCCAGACCAGCGCGCCCCGCCACCCCAAGTCCGCGCTCCAGGAATGGGCCGCCGCCAACAAGCGCAAGCCCCCCGAATATGCGCTGACCGACCGCTCCGGCCCCCAGCACGCGCTACGCTTCACCGTGACGGTCGCGATCAAAGGCGCCGGCGAAGCCAGCGCCACCGGCGCATCGAAGCAGGAAGCGGAAACGGCGGCAGCCAAGGCGCTGCTCGACAAATTGGCGGGATAAGCCCCGCTTCCTCTCACTAGAGAAAAGACCTAAAGCATCATCGTCATCCCGGGCTTGACCTGGGATCCCGCTCTTCTTCTGCAACGCCAGAGCAGAAGCGGGATCCCGGCTTTCGCCGGGATGACGGGATTGTCGCAAGGCGAACGGAGTAGAATTGGAAACCGAAATCAAGAACCAACGCTGCGGCGTCGTCGCCATCGTCGGCGCGCCCAATGCGGGGAAGTCGACGCTGGTCAATGCGCTGGTCGGCCAGAAGGTCGCGATCACCAGCCCCAAGGCGCAGACCACCCGCACCCGCGTCATGGGCGTCGGAATCGAGGGCGACGCACAGATCGTGCTGGTCGACACCCCCGGCATCTTCGCGCCCAAGCGCCGGCTGGACCGCGCGATGGTGCAGGCCGCCTGGGGCGGCGCGCAGGGCGCGGACCTCATCGCCCTCATCGTCGACGGCAAGGCGGGCCTCGGCCCCAAGATGGAACCGATCATCGAAGCGCTCGTCCACCGCCCCGAACGCAAGTGGCTGATCCTCAACAAGGTCGATATCGCCATCAAGGAAAAGCTGCTGGTCCACACCCAGAAGCTGTACGAGCGCATCGGCTTTGAAGAGACCTTCTTCATCTCGGCCCAGACCGGCGATGGCCTCGCGCAGCTCAAGACCGCCTTCGCCAATGCGATGCCGGAGGGGCCGTGGCACTTCCCCGAGGATCAGGTCTCCGACGCCACCGACCGGATGCTGGCGGCCGAAATCACGCGCGAGCAGCTCTATCACCAGCTCCACGCCGAACTCCCCTACGCCGCCGCGGTCGATACCGAGCAATATCAGGAGCGCGAGGACGGATCGGTCGAAATCCACCAGCAAATCCTCGTCGCCCGCCCCACCCAGCGCGCCATCGTGCTCGGCAAGGGCGGCCAGCGCCTCAAGGAAATCGGCTCGAAAGCCCGCGCCGAACTGGCCCAGCTCCTGGGCATCAAAGTCCATCTTTACCTCCATGTCAAAGTGAAGGAAGATTGGGAGAATGACCGCTTCATCTACCGCGACATCGGGCTGGACTGGGTGGAGTGAAACGAGGGCATATTTTGTAGTTGTGGATGCTTAGGCAGCCTTGAACGAGAAGGGAAAAGTCGGACATGCCACCGGTCAAGCCACTCTGGATCACGGTCGCGTTGGCATTCGCCGGCGCAGTCCACGCGCAGACCCCGACACCCACGCCCAAAGCCTATGTGATCGCCGAAATCACCGTCACCGACCCGGAAGCCTATAAGGCCTATGTCGCCAAGGCGAGCGTCGCCGCAGCCAAATATGGCGGCGTCTATCTCGCGCGCGGCGGCCAGACCGTGCCGGCGGAGGGCAGCCCGCCCGCCGCCCGCGTCGTCATCATGGAATTTCCGAGCCTCGCCGCCGCCCGCACCTTCCAATTCTCGCCCGAAGAACAGGAAGCCCTGACCCTGCGCCGCCGCGCCGCCACCGGCCGCCAGTTCATCGTCGAAGGCGTAGCCCCGCCCGCGCCCTGATGTAGAAGCACATTTGGTTCTCGACAGGCTCGAACCGAACGGTGGTGGGTGATCTTGAAATCACACGCGCCCTACCCCCCTCCGTTCGCTTCGAGCTTGTCGAGAAGCGGTAGCGCAAGCCGCGCCGGATTATTCCGCTGCCGCCACCTTCTTCTTCGCAGGCGCCTTCTTCGCCGCCGGCTTCTTCTCGCCGCTCTTCTTCGCCGCCGCTTTCTTGGCCGGCGCCTTCTTCCCCTTCTTCGCCGGCGCCGCCGCCGCGCGCGCGTCGATCAGTTGGGCGGCTTCCTCCAGCGTCAGTGCCTCCTGCGCGATCGTCTTGGGCAGCGTCGCATTGGTCGTCCCGTCGGTGACATAAGGCCCATAGCGCCCCGCCATCAGCTTGATCTCGGCCTCGGTCCGGGGATGCTTCCCCAGCACCTTCAGCGCCTCGCGCGAGGACGCCCCGCGCCCGCCCTTGTTCGCCGCATCGGCCAGCTTCGCGACCGCGCTGTTCATCCCCACCTCGAAAATCTCGGCGGTGGAGGACAGCCGCCCATATTTGCCGTCATGCAGCAGATACGGCCCGAACCGCCCGATATTCGCCACGATCGGCTTTCCCGTCTCCGGGTGCAGCCCCACCTCGCGCGGCAGGCTCAGCAGCTTCACCGCCCAGTCCAGCGTCAGCTCCCCATCGGGCAGATCCTTGGGGATCGACCCGCGCTTGGCCTCCTTACCCTCGCCCATCTCGATATAGGGGCCGAACCGCCCGGACTTGCGCGTGATATCCTGCCCGGTCTCGGGATGCTGCCCCAGTATCTCCGGCCCGCTATCCTCGCCCTCGCTGCCGCCCGGCTGGCCGAACTTGCGCGTATATTTGCACTCCGGGTAATTGGAGCAGGCGATGAACGCCCCGAACCGACCGCCGCGCAGAGAAAGCTGCCCGTCGCCGCACAAGGGACAGGCGCGCGGGTTGGACCCATCGGCCTTGGGCGGAAACAGCATCGGCTCCAGAAACGTGTCGAGCGCCGCCGTGATGTCCGACGGCTTCTGCTCCATCACCTCGGCGGTCTTGGGCTTGAAGTCGCGCCAGAAGGCTTCGAGCACCGCCTGCCACTGGGCCCGCCCGCCGCTGATGTCGTCCAGTTCCTCCTCCAGCCCCGCCGTGAAGTCGTAGGACACGTAGCGCTCGAAGAAACGCTCCAGGAACGCCGTCACCAGCCGCCCGCTCTCCTCGGCGAAGAAGCGGTTCTTCTCGATCCGCACATAGTCGCGGTCCTTCAGCACCTGCAACGTGGACGCATAGGTGGACGGCCGCCCGATCCCCAGTTCCTCCAGCCGCTTGACCAGCGACGCTTCGGAATAGCGCGGCGGCGGCTGGGTGAAATGCTGCTCGGCGCTGACCTTCTTCTTGGCCGGCGCATCGCCCGCCGCCATGCGCGGCAGCAGCTTGGAATCATCGTCGTCGCTATCGTCGCGGCCCTCTTCGTAGAGCGCGAGAAAGCCCGGAAAGATCACCACCTGCCCCGTCGCGCGCAGCCCATGCTGTCCGGTCTGATCCACCAGATCGACCGTCGTCCGCTCCAGCCGCGCGCTCGCCATCTGGCTCGCCCGCGCGCGCTTGAAGATGAGGTCGTAGAGGCGGGCATGATCGCCGCTCCCAACCTTGTCGCGCCCGAACTCGGTCGGGCGGATGGCTTCGTGCGCTTCCTGTGCGTTCTTGGCCTTGGTCTGATATTGGCGCGGCTTTTCGGGCAGATATCCGCCGTCATAGCGCTCCGCGATCGCCTTGCGCGCGGCCGAAATGGCGCTGCCGTCCATCTGCACGCCGTCGGTCCGCATATAGGTGATCGCGCCGTCCTCATAGAGCTGCTGCGCGATCCGCATCGTGTGGCTCGCCGAGAAACCGAGCTTGCGTGCGGCCTCCTGCTGCAACGTCGACGTGGTGAACGGCGCGGGCGGATTGCGGGTGAGCGGCTTGGTCTCCACCTTGTCGACGGTGAAGCGCCCCGCCTCCACGTCGGCCTTCGCCGCCATCGCGTCGCCCTCGCGCCCGATGGTCAGCCGCTCGATCTTCTCGCCCTTCCAGCGCACCAGCCGCGCGGTGAAGCCTTGGCCCCCCTGCTCCATCTCGGCCGCGACCGACCAATATTCCTGCGCCACGAAGGATTCGATCTCGCGCTCGCGCTCGACCACCAGCCGCAGCGCGACCGACTGCACCCGCCCCGCCGACTTCGCGCCCGGCAGCTTGCGCCACAGCACCGGCGACAGGGTGAAGCCCACCAGATAATCGAGCGCCCGCCGCGCGCGATAGGCGTCGATCAGATCCTCGTCCAGTGCGCGGGGCTTCGCCATCGCGTCCAGCACCGCCGCCTTGGTGATCGCGTTGAACGTCACCCGGTCGACCGTCTGCGGCAAAGCCTTCTTCGCCCGCAGCACCTCCTGCACATGCCAGCTGATCGCCTCCCCCTCGCGATCGGGGTCGGTCGCGAGGATCAGGCGCGTCGCCTTCTTCGCCTCGTCGGCGATGGCTTTCAGCTGCTTGCCCTTATCGCCATAATTTTCCCACGACATCGCAAAGCCGTTGTCGGGATCGACCGACCCGTCCTTCGCCGGCAGGTCGCGAATATGGCCGTAGCTCGCAAGGACGTGAAAATCCCCGCCCAGATATTTCTCGATGGTCTTCGCCTTGGCCGGCGATTCGACGATGACAAGCTGCATGGATGCCCCGGTTTGATAATCTCTCACGTACACGCGCGAGTGTGGAAGGTGGTGGACGCAGGCGTCAAGCGTCCCTCTGCTTAACCAACGTCATGCCAGCGAAGGCTGGCATCTCAGGCGTCTAGGCGCCAAGGTCGAACAGATCGCGCCATTCCGGGTTCGCCTCCTCAATCAAACGTATCTTCCATTCTCGCTTCCACGCCTTCAATGCCTTCTCCCGGGCGATAGCCTCCCGAATATCCTCATGGCGTTCAGCCAAGACAAGCCGATGAAGATTATGCTGCCGGCAGAACGCCGATCCCACGCCGCGCCTGTGCTGATCCACCCGAGCATGAAGCGCATTGGTCACGCCGATATACAGCACGCCGCGCGGCTTGTTGGTCATGATGTAGGTCCAGCCTCCCCGCATAACGCGATGTTACCCGCCGCCGCCTGAGATGCCAGCCTTCGCTGGCATGACGGAGGCATTTTGCTGCGTCCACCAGAACAGAAACATCCCGCCCACCCCCGTCATGCCAGCGCCGGCTGGCATCTCTCTTCTTCTTTGAACGGCGCGATAAATCAACAAAAGCGGGATGCCAGCCCTCGCTGGCATGACGGCAGGACATCACACCAAGCTCACCCTCCCCCCCGCATGCCGCTCCAGCCTTCCGCCCAGCTCCAGCTCCAGCAGCACCGTCTGCACCACCGCCGGCGACAGGCCCGACAGGCGGATCAGCTCGTCCACCGGCACGGCCGCATGGCCCAGCAGCGCCACCACCGCCGCCCGCTCGCCCGCCGCCACGTCGCTCGACACCGGCTCGCCGACAAAGTCGAAGCGCCCCTGCCGCACCATCCGCGCGTCGAAGCCGCCAATCGCCTCCATCACGTCCGCCGCATTCTGCACCAAAGTCGCGCCTTGCCGGATCAACTCGTTGCAGCCCTGCGCGCGCGGGTCGAGCGGCGATCCGGGCACCGCCATCACCTCGCGCCCCGCCTCCCCGGCCAGCCGCGCGGTGATGAGCGAGCCGGATTTGGGCGCGGCCTCCACTACGACCGTCCCCAAAGCCAGCCCCGCGATGATCCGGTTGCGCGCCGGGAAATGCCGGGCCAGCGGCTGCACGCCCGGCGGATGCTCGGTCACCAGCAGCCCGCGCTCCGCGACCTCCGCCTGCAAATCCCTATTCTCCGGCGGAAACACCACATCGATCCCGCAGGCGATCACCCCGATCGTGCCGGTCTCGATCGACCCGCGATGCGCCTCCGTATCGATGCCGCGCGCCAGCCCCGACACCACCACCGCGCCCCGCTGCCCCAGATCCTGCGCCAGGGTCCGCGCGAAGCGGCACGCCGCCGCCGAAGCGTTCCTCGCCCCCACCATCGCCACGCAGGGCTGCGCCGCCAGGGCGCCATCCCCCTTCACGATCAAGGCCGGCGGCGCACCCTCCATCGCGTCGAGCAGCACGGGATAGTCCGCGTCGCCCATGAGCAGGTAGCGCGCCCCCAACGCCCGCGACGCCATGATCTCCCGCTCCACCGCATCCGCCGCCGCCACGCTCGCTCGCCCGCCGCCGCGCTCGGCCAGCAGAGGAATAGCCCGCAACGCCTCCCCCGCCGACCCGAAGCGCGCCAGCAACTGCCGGTAACTGACCGGCCCAATGCGCGGCGAGCGGATGAGCCGCAGCCGGTCGAACCGCTCAGCCTCGCTCACGCCTTGCTGGACCCGATCTTGGGCTCCGTGCCCTTCATCAACCGCCCGATATTCTCCCTATGCCGCCACAGCAGGATCAGCGCCATGGCGAGGCTGACGGGCACAAGGTCGATCCGCCCGAACGCCCACATCGCAACCGGCGCGCTCACCGCCGCCGACATGCCGCCCACCGAAGACCATTTGGTGCCGAACAACATCCCCAGCCACACCACAGCGAACACGATCCCCGCCGGCCAGTAAAGCGCGCTCACAACCCCCATCATCGTCGCCACGCCCTTGCCCCCGGCAAAGCGCAGCCAGACCGGATAGCAATGGCCGATGAACGCCATCACGCCCGCCATCGGCCCGCCCCCGTCGATCAGCGCCGCGCCGACCAGCACGGCGACGGCGCCCTTCAGCAGGTCCAGCAGCAATGTCGCCGCCGCCAGCCCCTTGCGCCCGGTCCGCAGCACATTGGTCGCGCCGATATTGCCCGACCCGATCTGCCGCAGGTCGCCCGCGCCCGCCAGCCGCGTCAGGATGATGCCGAAGGGAATGGAGCCGAGCGCATAGCCCAACAGCAGCACGAAAGCAGGGAGAAGCCAGGGAGGTGTCATGCGATCCGCCGGTAAGAGACGCCCGCGACCATAGCGTGACAGCGCCCCGGAGCAATGGCCGACCGTCCCGATCCCATTTCAGAGCAATACCATCATCTTATCCAGAATCGCACCGATGCGAAACCGCGAATCAGCTGTCCCACTCGCTGTTCGCTTAAGCCCGCGCTTGCATTCGCCCGTCCCTGTCCTACGCTGCGGCCCGATCCCGGAGGCCGCAATGACCGACACCCCCTTGGACGCGCTTTTCAACGGCTGGACCAGCATGGCGCTTGCCCCGCAAAGGCTCTGGCAATCCTTCAACAATGGCTGGTCGTTCGGCAATCTGACGATCAACAGCCAGAACAGCAGCGCGCCCGAAACCGAGCAGGCCATCGTCGCTGCCGAAAGCTATGGCCGCCAGATCGGCAAGCTGCTGGACGCGGTCGATGTGCTGGTTCAGCGTCAGCCCGACTGGGAAAGGACCGAAGCCTTCGCCGAAGTGGACAAGCTCAAGACCCGGATCGACCGGGTGAAGCGCGATATGGCGGTCCGCCGCATCGATCAGCTGCGCGGCGACCTGGCGACGTTGCGCGACTCCTCCGATCCCGCCGACCGCGCCCGATATGCCGAGATGCGCGCCGCCCTTCGCGATCTTGTCGCTCAGCTACCCGACTGAGGCCGCGCGCCGCGCCTGAAGGTCCACGATCCGCGCCGGATTGCCGACCATCGTCGCCCCCGCGGCCACGTCGCGGGTCACTACGCTCCCCGCCCCGATCATCGCATCGTCACCGATCGTCACCCCCGGCAGGATGATCGCTCCGCCGCCAATCCACACATTGCGCCCGATCATGATCGGCCGCCCCCATTCGATCCCGGTGGCGCGCTCGGCCGGATCGCGGGGATGGTCGGCGGTCAATATCTGCACGCCCGGCCCGATCTGGGTCGCGTCGCCGATCGTCACCGCGACCACGTCCAATATCACGCAGTTGAAGTTCAGAAAGACCCCGTCGCCCAGAAGGATGTTGAAGCCATAGTCGCAGTGGAAGGGCGGCCGGATCGTCGATCCTTTCCCCACCGCGCCCAGCCGCTCGCGCAGCAGCGCCTCGCGTTCGGGCGGCAGGCTGGCGTTGAACCGGCGCATCCATTCCGCCGCCGCCAGCTGATCCGCGACGATCTCCGGGTCGCTCGCATGATAGGGTTCGCCCGCGATCATCCGCTGCTTCATGCTGGGTTCGGTCATGCGCCTTCTCCTTTGTCGGGCCGGCTTTATCCGCCAAACCGGAGCGGGCATAGGGGCGGCTGAGGCAAAGCCCGCCCCGCTCACCCGTTGACAGGCGTGGATGCTGCCGCGACACAGCGGCGATGATGGTCGCTCCCAACGCTCCCCTGCTTTTCTTCGATTCCGGCGTCGGCGGCCTCTCGATCCTCGGCCCGGCCCGCGCTGCCCTCCCCACCGCGCCGATCGTCTATGCCGCCGACAGCGCCGGCTTCCCCTATGGAACCAAGAGCGAGGCGGAGATCGCCGCCCGCGTCCCCGCTCTCCTCGGCCGCTTGGTCGAGCGCTACCGCCCCCGCCTCGCCGTCATCGCCTGCAACACGGCGTCCACCATCGCGCTCCAGCATGTCCGCGCTGCGCTCGACATTCCGGTGGTCGGCACGGTGCCGGCGATCAAGCCCGCCGCCCTGCTCTCCAAAAGCCGCGTTTTCGGCGTCCTCGGCACCGACGCCACCGTGCGCCAGCCCTATGTCGATCGCTTGGCGGCCGAACATGGCGCGGACTGCACCGTGCTGCGCCACGGCTCAGCCGCTTTGGTGCAGCTCGCCGAAGCCAAGCTACGCGGGGCGCCGCTCGACCCGCTCGTCGCCCGCACCGCGCTCGCCGGCCTCCTCGACCAGCCCGGCGGCGACCGCATGGACATGGTCGTCCTCGCCTGCACCCATTTCCCGCTGGTGGAGGCCGAACTCGCCGCCGCCGCGCCGCATCCCATCGGCTTCGTCCATGGCGGCGAGGGCATCGCCCGCCGCATCCAGCACCTGACGCAAGGCCAGCCCTGGCCTGCCGCCCCCGCGCCCGGCGTAGCGGTGTTCACCCGCCTTGATGAAGGTGTGAATGCGCTCCGCCCGGCGCTATCAGGCTATGGCCTCGACCATATCGAACCCTTGTAGAACAATGTGCTCCGGCGAAGGCCGGAGCCCAGGGTCGACGGAAGTGACCTTGCACCCTAGGCTCCTGCTTTCGCAGGAGCACGACCTCGGCTCAAACCACCCTAGACAAAAGGTCCAATCACCCTGATCGCCTTTTCCCCTTAAGGTGCGATCCATTATCGCTGGAAAAACCACGCCGAAGCCGTTAAACGCGCCCTTTGAAGAGGGTGCGACCGGCGGGATCAGGGCAGGCTACGTGAACTACAAGCATATATTCTCGCAGGCGATCGACCGGCTCCACAGCGAAGGCCGCTACCGCGTCTTCATCGACATTCTCCGCAACAAGGGCGCTTTCCCGAACGCCCGCTGCTTCCACGGCCATAACGGTCCCAAGCCGATCACCGTCTGGTGCTCCAACGACTATCTCGCTATGGGCCAGCATCCCAAGGTCGTCGCCGCCATGGAGGAAGCGCTCCATGATGTCGGCGCAGGCTCGGGCGGCACGCGCAATATCGGCGGCAACACCCATTATCATGTCGATCTGGAGGCCGAACTTGCCGACCTGCACGGCAAGGAAGGCGCTCTGCTTTTCACCTCAGGCTATGTTTCGAACGAAGCGACCCTCTCCACCCTCGCCAGGCTGCTGCCCGGCTGCATTGTCTTTTCGGACGAGCTGAACCATGCCAGCATGATCGCGGGCATCCGCAATTCGGGCTGCGAAAAGCGCGTCTTCCGCCACAATGACGTCGATCACCTGCGAGAACTGCTGGCGGCCGAAGACGCCGAAGCGCCCAAGCTGATCGCCTTCGAGAGCGTCTATTCGATGGACGGCGACGTCGCCCCCATCGCCGCCATCTGCGACCTCGCCGACGAATATAACGCGCTCACCTATCTCGACGAAGTCCACGCTGTCGGCATGTATGGCCCGCGCGGCGGCGGCATTTCGGAGCGGGACGAGGTCGCCGACCGCGTCACCATCATCGAAGGCACGCTGGGGAAGGCGTTCGGCGTCATGGGCGGCTATATCGCCGCCGACCAGATGATCGTGGACGTGATCCGCAGCTACGCGCCGGGCTTCATCTTCACTACCTCGCTGTCGCCCGTCCTCGTCGCCGGCGTGCTGGCGAGCGTCCGCCACCTCAAGGGCTCGAACGCGGAGCGCGAAGGCCAGCAGGCGTCCGCCGCGCTGCTCAAGCAACTGATGCGCGACGCCGGCCTGCCGGTGATGCCGTCGGTCACCCACATCGTCCCGCTGATGGTCGGCGATCCGGTCAAGGCCAAGCGGATCAGCGACATATTGCTTGCCGAATATGGCGCCTATGTGCAGCCGATCAACTATCCCACCGTCCCGCGCGGCACCGAAAGGCTGCGCTTCACCCCCGGCCCGGCGCACAGCGAAGCAATGATGCGCGACCTCGTCTCGGCGCTGGTCGAAATCTGGGATCGGCTCGAACTGGAACTGGAAGAGCGCCAGGCGGCCTAAGCTAGCTGGTCCGCGTCCGGCTGTAGAGGATCGACAGCCCGTTCAACGATCCGTGCCGCATCTGGATGAGCTGCGTCGGCGTCTGCTGCAACAGCCCGCGCAGCTTGCCCTTGCCCTCGAACGCCGCGCGGAAGGCCGGCGCATTGTGGGGCACCCCGATCCGGTCGAACACCGTCCCGAACAGATACAGCCCGTCCCAGGCCGCGAAGGTTAGTGCGATGGTCGCGCTGTAGCGGCCGAGCAACGTCACGAACAGCCGGTCCAGCTCCGCCCCCGCGACCGCATGATGCAGCGGCACCCCGTCCATCAGGTCGAACAGGATGCGCTCATAGGATGCGTCGCCATGCTGGGCGATGCAGGCCTTGGCGATCTGCCAATCCTCCTCATTCTCGACCGCGAAGGGCGTATGCCCCGCCTCGCTCTCGACGATCTTCAGGAACCCGTCGCGCCGGTCGACGCAGGCCGCGCCCAGACCGCCACGCCAGGCCGATACGACGGCGTGCCGCCCCTTTTGCCCACGGAACAGGTCGCCCGCCGCGCCGAAGGGCCTCGCCGCCGGCCGCTCCGCCGTCGCCCAGGCGATCGCCGCCACATCGTTCACGATAACCGGTTCGCCGGCCGTCACCGCCTGCAATCCCGACAGGGATATGAACCAGCGCCCGTTGGTCGTCCGCACCGTCGCGCCATTCACCGCGCCCGCGATCGACATGAACAGCCGGCACTCGCGCAGCGGCAGGGCATGGCGCGCGGCAAAGCGCATCAGCGCATCGGTGAAAGTCGGGCAATCCGCCGCGCCGATCCGCTCTACGCCGACCACGTCGCCCGGCGCCGAAGACGGCAGGGCGAAATCCACCCCGTCCGACCCGACATAGGCCAATATTGCCCGGTCCCCCAGACCAATAGGCGCTGCCGCTGGCTGCACGCCGTCCCCTCCCCTGTTAGCGGTATCTTTACCCTGTCAAGCAGACCTAGCGAGAGAACGGCAGAACGCAATGAAGTTTATGGATTTTCGATTTTAAATCGATGATTTGGTTTCGAATGGCGCAGTTTGATTGCGCAATCTTATCCTATGTTGTCTTTGTCGGTGCTGTACCCCGGCAGCGCCAGCCCCCGCCAGATCGCCACCGCGCGCAGCAAAAAGCCGAGGAGCGCCGCCACCACCCCTGCCACCGGCACGTCGAGCCCGGCCCAGCGCAGCCCGACGAACAAGCCCGACGCAAAGGCCGCCGCCGTCACATAAAGTTCGGGCCGCAGCAGGATCGACGGCTCGCCCGCCAGCAGGTCGCGCATGATGCCGCCGACACAGCCCGTCACTACGCCCATCATCGCCGCGACGAAGGGCGGCACGCCAAAGCTCATCGCCTTGGCCGCGCCGAACACGGCGAAGGCCGCCAGCCCGATCGCGTCCAGCCAGTCGAGCGCCCGCTCGCTCCACCAGCGGCGGGGCGTGAACCAAACCACCAGCGCCGCGGCCATGCAGGCGATCGCCGGCACCGGGTCCACCACCCAGAAGACCGGCGCGCCGATCAGCAGGTCGCGCACCGTGCCGCCACCCACCCCCGTCACCAGCGCGAAGAAAGCGAAGGTCACCAGCGTCTGCCGCAACCGCGCCGCCGCCAGCGCCCCCGACGCCGCGAACACAAACGTCCCGCCGATGCTCAACGTCTCGAGCACCGGACCAATCGAGGTGGCAAGCGAAGGCGAGTGGGGGAGCATGATCTACCTTACCCGTTCGCTTCGAGCGAAGTCGAGAAGCCGTTTCGACTGAAGTCGAGAAACGGTTCCCCCCTATTTCCGCCCCTTCTCGCGCGCCAGCCGGCTCATCAATATCGCCGCCCGGCTCGCCTGCCGCTTCATGCTGGCCAGGTCCACCTTCTCCGCCGGGCTATGATCGCCGCTCGACGCCGGCCCCAGCCCCACCAGCCCGTCCACATCGGCCGCGACGAAGCTGATGTCGCCCGCCCCGCGCTTCAGCGGATCGAGCGCCGCCATCTCCGCCAGCTTGAGGTCGCGATTGACTCCGTTCAGCCGATCGAGCAACGCCCGGTTCCCCGCCGTCGGCGCCATGGAAGGATAGCCAAGGTCGAACGCGATCGTCGCCGATGTGCCCGGCAGATGCCCCGCATCGACGATCACCTGCATCTTGGCCTGCACTCGCCTCGTCTGTTCCTCGCTCAGCGTGCGGAAATCGCCCTTGGCGACGGCGACAGGCGGGATGATATTGGTCTTGCCCGTCACCGCGATCCGCACCCCGTCCTTGTCGATGTCGGCGCTCTGCCCTCCACCGATCAGCCCGACGTTGAAGGTCAGGTTCGGCTCGGGCAGTTCCTTGCGAAAGGTCGTGATGATCCGCGCCAACTCATAGATCGCGCCATCCCCCGCGCTTGTCGAAAAGATGCCCGAACTATGCCCGGACTTGCCGCTCGCCCTGACCGTCCAGCTGTTGGAGGATCGCCGCGCGATCGACCCCATATCCTTGCCGTCCTCCTGAGACAGCCCCTCGAAATCGAGCGCCACATCGGCGCGCTTCCCCGCGTCGATCAGGTCGCCGCGCGCCACGCTGACCGGCTCGCCAGCATCCTCCTCGTCCCCGGTCAGCACCACCTCGATATTCGCGCCTTTCAGCGTCCCGGCCGCCTGCATCGCCTTCAGCGCCAGCAGCATGGTGACGACCCCGCCCTTGTCGTCCGCCGCCCCCGGCCCGCGCGCCCAATCACTACCGGAAGCGCCGCCTTCGCGGGTGAAGGTCTGGAACGGCGAATCCGGCTCGAACACCGTATCGAGATGCCCGATCAGCAGCATCTTCGTCGTGCCGGGCTTGCCCTTGTGCACCGCGATCAGATGCCCCGCGCGCTTCACCGCATCCATCGGCTTCCAGCTGACGGTAAAGCCCAGCGCCTCGAACTCGGGGCGCAGCATGTCGGCCACCGCCTTCACGCCCGCGACGTTCATCGACCCGCTATTCTGGTTCACCAGCCGTTCGAGCAGCGCGACCGCCGGCTCATAGCCCGCCTCCACGCTGCTTGCCATCGTCCGCTACGCCGGAGACAGCGCCGCCTGCGCCACCGGCGCGCCGCCCAGCAGCAGCGCGCCGGCGATCAGCCGCAGCATCACGCCGCCAGTTCTGCCTCGATCGCCGCCTTGAGCGCCGGATCATCGGGCGCGGTCGTCGGCGCGAAGCGCGCCTTCACAGTCCCATCCTTGCCGATCAGGAACTTCTCGAAATTCCACAACACTTCAGGCTCGGGATTGGGCGTGATGCCATATCCGGTCAGCTTCTCGCGGAACGCCGCCCCGTCCCCTTGCGCGTCGGGCTGCGCGCTGGTGAGCGCCGCATAGAGCGGATGCTTTTCCGGCCCCGTCACCACGATCTTCTCGAACATCGGAAAGTCGACACCGAAATTGGTGGTGCAGAAGGTCGCGATTTCGTCGTTGCTGCCCGGCTCCTGCGCCCCGAAGTCGTTGGCCGGGAAACCCGCCACCACCAGCCCCTTGTCCTTGTGTTCGGCATAGAGCTTCTCCAGCCCCTCATATTGCGGCGTCAGCCCGCATTTGGACGCGACATTGACGACCAGCACGACCTTCCCGGCATAGTCGCCCAGCGAAGCGTCGGCGCCCTTGATGGTCTTGAGCGGAATGGATTGAATATCGGTCATCGCATGTCTCCTATGTGGGTCGCTGCCGACCATGCCATCATATTGCCGCCCCGAAAAGATGCCCTGCGACCGCCGTCGCCGCCATGGCGAGGCTGCCCCAGAGCAGCGTTCGCAAAATCGATCGCACCGGCTTGGCCCCGCCCAGCCGCGCGCCGACATGGCCCAGCACGGCAAGGCACAGCAGGCACATGCCCACCACCGCCGGGATCGCCTGCCCTGCCGGCGCGACCGCCGCCGCCAGGATCGGCGGGCTCGCGCCGGCGGCGAAGCTCGCGGCCGAAGCGAGCGCCGCCTGCACCGGCCGCGCCGTCGCCACCTCCGAAATGCCCAGTTCGTCGCGGGCATGCGCGCCCAGCGCGTCCGCCGCCATCAGCTGCTCGGCCACCTGGCCGGCAAGCGCCAGCGTCAGCCCGCGCTCGACATAGATATCGCGCAGTTCCGCCCATTCGGCATGGGGCTGAGTCCGCAGCGCCTTTGCTTCCTTGGCGAGATCGGCGCGTTCGGTATCCGCCTGCGCGCTCACCGACACATATTCGCCCGCCGCCATCGACATCGCGCCGGCAACCAGCGCCGCGATGCCCGACAGCAGGATCGCTTGCGCGCTCGCGCCCGAAGCGGCAATCCCGGTCATCAGGCTGGCGGTCGACACGATCCCGTCATTGGCCCCCAGAACCGCCGCGCGCAGCCATCCCACGCGATTGACATAATGGACGGCGTGATGCGGCTGCGCTTCCATCGGCGATCCCCTATACTGGCCCAGGCCCGGTGATATGGCGGATGATCGCCCTTGCCAACGACCTGCCGCCCTGCGAAGCCGGGCCATATGCGGCGACATCTCTACCTCATCGCCGGCTTCGTCTCGATCGGCCTCGGCACGATCGGCGCATTCCTGCCGCTGCTGCCGACCGTCCCTTTCATGATCCTCGCCGCCTTCTGCTTCGCCCGCTCCAGCCCCCGACTGGAGGCGAAGCTGCTCGATCACCGCCATTTCGGCCCGCATATCCGCCGCTGGCGCGAACGGGGCGCTATCAGCCGGCGGGGCAAGATCGCCGCCCTTGCCGGCTTCGGCTTCAGCATCCTGGTGGCGCTGATCTTCTCGCCCTGGCCCTGGTTCCTGCTCCCGGTCGCCGCCGCGCTGATCGGCGGCGGCTGGATCTGGACCCGGCCGGAAAGCTAGAGCAACGCGCTAAATCGGGATCACACCCACTTCCGTTCAGGCTCAGGGCGAACGGCTCTTGCTCAAGGCGCGATGCACTAAGGCGCCAGCAGCGCCCCGCGCACCGCATAGCCGCGATAGAGCGCCCGGCTCCACGCCGATCCGCCCACTTCGCTCGCCAGCCGCTCGATCGCACCCGCCAGTTCCCGGCGCGGCGACACATGGAATTGCGCGAGCCAGCCGAACAGCATCCGCTTCCACAGGCCGGGCAGCCGCTCCTGCTGCCCGAAATCCACAACCTCCAGCCGCCCGCCCCGGCCAACGCAGCGCGCCGCCTGCGCCAGCGCCGCCTCCCAGTCCGGGATCATCGACAGCGCATAGCTGACGAACACCCGGTCGAACGCCGCCTGCCCGAACAGCGCCTCGGCATCGAACTTGCACGCATCGCCCTGCGCCAGCGTCACGCGATCCGCCATCCCGGCCTTCGCCACCGCCATGCGCGCCGTGTCCAGCATCGCCTCGGAAATATCGACGCCATAGAGCCGCGCCTGCGGCCACGCCTTGCCCACAGCGATCAGGTTGCGCCCGGTGCCGCATCCGATCTCCAGCACACTCCCGCCGGCCGGGGGCGCCAGCTCGGCGATCATCTGGTCGCGCCCCAGCAGATAATATTTGCGGGTAAGATCGTAGAAATGCCGCTGATAGCGATAGACCCCGTCCATCAGCGCCCCATGATCGCTCACGCCGCGCCCTTCAGCACATAGAGGTGAACCCCGCCATAAATGGCCGACCGATCGCGCGCGGTATAATCGAGCGACTCGTCCGCGCGATAGTCCCACCGGTCGAGCACCGCGTCCACAACCCGCCCCGGCAATATGCTCGGCTCGCCCGCCGTGCGGAACAGCACCCGCGCGCCCGGCCGCGCGGTGCGCGTGATCTGCGCCCACAGCGCATTCAGCTGCGCATCGTCCATCCAGTCCTGCGCGTCGAGCAGGATATAGCGGTCGCACGACGCATCGGGCTGGCTGGCGAGGAAGTCGGTGAAGTTGACATGCCGCACCTCGACCCGCTCGGCCCGGCTCCGCACCGCGTCATGATTGGCGGCCTGCAGATAAGGCGGCAACGGTCCCTCGCCCCCTGCATAGCCCCGGCCAAACGCCTGTACCGCGAAATAATTGTCTTTCAGGTCAAAGTCGCACGCGAGCTTCTTGAGCCGCGCCTTGAGTACGCTGTCCATGCGGTCGTCGCCCGCCAGCGCCTCGAACTGGGCGGGCGGGATGCCGAGGCCGAAGAGCGATGCCGGCTGGCTGGTCAGCCAGCGCACGAAGCCCTTGTCGAAGATCGGCGCCAGCTCGCGCTCGAAAATCTCGATCTGCTCCGCCCGGCTTCGCGCATCGAGCATCCGCTTGGGGTTGACGCCATTGAGCCGCGCCAGCAGATGCGCCGCGCCGATAAACCGGCCGAGCAGCCCATGCTTGTAGATGCCCCGCGCAAACCCGCCGATCCGCCGCCGGCCGATAAGGTCGCGCCCTTCCCAATAGCGCCGGGTCGCCTCGTCCAGATGCGGCGCGACGATATCGCGATAAGCCGCGATATTCGCCTTGTCGTCCGCCCGCGCGAAGAAGCGGTGGAAGCTCTCATGGTCCGGCAGATGCCGCGCCGCCGCCAGCTTCAGCTTGTTGAGCGCGATATGCGCGGTGTTGAGGTCGACGGCCGTGATCTTCGCCGGATCGGCGGTCAGGTAGGACAGGACATTGCACCCGCCCGACGCGATCGTCACCACATGGCTGTCGGGCGCGATCGCCAGCGCCTCCATGTCCACCGCCGGGTCTTCCCAGATCTGGGCATAGACAAGACCCCGGAACGCGAAGGTGAAGGCCCGCTCCAGCAGCCCCTGCTTCGACAGATGCTTATGTTTGTGAACGGCCTTGGTGATCGTCTTGTGGGTTGAAGCCGCCAATGTCACACTCCTCGCTGCCGGGTCGTCCGCCGCGCCCATAGGGCAATGGCGTGTCGCCCGCATGACGCGCAGGTTACGCTGCGATGACTCCCTCACGCCGTGCTCCCGCGAGCGCCGGAGCCCAGGGCCGGATAGCGCAGCGCTGATTTGACAAGCCCCTTGCGGAACCCAACCGCCCCCTCCCATCTTCACCATGCCATGCCCCACTGGATCGAGCCCCACCCGACCGGCATCTATGTCCGCCCCGCCGATGCGTGGATCGACCCTTCGCTGCCGCAGGAGCGCGCGCTGGTGACGCACGGCCATGCCGATCATGCGCGCGGCGGGCACGGCCATGTCTGGGCGACGCGCGAGACGCTGGCGATCATGGCGCTGCGCTACGGCACCGCCAGCGGCACGGCGGTCGGCTATGGCGAGGACGTGCGGATGGGCGGCGTCACGATCCGCTATGTCCCCGCCGGCCATGTGCTGGGATCAGCGCAGATATTGCTCGAACATGCCGGCGAGCGCGTCGTGGTGACGGGCGACTATAAACGCCGCCCCGACCCCACCTGCCTCCCCTTCGAGCCGATCCCCTGCGACATTTTCGTGACCGAAGCGACCTTCGGCCTCCCCGTCTTCCGCCATCCCGACACGGGCAGCGAAATGGACCGGCTGCTCGCCGCGCTCCATGCCCACCCCGACCGCTGCGTGCTGGTCGGCGCCTATGCGCTGGGGAAGGCGCAGCGGGTCATCAAGGAACTGCGCGGGCGCGGCCACCATGATCCCATCTACATCCACGGCGCGATGGAGCGGATGTGCGCCCTCTATCAGGATTTCGGCGTGGACCTCGGCGAACTGCGCCCCGCCACCGGCATCCCTGCCAAGGAGATGCGTGGGGCGATCATCGTCTCGCCCCCCTCCGCCCTCAACGACCGCTGGAGCCGCCGCCTGCCCGATCCCATCACCGCCATGGCCTCGGGCTGGATGCGCGTGCGCCAACGCGCCCGGCAGAAGAATGTCGAACTCCCCCTCGTCATCTCCGACCATGCCGATTGGGACGAACTGACCGACACGATTCGGCAGGTCGCCCCCACCGAAACCTGGATCACCCACGGCCGCGAGGAAGCCCTGCTCCACTGGTGCATGACCCACCAGATCAGGGCGCGAGCGCTGGCGCTGGTCGGACGGGAAGATGAGGACGAAGGATGACGCCTTCCATTCCGTTCGCCCTGAGCCTGTCGAAGGGCATGGCTGAGCGAAGTCGAAGCCACTTCGCTTCGCTCAGCGGGGGGCTTCGACAGGCTCAGCCCGAACGGATGTTGATCTAGCTATGCGCGTCTTCTCCCAACTCCTAGACGGCCTCGTCTATACCCGCTCGCGCAACGGCAAGCTGGACCTCATCGCCGCCTATATGCGCCAAGCCCCCGACCCCGATCGCGGCTGGGCGCTCGCCGCGCTCACCGGCAACCTGGACCTGAAAGCCGTCAAATCCTCCGCCATTGGCGAAATGATCCGCGCCCGCACCGATCCCGTCCTGTTCGAGATGAGCCGCGACTATGTCGGCGACCTCGCCGAAACCGTCGCCCTGCTCTGGCCCAAGCGCGAAGACCAGCCGCCGGAGATCGACGACGGCTCCCTCAGCCTCTCCGCCGTCATCGACCGCCTCCACGCCGTCAGCCGCGCCGCCGCGCCGGATGCGCTCGCACAGATGATGGACCATCTCGACGCCTCCGGCCGCTTCGCGCTCTTGAAGCTCGCCACCGGGGGCCTGCGCGTCGGCATCTCCGCCCGCCTCGCCAAGACCGGCTTCGCGCAAGGCTTCGGCCTCGACGTGGATGAGGTGGAGCAGGTCTGGCACGCCCTTTCTCCCCCATACACGGCCCTGTTCGACTGGGCCGAAGGCCGCACCACCCGCCCGGACCCCGAAGGCACCCCCTATTTCCGCCCCTTCATGCTCGCCCATCCGCTCGAAGCCGACAGCGTCGATCTCGCCGACTATGCCGCCGAATGGAAATGGGACGGCATCCGCATCCAGATCGTCGGCACCGGCCCCAAACACGGAAGACAGACCCGCCTCTACAGCCGCGCGGGCGACGACATTTCCGGCAGCTTCCCCGAAATCGCGCACGCCTTCTCCGGCCATGCCGTGCTCGACGGCGAACTGCTGGTGAAGGGCGAGTTCCAGGGGGGAGAGGCCGCCAGCTTCAACGCGCTTCAGCAGCGCCTCGGCCGCAAAGCCGTCACCACCAGGATGATGGAGGATTTCCCCGCCTTCGTCCGCCTCTACGACCTGCTGATCGAGGGCGAGGACGACCTGCGCACCCTGCCATGGACCGATCGCCGCGCCCGCCTCGAAGCCTTCGCGCCGACCCTCGACCCCGACCGCTTCGACCTGTCGCAACTGATCGACGCGCCCGACTTCCCGACCCTCGCCGACATCCGCGCCGGCGCCCGCGACGCCGCGATCGAAGGCGTCATGCTCAAGCGCCGCGACAGCCCCTATGTCGCCGGGCGCAAAGCCGCGCTCTGGTACAAATGGAAGCGCGACCCGCTGACCGCCGACTGCGTCATGATGTACGCCCAGCGCGGCCACGGCAAACGCTCCTCCTTCTATTCGGACTATACGTTCGGCTGCTGGACGGACGACGGCGAACTGCTGCCGGTGGGCAAAGCCTATAGCGGCTTCACCGACGAGGAACTCAAATGGCTCGACCGCTTCGTCCGCCAGAACACGGTCAACCGCTTCGGCCCGGTCCGCGAGGTCGAAAAGACTTTGGTGCTGGAAGTCGCCTTCGATAGCATCCACGACAGCAAACGCCATAAATCCGGCCTAGCCATGCGCTTCCCCAGGATCGCGCGCATAAGGAAGGACAAGCCGGCGGCGGAAGCGGACACGATCGAGGGATTGAAGAAGCTGGTGAGTTAAACTCTAGCCGTCATGCCAGCGCAGGCTGGCATCTCGGGCGTCGGCGCGATACGCCTGAGACCCACCCGTCGCTGGGGTGACGATCATCAACTGACGAGGCGAATCATGGGTTATCAGGGAAGCTGCCACTGCGGCGCGGTCACCTTCACTGTCGATGCCGACCCGCCGACCGAAGCCATGACCTGCAACTGCTCGCATTGCAGCCGCAAGGGCTTCGTCCTCACCTTCGTGCCCGCCGACCAGTTTACCCTGAAAAGCGGCGCGGACCAGCTTACCGACTATCTTTTCTACAAGCACACTATCACGCACCAATTCTGCAAGACCTGCGGCACGGAGGCCTTCGCGCTCGGCAAGTCGCCCCAGGGCGACATGCGCGCGATCAACCTGCGCTGCGTGCCCTCGATCGATCTCGACGGCCTCACCATCCAGGAAATTGACGGCGCGCGCTTCTGACCCACGAAAAAGCGGCCGGACCCCATGATTGAGGCCCGGCCGCTCCTCCCGTCATCGCATCGGTCAGGGCATCAGCACCGTGTCGATGACATGGATCACGCCGTTCGATTGGTTGACGTCGGCGATCGTCACCTTGGACTTGCCGCCCTTGGCATCCTGCAACCAGACATTCGGCCCCTGCACCCAGGCGGTCAGCGGCTCGCCCTGAACGGTGGTCAGCGTCGCCTTGCCGCCATTGGCGCTGGCCTGCGCGATCAGGTCGGCGGCGGAAAGCTTGCCCGCCACCACATGATAGGTGAGCACGCTCGTCAACTGCGCCTTGTTCTCGGGCTTCAGCAGCGTGTCGACGGTGCCCGCCGGCAGCTTCTGGAACGCCTGGTTCGTCGGGGCAAAGACGGTGAACGGCCCCGGCCCCTTCAGCGTCTCGACCAACCCCGCCGCCTTCACCGCCGCGACCAGCGTGGTGTGGTCCTTCGAGTTCACCGCATTGTCGATGATGTCCTTGGTCGGATACATCGCCGCGCCGCCGACCATCGGGTTCTTGCCCTCATGATGGTTGGCGACCGCCGCGCCACCGACGCTCAACAGCGCGCCCGCAAGCGCGAGCGACAGGGTAGAATATTTCATCACGATCATCCTTCCTCATCCACACCCCGTCCGCCGGGGATGTCGCCCCTACGTTTGAAGAAGCCGCCGGCTGCATCCCTGCCCCAAAAGACAGGGGGGTCGGATGACGCCCGTGCATCTGACTTTGCGCTGTCACGTCGCATCCCTATATGGGCGCTTTCGCGTGGCTAAGCGCGGACTGACAAATGGAGAAAAGATTGAGCAAGGTTCTGGTCATCGGCGCGGGCGGCGTCGGCTCTGTCGCGGTTCACAAGATGGCGATGAATTCCGACATATTCAGCCACATCACGCTGGCCAGCCGCCGCCTCGTCTCCTGCGATAAAGTCGCCGAATCGGTGAAGGCGCGCACCGGCGTCACCATCGACGTGGCGCAGGTCGACGCCGATAATGTGGACGAGACCATCGCGCTGATCGAGAAGGTCCAACCGAAACTGGTCGTCAACCTCGCGCTTCCCTATCAGGATCTGGCGATCATGGACGCGTGCCTCGCGACCAGGACCGACTATCTCGACACCGCCAATTACGAGCCGCGCGACACCGCCAAGTTCGAATATAGCTGGCAATGGGCCTATCAGGATCGCTTCAAGGACGCCGGCATCATGGCGCTGCTGGGATCGGGCTTCGACCCCGGCGTCACCAGCGTGTTCGCGAGCTACATCAGGAAGCATCTGCTCGACCGGATCGACACGCTCGATATTCTCGATTGCAATGGCGGCGACCATGGCCAGCATTTCGCCACCAACTTCAATCCCGAGATCAACATCCGCGAAGTGACCGCCCCCTCGCGCCACTGGGCGAATGGCGAATGGGTCGAAGGCCCGGCGCTCAGCCACAAGCAGGTCTTCGATTTCGATCAGGTCGGCGAGAAGAATATGTACCTCATGTATCATGAGGAACTGGAATCGCTCGCGACCCACTATCCCGAAATCAAGCGCATCCGCTTCTGGATGACCTTCGGCGACGCTTACCTCAAGCATCTCGAAGTGCTCCAGAATGTCGGCATGACGCGGATCGATCCGGTCATCTACAACGGCCAGGAGATCATCCCGCTCCAGTTTCTCAAAGCCGTTCTGCCCGAACCGTCGAGCCTGGGGTCCACCACCAAGGGCAAGACCAATATCGGCGACATTGCTACGGGCGAGAAGGACGGGCAGCAGAAGACCGTCTACGTCTATAATGTCTGCGACCATGAGGACGCCTATGCCGAAACCGGCAATCAGGCGGTCAGCTACACCACCGGCGTCCCCGCGATGATCGGCGCGGCGCTGATGCTGACCGGCGCATGGAAAGGGGAAGGCGTGTTCAACATCGAACAGTTCGATCCCGATCCCTTCATGGACATGCTGAACAAGCACGGCCTGCCCTGGCAGGTAAAGGAACTGGACGCGCCGCTCGATTTCTAAAGCCGCGCGCAAAAATATCGTCATTCCCGCGAAAGCGGGAACCCATCTCCCGACCTCTCGCCGGGGGATAGGGCCGGAGATGGATCCCCGCCTTCGCGGGGATGACGGAGTGTAGCTTAATGGAAACCCGCGCCGGCGATCCCGCCGCTTTCGCCCGCTTCGATCTCTACCGCGTCCCCTCGCCCGCCTTCGTGGTGGACGAGGCCGCGATCCGCCGCAACCTCGCCGTCCTGCGCGACATCGGCGACCGCGCCGGGATCAAGGTGCTGGGCGCGCTCAAGGCCTTCTCGATGTGGTCGCTCGGCCCCGTTGTCGCAGACTATCTCGACGGCGTCTGCGCTTCGGGCATCTACGAAGCGCGCCTTGGCCGGGAGGAATATGGCGGCGAGGTGGCTACCTACTGCGCCGCCTACAAGCCCGACGATCTCGCCGAAATCCTGAAGATCAGCGACCATGTCATCTTCAACAGCCCCGGCCAGATCGCGCGCCTGAAACCCGTCATCGACGCCGCCCGCGCCGACGGCCGAACCTTCGACATCGGCCTCCGCCTCAATCCCCTCCACGCCGAGGGCGAAGTCCCCAAATATGACCCGTCGCAGCCGCACAGCCGCTTGGGCTTCCCCGTCGACCAGCTCCGTCCCGAGCATCTCGAAGGTGTCTCGGGCCTCCACATCCATAACCTCTGCGAACAGGATTTCCTGCCGCTTGCACGCACCTGGGCCGCGATCGAATCGCGCGTCATGCCCCATGTCGCGGGCCTCAAATGGCTGAACTTCGGCGGCGGCCACCATGTCACCCGCGCCGACTACCAGATCGACGACCTCATCGCATTCTTGGCAAAGATCAAAGCGCAGACCGGCCTCACCCTCTACATCGAACCCGGTGAAGCGATGGCGCTCGACGCCGGCATCCTCGTCGGCGAAATCCTCGACGTCATCGACAACGGCATGCCTGTCGCCATCACCGACATCAGCGCCACCTGCCACATGCCCGACGTGATCGAAGCCCCCTACCGCCCCGCCATGCTGCATGAACAGACGGACGGCCCGGTAACGAGACTCGGCGGCCCCTCCTGCCTCGCCGGCGACATCATCGGCGACTATCGCGTCCCCGGCGGCGCGGAACCGGGCGCGCGCATCGCCTTCCTCGATCAGGCCCATTATTCGATGGTGAAGACCAACACGTTCAACGGCGTGCCCCTTCCCGCCATCTGGGTGTGGAACAGCGACACCGACCAACTCACGGAAATAAAATCATTTTCCTACGCCGACTTCAAGGCTCGTCTTTCCTGACGCACATTTCGTAGCCTCCCGCGCAACAAAATTTACGCATGCGCTTTACAGGGGGGACCCCTCCGCATATATCGACCGTCCGCTGCCCCATGGGACTTCCACCGCAAGGCAGCTTTTTCGCCTGAACTACACTGGAGGTCCCTTGAGTTGCACAAGCATCATAGCGCGCTGGGGGTAGCGACCGCCCTCAAACCGGCAGCACCGGTAACGCTGATTCGTCCCGACGCCGCGGCTCGGGCTGCCCGCTTCTTTGTCGAAAAGTTTCCGGGGCGGTCTCTCTATGCGGTGAAGGCGAACCCGTCGCCGGACCTGATCCGCACGCTCTACGCATCGGGCATCACGCATTTCGACGTGGCCTCGATCGCCGAGGTGCGCCTCGTTGCCGACGCGCTCGCCGCCATGGGCGCGCAGGCGAAGCTCTGCTTCATGCACCCGGTCAAGGCCGAGGAAGCGATCGCCGAAGCCTATCACGCCTATGGCGTGCGCACCTTCTCGCTCGACAGCATCGACGAGCTGGAAAAGATCATGCGCGCCACTAACGACGCCACCGATCTGGAGCTGTGCGTCCGCCTGCGCGTGTCCTCCGAACATAGCGAACTCTCGCTCGCGTCGAAATTCGGCGCGGAACTGGGTGAGACGCGCGAATTGCTGATGGCCACCCGCCAGGCCGCCGACGCGCTCGGCATCTGCTTTCATGTCGGCAGCCAGGCGATGAGCCCGCAGGCCTACAGCGACGCAATCGAGCGGGTCCGCGCGGCGATCGTCGACGCGGCGGTCACGGTCGATATCATCGATGTCGGCGGCGGCTTCCCGTCCGTTTATCCCGGCATGGAGCCGGTCGCCCTCGAGCATTATTTCGAGGCGATCCATCGCGGCTTCGAGAGCCTGCCGGTCAGCTATTCGTCGGAACTCTGGTGCGAGCCGGGCCGGGCGCTGTCGGCCGAGTACAGCTCGGTCGTGGTGCGCGTGGAGCGCCGTCGCGGCAATGAGCTGTACATCAACGACGGCGCTTATGGCGCGCTGTTCGACGCGGCGCATATCGGCTGGCGCTTCCCGGTCGAGCTGCTGCGCGAACAGGCGAGCATCGAGCCGCTGGAGGCTTTCTCCTTCTACGGCCCGACCTGCGACGACATGGACCATATGGTCGGCCCCTTCCTGCTCCCGGCGGACGTGAAGGCGGGCGACTATATCGAGATCGGAATGCTCGGCGCCTATGGCGCGGCGATGCGGACCGGCTTCAACGGCTTCACGTCGGACGCGACGATCGAGGTGGAGGACGCGCCGATGGCGAGCCTCTACACCGAAACCATCGCCCCGCGCCGCCGCGCCACCATCATCAAGCTCGGAAAATGACTGTTCCCCGGCGAAAGCCGGGGTCCAGTTCCGCCCTCTCGACCGGACGCCGGCTAGCGCTGGCGAACAGATCAGGCCGCTACCGCCAGAACACCCCCACCAGCTCGACATGGGTGGACCAGCGGAACTGCCCCACCGGCTTGACGCTCTCCAGGCCATATCCCGCTCCCACCAGATGCGCCGCATCCCGCGCGAAACTCGCCGGATTGCACGAGACATAGGCGATCACCGGCACCGCCGCCCGCGCCAGCTGCAGCACCTGCTCCCGCGCTCCCGCCCTCGGCGGATCGAGCACCACGGCGGCAAAGCGGTTCAACTCCTCGGGCGTCAGCGGCCGGCGGAACAGGTCGCGATGATCCGCTGCCACGCGCCGCTGCGCCCGCCCCGCGCCAGCCTTCAGCGCCAGCACGACGTCGCGCGCACCCTCCGCCGCATAGACCGGCCGCCCGTCGCCGATCGCCAGCGCGAACGTCCCCAGCCCGCAGAACAGGTCCGCCACCGCACCCGCTTCCGGCAACGCACCGCGCACCGCCCCCACCAGCGCCGCCTCGCCATCGGGCGTCGCCTGGAGGAAGGCATAAGGCGGGAAGCCCACCGCCACCCCGCCGAAACTCACCGTCGCCGCCTCCGGCTCCCAGCGCGTCTGCGGCCCGTCGCCCTCGTCGATCGTCAACCGCGCGAGGCCATGCGCCCGCGCGAAATCCCCCAGCGCCTCGTCCGCCGCCAGCCCCTCGACCCGCACGCCCTCCAGCAGCAGATCGACGCCCTGGTCGATCAGCGACATCTTCACATGCGCCGCGCGCTTGTCCGGCAGGATCACCGCCATCAGCCCGCGCAGCGGCCCCACCAGCGCGAATAGCCGCGCGTCCATCACCGCGCACATGGTCAGGTCGATCAGCCGATGGCTCCCCTCTTCGGCGAACCCGATCGTCACCCGCCGGCCCGCCCGCGCCGCCCGCAGCGCCACCCGCCGCCGCGTCATCGGCGGCGAAATATGCGGCGGCAGCACCGCGCTAGGCGTCACCCCCTGCCCCGCCAGCGCACCCACGACCCGCCCGGTCACGAAATCGGCATAGCTCTCGTCGTCCAGATGCTGGAGCTGGCACCCCCCGCATTCCGGAAAATGGACGCAAGGCGGCGTCGCATGATGCGGCCCCCAAGACACCGCCCCGTCCGCCGCCACCCGGTCGCCCGGCGCGGTCAGCGGCACATGCCGGCCATCGGCGGTCACGCCGTCGCCCTTGGCGGCGATGCGGATGATGGTCTCTAAGTCAGTGCCTGTCACAATCGCGCGGCGATAGCCGCTGGCAGCGCGCGGAGCAAATCATCCGCGATGAAAGCCGCCCCGCACCGCCGCGCCGCCTCGCCATGCAGCCATACCGCCTCGCACGCCGCGCGGAACGGATCGCCGGTTACCGCCAGCCGCCCCGCCGCCAGCCCCGCCAGCACGTCGCCCGTGCCCGCCGTCGACAACCAGGGCGAAGCGCTGTCCGTCACCCGCGCCCGCCCGTCCGGGGCTGCAATCACTGTGTCCGCGCCCTTATACACCACCACCGCGCCCGACGCCCGCGCCGCCGCCAGCGCCCGCTCGATCTTGCTGCCGGGCAGATCGCCGAACAGCCGCGCAAACTCCCCCTCATGCGGCGTCAGGATCGCACCCGCCGGAATCGCCAGCGCATCGTCCCGCCCGATCAAGGTCAGCGCATCGGCATCCAGCACCAACCGATGCCCCGCCGCCAGCGCCACCGCCAACCGCGCCTGCGCCTCCGCATCCAGCCCAAGCCCCGGCCCCACCAGCAAGGCCCCGATCCGCTCATCCGTCAACTGCTCGGCCAGGGCGTCCGGCCGCTCCACCTGCCTATTGATGATCGCATAAGGCCCAGCCGCCGGCATATCATCGGCAAAGCGCCGCACCGACCCCGCGCCCGAATGCGCCGCAGCGACGCTGGCGAGCATACTCGCCCCCGGCATCCCGCCGCCGATGATCGCCACCAGCCCGCGCGTATATTTATGCGCGTCGGCGTCCGGCGCGCGCAACGCAGGCGGCTCCAGCCGCCGCACCGCACTCACCGCCTCGATCCCCAGATCGGCCAGCACCAGCCGCCCGATCCGCCCCGCCGCCGGGTGCAGCAGATGCGCGGGCTTATACGCCCCCAACGATATGCAGACATCATAATGCGGCACCGGAGAGAGCAACGCCCCGCCGTCCGTCTCCGCTCCGCTCGGCAGATCGATGGCATAGGTCGTCGTCGCCGCCTCCGCGAGTTCGCCAAGCCGCGCCGCCACATCCGCGTCCAGCCCGCGCGCCAGCCCGGTCCCGAACAGCGCATCGACCAATTGCGTCGCCGGCTCCACAGTCCGAAAATCCTCGATCGCCCCGCCCCAAGCCGCCCGCGCCCGCCGCGCCGACTCCGTCCTCGCATCACCCAGCGCCGCCACCCGCACCGGCACGCCCCGCGCGCGCAGCAACCGCGCGATCACATAGCCGTCCCCGCCATTATTGCCCGGCCCGCACAGCACCAAAGTCTCGCGCCTGTGCCCCGCCCGCCAGATGATCTCCGCCGCCGCCGCGCCCGCCGTCTCCATCAGCCCGTAAGGATCGACTCCGGCATCGAACGCCGCCTGCTCCGCGTCCCGCATCTGCGCCGCCGTCAGGATCGGCGCGCCGCTCATCGCCCGCCGGCGATCTGTGCCGGCAACCGGTATCGGTCCGCCCCCGCCGCCACTTCAATCTGCTGGTCGCCCACGATCTTGACCACCGCCACCTCGGCCCCGTCCGCCGCCTCCAGCCCGCGCCCGTCGGCCAGCACCCGAAAGCGCCGGAAACCGCCATCGCCATGCCGGATCGTCAGCATCTCCCCCGCGCGCTCGACCATGCAGTCGCGCGCCCATTCCTCCGCCCCGCCGATCCGGCAATCGGCCTTGCCATCATCCACCGGGTCCGCCTCCGTTTCCTCCGCCGCCCCGACCAGATTGCCGGGCTTGGACGCCTCCCCGCCGCACCCCGTCAGGGCGATCAACGCCACCACTGCAACAACCCTCACGCCAGCTTACTCCAACATTCGAGCACCACCGGCCCTAAAATCCCGGCAAACCGCGCCTGCCCCGCCGCATCGCTCACCAGATCCTGCCGCATCTCGATCCCCAGATAGGGGATGCCGTTCGCCTCCGCATGGCGGTTCATCGTCGCGTTGAGCAGCGCCCCCGAATAGGGCAACTGGTCGCCCACGATCAGCCCCGCCGCTTCCAGCATGGGAATGGCAATCCGTGCCGCGCGATCGTCCCGGTTATACAGCACCCCGATCTCCCATGGCCGCGCCTGCCCCGGATCGCTCGCCAGCCGGGGCGTGAAGCTGTGCACCGACAGGATGAAGGGCGACCCCATGCCGGCAAGCAGCGCAGCGATCCGATCATGATAGGGATGATAGAAACGCCGCATCCGCGCGCCCGGATCGGCGTCGCGATTGCCCGGAATAGCATGGCCGTCGCTCATCACCGGCAGCAGCCCCGGCGCATCCTCTTCCCGGTTGAGGTCGATCACCAGCCGCGACACGCCCCCCAAGATCGCCCGGCACCCAAGCTGCGCCGCCAGCAGCCGGCTGACCACCGCAGCCCCGATATCGACCGCGATATGCTGCTCCAGCAGCGCCGGATCGATGCCCAGATCGATGTCCGCCGGCACATAAGCGGAGGCATGATCGGCGACGATCAGCAGGTCCAGCCCGCCCGCCGCCACATCCTCATAGGCCTCGCTCATCCGCGCCTGATCCTCGTCTGCATCACCCACCACCCCGGATGCGCCGCCTTGAGTGCCGCCGCAGCGCCGGCGCAGGCCGCATCATCGCCAAATAGCGCAAAGCAGGTCGCGCCCGATCCCGACATGCGCGCCACCAGCCGCCCCGCCTGCCCGTCCAGCGCCTCCAGCACCCCCGCAATCTCCGGTGCCACCGCGACCGCCGGCCCCTGCAAATCATTGCGGCCCTGCCCGATCAGCGCCGCCAGGCTCCCCGCGTCCAGCGCCCCGCGATCCACCCCGTCCCAGTGCCCGAACACCCGCCCGGTCGGCACCGCCACGCCGGGATTGACCAGCAGCATGGCAAGCCCCTCCAGCCCCTGGACGGCATGGCGCGCCAGATGCTCGCCCCGCCCCGTCACCAGCTGCGTGACGCTCGCCACGCAGGCCGGCACGTCCGATCCCAAGTCCAGCGCCAGCCCCGCCAGCTCGTCGCCCTCGATCCGCACTTCCCACAGCCGCGCCAGCAGCCGCAGCGTCGCCGCCGCATCCGCCGAGCCGCCGCCGATCCCCGACGCCACCGGCAACCGCTTGGTCAACCGGATCGCCGCGCCGCGCTGTTCGCCCAGATAGGATTGCAGCGCCCGCGCCGCCTTCACCACCAGATTGTCCGGTCCGGCCCCCAATGCCCCGCCGAACGGTCCGTCGATCGCCAGGTCGATCGCGCCGTCATCCGTGGCGCATCCCGTCAGCCGGTCGCCATCCTGCGCAAACACGAACAGGCTCTCCAGCGCATGATAGCCATCCTCCCGCCGCGCCCGCACATGCAGCGCGACATTGACCTTGGCATAGGCGATTTCGGTCAGAGTCTCGGCCTGCGCCAATCCCTCAGGGTGCGGCATATTCAGGCTTCATGCCTTCCCGCACCTTGGCCGCGAGCCGCGCGGCGACATCGCCCTCGGCATAGACCGACGCCGCCGCCCAGGCATAGCGCGCCTCATAGCGCCGCCCGGCGGTCCACAGCGCATCGCCCAGATGCTCGTTGATCGTCGCATCCCCCGGCGCGCCCGCCGCCGCGCGCTCCAGCACCGGCACGGCAGCATTCAAGTCGCCGGTCACATAATGCGCCCAGCCCAGCGAATCGGTGATCGCCGCGTCCTGCGGTTTCAGCGCGCTCGCCTTGCGCAGCAGGTCCAGCGCCGCATCGACATTCTGCCGCCGCTCGATCTGAGCATAGCCCAGATAATTGAGGATCAGCGGCTCGTTGGGCGCGAGTTTGGCCGCCCGCTCCAGCACCCCCCGCGCCTCGTCCCAGCGCTTCGCCTGGTCGAGCGCGCTGCCCTCGAACAGCAGCAGCGTCCAGGGCAGCTTGTCCGGCTCATAGCCCGCCTGCGCCGCCCGGAAAGCCGCCGCCGCGCCCGAAAAATCGCGCTGCTCCGCCAGCAGCCGCCCCAGCCGCACCTGCCGCTCGGCTTCCGCTCCCGGCGCTTCCGCCTGCGCCCGCGCCAGCGCCAGCGCACCCGCCTTGTCGCCCGAAGCCGCCAGCGCCTCGATCAGCTCCGCTTGGCCCAGCGCCGCATACCAGCTCTTAGCCGGCACCCGCCGCGCCGCCTCGACCCCGCCTGCGCCATAACCCTGCGCCGTCAACAGCCGCGCCGCCACGATCGCCGGTTCAGCGCCCGCCGGATCGGCGAAGGTCGCGATCCGCGCCAGCCGCAGCCCCATCGGCGCGCCCGCCGGGTCGGACGCCACATCGACCGCCAGCCGCGCCAGCAGCCGCGCATAGCCCTGCGCCGGCGTCATCGCCGCGCCCGCCGCCTTCAAACGCCTGTTCTTCTGAATATCCGCCCGTGCCGCCGCGAAATTGGCGCTGGCGGCGGGCAGCAGCATCAGCGCCTCCGCCTTCGCGCCCTGCGCCGCCAACTGCCCGGCAAAGGCGATCCGCAGCGCCGCCCCGTCGCTGCTCCGGACCGCCAGCGCCCGCCTTATCGCCGGCACCGCCGCCGCCACATCCCTGCGCGCCAGCGCCTGGAACGCCGCATGTTCGTCCGAATAGCGCAACGCCAGCGCCGCGAACTTGTCGCGGTCGTTGACCTGCGGCGGCGCATAACGCCCTTGCCCGATCGCGATCCAGCTTTTCACAATGGGCGCAAGGAAGCTGAAATTCCCCTCCTCCGCCATCCGGTCGGTCAGCGTCGCCGCGCCCGCCCAATCCTTGCGCGCCAGCGCATCGCCGATCCGCAGCAGCGTCCCGTCGCGCGGCAGCAGCCCCTCGCCGTCCAGCAGCATCGCCGACCGGAGCGCCAGCGCCGCGTCCCCGCTCTCGATCGCCTGCACATAGGATCGGCGCGCAATCTCCACCCGCGCCGGGTCCATCGTCAGCGCGTCGCGATAGCTCGCCACCGCCATCCCCAGCGCCCCGTCCCCGTCCGCCAGCCGCGCCCGCGCATAGGCGTGCAGCGCCGCGTCGGGATCGACCGACGCACCGGCGGCCGCGGGGACCGCCAGCAGCAGCAACGGGACGATGCGCCTACATATTGGGATAATTCGGTCCTCCGCCGCCTTCGGGCACGACCCAGTTGATATTCTGGGTCGGGTCTTTGATGTCGCACGTCTTGCAATGGACGCAATTTTGCGCGTTGATCTGGAAACGGGGATTGCCCTCTTCCTGACCCACCACCTCATAGACGCCGGCGGGACAATAGCGTTGCGCCGGCTCGTCATAAAGGGGCAGGTTATAGGCGATCGGAACCGCCGGGTCTTTCAGTTGCAGGTGGACCGGCTGGTCCTCCTCATGATTGGTGTTGGAGAGGAACACCGAAGACAGCCGGTCGAAGCTGATGACCCCGTCGGGCTTGGGATAGACGATCTTCTCGCACGCCTCCTTGCGCCAGATCGCCTCATTGTCGGGATGATGCTTCATCGTGAAGGGCAGCCCGATCTTGAGCGTCCGCATCCACATATCGACGCCCCCAAGAATCGTGCCCAGCGTATTGCCGAACTTCGCGAGCATCGGCCCGACATTCTTGACCAGCTGCAACTCGCGGTCGATCCAGCTTGCCCGCACCGCCGGCTCATAATCGGCCAGCACGTCGCCCGATCGATCCGCCTGCACCGCCGCGAACGCCGCCTCGGCCGCCAGCATCCCCGACTTCATCGCCGTGTGCGTGCCCTTGATGCGCGGCACGTTGACGAACCCCGCCGAACAGCCGATCAACGCGCCGCCGGGGAAAGCCAGCGTCGGGATCGACTGCCAGCCGCCCTCGTTGATCGCCCGCGCGCCATAGGAGACGCGCCGCCCGCCCTCCAGATAATGGCGGATCGCCGGATGCTGCTTCCAGCGCTGGAATTCCTCGAACGGGTAGAGATGCGGGTTGCGATAGCCCAGCCCCACGACGAAGCCCAACGCAACCTGACCATTGGCCTGATGATAGAGGAAGCCGCCGCCATAGGCATCGGTCAGCGGCCAGCCCTGGGTATGGATGACCAGCCCCGGCTGATGCTTGTCAGGATCGATATCCCACAGCTCTTTCATCCCCAGACCATAGACTTGCGGCTCACTGTTCGCATCCAGTACGAACTGGCGCTTCAAGACCTTGGTCAAATGCCCGCGCGCGCCCTCGGCAAAGAAGGTGTAGCGCGCGTGCAGTTCCAGCCCCGGCTGATAGTCGGGCTTGCGATTACCCTCGCGGTCGATCCCCATGTCGCCGGTGGCCACGCCCTTCACGCTGCCATCCTCATGATAGAGGATTTCCGCCGCCGCGAAGCCGGGGAAAATCTCGACGCCCAGCCCCTCGGCCTGCTCGGCCAGCCAGCGGCAGAGGTTGCCAAGCGATCCGGTATAGGTGCCCTTATTGTGCATCCAGCCCGGCGTCGCGAGATGCGGAATCGCCATCTTGCCGCTGTTCGAGAGGAACCAGTGCCGGTTGTCCGTCACCGGCACCTCGGCCAGCGGACATCCGCTGGTCCGCCATTGCGGCAGCAATTCGTCCAGCGCCTTGGGATCGATCACCGCGCCCGACAATATATGCGCGCCGATCTCCGATCCTTTTTCCAGCACGCAGACCGCCAGCTCCTGCCCCGCCGCATCCGCCAGCTGCTTCAGCCGGATCGCCGCGGACAGCCCCGCCGGGCCACCGCCGACGATGACGATGTCATAGGGCATCGATTCCCGTTCGCTCATTCCATCCTCCACCTGCGCGACCGGCGGGCTGCACCCCGTTGCATCCGATCGGCGCATTGTAACACCAGTTTGACAAGGAAAGGCGATGAAGCAGCTTGACCCCCTCGTCAACCTCTGGCCCAAGCAAAGCGATGCGGGGTTCACATATGGACAATGCGGCGGTTGCTGCCGACGCCTATCTGGCGTGGTGGCGGCTCGCCGGCGTGGAATGCGCCGTGGGGCAAGAGCCGGTCAACTGGCTGCGCCCGACGCCAGCACCGCGACCGGCGCAGCCCGCCGAACCGGCCGCCGCGCCGCTCCCGGCCGATCTCGCCGCCTTCCATCTCTGGCTCGAAACCGATGCGTCCCACCCGGAGCGGCGCTGGCCGGCGCGCGCCATCTATCCCGCTGGACCGGCCGACGCCCCGCTGATGGTCGTCACCGACATGCCCGATCCGGCGGATATGGACGCAGGGCGGCTGCTGGCGGACAAGGCCGGCGCTCTATTCGACGCGATGCTCCGCGCCATCGGCCTCGACCGCGCGCACATCTATGTCGCCTCGCTCTTCTTCGCGCGGCCGCCCGGCGGCATGGTGGAGGCCGCCGATCTCGCCGCCGCCGCCGCGCGGATGCGCACCCAAGTCCATCTCGCCCGCCCCCGCCGGCTGCTGCTCCTCGGCGATCGGGCGACCCGTGCGCTGATGCCGACGGACGGGTCCGATCAGGCCGTTGGTTTACGCGATTTTAATCATGATGGCGGCACTGTGCCTGCCGTCGCCACATTTCACCCGCGCCTGCTGCTGGGGCAGCCCATGGCCAAGGCGGAATGCTGGCGCGCCCTGCAAAGCCTGATCGAGGAAGCCCGTCCGTGATTCGCGCCGCGACCCTATTGTCTCGCCTCGCCCTCATCGCCGCCGGGCTCGCCGCCGCGCCCGCGCTGGCGGACACCAGCAGCACCGATCTCCCGCCCACCGCGATCAACGCCGACGCCTCGCCCTTGCTGCTGAGCGACGGCGACAAGGCCCGCTACCGCGCCATCTTCACCGCGCTCGCCGCCCAGCAATGGAATGACGCGAAGGCGATGATCGCCGCGCTCGATCCGCAGGACGCCGTGCGCCCGGTCGCTCTCTCCGAACTTTATCTGGCGAAGGGATCGCCCAGGGTCGAGCTGTTCGACCTGCTCGACCTCGTAAACAAGGCGCCCTGGCTGCCCAAGGCGGACCAGCTTTCCCGCCTGGCGCAAAAGCGCGGCGCGACCATCCTCCCCACCTTGCCGCAGATCCAGAAACTTGTCTGGCTCGGCTCCGCCCCGCGCCGCCAATATGTCGCCGCGACCAAGACCGATCTCGCCGCGCAGGCGCTCGCCGGGCAGATTCAGACCTTCGTCAAGAATGACGATCCCGTCGGGGCCGAGGCGCTGCTCGTTACCGGCGAAACCGGCCTGACGCCCGAGGGGTTGACCGAAGTGCGCCAGCGCGTCGCCTGGGCCTATTATATCGAGAATGACGACGCCAACGCCCGTCGCATGGCCGCAAAAGCGCTCGAAGCCCGCGCCGGCGGCGACTGGATGGTGCAGGCGCACTGGACGTCGGGCCTTGCAAGCTGGCGGCAGAATGACTGCCGCGCCGCCGCCCCCGCCTTCGCCAACGTCGCCGCGATGGCGGGCGACGCCGACATGCGCGCCGCCGGCGCCTATTGGGCCTCGCGCGCCTATATGGTCTGCGGCGAAGCGGAGAAGGTGGAAAATTATCTCAAGCAGGCCGCCCGCTCCGAAGAGACATTCTACGGCCTGCTTGCCCGCGAATCGCTCGGCATGACATTGGGCGGCGCGCCCGCCGCCGGCCGCTTCGGCGCGACCGAGTGGCAGAAGCTGCGGACCAGCCCCAATGCCCGCGCCGCCATCGCGCTCTCGGCGATCGGCGAAAATGGCCGCGCCGACGAATTGCTGCGCTATCAGGCGAAGATCGGCGGCACCCTGCAATATGACGCGCTGCTCCGCCTCGCGAGCGCGCTCAACCTGCCAGCGACTCAGCTCTACCTCGCCCATAATGGCCCCGCCGGCACCCAGCCCGCCAGTTTCGCTCGCTTCCCCGCGCCCGACTGGAAGCCCGACGGCGGCTGGCGCGTCGATCCCTCGCTCATCTACGCCCACACGCTCCAGGAATCGGGCTTCCGCACCGATGTCGTCTCCAGCGCCGGCGCGCGCGGCCTGATGCAGGTGCGCCCCGGCACCGCCGGCGACGTGGGCCTCGCCGACGCCTCGCAACTCTTCGTCCCCTCCACCAACATGGAATATGGCCAGCGTTACCTCGAAGCGCTGCGCGACATGCGCGCCACCGGCGGACTGCTGCCCAAGGTGATGGCGGCCTACAATGCCGGCCCGCTGCCGGTCGAACGCTGGAACGCGCAGGTGAAGGACAAGGGCGATCCCCTGCTCTTCATGGAATCGCTGCCTTATTATGAAACCCGCGCCTATGTGAACATCGTCATGCGGAACTACTGGATGTATCAGATCCAGGCAAAGGGCAGCGCCGATTGCCTGACCGGCATGGCGCAGGGCCTGTGGCCGACCTTCCCCACCGCCAAGGGCATGAAGCTCGTCCGCCTCAGCCAGGCTGACAGCGGCGGCGCGATCGGCGGCGCCCACTGATGCCGATCGACGAAAGTCGGACCTTCATCCCCGTCCGCATCGCCGTCCTCACCGTCTCCGACACCCGCGGCCTTGCCGAGGACCGCTCGGGCGACGCCTTGGTCGAACGGCTGGAAAGCGCCGGGCATATCCTCGCCGCCCGCTATATCGAACGGGATGAAAAAAGCGCCATCGTCGCTCGCCTCCACGCCTGGATTGACGACCCGCAGATCGACGTGATCCTCACCACCGGCGGCACCGGCGTCACCGGCCGCGACGTGACGCCCGAGGCGCTGGCCCAGGTGCAGGACAAGGAAATCCCCGGCTTTGGCGAGCTGTTCCGCTGGCTCAGCTATCAGAGCATCGGCACCTCGACCATCCAGTCCCGCGCCACCGCCTGCGTCGCGCGCGGCACTTATATCTTCGCGCTGCCCGGCTCCACGGGCGCGGTCAAGGACGCCTGGGACGGCATCCTTTCGACCCAGCTCGACAGCCGTTTTCGCCCGTGCAACTTCGTTGAGCTTATGCCGCGCCTGCTAGAACGATAACATATTGAAATAATTGTATTTTCTTGCCCGACATACGAGTCGAAAACAGCGATTCAGCTGTCCCACTCGCTGTTCGCTTTACTTCATGTTCTATCTATGTTCTTATAGGCCATGGCGATCGAAAAGGGCCGGGGCGCGACTCTGAACAGCGACAGCCGCCGCTTCAACCTGCCGGAGCGGCAGGCGGACGGCGACTGGCTCGATTCGGTCGAGACGCTGGACGGCCCCGTCCCTCGTCGCCGCACAGAGGTAACGGTCGAACACCCCCGGACCATCCTCACCCGCAACGCCAGCCCCGATATCAATTTCGACCAGTCGATCAACGCCTATCGCGGCTGCGAACATGGCTGCATCTACTGCTTTGCCCGCCCCAGCCACGCCTATCACGACCTCTCCCCCGGCCTCGATTTTGAGACGAAGCTCTTCGCCAAGCCCGACGCCGCGAAACTGCTCCGCGCCGAACTCTCGAAGAAAAGCTACCAAGTCGCGACCATCGCCATGGGCACCAATACCGATCCCTATCAGCCGATCGAAAAGGACTGGCGCATCACCCGCTCGATCCTCGAACTGCTGGTCGAAACGCGGCATCCGACCTTCATCACCACCAAGTCCGACCGTATCCTCCACGACCTCGACCTGATCGCCGACCTCGCTCGCGACAATCTCGCCGCCGTGATGCTATCGGTCACCAGCCTCGACCCCGCAGTCGCCCGCACGCTGGAGCCCCGCGCCCCCCACCCGCTGCGCCGACTGGACGCCATCCGCCGCCTCTCCGACGCCGGCGTTCCCGTCACGGCCAGCATCTCGCCCGTCATCCCCGCCATCACCGATCATGAAATGGAAGCGCTGATCGCCCGCGCCGCCGAAGCGGGCGCCCGCGAAGTCACCTATATCCCCGTCCGCCTGCCGCACGAAGTCGCGCCCCTCTTCCGCGCCTGGCTCGACGCCCACTATCCCGACCGCGCCGCCAAGGTGATGGCGATCATCCACGACCTGCGCGGCGGCCGCGACAATGATCCCGGCTTCGGCACCCGGATGAAAGGGCAAGGCGTCTGGGCCGACCTCCTGCGCGCCCGCTTCCTCAAAGCCCGCAAACGCGCCGGCCTCGGCGGCGAAAAGCTCATCCTCCGAACCGACCTCTTCCGCCCCCCCGAAGGCGCCCAGATGCGGTTGTTTTAAGCGGTCATGTGCCCCTCCCGCTCGCGGGAGGGGCAGCGAGACTTACGCGCGGAGCGCGTTAGTCGCAGCGGGGTGGGCGGCTCGTGCGGCAACCCGCCCACCCCCTAACCCCCTCCCGCAAGCGGGAGGGGGAACAGCCACTGTGAGGTCTTGCTCCTACCCTCACCCCACCAACCGCATCCCCGACCGCCGCCGCTGCGTCCGATACCCATCCGCCTTCACATCCATCCGCTCGAACCGATGGATGGTCAGCCCCTTTATCGTCGCGATCACATCCACCTGATCCGCGCCCAGACTATAGCTATCGCCCAGAAACACCCGCGCCGCCTGCCCGCCGGCCAACGGCGCGCGCAAAAACACCTCGCTCCGCCCGCCGCCCGCCTTCGCCAGCAGCGCGGCCAGCGCCTCGACCGCCGCCACCGTCTCGCAATCGACCACCAGCTCCATCCGCGACGCGCTGGCGATGCTGCGGAACGGCTCCACCCCGCGCACCGTCACGCGCGGCGTCTCCTCGCCGGGCAGCCGGTCCAGCTCCACGATCAGCAGCGCGCAATCCCCGTCGCGCGCCAGCTCCTCGATCGCCTTGCACGCCGGCTCGTCGAAGCAGCTCGCCTGAAACTGCCCGCTCTGGTCTGAAAAGGTCGCATTGGCGTAGCGCGCCCCGCGCTTGGTCTCGCGCCAGCGCACATCCTCGACCATCGCCGCCATGATCGTCATCGCGCGGCCCTCCGCATTGGGCGCGGGCATGGGCGACTGGCAGACGAGACCATAGCTTTTCGCCCCCCGCGCTTCGGCCAGATGGCGGTAGCGGTCGACCGGGTGTGCGGAGAAATAGAAGCCGAACGCCTCCTTCTCCTGCGCCATGCGGTCCGCCACGGTCCAGGCCTGATGCGGCGGAATGCGGACATCGGCATGGGGCGTCTCGACATCGCCGAACAGGCCGCCCTGCCCGCTTTCCCGCGCCGCCGCATTGCTCGAAGCAACCGACAGGATTGTCTCGGCAGCGGCATGGACGCCGGCCCGGTCGGCATGGACGCCATCGAACGCGCCCGCTGCCGCCAGGCTTTCGAGCTGCCGCCGGTTGAGCAGGCGCGGCTCGATCCGGTCGGCGAAGTCGTCCAGCGACTGGAACGGCCCCGCCGCCTCCCGCTCGGCGACGAGTTGCTCCATCGCCTTCTCGCCCACCCCCTTCAGCCCACCCAGCGCATAACGGACGGCATATCCGAGCCGAGCGTCCTCGCCCTCATGGCTCACCGCCTCGACCGAAAAGTCCGCCTGGCTGCGATTGATGTCGGGCGGCAGGCAGGTCAGCCCCATGCGCCGCATATCGTCCACGAATATCGTCAGCTTGTCGGTCAGGTGGATGTCGAACGCCATCGACCCGGCATAGAATTCCGCCGGATAATGCGCCTTCAGCCACGCCGTCTGATAGGCGAGCAGCGCATAGGCCGCAGCGTGCGACTTGTTGAAACCGTAGCCGGCGAACTTGTCGATCAAGTCGAACAGCTCGTTCGCCTTGGCCGCCGGGATGTCGCTCTGCGCGGCGCAGCCCTCGACGAAGCGGGAGCGCTGCGCGTCCATCTCCGCCTTGACCTTCTTGCCCATCGCGCGGCGCAGCAGGTCCGCGTCGCCCAGGCTGTAGCCGGCCAGGATCTGCGCCGCCTGCATCACCTGTTCCTGATAGACGAAGATGCCATAGGTCTCTTCGAGGATCGGTTTCAGCAGGATGTGGGGATATTCGATCTCCTCCTGCCCGTTCTTGCGCCGCCCGAACATCGGGATATTGTCCATGGGACCAGGGCGGTAGAGCGAGACCAGCGCGATGATGTCGCCGAAATTGGTCGGCCGGACAGCGGCCAGCGTCTTGCGCATCCCCTCCGATTCGAGCTGGAACACGCCCACCGTGTCACCGCGCTGGAGCAGCTCATAGACCGCCGGATCGTCCCAGGCGAGCGTGTCGAGATCGACATGGACGCCGCGCGCCGCCAGCAATTGCACCGCCTTCTGCAACACCGACAAAGTCTTGAGGCCGAGAAAGTCGAACTTCACCAGCCCCGCTCCCTCGACATATTTCATGTCGAACTGAGTCACCGGCATGTCCGATCGCGGATCGCGGTAGAGCGGCACCAGTTGCTGCAACGGCCGGTCGCCGATCACCACGCCGGCCGCGTGGGTGGACGAGTGGCGCGGGAAGCCCTCCAGCTTCATCGCATAGTCGATCAGCCGGCGGACCTGATTGTCATTGTCATATTCCGCCCGGAACTCGGCTACGCCGTTGAGCGACCGCTCCAGCGTCCAGGGATCGGTCGGATGATTGGGCACCAGCTTGGCGAGCCGATCCACCTGCCCATAGCTCATCTGGAGCACGCGGCCGGTATCCTTGAGCACCGCGCGCGCCTTCAGCTTACCGAAGGTGATGATCTGCGCGACATGATCCGACCCATATTTCTGCTGAACATAGCGGATCACCTCGCCCCGCCGCGTTTCGCAGAAGTCGATGTCGAAGTCGGGCATCGACACGCGCTCGGGATTGAGGAAGCGCTCGAACAGCAGCCCCAGTTGCAGCGGATCGAGATCGGTGATGGTCAGCGCCCAGGCGACCAGCGACCCCGCGCCGGAACCGCGCCCCGGCCCCACCGGAATGCCATTGTCCTTCGCCCATTTGATGAAGTCGGCGACGATCAGGAAATAGCCCGGAAACCCCATCTGGATGATGATGTCGGTCTCGAACGTGAGCCGCTCATAATAAGGCTGCCGCGCGTCCGCGCCGATGATCCCAGCCTTGTCCAGCCGCGCCTCCAGCCCCGCCGCGGCTTGGCTCCGCAGCATCGCCGCCTCGCCCTCGATGTCGCCGGCAAGGCTCGGGAGGATCGGCTTGCGCTTGGGCGCGGCCACCGCGCAGCGCTGCGCCACGACCAGCGTGTTGGCGAGCGCCTCGGGCAGATCCTCGAACAGCCGCTTCATCTCGCCCGCCGGCTTCATCCAGGCGTCGGGCGAGCTGGTGCGGCGGTCGGCGGTGTCGACATAGGCGCTGTCGGCTATGCACAGCATCACGTCATGCGCTTCATGGAAATGCGGTTCGGCAAAGCAGGTCGGGTTGGTCGCCACCAGCGGCAGATCGCGGGCATAGGCAAGGTCGAGCAACGCCGCCTCCGCCTTGCCCTCGATCGGATCGAACCGGCGGCAGATTTCGACATAGAGCCGGTCGGGAAACAGCCCTTCCAGTCGCTCGGCATAGGCGATGGCGGCGTCGGGCTGATCCTCCGCGAACAGTCGCGCGATCGCCCCTTCCCCGCCCGCCGTCAGCGCGATGAGGCCGCCCGTCCGCCCCTCCAGCGCGTCGAGCGAGGCGTGCGGCACTTCCTCCACCGGCCGGTCGAGATGCGCCATCGACACGAGCGCGCAGAGATTGTCGTAGCCCGCAGCATCCTGTGCGTAGAGCGCGAGCCAGTCATGCACCGGAGTCGCGTTGGCGGGGCGGCCCGGCCGCAACACCCCCAGCATCGCGCCGATGATCGGCTGCACGCCCTCATCCTTGCAGGCGTCGGAGAATGCCATGGAGCCGTAAAGACCATTGCGGTCGGTAATGGCGGCGGCAGGGAAACCCAGCGCCTTGGCCTGCTTGGCGATTTTCTTGGGGTCGATCGCCCCTTCGAGCATGGTGAAGGAGGAAAAGACGCGGAGGGGAACGAAGGCGGCGTGCGGCATGTCCCTATGTGGCCCGCCCTGCGATCCAATGCCAGCCCCTCCGGCATCAAAGCTGTGGACAATCGCGCCTGGTCAGGCGCGTTCCAGCACCCCTTCATGCAGTCGGACCACCCGGTCCATCTTCGCCGCCATCCGCTCGTTGTGAGTCGCCACCAGAGCCGCCGACCCTTCCTGCCGCACCAGCCGCAGGAACTCGGCAAGCACCACGTCCGCCGTCCGCTCGTCCAGATTGCCGGTGGGTTCGTCCGCCAGCACCAGCGCCGGCCGGTTGGCGAGCGCGCGCGCCACCGCCACCCGCTGCTGCTCGCCGCCCGACAATTGGCTCGGCCGATGGTCGAGCCGATGGCCGAGACCAAGCGCCGTCAGCAGCGCCTTCGCCCGCACCCGCGCCGCACCCGGCTCCACATCGCGGATCACCTGCGGCAGCACCACATTCTCGATCGCGTTGAAATCGGGCAGCAGATGGTGGAACTGATAGACGAAGCCCAGCGCATCGCGCCGCAGCCGCGTCCGCCCGTCATTGTCGAGTTTCGCCGCTTCCTCGCCGCCGATACGGATCGATCCCTTGAACCCGCCCTCCAGCAGGCCCACCGCCTGCAACAAGGTTGACTTGCCCGACCCCGATGGCCCGAGCAACGCGACGATCTCTCCCGGCCCGACCGACAGATCGACGCCGCGCAGCACGTCGATGGTGACGCCGCCCTGGGTGAAGCTGCGGGCGAGCCCCGTGACCTGTAAAATCTCACTCATAACGCAGCACCTGCACGGGATCGGTATTGGCGGCCTTGAACGCCGGGTAAAGCGTCGCGAGGAAGCTGAACAGCAGCGCCATGATACAGATGATCGCGATCTCCACCGGATCGGGCTTCGAGGGCAGCTCGGTCAGGAACCGGATCGAGGGATCCCAGAGATTCTGCCCCGTCACGAACTGGATCGCGTTCACCACGCTCTGCCGGAAGAAGAGGAAGGTGAAGCCCAGCACCATGCCAGCCGCCATGCCGAGCGCGCCGATGGTGACGCCCACCGTCATGAAGATCTTTACGAGGCCACCCCGGCTCGCCCCCATCGTCCGCAGGATCGCGATGTCCCGCGTCTTGGCGCGCACCAGCATGATGAGCGAGGACAGGATGTTGAACACCGCCACCAGCACGATGATGGAGAGCACGACGAACATCGCCACCCGCTCGACGGCGAGCGCCTCGAACAGGCTGGCGTTCATCTGCCGCCAGTCGGTGATGACAGCGCGGCCAGCAACCTTGCCGGCCAGCGGCTCCAATATCTGCCCGACCCGGTCGGGGTTGACCGTCTCTACCTCGATCATGCTGACGACATCGTTCAGCAGCAGCAATGTCTGCGCGTCCTCGATCGGCATGACCACGAACGCCTTGTCATAATCATAGACGCCGACCTCGAAGATCGCCGCGACCTGATAGCTGATCTGGCGCGGCACCGTGCCGAAGGGGGTCGCGCGACCGGCCGGATTGATGATCGTGATGCTGTCGCCGAGTTGAATGCCCAGATTCTCCGCCAGCCGCGATCCGATCCCGACCTTGCCGGCATTGGCGGTCAGCGCGTTGAGATTGCCCGCGACGATCTTGCCCTTCAGCGTCTTGTTGTCGCGAATGTCGGGGACGGTCATGCCGCGCACCAGCACCGCCTCGACCCGCCCTTGGAAGGTCGCGAGCAGGGGCTGCTCGATCAGCGGCGTGGCGCTGGTGACGCCCGGCGTATCCTTGGCCTGCTTCAGCACCGACTGCCAGTCGGGCAGCCGCCCGCCATAGCCCTGCACCACCGCATGACCGTTCAAGCCCACGATCTTGTCGAACAGCTCGGCGCGGAAGCCGTTCATCACGCTCATGACGATGATGAGCGCGGCGACGCCCAGCATCACCGCCACCAGGCTGATCCCCGCCACCAGGAAGATGAAGCCCTCGCCCTTGCCCGGCAGCAAATAGCGTTTGGCGATCATGCGTTCGTAACGGTTGAGAATCATGCGGCGCGCGCGGCCCTTCGCTGGTGGAGTGGTGCCGCTCTAGGCGGCGGGCCGGTCAACGGCAAGCATTGCCGAATTGTTGCATCCTCGCCACAGCGCCGCACGCAAAATCACAGCGCCCCGATTTTGGCCGTGACAGCCCCCCGCGCCGGGCATAGCAAGACAATCGAAGCACAGGTAAATGGCCGTGGTTCAGGGATACTGCATCCCGCTTCGAGCTTAGGGGGCTAAGAAGCGGTCGAGGCAGGCCAAGGGGGAGACGAGCAATCGTCCATTAAGCACCCGGATCGTGATGCCACGGTCCGGGTGCTTTTTATTTCGGGCTTGTTCTACTGCTCAGGTGGCGACGTGGCGATGGGACAAAGCGTCCTACCCACCCTTCCAAAAAGCATCCCGCCGCATCCTCTTGAAACCCGGTTTTCCTCAACCATATCCGTCATGTCCGGTCGCCTTATGGGGCCGGGCATCGTATCGCCGGACGCCGGTTTCGGGTTCGGCATCGTTCATTTTGCTCTTTAGGAGACTATGACAATGCGTGCTTTTGACCTGACCCCCTATCGCCGCTCGACCGTCGGTTTCGATCGTCTGTTCGACCTGATCGAAAACAACGCCCGGTTGCAGCAGAGCGACAATTATCCGCCCTTCAACATCGAGCGCCTGTCCGAGGATCGCTATCGCGTCACCCTCGCGGTCGCGGGTTTCCGTCCGGACGAGATCGACATTACCGCGCAGCAGAATCTGCTCCAGGTCGTCGGTCGCAAGGATGACTCCGCGAACGACCGCTCGAAGTTCCTGCATGTCGGCATCGCGAACCGCAGCTTCGAGCGCCGGTTTGAGCTGGCCGATTTCGTGCGGGTGGAGAAGGCGGACCTGGCCGACGGCCTGCTCGTGATCGAGCTGGTGCGCGAAGTGCCCGAGGCGATGAAGCCCAAGAAGATCGCCATCAATGGCGGTCAGCTGGTAGACATCAATGCCCAGGACCGCAGCGCCGCCTGATCGAAGGCGTCGACTAGGCCATTTGGGGCGCGGCCACGGCGGCCGCGCCCTTTTCTATATTTCGACCTGGCGTCCAAGTTCAACCACGCGGTTGGTCGGCAGCCGGCAAAACTCCATCGCGCTTTCGGCGTTGCGCAGCATCCAGGCGAAGATCTTCTCGCGCCACAGCGGCATCCCCGGCTTGGCCGAGGGAAGCAGCGTTTGGCGGGCGAGGAAGAAGCTGGTGTCCATCATCTTGAACGCCTGCCCGCAGCCGGTGATCTGTTTGAGCGCGGCGGGCACATCAGGCTCCTGCATGAAGCCGTAATGCAGCACCATGCGGAAGAAGCCGCGGCCCAGATCCTCCAGCTTGCAGCGGCCATCATCATCGACCACCGGCACATCCTTGATCTTGACCGTCAGCAGGATCACCCGCTCGTGCAGCACCTTGTTGTGCTTGAGGTTATGGAGCAGCGCATGGGGCACGCCATCGGGCGTTGAGGTCATGAACACCGCCGTGCCCGAAACTCGCACCGCGCTGTTGGCGGCGGAGGCGACGAAAACGGGGATCGGCATCGCTGCCTCCCGCAAGCGATCCTGCACCAGCCGCCGGCCCCGCGACCAGGTGGTGAGCAGGGTGAAGACGATGAAGCCGATCAGCAGCGGCACCCAGCCGCCATCGGGCACCTTGGTGAGGTTCGCCGCCAGATAGGCGCCGTCCACCAGATAGAAGACCGACAGCAAGGGCGCGGCATAATACCATTTCCACTGCCACAGCCGGTAGAGCACGACGGTCAGCAGCACATTGTCGATGAACATCGCACCAGTCACCGCGATGCCATAGGCGGCGGTCAGGTTGGACGAGGTCTGGAACGCCAGCACCAGCGCGATCACCATCACCATCAGCCCCCAGTTGATGAGGGGGATGTAGATCTGCCCGGCGGTCGATGCGCTGGTATGCTCGATCCGCAGGCGCGGCATGAAGCCCAGTTGGATCGCCTGCTGCGTGACCGAGAAAGCGCCCGAAATCACCGCCTGCGACGCGATGATCGCCGCCAGCGTCGCCAGCACGATCAGCGGCAATTGGCCCCATTGCGGCGCGAGATTGTAGAAGGGGCTGTGCAGCGCCGCCGCGCCTTCGCGAAAGAGCAGCGCGCCTTGCCCCATATAGTTCAGCATCAGCGCCGGCAGCACGAAGGCGAGCCAGGAAACGCGGATCGGACTGCGGCCGAAATGGCCCATATCGGCGTACAGCGCCTCCGCCCCCGTCACCGCCAGCACCACCGACCCCAGCGCCAGGAAGGCGGGCATCGGATCGGTGACGAAGAACATGAACGCCCAGTAGGGGTTGAAGGCGAAGAGGATGCCCGGCGTCTTGATGATCGAGACGATGCCGAGCGTCGCGATCGTCACGAAATAGAGAAGCATGATCGGGCCGAAGAAGGACGCGACCCGATTGGTGCCAAGCCCCTGAAGCCAGAACAGGCCGAGCAGAATCAGCACCGCGACCGGCAGGATGGCGGGCGCCAGGGCGCTATTATAGACCGCCAGCCCCTCGACCGCCGACAGCACCGACACCGCCGGCGTAATCATCGAGTCGCCGTAGAAGAGCGCGGTCGCGAAAACGCCCAGCAGCACGATGCCGCGCGACCAGCGCTGGGTGCGGGTCTGGCCGTTGATGAGCGCCAGCAGGGCGAGGCTGCCGCCCTCCCCCTTGTTGTCGGCGCGCATGATGACGCTGACATATTTGAGCGTCACGACCAGCATCATCGACCAGAACATCAGGCTGATGACGCCCAATATATGGTCGGGATCGAGATCGAGCTTGTGGTGGCCGGCGAAGGTTTCGCGGAAGGCGTAGAGCGGGCTGGTGCCGATGTCGCCGAAGACGATGCCGATCGCGCCGGCGACCAGCTTCAGCGTCGCCTTCTGCCGGCCATGGCCATGCGCGCCCGGCTCCTCGTCGGAAGAGGATGCCGCATTCGGCAGAAGATCAGCCATGGAGGAAAAACCAAATGGTCATCGCGCCCCCGGCTGACGGAAAGATCGTGCCCCGCATCGCCGCGCGCCCTATCACGCCGTCCGACCCGGCGCAATCGGGCTGCGGTGCGTTATCGGTGGCTCGCCAGCATGGCGTCGATACGCGCGATGTTCGCTTCGAGTTCCGCTCTCACCTGACTGTCCGCCGGCGCGCTGGCGGCGAGCGGCGCCCAGAGGTCGCGGGCCGCCTGAAGATCGCCGGCGCGGGCCAGCGCGAGCCCGTAGAAATAGCGCGGCGCAGGCGCTTCAGGCGCGATCTCGAGTGCGCGGCGATAGGCGAAGGCTGCGCCGGGCGACACCGCGCCTTCGCCATGCGCGACCAGCGCATTGCCAAGGCCCAGCCAGAGATTGGGGTCGTTCGGCGTCGCGCGCAGGCCCGAGAGGAGCACATTGGCCGCTTCCCTGGTCTTGCCCTGCCGCGCCAGACCATCGGAGAGCATCATCCATTGCGCCGCCGGGCCGAAGCGTTCGGCAAGGCCGCGCCGTTTTTCGGCCAGCGCCTCGTCGAACCCCTCGCCCTTGGCCTCGCGCTCCTGACGCGGCGCGCCGGCGAAGCCGGGATGCCCCTGCCAGGCATAGCCGGCAAGGCCGAGCAGCAGCGCGGCGGCGGTGATCTCCCGCGCGGATCGGGGGATACGGCCGACGAACAGTAGCGCAGCGAAGGCGAGCGCCGCTCCGACAAAGGCGATGATCCAGCCTGTCATGGCTGCTTCCCTCGTTTGATCCGGCCGCGCAGCAGCAGCAGCCCCAGCGCCAGCAATAGCAACGGCGCGGCCCAGAGCGGCCAAAGGATCGGGGCGGCGGTAGGCTCATAACTGACCCAGTCGCCATAGCGGGAAATGAGCCATTGGCGGATCGCCTCGGGCTTCTCCCCGGCCATGATCCGCTCGCGAATCTGGGAGCGCATGTCGCCGGCCATGCTCGCGCCCGAATCGGCGATCGACTGGCTCTGGCAGGTGAGGCAGCGGATCGTTTCCATCAGCGCCCTGGCCTGCCGCTCCTGCGCCGGGTCGGGTATCTGGCGGTCGGCCCAGGGGGCGGGCGGCAGCGCGGTCTGCGCGGCCAGCGGCGTGGCGAGCAGGGCCAGCAGTAGGGCGACAAGCCGGGTCATTGCGCGTCCCTCAGCCGATCGAGGATCATGGGCACGTCGTCGGCGCGGATGTCGCCGATATGCTGGTAGGCGATGCGCCCCTGCCCATCGATGACGAAGCTCTCGGGAACGCCCGACGAGCCGAGCGCGATCTGGACGGCGCTGCGAGCGTCAAGCCCGATGCGAGCATAGGGATTGCCATAGCGGGCGAGGAAGCGGTCGACATCGGGCCGGGCGTCGCGGATGGCGATGGCGTCGATCTCCACGCCCGCCTGCTTCAAGGCCATGAGCTGCGGCGCTTCGGCGGCGCAAGGGACGCACCAGCTGGCGAAGATGTTGAGGAGGCGCGGCTTGCCGGTGGCAAGCTGCGTGCTGGCGAGCGGGGGGCGGTCGCTGGCGGCGGCCGGGAGCGAGAAGGCGGGGAGTGGTTGGCCCACAAGGCGCGAGTGGATGACGCGGTCGTCGGGCCGGAACAGGCCGCTCGCGAACAGGCCGACGAAGGCCAGCAACAGCATGAGCGGCAGCCAGATGAAGAGCCTCCTCACGCCAGCGCCCTCCGTGACCGCCACTTCGCCAGCCAGCCGCGCTTTTCTCGCCCGACCAGCGCCAGCGCGCCGCCCAGTGCGATCAATATGCCGCCGAGCCAGATGAGCGTAACGAAGGGCTTCCACCAGATGCGCATCTGCCAGCGGCCGCCCTCCACCTCCTCACCCAGAACGACGTAGAGCTGGCCGTTCCAGCGGGTCAGCAGCGCCGCTTCGGTGGTGGTGGTCGGCGGCGAGGCGAAGAAGCGGGACTGGGGGTGGATCGCCACCGCCGCGCCGCCCCGGTCGACCGTCATGTCGGCCTGGAGGGCGGTCCAGTTGTCGCCGGCGACCGGCAGGATACGATCGAAGCGGAGAGTCCAGCCGGCGGTCTGGATGGTGTCGCCGGGGCGAGCGGCGACCAGCTTCTCGACGGTGAAGGCCGAATCGCAGGCCATGCCGGCCAGGCTGACGGCGCAGCCGAGATGCGCGATGACCATGCCCCAGGTGAAAAGCGGGGTCCGCAGCAGCTTGCGGCGCAGCAGCGGAAGGACACTGGCGCAACCTGTCAGAATCGCGACAAAAAGGCCGAAAAATGGCAATATTCCAATGTGATGCCCCACTAAAGCGAACAGCGAAGTGAACAGCAGAATCGCTATTACCACAGGCACCCAAATTCGTTTCGATATCGAAACAAGATCGTCCCGCCGCCAGCGCATCATCGGCCCCACCGCCATGACGAGCATCAGCGCGAGCGCCAGTGGCCCCGCGATCCGATCGAAATAGGGCGCGCCGACCGAGACCTTGTGGCCGAAGGCTTCGGTCATCAGCGGATAGAGGGTGCCGATGAGCACGATGCCGAGGATCACCGAGAGCAGCAGATTGTTGACCACCAGCGCGGTTTCGCGGCTGACCAGCTCGAACGGTGCGCCCTCGCGCACCGATCCGATCCGCCACCCAAACAGCGCCAGCGCGCCGCCGATATAGAGCGCCAGCAGCGCCAGGATGAAGCTGCCGCGAGTCGGATCGACGGCGAAGGCGTGGACGCTGGTGAGGATGCCCGAACGGACGAGGAAGGTGCCGACCATCGACATGGAGAAGGCGACGACGGCCAGCATGATCGTCCAGGCGCGAAGGCCATCGCGCGTCGCCAGCACGGTGACGCTATGGAGGAGCGCGGTCGCGGCGAGCCAGGGCATCAGCGAGGCGTTCTCCACCGGATCCCAGAACCACCAGCCGCCCCAGCCCAGTTCATAATAGGCCCAATAGCTGCCCGCCGTTATGCCCAGCGTCAGCAGCACCCAGGCGCCGAGCACCCAGGGGCGCATCGCGCGCGCGAAGGCGGCGTCGACGGTGCGGGTCAGCAGCGCGCCGACCGCGAAGGAAAAGGCGACCGACAGGCCGACATAGCCGAGATAGAGAGTCGGCGGGTGGAAGGCGAGGCCGGGGTCTTGCAGCAGCGGGTTCAGCCCCTGTCCGTCGGGCGGCGGCGGATCGATCCGGGCGAAGGGGTTGGAGGAGAAGAGCAGGAAGGCATAGAAGCCGAGGCTGATCGCCGCCTGCGCGCCGAGCGTCGCCATATGGGTCGCGCGGGTGAGCGCCCGCTCGAACAGCGCGACGGCGGCGCCGGCGACACCCATCACCGTGACCCAGAGCAGCATCGACCCTTCATGATTGCCCCAGGTGCCGGCGAATTTATAGAGCCAGGGCTTGGCCGAATGGCTGTTGGTCGCGACCAGCAGGACCGACATGTCGGACCGCAGGAAAAGGGCGATGAGCAAAGCGAAGGCGATGGCGGTCAGCACGCCCTGCGCCACGGCGGCGGGGCGGACGGCGGCGAGCAGGTCGGGCTTGCCGCCTTTCAACCCCGCAAAGGCGAGGAAGAGTTGAAGCAGCGCTAGGGCGGCGGCGAGCCAGAGGGCGGCGAGGCCGGCTTCGGCGATCATGGGTGGTCATCTCGCATCGACCATCCTCCCCTGGAAGGGGAGGTGGCAACCCGTAGGGTTGACGGAGGGGTGTCCCGTTCACGAGAGGGCGACACCCCTCCACCATTCGCTTCGCAAACGGTCCCCCTCCCCCTCAGAGGGAGGATCATCAGCTGTCCCCTCACCACTCCACCTTCATCTCATGGATGGATTCATTGTAGCTCATCTCCCCCGTCATGGGTTGGCTTCTCCCGCGGCCCGCTCTCCCCTGGAAGGGAAGGAACGCCGGGGCGGCGGCGAGCCAGAGGGCGGCGAGGCCGGCTTCGGCGATCATGGATTTTGCCTGCTTGCCAAGCCCGTTCGGGCTGAGCGAAGTCGAAGCCCTACACAGAGCGCAGCGAAGTGACCTCCCTTCGGTCGGTCTGGCCCTTCGACAGGCTCAGGGCGAACGGTATATTCAACCCGGATCACCGCTCCACCTTCATCTCGCGGGTGGCTTCATCATACTGCATCCCCTCCAGCTCGCGGGGCATGTAGCGTTCGTCATGCTTGGCGAGGAGGTTGGTGGCGACGAAGGTGCCGCGTCCGTCGAACGCCCCTTCCGCCACGACGCCGCTGCCTTCCTTGAACAGGTCGGGGGCGATGCCGCTGAAGGTGGCGGGCACGGTCGCCTTGCCGTCGGTGACGTCGAAGCGGATGGTGACCCCGTCGCGCGCGCGCTTGAGGCTGCCCTTCACCACCATGCCGCCGAGGCGGATCGCCTTGCCCGGCTCCACGCCCTTGGTCTTCACATCGGCCGGCGCATAGAAATAGGCGGCCTCGTCCTTCAGCGCCGAGGCCGCCAGCAACCCCGCGCCGACGATCGCCGCGAGCGCGACCAGCGCCAGGATCAGCCGTTGATGCTTCGCCTTCATGTCAAAGCGCCTCGGCCGCCGCTTCGGCGCGGCGCATCGCGCGCCAGCTCATGAGGCTGACGAGCCCGGTTCCCAGCGCCGTCACCGCATAGGCGGCGATCACGAAAGCCCACTGGTTCATCTTATCCTCTCGCGAGGCGCTGCATCCGCGCCTCCACCTTGTTCTGCGCCAGGATCGTGCGCATCCGCATCAGCACGATCGCACCGAACCAGAGCGAAAAGCCAAGCAAGGTCAGCCCCAGCGGCCAGAGCAAAGCCGGTTCGATGCTCGACCCGCGCAGAGTGATGCTCGGCCCCTGGTGCAGGCTGTTCCACCAGACGACCGAGCGGTTGATGATCGGGATGTTGACCGCACCGACCAGCCCGAAGATCGCGGTGACGCTGCTTGATCCGCCCTGCCCGTCGCGCGCGCTGGCGTTGGCGAGCGCGATATAGCCGAGATAGAGGAAGAGGAGGACGAGCATGGAGGTCATGCGCCCGTCCCATTCCCACCATGTCCCCCAGGTCGGCCGGCCCCAGATCGAACCGGTGGCAAGACAGATGGCGGTAAAGAGCGCGCCCGGCGCGGCAATCGCGCGACCGGCGACGGCGGCGAGCGGATGCCGCCAGACGAGCTGCATCAGCCCGGCGACCGCAATGCCGGTCCATCCCCCCATGCCGAGCCAGGCGGCGGGCACATGGATATAGAGGATGCGCACCGTATCCCCTTGAAGATAATCGGCCGGGGTGACGAACAGGCCGCATCCCGCGCCGACGAGAATCAGCGCCAGCCCCGACCAGAACAGCCAAGGGGTGAGCGGACGCGCGATCTTCAGGAAGCGGGCGGGATTGGCGAAACGATGCATCAGGCTCGCGTGTGTAGCGGCGCGCGAAGCAGCGCGCCAGTGGGGCATTTTGCCGATGTCAGGCCCGCCGAAACGCTGCGTTGCCGCCACCGTTCCGCTTTTTTGTGACAAGGAGGCGACAAACCAGCCTTTAGCCCCTATATGCGCGCCGACGGGCGGCCCGGTGGGCGCGCCAGAAACGGCAACGGAACCGGTTCGCACCCATGATTAGCACCAATCCCTTCGACGACGACAAGTTGCGCGAGGAATGCGGCATTTTCGGCGTTTCGGGCGGCGAAACCGCTTCGGCCATCGTCGCTTTGGGGCTTCATGCGCTCCAGCATCGCGGGCAGGAAGCGGCCGGCATCACCAGCTGGGACGGGCATGAATTCCACACCCACCGGGCGATGGGCCATGTCGCGGGCAATTTCGACCGGGACGAGGTGATTCGCGCGCTTCCGGGCGAAAGCGCGTGCGGCCATGTGCGCTACTCCACCACCGGCGAGACATCGCTGCGCAACGTCCAGCCGCTCTATGCCGAGCTGTCGTCGGGCGGCTTCGCAGTGGCGCATAACGGCAATATCTCCAACGCGATGCGGCTGCGGCGCGAGCTGATTCGGCGTGGGTCGATCTTCCAGTCGACGTCGGACACCGAGGTCATCATCCATCTGGTCGCGACGTCGAGCTATCGCACGCTGCTCGACAAGTTCATCGACGCGCTGCGCCAGGTCGAGGGCGCCTATTCGCTGATCGTGATGACGCCCGAGGGCATGATCGCTTGCCGCGATCCGCTGGGTATCCGGCCGCTGGTGATGGGGAAGCTGGGGGATGCGACGATCTTCGCGTCCGAAACCGTGGCGCTGGACGTGGTCGGCGCGGACTATGTGCGCACGGTCGATCCCGGCGAGCTGGTGATCGTGACCAATGGCGGCGACATCCGGTCGCACCGCCCCTTTGGCGAGACCAATCCCCGCCCCTGCATCTTCGAGCATGTCTATTTCAGCCGGCCCGATTCGATCGTGGATGGCTCCAGCGTCTATTCGGTGCGCAAGGCGATCGGCGCGCAGCTGGCGATCGAAATGCCGGTCGAGGCCGACTATGTCATCCCGGTGCCCGACAGCGGCGTGCCGGCCGCGATCGGATACGCGCAGCAATCGGGCATCCCCTTCGAGCTGGGCATCATCCGCTCGCACTATATCGGCCGCACCTTCATCCAGCCGGGCGACAAGGTCCGGCACCTCGGCGTCAAGCTGAAGCACAACGCCAATCGCGCGCTGATCGAGGGCAAGCGGATCGTGCTGATCGACGATTCGATCGTGCGCGGCACCACCAGCCTCAAGATCGTGCAGATGATGCGGGAAGCCGGCGCCGCGGAGGTGCACATGCGGATCGCGTCGCCGCCGACCAAGCATAGCTGCTTCTACGGCGTCGATACGCCCGAGCGCACCAAGCTGCTGGCGCACAAGCTGGACATTGGCGGGATGCAGGATTTCATCCACGCCGACAGCCTGGCCTTCATTTCGATCGACGGCCTCTACAAGGCGCTGGGCGAGGCGAAGCGCGCGGACATCCGGCCGCAATATTGCGACGCCTGTTTCACCGGGGATTATCCCACGACCCTGACCGACCAGGACGAAGTGGCGGTGCAGAACCAGTTCGAGCTGCTCGCCGAACGGGTGGTCTAGCCGTCTCTCCAAAAAGTTCCTTTTACCGTCACCCCGGGCTTGACCCGGGGTCACGCTTCCTTACGCGACAAAGCGGGACCCGGATCAAGCCTGTCCTGAGCCAGTCGAAGGGTCCGGGGTGACGATGATGCAGGCCAATGGAATTAGCATGACAGACACTCTCCCCCTCTCCGGCAAACTCGCCCTTGTCACAGGCGCTAGTCGGGGGATCGGCGCGGCGACGGCGGAGGCGCTGGCGCGGGCCGGGGCGCATGTGGTGCTGACCGCGCGGACCGTGGGCGGGCTGGAGGAGGTTGAGGAGCGCATCCATGCCGCCGGTGGCCACGCGACGATCGCGCCGCTCGACCTGATCGACGGGGACAGCATCGGCCGGCTGGCGCAGGCGATCGCGGGACGATGGGATGCGCTCGACATCCTCGTGCTGAACGCCGCGACGTTGGGATCGTTGGCGGCGGTGCAGGCGATCGACGCCAAGGAGTTCGGCCGGCTGCTTTCGCTCAATGTCGGCGCACCCCAGGCGCTGATCGCGGCGTTCGACCCGATGCTGCGCGCGAGCAAGGACGCGCGGGTGGTGGCGCTGACATCCTCGGTCGCACGCCCTCGCGCCTATTGGGGCGCCTATGGCGCGTCCAAGGCAGCGTTGGAGACGCTGGTCGGCGCTTATGGCGAGGAAGTGCGGAACATCTCCGCCATCCGCACCTATATCGTCGATCCCGGCGCGACTCGCACCGCGATGCGCGCCCGCGCTTTCCCCGGCGAAGATCCCGCGACGCTCAAGGGGCCGGAGACCGTCGCCGAAACGATCGTCGATCTGGTGAGCGGCGACACGCCGAGCGGGGAGCGTATCAGCGTCAGGCGGGCTTGACCAAGGTCACCTGCGCCACGTCAATGCCGCCACCCCGGAAGCCGCCCTCGCAATAGATGAGATAATAGCGCCACAAGGCGACGAAATGCTGGTCGAAACTGGCCGGCAGCCGCCCCTGCTCGATCGCCCGGTCGAACCGCTCGCGCCAGCGGCGCAGCGTTTCGGCGTAATGGAGGCCGAAGCGTTTCTCATCGCGCCATTCAAAGCCCTGCGCCTCCGCCAGCGCGCGGAAGCGGCTTTGCGACAGCAGCATCCCGCCGGGAAAGACATAGGTCTGGATGAAATCCGCGCCGGCGGCATAGCGATCGAAAATGGCGTCGTCGATCAGGATATACTGGATCGCCGCACGACCGCCGGGCTTCAGCAGCCGGTGAATCGCGGCGAGATAGGTGGGCCACCAGGCTTGCCCCACGGCCTCCACCATCTCGACGCTGGCGATGGCGTCATAGCTGCCTTGGGCGTCACGATAATCGGTGAGAGAGATTTCCGCGCCGGAACCAAGCCGGTCGCGGGCATAATCCGCCTGCTCGGTGGAGAGGGTAAGGCCGGTATAGCGGATCGCCTGGCGCTCCATGGCGCGCTCCGCCAGCGCCCCCCAGCCGCAGCCGATTTCCAGCAGAGCGTCGCCATCCTGGAGGTCGAGGCGGTCGAGGATCGCGTCGGCCTTGCGGCCCTGCGCCTGTTCCAGGCTTTCGATCCGGCTGTCAGGATCGCGGAACAAGGCGCTGGAATAGTGCATGTTCCGGTCGAGCCAGAGGCCGTAGAAGTCATTGCCCAGATCATAATGATAGGCGATGTTGTGCCGCGATCCGCGCCTATGGTTGCGCCGCGCCCAGTGGATCAGACGGCCCATCCAGCGCGCCGGGCCGTTGGGCCGGGCCACCTGCCCCAGTGCGGCGGCATTGCGCATGAAGAGGGCGAAGAGCGGCACGGGGTCGGGGCTGGACCACTCACCCGCCGCCCAGGCGCGATACCAGCCCGCCGATCCGCCGCTCGCCAGCCGGAGCAGCGCGCGCCAGCTATGCAGATTGACGATGCAGGACGGGCCATCGGCGCGGCCGCCCAGAAGCCGGCGCGTGCCGTCGGGCAGGCTCGCTTCCAGCGCCCCCTGCTCCAGTCCCGCGTCGATCCGGTCGAGCATCCGGTGGAACAGCGGCGCGGTCCAGCGGGAAAACCGGGTGGGACGCCCGCTTATCGGCGGGCGCCGCACGGACAGGGCCGGACGGCCGCGACGGGGATCGGTGGCATTCATGACGTCATATCTGCCGCAAGCGGCCGGGATCGGCAATCACCCCTTCATCCGGCGATAGGCGGCGAGCGCCCGCTCTCTCCCTTCCCTGTGGCCGATGATCTTCGCGGGATAATCCTGCGGCCGGGCGTCATGCGCGTCGGGATCGTGGATCGCCGCGTCCGATAGCGGGGCGAGTTCGGGCACCCACTGGCGGATATAGTCGGCAGCGTCGAATTTCTCCGACTGGCTCAATGGCGCCATGATCCGGGTGAAGAGATTGGCGTCCACGCCGCTGCCCGCGACCCACTGCCAGTTGACGCTATTGTTGGCATAGTCGGCATCGACCAGCGTGTCCCAGAACCATTGCGCGCCATGCCGCCAGTCGATCAGCAGATGCTTGATGAGGAAGCTGGCGGCGATCATGCGGACGCGGTTGTGCATCCAGCCTGTCGCCCAGAGCTGCCGCATCCCCGCGTCCACGATGGGATAGCCGGTGCGACCGCGCTTCCAGGCGATAAAGTCGGCGCGGGCCTCCCGCAGGTCGCGCCAGGGCAGGCGATCGAATTCGGCGCGGGCGTTTTGCGAGCCATAGGCCGGCAGTTCGCATATCTGCGTATGGGCATAATCGCGCCAGATCAGTTCCTTGAGGAAGACTTCTGCAGTCTTTCCCGAAGAGGAGACGCGATGCCAGACATAGGCGGGGGAGACTTCGCCGAAATGAAGATGGGGCGAGAGGCGCGACGTGCCTTCGACCGACGGAAGGTTGCGGGCGGTGGGATAATCGCCCGCCTCGTCAAGAAAATCGGCGACATGGCGGCGCGCGCCCTCCTCGCCCGGCGTCCAGTCGGCGGCGAACCCCTTGGCCCAGTCGGGCTTGGTGGGAAGCAAACCCCAGTCGGCAAGCGAGTCGCTCTGCGGCCAGCGGGCCGGCGCGTCGATCCGGCGCGGCGCGGGACGGGGCGGGGCCGGCGGCATATGCTCCATCACCGCGCGCGAGAAGGGCGTGTATATGCGGTAGATGCCCCCCGCCCCCGTCCGCACCGCCCCCGGCGGCAACAGCAACCCGCCATCGTGCAGGCAGAGGTCGAGCGCCTTGGCCACCGCCTTTTCGGCATTGCGGCACCAGTGTTCATAATGGCGCAGCGCATGGACGCGGGACGCGCCGGTCTCCTTCGCAAGCTGCGCCAGCACCGTCGCGCATGTGCCCCGCCGCAGGATCAGGCGCGATCCCTTGGCTTTGAGCGACTCGTCCAGCGCGGCGAGGCTGTGATGCAGCCACCAGCGCGACGCGCCGCCCATCGCCCATATGCGCGGGCTTTCATCGTCCAGCACATAGACCGGGATGACCGGCCCTTCGGCGACCGCGGCGGCGAGCGCGGCTTGATCGGACAGGCGCAGATCCTGGCGGAGCCAGAGCAGGACGGGATCGGGCATCATAAGCCAATGCGCGCGCACTCGCCCGGTTCCAAGCGGTCCTTGGGCCATATTGCCGCCCACCGCTTATCCCAAATGAAGCCGCAGGCGATTCGCGCGATGGACGCCGCGCGCCGCCCCGCTTATCCTGAGTCGGCGACGAGACAGGGCGTCGACGGCAGGTCAGGGGGCGCACCTTGCCGGGTCATGACGGATTTTGGGGATCAGATGGCTTCGACGCCGAACGAACAGGAATTGGCATACCGGCCATGCGTCGGCATCATGCTGGTCAATATGGATGGCAAGGTCTTCGTCGGCCAGCGCCTCGATAATATGGTCGAGGCGTGGCAGATGCCGCAGGGCGGAATCGACGCGGATGAGGACGCCCGCACCGCTGCGCTGCGCGAGCTGCGCGAGGAGACGGGCATTGGCCGCGAGCATGTCGAGATCATCGCCAAGGCGAAGGACGAGCATTTCTACGACCTGCCGCCCGAGCTGGTCGGCAAGCTGTGGGGCGGGCGCTATCGCGGGCAGCGGCAATTTTGGTTCCTCGCCCGCTTTGTCGGGCAGGATAGCGACATCGACATCAACACCGAGCATCCCGAGTTCCGGGAATGGAAATGGGCCGAGCCCGAATCGCTGCCGGAGCTGATCGTGCCGTTCAAGAAGAAGCTCTACCGCGACATTCTTCAGGAATTCAAAGCGCTTATTTAGGGGCTTAAAATCTCCGGTCGGGGCGATATGACGGACAAATGCGCCTTTGTCTGTTCGCCCCCGCCCTGCTGATCGCCGCTGTCCCTGCTCACGCTTATGCCGCCGATGGCGCTCTGCTGCCGCCGGCCGTGCGCGAAATGCTGGAGGCGGCGATCGCCAATGGCAACGAGACCGAGATCGCCACCGTCGCCAAGATCGCGGTGCAGACCAACCCAGCGTCGGCAGACGAAATCCAGCGCATGGTGGGTCGCTGGAAGGAGCGGACCAAGGCGACGCGCGACATGGTGGTGCGCGAGGCGCGCTTCACCGAATTATGGACCGGGCGGATCGAGGCGGGCGGGTTTCGATCGACCGGATCGACCCGCGAAATCGGCATCAGTGTCGCCGCGACGACCACCCGCACCGGCATCCAGTGGAGCCACAAGCTGACCGCCAGCGCCGATTACCGCCGCGCCAACGGGGTCACGTCGCGCGAACGCTATTTCGGCAGCTACGAGCCGCGCTACCAGTTCGACCCGCGCGGCTTCGCCTATGGCCTGGCGCAGTTCGAGCGGGATACCTCAATCGGCTATGACGCGCGCTATACCGGATCGGTCGGCGTCGGATATAAGCTGATCGTCAGCAAGCCGGTCGATCTTCAGGCGGATGTCGGCCCGTCGATCCGCCATGCCAAATATGCGTTGGGCGAGCGGGAGACGAAGCTGGGCGTGCGCGGATCGATGGCGTTCGCATGGCGCGCGACGCCGACGCTGACGCTGCGACAGACGGCGGCGGGCTATGCGGAGAGCGACGTGTTTTCGCTGAACGCGCTGAGTTCGATCGAGTCAAAGGTCAGCACGCGGCTTTCCGCCGCCCTGACCTACACGGTGCAGTATGAATCGGAGACGATCCTCCAGCCGAGCGGGCTGGACACGCTGAGCCGCTTGACCTTGACATATGATTTCTAAACCGCGCAATAATCGTGCGACGGTGGAGGGACACTCCCCATTCTGGTAGAGGATAGGGATGACGCTTTCGTCCGCCGAACAGCAGCTATTGGACAGGGCCGCCGCCGCCCCGATGCTGCCGCAGGTGCAGGATTGGGCAGCGATCAACAGCGGGTCGCGCAACCTAGCGGGGCTAGCGGCGATGGCGGGGCGGCTGGCGGATGCCTTCGCTGTGCTGCCGGGCGCGTTGACGCTGGTCGAGCCTGCCCCGGTCGAGAGCGTCGCGGCAGACGGGACGGTGGCGCTGATCGAGCATGGTCGGCACCTCCATCTGTCGGTGCGGCCGGATGCGCCGGTGCAGCTGCTGCTGACGGGGCATATGGATACGGTGTTCGCCGCCGACCATCCGTTTCAGGCGCAACGATGGCTGGAGCCGGGAATTCTGAACGGGCCGGGCGTCGCCGACATGAAGGGCGGGATCGCGGTGATGCTGGCGGCGCTGGGGGCGATCGAGGCGACCGATGCCGCCGCTACCCTCGGCTACACGGTCGTCATCAACAGCGACGAGGAGGTCGGCAGCCCCTCCTCCGCCGCGCTGCTGCGGGACGCGGCGGCGGGCAAGGTCGCCGCCTTCACCTATGAGCCGGCCTTGCCGGACGGGACTTTGGCGGGCGCGCGGGCGGGGAGCGGCAACTTCTCGATCATCGTCACCGGCCGCAGCGCCCATGCCGGACGCAACCCGGAAGAGGGCCGCAACGCGCTGGTCGCCGCCGCCGATCTGGCGTTGCGGCTGAAGGCGGGGAGCGGCGCGGCCTGCTCGTGCAACCCGGCGAAAATCGACGGCGGTGGGCCGAACAATGTCGTGCCCGACCATGCGGTGCTGCGCGTGAATTTCCGGCCGCGAACGCCGGCGGACGAGATCGCGGCGCGCGCGCTCATTCAAGCGACCATGGCGGCGGTGGCGCGGGATCATGACGTCCGCCTGCATCTCCATGGCGGCTTCGGCCGCCCGCCCAAGCCGATGGACGCGAAGGCGGAGCGACTGTTCGGGCTGGTGAAGCGCTGCGGCGCGGATCTGGGGCTGCCGATCGGCTGGCGCGATACCGGCGGCGTGTGCGACGGCAACAATATCGCGGCCTGCGGCGTGCCGGTGGTCGACACGATGGGCGTGCGCGGGGGCAGAATCCATAGCGACGCCGAGTTTCTGCTGACCGAGAGCCTGGCCGAGCGGGCGCAGCTGTCGGCGCTGGCGATCTGGCGGATCGCACGGGGGGAATTTGAGAGGGGGATGGCCGCTTGAGCTTCATCATGCGCATCGCGCGCGCGGACGATTTGCAGACGCTGTATGAAATGGCGAAGCTGACCGGCGGGGGTTTCACCAACCTGCCGCCCGACCGCAAGGCGCTCGCCGCCAAGCTGGAGCGGACCGAGAAGGCGCTGGCGCGGACGAGCGAGGGCATCGAGGACGAGCTGATCGTCATGGTGCTGGAGAATGTCGAGACAGGGCAGGTGCGCGGCACATGCCAGATTTTCTCGACCGTGGGGCAGAGCTGGCCCTTCTATTCCTATCGCCTGGGCGTGCTGACCCAGCATAGCCGCGAGCTGGGGCGCACCTTTCGCGCGCAGATGCTCTCGCTCACCACCGATCTGGAAGGGTCGGTGGAGGTGGGCGGCCTGTTCCTGCATCCGCGTGAGCGCGCCGAGGGGCTGGGGCTGCTGCTGGCGCGCAGCCGCTATCTCTATATCCGGGCGCATCGGGCGCGGTTCGGCGACCGGGTGATCGCGGAGCTGCGCGGGGTGATCGACGAGGCGGGCGGATCGCCCTTCTGGGACGGGCTTGCCGGCCGCTTCTTCGGCATGAGCTTTCAGGAAGCGGACGAGTTCAATGCGGTGAACGGCAACCAGTTCATCGCCGACCTGATGCCCAAGACGCCGATCTATACCGCGATGCTGACCGACAGCGCCCGCGCCGTCATCGGCCTGCCCCACCCCAATGGCCGCGCGGCGATGCGGATGCTGGAGACCGAGGGGTTCGAGAATGCGGGCTATGTCGATATATTCGACGGCGGGCCGACGATGGTGGGTCAGGTGGACCAGCTGCGGACGATCGCGAGCGCGCGCGACGTGACGCTGGGCGCGACCCATGCCAGCGGCGGCGACAAGATGCTGATCGCGACCGGAACGCTGGCGCATTTCCGCTGCACCTGGGGTTTCGTGCAGGACAGCGACAATGGCGGCCTGTCGATCGACTCGGCGAGCGCGGCGCGGCTGGGGCTGCAACCGGGGGACGCATTCACGATGGCAGGGCGGGCATGAGCGTGCGCGAGATTAATTTCGATGGGATCATCGGTCCCAGTCACAATTATGCGGGCCTCAGCCTCGGCAATCTGGCGTCGGCGCGCAATGCCGGCGCGGTGTCGCATCCGCGCGCGGCGGCGCTCCAGGGGATCGAGAAGATGCGGGGCAATATCCGCCTCGGCCTCAGCCAAGGCATCTTCCTGCCGCAATGGCGGCCCGACACCGCATGGCTGGCGAAGCTCGGCACCGATGTAGGCCACGCGGAGCCGCACATCCGCGCGGCGGCGATGTCGGCTTCCTCCATGTGGGCGGCCAATGCCGCGACGGTATCGCCGGCGAGCGACACGGCGGACGGGCGCACGCATCTGACCGTCGCCAATCTCGTCACCATGCCGCACCGCAGCCACGAATGGCCGCAGACGCTGGCGCAGTTGCGCCTCGCCTTCTCCGACACGCGCCATTTCGTGGTGCATGATCCAATCCCCGCGCCGTTCGGCGATGAGGGCGCGGCCAATCATATGCGGCTGGCGGAGAGCCATGGAACGCCGGGCGTCGAAGTGTTCGTCTATGGGCGATCGGGCGGGGCGTTTCCTGCGCGCCAGCATGTCGAGGCGAGCAAGGCGGTGGCGCGGCTGCATGGGCTCGATCCGGCGCGGACTTTGTTCGTGGAGCAGTCGGTCGAGGCGATCGCGGCGGGCGCGTTCCACAATGATGTCGTGGCGGTGGCGAACGAGCATGTGCTTTTCGCCCATGAGCAGGCGTTCGCCGACAAGGACGGCTTCTATGCCGCGCTGCGGGTCGCCCTCCCCTGCGTCGAGATTGTCGAGGTGCCAGCGAGCGCGGTGAGCCTGGCCGATGCGATCCGTTCCTACCTCTTCAACGCGCAGCTTGTGACTCTCCCCGATGGCGGCATGGCGCTGGTGCTGCCGACCGAAGCGCAAGAGACGCCGGCGGTGTGGCGCTGGCTGGAAGCGATGGTCGCGGGCAACGGGCCGATCCGGCGGCTGGTTCCGGTCGATGTGCGCCAGTCGATGGCGAATGGCGGCGGGCCGGCCTGCCTGCGGCTCCGCGTCGTCGCCGATCCGGCGCAGATTGATCCGCGCTTTCTGGTGGATGAGGCGAAGCTGGACGGGATCGCGGCGATCGTCGACCGCTACTGGCCGGAAAATATCGCGCCCGACGACCTGAACGACGCGGCGCTGATCGCCCGGATCGAACAATCATGGTTAACGCTTGTTGACCATTTGCAGCTTTCCGGCGACCTCATCCCTTGAGCATCGGGGGATGTCACCGGACGAGTCGCCATGGAACGGATCAAAAGCCTCTTCATCATCAAGACCAAGTTCGAGGCGTTTCTGGTGATCTACGCACTGGCGCTGGGCGCGACGCAGCGGGGGCTGGTCTATCTGGACCAATATCCGGGGCTTGGCGGCAAGCTGCTGGCGCTCGCCTGCTCGGGCGCGGTGTTCATGGCGGGCGGCAAGATATTGGACGCACTGGAATATCAGCGCGGCCTCTGACCCACGATCCCAAGCGAAACGGACCTAAATCCGCTTAGGCGATCCGCCATTTCGATTATCCTTGGCCCTGCAAAAAGCAGGGAGTTCAAGGATTTATGCTTGACGATCGTCGCAGACGCAGCGTGCCCGCGGCTGAACTGGTCCGCAATTTCGCCCATTGGCGCGAGGTCGGATCGCGCGAGCCGGTGATGGTGACCCATCATGGCCGCGAAACGCATATCTTCATGGGGGTGGACCGGTTCCGCACGCTGGCGGTGAGCGATGCCGAAGCGGCCGCGCCGGACCGGACCTTCGAGCTGGCGGCGCGCATCCATCAGGGGCTGATTTTGTGCCGCGCCGACCTCAGCATCAGCTACGCCAATGGCGTGGCGCTCGCCATGACTAAATGCTGGGACCGGCAATTGGAAGGGCAGCTGCTCTGGGACGTGTTCCCCGAGATCAGCGGCACGCTGACCGAAGCGCATATCCGCCACAGCCTGGCGTCGGGCGAGGCGAGCGCAGCCGACATCCCCTCCCCCTTCCGCGACGATAACTGGCTGCATGTGCAGACTTTTCCCTTCGCGCAAGGGGTAGCTCTGATGATGCGGGACATCACCGCCGACATGCAGCGGCACCGGCTGGCCGACGTCAAATCGGCGATCCTCAAGGCCATGAGCGTGCATGGCGGCGTGTCCTATGTGCGGGTGTCGGCGCGGGGCTTCATCGAGATTGCCGACGATAATTTCTGCGCGATGGTGGGGCTGCCGATCGACCGGCTGACCAAGGTGGCGCTCGCCGACCTGGTCGGGCTGGCGGGACGGCCCGCCTTCCGCGAGCAGCTGGAGCGGGTGCTGCGCGGCGACGGCGACCAGAGGGCGACGATCCCGCTCCTCACCAATGGCGGCACGATCGCCGGCGTGGAGGCGGCGATCGCGCGGCTGCACGGCATATATGGCACGGAAGGGGCGATCATCCTCATGACGCCGCAGCCGGGCGACGAGAATATATGAAATCGCGTCCATTCTGGACCGAGGCGACGACATTTCCGCAATCGCTTCGTGCAGGTCGCCAAAGCCTCTCCAACGGGTGGAACGGGACCGCGCAAATTGCGGGGTTTGCGCAGCCAACCGCGCCAACCGGCTGTTGAGCGCGGCCGCATAGCATAAGGGCATGACAGCAATGCCCGCCCCTCCCCTTTCATCGCCCCGCCGCATGGCGCGCGACCAGGCCGGCAGCGTGCTGGTCGAGGCGGCGTTTGCCATCCCCTTGCTGATCCTGCTGCTGAGCGGGATCTGGGCCTATGGCTGCTGGTTCATGACGGCGCATAGCCTGCAACAGGCGGCCAACGATGCCGCCCGCGCATCCGTCGCCGGGCTGACGACCACCGAGCGGCGCGCGCTGGTCGATCAGAGCGTGACCGCAGCGCGCGCCGCTTTCCCCATGCCGGGCGCGCAGACGATCAGCGTCGGCACGGGGGAGAGCGGCGGATATTATACCGTGACGCTCCGGTTCAATCTGACCAACGCACCGATCTTCGCTGCCATCCCTGTGCCGGTGCCCGGCGGCGTGCTGGAGCGCAGCGCGGTCGTGCGGATCAGCAGCCAATGACGGCGCGGCTGGCCAGCGATCGGCGGGGCGGGATCAGCGTGCTGGTCGCCGGGTCGATGTTCATGCTGGCGGGCGCGGCGACGGTGGCGGTCGATCTTGGCTCGGTCTATCTTGCGCGCCGCCAGCTTCAGGGGATTGCCGACGCCGCAGCGCTGGCGGCGGCGGATGGCGGGCGCACCGCCGCCGAACAGTTGCTGGCGCAGAGCGGCGTTAGCGGCGTGACCATCGCCAGCGTAGAGAGCGGGAGCTATGCCGCCGATGGCGCGGTGCCGGTGGCGGATCGCTTCCAGACCGGCGGCGCGGGCGGGGCGACCCGGATCGCGGTGCAGCGGCGGGTGCCTTTGTTTTTCGGGCGGCTGCTGGTGGGGCGCGACGGTGTGGATCTGTCTGCCCGCGCGATTGCGGCGCGCAGCGATGCGGCGGCCTTTTCGCTCGGAACCGGGCTGGCTTCGCTGAGCGGCGGCCTGCCCAACATGATCCTGTCCAATCTCGCAGGGACCGAACTCAACCTGTCGGTGATGGACTATAATGGCCTGGTCGACGCCAACCTCGACCTGCTGCACGTCGCCGATGCGCTGAAGGTCCGGCTGGGCCGCGATGGGGAGAGCTATGGCGAATTGTTCGACCGGCAGGTGCCGATCGGCGACCTGCTCGCGGCCATGGCCGACGCCAGCGCCGGCAGCCCCGCTGCCGCCACCTTGCAGGCGCTGGCCGGGCGAATAGCGGGGCGCAGCGTGCGCCTGAGCGACATGATCGATCTGGGGCCGATGGCGTCGGCGGGCAATGCGACCGGCCAGCCGCACATCCTGCTCGACGCTTTTTCGATGCTGCGGATGGTGCTGAGCCCGCCTTCGGGCATGTCGGTGCCGATGGACTTGCGGGTCGCCGTGCCGGGGCTTGCCAGCACAAGGCTGATGCTGGTGGTGGGCGAAGGGCAGACGCGATCGCCGCTGCTGACTGTCACCGCGAAGCATGATGTGGTGCTGCGGACGGCGCAGACGCGCATCTATCTCGAAACATCGGTCGCGACCTTGCTCGGCGGGCTGGGAACGGTGCGGGTGCCGCTTTACGTCGAACTGGCGGCGGCGGAAGCGCGACTGTCCGACATTGTCTGCGGGCCGAACGGGAGCGTCACGCTGGCGGTGACGCCGTCGGTCGGATCGGCGGTGCTGGGCGATGTGGATGTCGGCGCGCTGACCGACTTTTCCACCCCGCCCAACCCGCGTGCTGCTCTGTTGGCGCAGGCGCTGGGCACGCGCGTCACCGCCTTCACCCGTATCGCTTTGGGTGGCACGCAGCCGCAGAGCGTCCATTTCTCGCCGGCCGAGATCAGCGCGGGGCAGGTCAAGACGGTGAGCACGCAGGATCTGACGCAAGGGATTGCGGCGAGCCTCGCAGGCCAGACCCAGGTCCAGATATCGGTCCTGGGGCTGACCGTCAGCAACAGCCCGCTCAGTCCGTTGGTGGGCAGCCTGCTTGGAACAACCGCGCCATTGCTCGACTCGCTGCTGACCAGCGTCACGGCGACGCTGGGCGTGCGGGTGGGATCGGCCGATGTGCGCGTGCATGAGCGGCGCTGCGGCATCGCGCAGATCGTGGCCTGAGCGCGGGTCAGGCCGTTCCAGCCGCCTCCGCCAGAAGCCAGGCGCGGATCGCGGGATCGGTCGCAAGGCCCGCAGCCTTGTGGAAGGCGTTCCTGGCGGCAGCGGTCGCGCCGGTCGCGCGGAGGGCGTGAGCGCGGGTCGCCCAATAGGGCTGATAGGTGGCGATCCGCTCCTGCCCCGTCAACGTATCGAGCGCCGCAAGCGCTGCGGCGGGATCGCCGGCCTGGAGCAGAGTGGCGGCGCGCGCCACCAATATGCCGGCAGTCGGGGCGTGCGCCGCGAGCAGATCATAGAGAGTCAGCAGCGCCCGATGATTGACCGAGCCCTCGATCGGGCGCTGGACATGGACCGACTGGATCGCGGCCTCGCACTGATAGCGACCGAATTGCCCCGCACGGGACGCAGCGGTGAGCAGCCTTTCAGCCTCCGCGATCATCGGCGCGGACCACAGGCGCGCGTCCTGATCGGCAAGCGGCACGAACCGGCCGCTGAGGTCGCGCCGAGCCTCGCGTCGGGCCTCGCAATAGAGCATGAGCGCGAGCAGTCCCTTGGCTTCGGGCGCATCGGGCAGCAGTTCGGCCAGCAGCCGGCCAAGGAAAATCGCCTCCTCGCCAAGGCCGTTGACCGCCGCATCGTCCCCGCCCAGCCCGTCCCAACCCGCGCCATAGGCGGCATATACCGCGTCAAGCACTGGCCCCAGCCGTTCCGGCATCGCTTCCGGCTCCGGGACTGTGAAGCGAAGCCCGGCGTCACGTATCTTGGCCTTGGCGCGCACCAGCCTCTGGCCCATGGTGGCCGGCGCGATCAGGAACGCCGCGCCGATCCGCGCCGCGTCAAGGCCAAGGACCGTCTGAAGCATCAGCGGCGTGCGGGCGGCCGCATCGATCGCGGGATGCGCGCAGACGAACAGAAGCTTCAGCCGCTCGTCGGGGATCATGGCCTGTTCCGTATCGCTCAGCCGGTTGATGGTGCGGCGCTCGACCTCCCCCGATGCTGCTGTGCGCATGTTGTCGTGGCGGGCCGCATTGAGCAGGGTCCGCTTAGCGGCGGTCATCAGCCAGGCGTCGGGATTGGCTGGCACGCCGCGCTGCGGCCAGTGGCGCAGCGCGGCAGCGAAGGCGTCGGCAAGCGCAT
>ERZ1292632.132-Hain-H43-01um-R2-132-length-73584-cov-9_pt1 | contig 73584 bp, 114 predicted proteins | sample MGYA00564407_ERZ1292632 | MGnify/ENA primary metagenome ERZ1292632 (study PRJEB36523, sample SAMEA6512637) | groundwater metagenome | collected 2019-01-08 | study: AquaDiva: Metagenomics assemblies of 32 groundwater samples | reverse complement strand
CGAGGACAAGCGGGCCGAGAATCACGGTGGCCACGAGGGCGACGATAAGGAGCAAAATCGTTTCCATCTCATGCCTCCTTCTGGACCTCGAGGACGAACGAGTGGTCAGGCCATTGGTCGTGCGTCTCCAACATGAACTCGGGAACGGAGGAAATCAGGAACGATTCCGGCCCGGTGACGACGACCGAATCCTTCGAGTCTCGGGCGACGTTTCGCTCCTGTTCCGTCCACACTCGCCGCTCGACCTTCTTCTCCTTCCAGCCCGCGATCGTGAGGACCTCCGACAACGACTCGAACGAGTACACGAGCCAATGGCCCCCGTAGTTCTGCTGCGTGAGCCGCGGGTCGAGGTTGCCCCACAGGATGAACGCGAGTTTCAGGTCGGGGGACTTGACCTTGCGGTAGAGTTCAGGCTGGGCATCGTTGAAGGTCTCCATGCCGGGGACCGGGCCGGTGCCTTCCGGAAACTCGTAGTCCCTCATCCACGCAAGGAGCAGTACCCGGAGATCCGGCGTGCAGACCCGCATGACGCCGCCCGGCTTGAGGATGCGGCGGCACTCCGCGAGGAACTCAACGCCTTGGTAGAACGACAGGTGCTCGATCAGGTGCGAGTGGTAAATCAGCCGCACGGATCCGTCGGGCCACGCGCGGAGCGGCTTCCGGACGTCGACGCGGGCGAAGTGGTACCCGCCCGCCTTCGCGAACTCCTCCATCGGCAGGATGTCCGTGTTCAGCCACGGCGGGTCGCCCTTGAACATCGACTTGAAGCAGCCGAACTGGACCTTCTCGTAGGACGCGGGCGTGGAGGCGAACGGCGGCGCGGGTCTCGGGGACGCGGTGAACGGCATCAGGATCGCACCTTGTACCTGGGACGGCCCATGACCCTCGATCCGAACTGCATCGTCGTCCACCGCGGCCGGATGAACCGGTGGCGGTACACGGCGCGGAGCAACGCCAGCGTGCGGTCCACGACCTCCTTCACCGTGCAGCCTCGCACGAACACGACCTTGGCGAACTTGCGCCTGCGGTTCCCGGAGTCCGCATACCGCACCCACTTCTCACGGGGCAGCGGTCGCTCGAAGAACACCGCCACATGGTAATCCGAGATCGGGCGGTGGTTGAATCGGTGGTTCCCAGACGTCTCCTCCCTGAACAGCATCACGTCGGCCTGCATCCCTATCCTCCTTGCGGCGGTTGCTGAAGGTCCTTCTGCGCCCTCTGTTGGAGGGCCGTCATCGTCCGCCGGATCTGTACGGCCTCCCAATTGTCGGGTTCGCGGCCCCGCGGAAGGCGGAACAGGAGGCGTTCCACGTGCTTCACGAGCGGGTCGTTCGGGATGTCCGCGCTGGGCTCCGCGAGGACGTAGACCGGCTTCTGCAACTCCCGCGCGACGCGGTAGTGGTACTGCCCGAGTTCGTCGTCCTCGAAGTTCGCGTGAACGACAAGGACCACGAACCCGGAGGCTTCGATGGCCTTCCGGTCCCGTTGCTTCACGTCCTCGGGCAGCGTCATCCTGATTCCTCCGGAATCGGTTGGGACACCAGCGCCTTCTGGTTCCGCGCGGCGTCCACGAGGGGGTCGAACGACACTTTGAGCGCGTGCTTGTAGAACCCGTAGTCGACCTCGCAGAACGCGAGCGTGTGGTCGTAGTCGAAGCGGCCCTCCCTCGCCCGCAGGAGTCTCAGGTGCCCGACGGTGATTTGGTCCGGTGGAGTCAACTCGCCGCGCACGGTCAGGTCCGCGTTGCCCACGACGAGCCGCCAATCGACCTGCCCCGGCGCGATCGGCACGTTCGTCTCGAGGATCATCAGGTAGATCGACCGGAAGTGGTCCGGGCACAGGACGGCGCCGCACACCAGACACCGCGCCCACCGATCCGGGAGCGCGAAGCCGTCCGGCAGGATCGTCGTCTGGGGGCACCCCTCCTTCGCGCACTTGAACGTGGGCATCTATTCCCTCAATCGCGCCATGGCGATTTCGAGCCCCTGGATTCTCCCGAGGGTCAGGTGGTAGCACGGGTTCTTCTGACCCGTCATCGACGTGCCCTCGGTGCCCTTCACGAACGGCCCATCCTTGTGGAACGGGCAGAACTCGTCAATGAGCCTCCGCAGGAACTTCCACTCGTCGTCGCTGAGTACGCTCGTCACTCGATCAACTCCAACGGTGTGTCCGCGGACACGATCCGGATGCCGGGCTTGTCGTCCTTCAGGTAGACGACCGTGCCCGGACCCGTGAGCCCGAGCACCTCGGCCACGTTCCTCGGCATGCGGATGATCCCGTCCTTCGAGATGGCGCCCGTGGCGAGAATCTGCACCTTTGGCACCGACTCCCCTCGGACCCGGGAGTGTTACAGATAGTTATAACCGTTACGTTCGCGGGGACGGCACCCACTCCGTGAGCGTCTGCCCGCATTGCCCGCAGAACCGCGAGGACGTGTCCTCGGCCGGGGCGTACGTGATGTGCCCCTTGGGACACGACAGCGCCTTCATGGGGACCTGGGGGCGGGGCTTCCGGGGCTTCCCCAGCCACTCGAACACCCGGAACGCGGAGTCGAAGTAGTCCGCCACGAGCGATCCGAACTCCGCGGCCTCCAACGGGTCCTCCTTGACGGCCCGGAGCCGATCCCGCATCGCGCCGAACGTGGAGAGGGCGGAGGATGACCGTGAACGGACCGCAAGCCCACGCTCCCCCTCGGGCGACAGACCGAGTTGTTCCCGTTCCTCAGGTGTGGCTTTGCGCATCCGTGATGACCTCGGGCGGGTGCTCCCTCTCCCAGCACCCATGGCATTGGGCGACGGGGACGGCGACGTCCACGACCTGCCCGCAGGACGGGCACACGGCCCGCTGAGGCACCGTCCCGTCGACGAGGTGTGAACGTGTCGGCTTGCCACAGTCCTTGCAGAACGACCTGCCAAGGGCCTTCTTGTGCGTGCAGCGAGCCTTCTCGGGCGTGTGGACGGTCAGGGGGAGCGCCGGAGGGATAACGATGTAGTTGAGCCCTGTAGAGGGCACGGGCGCGTCTACCATTGCGGGTCCTTCTCCGGCTCCCCTTCCATCGCGTGCGTGACCTTGTACCTCGGCGTCGTGTCCGGGGGCTTGTCGGACGCCTCCCATTCCTTCTGCTTCCGGTCGTACTCGGCCCGCGTCGTGGCGTAGGCGACCGGGTGGCCGAACCACACCTCCTCCGGCGGGATGTCGTGCGTCACGATGCTCCCGGTGCCGACGACCGCCCGCTTCCCGATGCGGACCCCGGGCCAGATGTAGACGCCCATGCCGATGATCGCCCCGTCCTCCACGATTCCGCCCACGAGCCGCTTGCTGGGCGGGTACCACGAGTTCGCGGTGCACGAGTACGGGCCGAAGTACACGTCCGCGCCGATTTTGCTCCCCGACCCAGGGGCCGCGTACGGCTGGATCCGCGACCGTGCCCCGATGACGACCCCCCGCTCGATCTGGCAACAGAACGCGACCATCGCGCCCTTCTTGATGTGCGCCTGCGGGAGGATGTTCGCGTGATGCCAGATGGACACGTCGTCCTCGATGACGACGCCCTCCGCGACGACGACGCCCACGCCGATCCGCACGTTCTTGCCGATCTTGGCGGTGGGGTCGATGTACGACCGGCTCCCCATCAACGAGGCTTGCCACCGCGCGGCGGGCGCACCCATGCCGCACGTGCACGTCGCGTCCGTCTCGCCGCCCTGGTTCAGGACGCAATCGATGTCGTGCGCCTGCAGTTCTCCACGGCCGATCATGGATGCCCCCACCTCTCCTCGAAGCGTGCCTTGTTCTGCGACTCCGGGAACAAGGATGGCTTCGTGTCCGTATAAAACGAATGGTGGTCGAGTTCCTCGATCATCGAGTCGGGCCGGTAGATGAACGTGTACCCGAGTTTCACGAGCCGCATCGCGTAGTCGATGTCGTGGAACCCACGCGCGCCGTCGTACTCCGCGTCCATCGTGACCCCGAGGTCGAACGGCCTGCGCGGGACCCCGCAGTTCGAGAGCCACGCCATCTGCGGCGGGAGGATGAGGCCGTCGGGCGACGCGCGGCAGTACTGATGGCGGTTGTCCTCGTACGTGACCTTGCCCTCGCGGGACACGCGCCGGTACGTGCCGTGCATGAGGAGTTTGCGTCCGCCGTTCGTCCGGTACCACTCCCAATGCTCCTCGAGCCACCGCTTACCCTTGTCCGTGTCCGGGATCCGCGTGAAGTCCCCGACCCACACGAACAGTTCACCCCGCGCTGCCCGCATCCCGTCGTTGCAGAGGCTCGCGACGCGGAAGTATTCGAACTCGTGCGAGGGCGGGAGGACGCGGACGTCGAAAGGGGACGTGTTCACGAACAGGTCGTCCGGCTCCTCGATCTCGCCGGTCTCGTCCACGACGACGACCTCGAAGTCCCGGAACGTCTGTGCCTGAAGGGACGCGATGAAATCGGTGAGCCAGCCCGTCCGGCACGTCGGGATGATGATCGAGATCGCAGGGCTCCCCATCGGGCGGGTCATCCCGTTGTGGGTATTTCTACCAGATGCCGATATAGGCGAGGTGCTTACCGCTCTATGCAACTACTGGAACGAGGCCAAGAATCTTGTGGGAATGCTTGATTCCGTGGCCCGGTTCGTGGACAGGGTCGTCCTCGTGGACGGCGCCTATTGGCTGTTCCCGGGGGCGACCGCTCGTTCCACGGACAGGTCCCATGCGGTCGTCCGGTCGTGGTGGAGACGAAACCGTGGAAAAACACGGGTCTTAGACTTTACGCATGTCGTGCCGGAGAGAGTGTGGGGCGTCGAGGCGCACAAGACAACCTTCCTCGTCCAGCAACTCTCCGGAGGATGGGGGCTCCTGATCGCGGCGGACGAGCGGCTTGAGCCCGAGGCGATGTGGTACGCGTGGGCTCCGACCGTTGAGGCGTACTTGAACGCCGTCCCGGTAGAGGAGCCGTGTGTGTTCATACGAGTCGGGAATGCTACGCTTCCCCGCCTTCTACGACATCAGCCAGGATTACGGGTCTGTGGGTCGCACCACCGAGTTGTGGATGCGCATGGGAGGGAAATTGGGGCACGTCCGAGGTACTTCATCCACCCGTATTTCCATATTCGACATCTCGGCTCCGACCCCGAACGGGAGGCCGCGAAACGCCGTTACTATCGGACACGGGACATGCTGCGCATCGAGGGGTATGACCTCTAGAGGAGCCTATCCGATGCCGACGAGGAGTTGGCCGTTCTCGTCGATGTACGACATCGCGATCGCGTGCCGCGCCCGCAGGTCCCCGAGCACGAGGATCTTCTCGTGCAACTGCTTCCGGACGCGGAGGCAGAAGTAGAAGTCCTCGCTCACCGGGAGGTCCTTGTACAGGTTCGGGCGGATCCACTCGGGCAGCCGGCCCTCCTCCGCCAACTTCCGGAAGCGGTTCGCGAGGAAGTGCCACGGCGGGTCGAGGCGCCGGTACAGATCCAAGTCCACGCGGCACAGGCCCAGACCGACCGCGTCCGCGAACGTCTGCTGCTTCGCCAAGGGCAGGTGGCGAAGGTACTCGCCGATCGCCGTGAGGTCCGCGTGACACCGACCGCACGCGAGTTTGTCGGGCTCCCACAACGCGAGGCAGGCCGGGCACTCCTTCGCGAGCGTCCACACGTTCGGCACGAGGATGTCCGATCGGCGAGCGTAGTACACGCCGCTGACGAACGGCATGTCCTCCCCCTGGACCTGATACCGTGTGATGAGTCGGTGAAATGCGTCCTCCGGGGCGATGACATCCGAGTCGATCCACAGCGCGGTCTTGTACCCCATCTCCATCGCCTGCTCGACGAGACGATCCCGCGCGACGTCGACCGCGGGGAGTTGCGAGCCCAGGATGCCCACGTCCATCCCCGCGTTCTGGATCATCCGATACAGGCGGACAGACCACCACAGCGGCACGTGCAACTTGTACGGGATGAGGACGACGACGGAATCGGGTTCGACTTCCTTCAGTTCCACGTACTCCCAGATCGCCCTCGCGGGACGAGGGGGCATGGCCCGCATCTCGATGCTCGTGTCATCCGCCGCAGCGTCCCAGACCGCCCCCATCCGTCGGGGGAAATGGTGTCACGCCTTAAGTAAGTAGATGGTTGTTATAAGTCGTCGAACGCGACCTCCCTTTCGACGTCGCTTTCGGCGTCCGAAAGCGAGTTGCAGTCCTCGTATAAGGCGCTACCGCTTCCTGTGCAGGAGCGCCACGAGTTCTTCCTTCCAGTCGCGCTCCCGCAACGTGTCCTGAACGAGCAGGTCCGTCAGGCGACGGTCCCGCTTCTCAGGGCTCTGTCCCGGACGGAAGTCGAACCCCTGGCTGTAGATCAGGAAGCCGCACTTGGGGCATACGACCTGTCCCTTGTTCGTGAACCCCGGGTGGGCGTCGAAGAACGTGAAGCACCGCGGGCATTGCGTCTGCGTCTGATCGGTGCGCGTCCTGAGGACGACGCCCGTGCATCGCGGGCACCGCGCCTCCCCGATCGTCCTCAGTTGCTCCGCCGCATTGAACATCGTCCCGTCCTGTCTGCAGACTATTACTGTCATCGCACTTCGCCTCGCGACGGCCTGTTGAGTGCATGAACGCGCCTACGGTACTCATCCCTACCCTCAAAATCCTTTCTGAAGGATGGGTAGAGGCGCAAGCGCTCAAAATACTCAAGGGCCAATCCTAGTTGCGCTGATTTCACCTTGACACATGGCCTAACGGCATTCAGAAACAGTTGGGCCGCATCTCCGTTCACTTCGAAGGAGTAGATGGTTCTCCAAGGAGGGCGTTCACGAGAGTAAACCACGCCAATGCCAGTAACTCTCTGGATCCAATCTAACACGGGCCGGTCCGTGTTGACTACCTTGACACGTACTGCCGAACTCGACTTGCTGCATTTTGAGAATGTAACGCATCCCTCCCCATCAAGGAACCCCGCGATGTACGCGGCATCGGAAGGAGACAACTCTCTCATGATGGGCGGGGTGAGGTACTGAGCCTTGCCAGCGCAGGGCTTCGAGCAGTACTTCGTCCGCCTACGCTTTCCCTGTCGGCCACCCACGGGGAACGGTGTCCCACAAACCGGACAAAGCCGGAGTTCGGGTTGAAAGACCATGTTCCCACCGGTAACTGACGCCTGAGTATAAATCCTCACGTCGGCGGCGTGATGGCGTCGGCGACGGCCGGGCCGCCGCGCGGGTCCGTCGAGGCGAACACGCGGAGGTTCGTGGTCGTCGTCGTCACGATCCGGAGGAACTTGCACGGTATGAACAGGAAGGAGTAGAATTGATTCGCGGACACGGTCCAGAGCCCCGCGCCCGGCTCGAGTTCGACGTCGATTTCCTGATTCGTGTGGATGGTGACGTAGACGTACTTGAACTGCGACCCCTTCAGTTTGCGCTTCAGGTACTGCCGGTTCCCATTCGGGAGTTTGGCCAGCCCCTCCTCGAAGTCGATGGTGGTGTCCCCGGCTCCTACGGATTGGGTTCCGCCCCCCGTGGGCCAGACCATGTGGAGGTTCGGGAGGTGCGCGTCGAGCATGCGGACGAGTTCGCCCGACGCTTCGCTATCCCGGAGCCCCCGCCCGGAGGGGCCGGGGGTGAAGGCCATCGCTTCCCGGATGGCCTACCTGTCTGAAAGTCTTTGCCGTACTTATAAGCGGCTACGCCTTGCGCCGGCGCCACCAGTTATGTGTCGTTCCACCCCCGCCTGGACCCGCAATCCTCTCGACAACGAGGGACCCCGCCGAGGACAACGCCCCGGCAAGGGACTTCGCGGTCTGCTTCACCAAAGCGCCTGCGAACGTCAGCGTACCCCCCACGGTCAGGAGGACCGTCTTGAGCGCGGTCAGTACGCCAGAGGAGGTCAGCGTCCCCCCCACTACCTTGTTCGTCTGCTTCTGAATCGCCCCGGACGAGGCGAGGGTACCCACCAACGGCTTCTGCGTCTCCTTCGCGACGGTGCCGCTCGACGAGAGGGTGCCGTCTAAGGCACGGCTCGTCTGCTTGGTGAGGGTGCCCGACGACGACAACGTTCCCGCGAGGGCTTTTAACGTCTGTTTCACAAGAGTCCCGGCGGAGGTCAGCGTGCCCCCGATGTTCAGCAACTTCGTGAGGAGGGATTGCAGGACGCCCGAGGACGACAGGGTGCCCGCCAACGGCTTGTTCGTCTGCTTCTGGATCGTCCCGGTCGACGCGAGGTCCCCCGTGAACGGCTTCTGCGTCTGTTTCGTAAGCGCCCCGGAGGAAGCCATGGAACCGGAGAGATCCTTGAGCGTCTGTCTGATAAGCGTGCCCGCGGAAGTCAACGTACCGACAAGGCTGAGCAGCACCGTTCGAAGCACGGCGAGAATGCCCGACGAGGTCAACGTCCCGGACAGGTCCTTGTTCGTCTGTTTCAGGAGGGCGCCCGACACCTGTCCCGGCGCCTCTGGGAACTCGACCCACGCATCGGTGTTGTCCACGGAGAGCGTGAGGGTCTGCGCAGAAGCCTGGTCGTTCGTGACGAGGACTAGGAATTGGTAACGGTACGCCTGCGGCGGATCCCATACGAACGTCGCCAACTTGAGGCCGGTACCGGAGAACACGCCCTCCGTCTGATCCACCGTCGCGAGTTCCTCGCAGGCCCCGCCGATGGCGATGAGCCGGACCTTGTACGTCAGGTTGGCCCCCGCCGCCGTGACGTTCAACTGGACGCGGAATACGCCCGACGTTGATGGGAGATTCTCCTCGTCGGGATCCCCTGGGTCCGTGGTAAACGCGTGGGAGATGTAGTCAACGGCTAGCCCCGGCACCGAACCGGGCAGGGATGTTGGTCCGATGACGGGCCCAGATTCCAATTTCCTGTTGTTCGCCGGAATCTGGGCCGGTACACAGTCGGAGACGCCGCTCGTCTGGTACCGCGTCCGGATTCCCGCTGGGGCCGTGAGTTTGCCGAGGAGGCGCTTGTTCGCCTGCCGTTGGAGTGCTCCGGAGGACGTCGCCGTGCCCGCCAACGGCTTGTTCGTCTGTTTTTGCAACGCCCCGGAGGACGTCAGGGTGCCGCCGACGGTGAGCGGCGTCGGCGCCGCGGGCGGATGGACGGCGATTGTGGCACCGGCGTAGGTCTTGGACAGGTCGTTGTTGAACGTCCCGGGGTCCTCCGGTCCGGCCGTGGTGAGTTGCCGCTCCGCGGTCTCTAGGGACACGTTCGTCGTCGGTTGCCCGGCCACGGCGGATGTCTTTTGCCGCGGCGGGCTCGGCGTGTAGTTGGTCGGCGACGTATTGCCCCACGCGTCGTCGTCGGCCTCCTCCCCGTCATTGTTGATGGCCGCGATGAACAGGTAGTCCTTCGAGCCGCCGGTCGGCGTGATGGACGGCGGGTCCGGATCCGTGGTCGCGACGCTCCCGTCCACGGTCGTCGCCTCGGGCGCCCGCGACGCAGGGTTCGCCGCCCCGGAGATGGAGTAAACGATTGCGGCCCACTTCTCCGAGGCGTCCGAGGTGATGTCAAACGTCGTGACCTCCGTCCCGTCCTCTTGGTGGTACGCCCCATAGATCGTGAACCCGCCCGCACGGCTCTGCGTGAAGAACTGCGTGTAGCCGGACGGCCAAGTGAGCGTCGGGTTGCCGTCCACGGCGATGATGACGATCGTGAGTTGTCCGCTCACCCCCGGAGAGGGCCTGCTCACGGTGTACGGGCTCGCGTCGTCGGCGGTGGCGTTCGATTCCGTCGGGGTGCCGACGACTGCAGGGGAAGCCATGACGGTCCCCGCATCAGCGTCCGCGGGCCTAAGCCTTCCGGATGACCTTGAGTTCGAGGTCCCCGGTCGGGCGGAGACCGCCCCACGTGGACAGACCGGGCTGCTTGGGGGAGCGCGTGTTCACGAGACCCCGGTGGTCGTTGTACACGGTCACCGGGTACTGGACCGCGTCCTGCATGATTTGCTCGTCGTTCGGGCCGACGACGAGGCCGTGGGACCGGCAGTTGTGGATCCCCGGGAACCATCGGTAGAGGTGGACGGCCTCCCGGTGGTGCTCGTAGGGCGCGTCGTCCGTGAGCGTGAGGACCTTCAACCGGATGCACGGCGCGCGCTCCCCGAAGATGCGGTCGCGGAGTTCCTCGGGCGAGAGGGGCGTCACGAGGTACTCGTCGTCGTCGAACAGGAACATCCACGATCCCGGACGCCCGAAGCGCCAGTACGCGTTGCGGGCCTCGACCTCCGTGCGCCAGCCCGCCCGAGGACCCCGGATGAAGGTGAACGGCTTGTCATACCGCTTGCAGAGCCGCTTGGCGAGCCGCTTCGTCCCGTCCGTCGAGTGGGGCGGGTCGCGGGACCATCCGTCGTTCCAGCAACGCCGGTACTGCACGACCTCAGGAATGTACCCCTCGACGAACACGTAACGGTCCACGTAGGGTAACGCCGACCGGATCGCCTTCTCTAAACCGCGTGCAACGGAGTTGTAGACGAGGAAAGCCGCGACGATCTCGGGCACGCCTATCCGCCCGAGGACAGCGTGGCCGTGTACGTGGCCTGGATCGCGTCACCGGAAACCACGTTGATCGCCGAGAACACCGAGCGGTCCCACAGCGTCCCCGCCGTCGCCGCGGAGAAGATGCCGTGCTCCGTGATGGCGAACGTGGCCGCGAACGTGTGCGTCTGCACCGACCGCAACTGGTTCGCCGCGGGCTGGGATTTCGTGCCCGCCCCGCGCGGTGTCTCCTGTTCGGCCCCGAGCGCGATGTCGCCCACCGCCTCCGACGCCGTCCCTGTCCCGTACCCGTGGGAGTTGAAGTTCGTGATGTCCGTCGCGCTGGTGTCCCAATCGTCCACGATGAACGCGACCCCGGCGTCCGTGATGACCTTCCGGGACACGACGCCGTAGTCGTACCAACGACCGAGCCGCGGGTCCGTCGCGGCGAGCGACCGGAGCGTGCGGCCCGCCTCGTCGGCGGGGACACCCGCGGCGGTCATCGAGCGGAAGAACGCCTGGCCCTCCTCCGTCGCTTTGAACACCCGAAGGCGGAGTTCGCTCATGAGCAACGCGCCGCCTCGACCCGATAGGCGGCGGGCAAGGCCGATTCTGGCGGAATCAAGCGCGACCCGCGTCCTCTGGCGAATCAGGCCGAACGTCATCCTCGGCTTGCGGTCGGGCATCTGCGATTCCCGCTCAAGCAGCACGGTCGGAGCCTTCATGGTTTCACATCCTCCACGGTCCCGTCCCTGCGGATCACTCGGAGGGAGAGGTCCCCGGTCGGGCGCATCTCACCCATGAAGGGCTGAGCGCCGGCGCCGATCTCCCGTTCGTGCCTCAACAGGCGACGGAGCCGTTGTCGGAGGCCCACGACCCAGCATCGGGGTTCGGGGCTATAAAGGGTGCGCCCACTACTGGTCCATCGTCCAAGTAGCAAGGATGCCGACGAAGTGCAGGTCACCCTCGTACGTGTCAAGGACATCCGTTGCATCGCGCTGCGCTCGAATTTGCAGGAGACTCCCGTCGAGGTTCGCCGGGAGCGAAAGCACGGGAAGGGAGATCAACCAGAGTATGTCGCTAGCGCCCGCGGCCGATATCGCCACGGTTTGTAGAGTCAGCGTCGCACCTGGCGAAGCGGCATCCGATGAGAACCCCGTGGGGATGAAGATTTTCGCCCCAAGAGCCAGCCGCATGTTCCCCGCTGCGACCACACCAGCCGGTTGACCGATAATCAACTGTAGGTTGTCGAGGCTCACGGCACCTTTCGGGATTCGGACCGAACCGGAGGGGACCACGGAAGCCGCGTTGGTCAGAGTGATGACGCTGTGGATCGCGAACGTCGTTTTCGTGCCGCTGAACAACTCGGCCCCGAGGATGTCGGGGAGGGAGCGGTTCGAATGCTGCCCAGGTCCGTGCGGGTCCCCGGCACCGAGGACCTCGTTCGCCAGCAACGCGGTCAGTTCCGTGACGAGGTAGCGAGGGCGCCTCCACGCGCCGGTCGTGAAACTCGACACGCCTACCTCCCCTTCACTTCCTGCGTCCAGACCCACACGAACAGGATGGCGCTGCCGCTGGCGACGCGGGCCCACAGCACCATCTCGAGGACGTCACCGGGCTTCGTGCCCTCCCACACCAAGGAGTCACCCGGCTGCAGTTCGTGGTAGTCCTCCGTGTTCGTGTTCGTGATCTCTTTCGAGGCGATGTTCACGGACACGGTGTTCGTGGAGTCCGCGATGATGGCGAACTTCTCCGCCTGCAGGATAGACTGGATTCGCCGGAAGTCCGTGAAGTTCACGGTGTGGCGCCGAATCGTGGGCTTGAGGCCCGGCATGGACCCCCCTACATGGATCGCCAGAACTTCACAGTTGCCTCGATCTGTCCCGACGTGCTCGACCGCGCCGTGAGGTTCGTACCGTTGCGGAGGATGATGTACGGGTCCTCGACGTCGTCGTTGCCCAACTCCACGACCGGCATCGTGACCGCCTCGCCGACCACCTCCGCGCGCTCCCGCACCGTCGCGGTCCCGGCGCTGTTGTTCGTCTCGACGGTGACCGTCTGCACGACGCCCGACTGCGTGTTGAACAGCCGGATGCCTGAGACGTGGATCTCCATGCCGGAGACCGCCGCGCTCACGAGGACCGTCTGGCCCGAGGCGAGCGTCGCCTGCAGCCGCTTGACCCGCGACCGCAGGTCCTCCTTCGTCAGGCCCGGCATCAGCGTCCCCCTCCCAGGCGCTTCGCGGCCTGAAGGCCGACGGGGTCCACCGCCCAATGTTTCTTCAGGCTCGCGGGGTACTCGATCGGGGCCTCGATGCGCCCGACCGTGGCGAACTTGCATGGGATCTGTCCCCGGGCGAGCATGCCGACGAGCCCGGCGTCCGCGCTAGGGTCCAGAACCTCCATGAGGTACTTCCGCGCAAGCATGTTCAGGACGGGGAAGTGCTCCTCGAAGTCGTTGTTCATGAACCCGAGGGCCAGGTCCACGGTGAACGGGAAGAAGAACTCCATCGCGGTCGTCGGGATCTCGTACGGGGACAGGTCCGCGGGCACGTAGGAGTCGGGACGGGTGAGCGTGACGGGGTCGTACGACGGGACCTTGTGGAGCCGGTGGCCCGACGGGTACTCGACGAACACGCGGAAGTCCCGGATGTCCGGGCGGACGCCGATGCCTGCGTGGAGGACGATGCGATCCGCGAAGTCCTCCGTGACGTCGAACACCTTCTTCCCGTCGGAGTTCTCGAGCACCACGTAGTCCAGGGTCCCGTTCGCGGCGATGGGGGTGAGCCCGGTCGTGAACGGGGCGATCTCGAAGTCGTCGAAGGTCAGGACGCGGTGGAACGTCCACCGGACCTTCTCCCGGCCGTCGCCGAGCCATCCAAGGGCGAAGTGCTGGTTCGACAGGAGCCACGCCTGCTGGATCGGCTTGTATCGGTCCTTCTCCATCTACGTCCCCTTCTTGCGCCGCCGCTTCGGCGGCACCGGTTCGGCATCCTCCTCGACGGTCGGCGCCTCAAGTTCCTCCGCGACCGGAGGTTCCTCAACGGCGGGTTCCTCCGGAGCCACCGCAGATGCCGACGACGGCGGTTCCGGAGGAGACTCAGGGACGGGAGTGGGAGACGGGGCTGGCTCCGTCCTCACAAGCACGACGTCTCCCATGGGGGTCCATTCCACAGGAACCTCGTCCTTTGGTACGAGGCGGTGTCCTTCTCTCTCCCAATCCGCCCGGGAGTAACGGTAGTGTCCCATGTGAGCCCCCACGGGGCGAGCGCGACCCCTGTTCTACTCGACCTCCGAGTACACGGTGATGTCCGCGCCGGACACGTCGGCCGACGCGATGATCGCGGGCAGGTTCGCCGAGGTCGTGATGCCGATGAACTGGACTTGGACCGTGTTGTTCGAGATGACCCCGACGACGTGCGCGTTGACCCGTCCCGGGGTTGCAAGGAAGTTCGGGTCGTAGTTGACCCACGCCCTCGGGACCGTCGTGCCGTCCACGAGCGAGATGCGGCGGGCCGCAACCGCGACGTTCACGATGCCGGACGAGTTCGCGATCTGGTTCCCCACGCGGGTCGCCAGAATCCGCCCCGCGAGTTCCGCGTTCACGGCCGGGTTGAAGGGCATCGTCGGTTCCTCCTTTCCTCTCCTCGGTTGCGGTCCTCCGTCCTACGCGGTCGCCGTCACGAACGTCGCGAGGCTCGCACTCGACGCGATCTCCTGCAGGAGCAGGTGGATGCTGTACGGCACGACCTCGGACACGGATCCCGTCTCGAACTCGATGTCGAGGTCGAACGTCCCGCGCTTCCGGAACTCCCAGCCCTTCGCCAGGAGGTACGCCTTCACGCTGCCCAACCGGGCCGCGGGCCACAGGGTCGACCGGCTGAACCGGACCCCGTTGATGTTGTTCCAGAACGCGCGGACCATGTTGTTCGCGGACCCGATCTCCAAGAGGAGGCCGAGGTACGCCCAATGGTCAGGGTCCTCGTCGAGCCGGATGAACTGCGACGCGACCTCTGGCACGACCTCGTCGAACGTGCCGAGCCCCGTCGCGGTGAGCGCCCAATCCGCGGTCGCGGAGTCCTTCCAGATCGTGGGGTGCACGGCATCCACGATGAAGTCGCTCCGGTTCTGGGCCATGTCGCCCAGGCCGACGAAGCGGGCGTCCTTGTCCGCCGCGAACTGCCTCGCGAGGTCCGCGATGTTCGCGCGGTGCCCCTCACCCAGGAGGTCCAGGGTGCGCTGGTTCAGGATCACCGTCGAAAGCGCGTCCAGCGACCGCGCCATCAACGGCAGCGACGATACCACACCGGCCGGAGTTGCCAGGTTCATCACCTCCTACACAGACGAGGGGATCCGTTCGTTGGGCGGCTGGACCACCTCGCCCATCCGCCCCGACTCGATCGCTCGCACCGCCGCCGCGCCCGGGGTCTCCACGACGGCCGACCTGCGGCGGGCGGACGCGCCACCGCCCACGAGCAGGTCGTACGACTTCTTCAGCGTGACGAGGAACACGAGGAAGGTGGCCCCGTTGATGAAGCGGTGCTCCATGTCGGCCTTCCCGTTCGTGTACGCGAACCCGGCGAGCGAGACGAAGCCCACGACGACGCGGGTCGTCCACTTGAGGGCGGTGCGGATGTTCGCGTCCGCGACCCCGGTGTTGATCGTGCCGTCGATGAAGGAGTGGAGCATGTCGCCGCCGAAGAAGCCGACGGCCCCGCCGACAGTCGGCGGCAGCCACACCTTGTACGACTTCACCTCTGCGACGCCCGGGATGCGGGGATCGACCTCGGTCCCCTCGATCCTCTGGAGCGCCGCAGCCTGTACGCTCCTCGCTCGATCCCCGTAGAACTTGGACAGTTCCGCGTCCTCTCCTCGGCGCATTTTGAACGCCCTCTTGTCCCCCGTATTGCAGGATGGGCACTTAAAATAGACGACGCTCAATAATATTGTTGCTAACAATAACAAGATTGATATGCAGGTGGTACCATCCGGGCGTCTGAAGGAACGGGTTGCACTCTGCCCAAACACTTCCCCCTCATCCTAGATGAGGACCTGCACAAGCAGATCAAGGAGCGAGCCGAGGCGGAACGCCGCACGATGCAGGCGTGGATTCACGACGCGCTTGCGGTCCAAGTGGGGCTCAAGAAGAAGTAGTCCTCGCCCAGCACTCGTCGGCGTGCACGAGGCACTTCAGTCGGCCTAGGTGCTCCGGTGTAAGGTACCGGCTGTCGACCTCCCCGCGGATGACGAGCCGGAGGAGCGCGGACCAGAACTCCTCGAGTTGGATCGCGAAGTCGCCGTTCCCGTCCGGAAGTTCCGTCGCCGCGTGGTTCCACTCGTGCCCCACGGTTGCGAACGCCCGGAGGTAGTCCTGCAGGCTGCTCCGCCGGATCGAGATGACCTTCCGGCCGTGGTCGGACTGCCCGTGGACGCCCTCGCGCGGGCGCCCGACGTCGTCCAAGTACTCGTCCGTCCACATGAAGTCCCACCCGCCAAGCACGTCCCGGTACTCCTGCGGCATCTGCCGCGCGGCCTGCCCCCACACGGAGATCGTGTCCTCGTACCGGTTCTGCTCCTCCTCGGTCAGGTCGGCGCGGTTGTGGTACTCGGTCTTGTGGATCGTCACCACGTCGATGTCCCGCGACACGCCGCACGCGATGAGGAAGTCGGCAAGGCCTCTCGGCATCTCGATCGGAACGTAGTCCCGGTACTCGAGCGCCTGAAAGAGACGACGGTCCGTGACGACGACCGCCCGGGCCACGCGCCCCGCCTTGTACACGTCGAACACGCGGGAGAACGCGGTGCGCCATGCCTGCGGGGCGACGACGGGGACGACGCGGGGGTCCCCGGTGTCGTCGAGCACGACCTTCTCCCCCACCAGCATCTCGTCGCCCGCCAGGAAGTCCGGAGCCCAACGGTCGCGTCCGCGCACGATCACCTCCTCGTCCTCCTTCTCGGGGGTGCGAATGCGCACCTGCCAGACCGGGTTCACGTGGACCGTCGTGCTGCCCCGCTCCGCGTACGCGCGAAATGCGGTCAGGTACTCCCGCTGCGCCTCCCGCACCTCCTCGTCCGATCCGAAGGTCTCCAACAACTTCTCGCGGGTCGGCGGCGGTACCCCGGTTTTCAGGCTCTCCGTCATCAGGTCGCCCATCATGGCGAGGCGCCACTCTTGGTCGTGAAGGAACTCAAGCCATCCCTCCAACGACCCGGGGATCGTGATTTCCCGACGGAACGAATCCCCCTCGAGCCCGTACATGTTCTCCGCGACGCCCCGCAGCAACTTCTCGATCGAGTCCGCGTGCTCGGCACCGATCCATGCCCACGCGGACGTGATGGCGAAGTCGACCGCGTTGCTCTCTTGGAAGTGCGTGCGGTCCGTGCCCGTCGGGGCGGACAGGATGTTGTACGAGAAGATGCCGTCCTCCTGCCGGACGAAGATGTCGCGGGAGTACACGCGCGACTTGCCCTCCTCGTTCACCCTCTCCTCCCATATCTCCGCGTTCGGGCTGCGGGCGATGAGCCGCTTGTGCGCGGGCGACGACGGCAGGTTCAGGACCGCGTTCTCGACCCATGCCTTGCCGCGGTCGTACGCCTCGTCGTCGCTGAACGTGATGGTGACGGTCGTGCCCTCCCGCACGGCACGCTCCCGGACGTAATCGAGGACGAGCCTGCGCCGCTCGCCCGGCTCCTCGTTGCCTGGATTGTCGCCCGAGTAGTACCCGGGCCGCAACGAGGCGAGGAACGGCTTGAGCCGGATCTTCGAGGACCGGACGTCGATCGCGTGACCGAGCGTCAGGAGCACGAGCCAGGAGATCTTGCCGCCCTCGCCGTGCTGTCCTCGCGGCGTGTGCGCGATGGGGTCGAACGGGCGCAGCCGCAGCAGGTAGTTGTTCGGCTTCTCGAACTCCCCCAGGTCCAAGGCGGTCTCGTCGATCCCGCGCCCGAAGTCGCGGATGCGAAGCGCCCGCTCCGCGTCGTTCGCGGTGATCGTCACGTAGCCGCGGTCGCCGCCGCCGGCGAGGTCCGACTCGTCGAGCGCGTTCTGCACGTTCTCACGGACCGCGTCCTCGACGGTCCATTGGCCCCGGTACGCCTCCGTGAACCGCGTGGCCTCGCGGGTCCAGCCAGGACGCAACGGCGGGAGCGCCATCGGGACCCCCTACTTGCGTCGGACCACAAGAACCCGATACCCTTCGCCCTCGTCCTCGAGGACGGCGTCCCGCACCGGCGCCGGGAGTTCCCTGGGCGAGCAGTCCTCGCAGTCCTCCTTCTCCCGCTTGTGGACGCACACGACCGGCATCATCCTCTCCAACGCCTTGGGAGGGTAAGAAGGTTCCCCTCCAGACGCGAACGACTTGCGTTCCTGCTCCGTCCACGGGCCGTAGTGGCCGGTCTTGAGGAGGAGGACCGTCGCCTCCTCCGAGGTGAACTTCAGGATGCCGTGCGGCTTGAAGATCGAGTACCATTGCTCCCGGCTCCACACCTCGTTCCGCTCGGGCTCCCACAACGCCTCCTCACCGTCGATGTTCGTGAACTCCACCCACGCGTGCAGGATGCGGCGGGTCTCGCTGGGGTGGGACGTTTTGAGGATGGCGCCCTGGGCGAGCATGGGCTTCGACATCGCCGGCATCTTGACGACCTTGCGCCAAGCCTCGGGATAGCACATGCCCTTCGGCTCCTCGACTTCGCTCATCAGAACGGTGGCGTCCCCCCAACCGTGCATGGCGAGGCACTCCAAGATGTCCCGCTCCGTCTCGGCGCCCTCCGCCATGCAACGGCGCACGTCCTCCATGACCTCCGACACATCACGTCCCTCGATCGCGTCACGTCCCGCGGCCCGCTGGTGCGTGAACGCCCACCCGCGGCCCCGCTCCGTCACCGTCCACGTGATGAACCGCCTCCGCATCCCCGTCGTCGGCCCCGTGATCTGCCGGGACGCGCGGGACACGAGCCCGTTGCGCTCCAACCTCTGAAGGTACCCGACCGCGTCCGTCGTGGAGATGGTGATGGCCCGCGCGACGCCTTGGGCGGACAACTCGAACGGGGCCTCGGTCGCCGTCGCCTGGTCCGAGTAGCGATAGATGTGCATCATCACCTGCCCCGCCACGGATCCCGGTTCGACCTCCTCGGGTTCCGCGCGAGGGATGCGGTTCCGGAGGTCGATGAGCGCGGCCGTGTGCTGCTGCAAGAGGTTCCAAATCTGGTCGAGGCGACGGAGGACGGTCTCGTACTCCGTCGCGGCCTTCCTCCGTCGGCGGGGTGGTTGCGGCTCCCCTGGCTCCTCGTCCTCCTGCCCGAGTACGCTCTCGTCCTCTCTGGGCGACACGCCCAAGCGTTGGAGTTCCTGCCGGCCGCGGTCCGTGAGCGTGTAGGCCCGCAACCTGCGGTGCCCGAGTTGCGGAATCCGGTGGATGGTCACGTCCACCATGCCCTTCCCTCGGAGGCGGAACAGGGTCGCGGCGATCTGCCCGCGGTGGATCCCGATGTGCTGCGCGAGGGCGTCCTGCGTGATTTCGACAGGCGCCGTGTCCTTCTCCTCGTCCACTTGACGCTCGAACGCGGCGAGCCGCCGCATGATCTGTTCCTCGCGTCCGCCCGGCTTCACGTACGGGGTGAGCCCGGGAATGCCCCCCGGTCGTACCGGCGTGCCGCTGCCGCCGCCAAGCCTGCGTACGAGGTCGTCGAGGGCCGCCGTGTTTCGGGTCTGCTGCAGGATGAGAAGGTCGAGCCGTTGGACGAGCCGGTTGATTACGGCCGCAAGAGACTCTTCGCTAACCGTGGGGCCACCCCCTCCTCGAGCCGTGGGACCCGCGCGGCGGGTTCCCCTTGGAGGTCGCGGACCGCCGACGCGATGAGCCACGCCACGCCGCCGGCCCCGGCGACCGCCAAGCCGATCTTGGCGATTGCGAGGCCAACCTTCTCCGCCTCGACCATCTACATCCCGCCCGTGAACTCCCCGATGAGCGCCTTCTCGATCTTCTCGACGCTCTCCTCGACCGTGTGGACGAGGTCCCATGCACCCCAGAACTCCTTGTCCTCGATGGCGCCGCCCAATCGATCCAACGCGTCGTGGGTATCCCGAACGGCGAGAAGCGCGTCGTCGTAGTCCGGACGCAGCGTCACGACGCCTTGCGGGTACACGCCCTCTCGCGGGTAGATTAACATGTTCTTGAGCGTCTGTCGTACCTTCCAAAGTGCTTGAATCGCCTCGTCGGCAATCGCTCGGGAGGCCGAGTCCCCCGAACGAATCTTCTCCTCGACCACGTCGAGAAAATGATACAAGTCCGGCGCCTCGATGTACTTCTGCGCGTACACGCCCTCGCGGCTCGAGACTTCGCGCTTCAACTCCCCGCTCGCCTTCGCCTTCCGCACGACCTCCATGATGTCCCCGAACTTCGGGCCGGTGCGGATCCTCTGACCGCTGCGGGTCACGAACCCCATGTCGCCGAGCGTGTCCACGATGTGGTCGAACGTCGCCGCGTCGATCTCCGTCATGAGCGGGGCGTAGAGCGTCCCGGCCGGGATGTCGAGGTCCTGCGTGCCCTCCTTCTCCGCCTGCTCCGCCAGCGTGATGAGGATGAGGTTGGCGACGTCTTGGTTCGTGAGTTGCCGCGCGAAGATGAGGCCCTCCGGGAGGTCCGTCTCCGTCTTTGGCACGAGCCCACGCACCGGCGATCCGATCATGCGCTTCACGTCCTTCCAGTTCTCGTTCCCGCCGTTGAAGAAGATGCTCGGGTCGTCGAGTTGGTCCGCGAAGATGCCCGTCGCGCTCTTGATGGGCAGTTCGAGCGCCGACCCGTCGAAGTACGAGGTCGTCACCTCGTACAGGTCGTCGCCCACGTTGTACCGGATGAGCACGAGGAACGCGGGCGTGAAGCCGCCGATGGCCTTTGGCCCGATGAGGAACTTGAGCCGCACCGTGTTCGCGTCCATGCGCAGCATCGGGAGCAGGAGTTCGACCCGGCGCGCGAGTTCCTTCGAGAGCCACTCCCCCCAGCGGTTCGGGACGCCGAGCGTCTGCAACTGCTGGCCGATGACCGCCGCCGGGTCATCCCGCGCCGCGATGCCGGGTATGATGACGTCCTCGAAGTCCCGCGCCCGCCGCTCGCGCTCCCCCGGGGAGCATTGCGGGCAGCCGCCCGCGAGGTCGAGGTTGTGGCGGAACTCGTGCTTCACGGTCTTGATCGACTCCTCGATGCTCGGGATGTTCTCCGGCACGATGTACATGATGGCTGGGTCCTTCTCGAGCACGAACCCGAGGTAGCGCGGGTTCAGGCCGAACGTCGTGAGTTGCCCGAGCCCGACCGGACGGAGTTGGATGCTCAGCCCGTACATCCCGTTCAGCACCGCGATCGTGTCGACCGCCGCTTGGACCTTTGCCTGTGTGTCAGGATCGCCCGGCACGCCATCGGCCGGCGGCAACGACGCCAGGACGCAGGCCGGGCCGTCGCACGTCCCGCACAGGGGACCGCTGCACAGGGCGTCCCGGGACAGCGCCTCGAGCGCGTTCTCGAACCGATCCGTCGGCGTCCGCACCGTGAGCGCGCTCTCGTCGAAGAACGTCCTCATCTCATCCCTCCACGCGGCGAAGTTCTCCGGGTCGAAGAACGGCTTGCCAAGCCGCGCATTGAGGTAGTCATGAAACGCCCGCATCCATTTCGAGAACTCAGCGGCGCACTTCGGGCACGGGAACGTGTCGGCCATGAAGTGCAGCACGCCCCAGGTGTAGCGGCCGAGGTACGGCAGGCAGTTGACGACCTCGTCGTCCTCCTCGTCGCGGTGCAGGTGGTCGGGGACGGAGGCCACACGCGCGACATGGACCTGCGGGTAGTAAAGGGTGCGCTTATAAGTACGCGAGAATCCCGTGCCGCCCGCATGGCTCGCGGGACCTGCGGGATGTGCCATCAGGAGAAGGAGGTCAAGTGGTGCCCCGCGTGCGGCGAGTACCTGTGCGCGGACTGCCGGAAGGACTACATCGGTCGCGCGGCCGCGGCGTCCCGGAAGGTCATACGGAAGATTCGCGGGGAGTAGCGACGATGCTGCGCGAGTCCCTTACGACTCGTCGGATCTCCGCCTCCAACTCCTGACGCGCCGTGAGGAATGCCGTCCCCGTGTCGAGTGTCGGGTTCGCCTTGAACGAGAGAAAGGCGTCGCGCATCTGTTCCGCGAGCGGGACGAGGCGGTGGGGCTCGGCGGGCGTGGGCGTACGGCCGGATCGCGCTAGGGCATCCATGCTTCCGGAAACCGCGTCTCCCACTTCAACCCGCGCCCAGCAGTCGTCACCGTGCGTGAGGCAGCGTCCCCGCACGGAGGGTACGCGCCGGAACTCCTTCACACGCTCGGGACCGACGGGCAAGGGGACCCGGAACGCGATGCCCATCAGGCTGTCGAGCGCGACACTCGTGTCCATCTCGACCGGCAGCCCCCGAACGTCGATCTCTAGGATGACACCGTCCACGGTCCCGAACTGCACCGCCCGTCGCTCCGCGTACACTTGCGCCCATCCCGACTCCGTCGTCCCGTACACGTACCCGGGCTCGGCCCGCGTCGTGCGGAAGTGTGGATCCACGTCCTTGAACCCGACCTTCTGGATGATGGCGGCGGAGAGGGCGTCCGTCCCGTGGTAGATCACCTCGGGCCAGCCATCCTCGCCACCGGTGCCTTTCGTCAGGCTCATGGCCCCGTCTCCACGTAGTCCTCGAGCGTGACCTGGGCGGGTGTCGGCGGCGGCGGTTCCCCGAGCCGCGTGAAGTTCGTGACGATCACCTCGGTCCGCTTCCCGCGCTGCGTAGGGTCCTGCGTGACCTTCTCCGTTGCGGTCGTCAGGTGCACGTCGTACCCCTTGTACAGGTCGTGGATGAACGGGTCGTCGTTGTTGTCCTCGACGAAGGGGATGCCCCGGGCGGTGAGGTCGTCGCACACGCGCTTGAGCCGCAACTGGTCCTCGACCGGGAATCCCTTCGGCGTGTAGTGTCCGGGCGTCGCGCTCATCGTGTTGAAGTACGGCGGGTCGAGGTACACGAAGTCGCCTTCCTTCACCGCCCGCAGCGACTCCTCGAAGTCCGCGACGGCGATCTCCACGCCTGCGTCCTGCAGGGCGAGCGACGTCGCGAGGAACGTGTCCCGCGGGGTCGCGGACGTGAAGAACTCGATCTGGTGGCGCTTCGCCCACGCGATGTTGTACTCCCGCTTCGCGTTGTACCGGACGACGCCGTTGTACCCCGCCCGCAGGAGGAAGATGAACTCCGCGGTGCGCTCGGGCGATGCGCGTCCCGCCAGGTCCTTCGACAGGTTGAAGCGCGACCGGACCGCGTAGTAGAGCCCCTCGCGGGCCTCGTCGGACGCGGCCTCGTTGTACGACTTTTGCAGGAGCACCATCCTCTCGATGAGGTCACCCACGCGGTCCCGCACGTTGCGGTGCAGGTCCATGACGTCCGGGTTCGCGTCGGACAGGACCGCGTGGCCATCGAGGTGCCCGTCACGGACGAGCAACAGGAAGATTGATCCGCTGCCCAGGAACGGGTCGAAGTACGTGCCGGTGACGCCGTCGATGAGCGGGCCGAGCGTCGGGTAGATCTCGTCCTTCGCGCCGCTGTACTTGCTGACCTTCCGGATCGACGAGCGCAGATTGCCCGGGACCCCGGACCCGAGCCGGGCCCAGCACAAGTCCCCGTGGACCGCACACGCCTCCATCGCATCACTTCCGCGGGTACGGCTCGTTCTTGTTCCGGAGGACCGACATGATGGTGTCGCCGCGGGACGCCATCAAGTATTCTTGGTACCGGTCCCGTCCCCAGAACGATTCCTCCGGAATCAGTCGGCCGGGGATGCTGCGGAGCCAGCGGTCCACGGCCTCGTCGATCGCCCGCGTGTCGCGCTCGGTCGACGCCTGCGGGAAGATGACCGCCAGGAGGAACCCGTTGTCGACGTGCGCGACCTCGATCGACAGGGTGACAGGGGGCGGTGGCGCGATCCGGAGTTGCAGGAATGTCTCGCGGGCCTCGCCCTCGAAGGCGTACCGGGCGACGTACGCGTTCAGGATGGGCGTCTCGACCAACTCTACCGTAGGAACTCCTCCATCACTTCGCGGACCTGCGCCTCGCGCTCCTTCACGGCGACGATGTAACAGGGGCCGTTCTTGACCGAGATGATGCCCGAACTGCTGCGGAGGCCCATCGCATCGAGCCGGGTCTGCGTTTTCCACCACAGCGATTCGAGTTCCTCGCACGCGCCGATGCGCACGGTGACCATATTCGTCACCGTTGACAGGTCCTCCTCCTTGAGGTGTCCGCGGTGGATCTCGTTCACCGCGATGGTCGTCTTGGCGAAGTTCACCGCGTTCGACAGGCTGCCGAACCCGCGGCGGAGCGCCGAGTAGAAGTCCACAGCGTAGGACCCGTCCTCCTTCGTGTCCACGTCAACGTCCCAACTCCGGTACGGTCCCGCCGTCATCACGATCTTCGCGTCGGGGAACGCCGCCTCAAAATCGTCCCACGCCTCGTCGAACTCCGGGTACCCCGTGGTCCCTTCCCGCGCACGGGCGGTGCCAGGAGGACGTGGACCCTCGGGGGCCTCGTCGTTGACCTCTTTTGCGAAACCTTCATCCCCCATTCCGAACAGCGTCGTCGGCCTCGTGCCGGTCCACTTGAACCGGACGCGGTAGAACGGCTTCGCCCTCGGAACCGTGTACCAGTTCGACAGCACGCGGACCAGGTGGTCACGGTCACGCATCCCGCCGCGCTGCGCGTCCTCGTCCGTGAGGTCCCTGTCATGCACGGTGTCCACGGACTCGATGACTGCGGCGCCCAGGTCATGGTCGTGGCCGTCGTACCACACGATGCGGACGGTAACCCCTGGCTGCCAGCCGTGACGCGCGACCTCCGTCTGCGACCGGAGCGTCTGCGTGATCTCGTGGCGCTCGAGACCAGCCTTCAGGTCTGGGTGCGTGAAGCGGATCGTGCGGGCGTTCCGATCGAGCCAGGCCTTGCGCTGCTTCTTGAGGTCCTGCTCCCGGTCCTTCGCCGCGAGTGTGTCCCTCTGCCAGTCGTTGTACCCAATGCGACCGCGCTCGTACTCGCGCTGCAGGTACTCCATGTGCTTCCGGAGTCTGTCCAACTCCCTGCCAACCTCGTCCGCGTACACGGGGCGGCCGGCGACCACGGACCGGAATGCGACCTCGGAGCCTAAAAGGATTGGGGGCAGGCGCGACGAGCGTGTCAGGAGTCGCGGGGGATCCCGCCCCCGGGTGGCGCGGGCGGTTGTGCGAGCGAGCACGGTCGTACTAGGTGGTGCGACCGTACAACTCTCCGCCCGCGCTCGGGACTTGATGGGCGGGGGCCTACTTAAGACTGTGTTTCATCGATGCCCATGCGGTGGATCCGCGTCTCGAGGCGCTTGTCCTCCTCCGTTTTCTTCTCCGGACGGATGCGCTTCGCCGCGAGCAGGTCGTCGATCGGGGCGCCCTTGAGCCGCTCGTCGAAGAACTCGGAGATGCACATGTCAGCGACGTCCATCGCTTTCTGGTCGGACAACGAGAAGGCGTCCTTCAGGTACTTCACGGTCCCCTTGTAGAACCGATCCATGTACGCGTCGTCCTTCAGGGGACGGGACGGCCCCTCGACCGCGATGCGCTTGCCGAGCGTCGGCTCCGCGACCTCGCGCTTCCACGTCTTGAAGATGTGGGAGAAATCCGACACCGTGCGGCCGCTCACCTTCCCGGTGACGACCGCGCCCGCGCGGGTGAGCCCCTTGTTGATGAACCTCCGGGAGGGGCCGTAGTTGTGCAACGTCCGCGTCACCCGGCCCGTGACCTGGGCGGCGCGGGCGACGCCGACGAGCGTGTCCTCGACGCGGCGGTCCGAGACCTTGTACCCGCAGCCCTCGAACGTCCGTCCCTTCGACACGATGCCGCTGCACAGGCCGTCGACCAACGGGAGGCCACAGTTCGGGCACTCCATGGTGTGCCCGCACTTCTTGCTCAGACAGACGCCGCGATCCATCGTCGCGCCGCACTTCGGGCACGGCTTCCGTGCCATGCCGATCAGCCGGCGCCCGTCCGTGATGATGGACTCCGTCGTGCGGAAGGCGATCCGCGCGACGTCGTGCAACGCGCCGAGCACGTTCTTCTCCTCCATCGGGACGCGCTGCAGGTCGCCCCACGCGTCGCTCTCCTCCTCGTCCTCGCGCAACCAGTTCGGACGCATCATCTCCGGAGGCATCAGGTCCTTGTCCTCCGGATCGGGCAACTGGTCGACGAGTTCCTTCTCGTCAGGCCGCATTTTGCGCATGGTAGACACCGTCCTCCCCGGGCGCGAGGTCAACGGTCCGGGATTCGTCCCACAGCACATCAAGGCTTCGGCGCACCTGCATCGCGGACCAACGGCGCCGCGCCTCGGGATCGAACGCCACGCACGTCGCGAACAGGACGAGCGCTACGGCATCCACGAGATCGGCGTCCCGCACTCCGGGCACCGCTTGTACCCCTTCGCCTTGTCCTCGGAGTTGAACACCATCCCGCAGCCCTTGCAGGCTCCGGCGAGCACATCCTCCGTTGGGGGAGCGGCCGGGGATGGCACAGGGGCCGCGGGGGCCGGGACCGGCGGTTCCTCCGGTTTCGGCTCCGGGGCGGGAGACGGCTTCGGCCCGTCCTTCCCCTTGACGACGGCTCTCTCGCCGCGGTCCTCGAGCACACGGTCCAGGCGCGTGCGGATCTCGTCGAGCGCCTTCGCGTGCAACTTGGCCTCGCGTTCGGAGCCCGCGACGCGCATCACGAGCGCGTCCATGTGGGTCGTGACGTGACGGGAGGCCGCCTCCTCCGCGGCCTTCGTCGCGACCTCCGTGGCGCGGGCCACGAGCGGGTCCAAGTGCTTCCCGACGTCTGCCTCAAGGCGCTTGCCGAGTTGCTTCTGGAACGGCTCGGCCTTGAGGTACTTCTCCACGATGTCCCGAATCCGTTCCTCCGGGAGGTCCACGTCGACATCCTCGACAGGCGGTTCGGGTTCCGGTTTCGATTCAGTTCCTCCCATGCCCAACACCTCAGACGACATTGACCCTGATGCGCCGCTTCCGCACGGGAGCGGGCACGATGTGAACCCGGAAGCGCCGACGACGCGGAGGCTCCTGGGCCGGGACGGGCACGGGTGCGGGCTCCCTCGGGAGCACCGGGTCCTGCGCCTCGGACGCCGCGATCTGTTCCTTGAGCAACGTCTCCACATCCGTCAGGCGCTTGTCCATGCCCGCGTCGGGTTTCGCGAGCCGTTGCTCGATTCGGTCGATGTGCCCGTAGAGCCATCGCTCCCAGCCAGCGAAATTCGTGATGGCGCTCACTCGGTCTCGCGCCCACGCCGGGAGTTCGTCGGACGGGAGTTCGTCAGTCACGTTTCCCCTTGCCCGAAGGGAGGTCTGCGTACTTGAGACTTTTCCTTCTCAGCCTCCGCGGCGGCCTTGGCCCTGGCATCCTCCTCCGCCTTGTACCGCTCGAGGCGCTCACGGGTTTTCGCGTCCCTTGACAACGGCACCGTCGGCGGTGTCACCGGCTTGGATTCAAGCGGTGGCGACTTCGTGGAGTCCATCTTGGCGAGGTCGATGCCGGACAGGGCGATCTGCGCCTTCAGATAGTCGTCGCTGACCTGGCTGTAGCCGCGGAAGAAAACCGTCTGCTTCCACGTCTTGCAGTTGACCATCGGGCTTCCTGTCTTGTCGACCTTCAGAACGTGATGCTCTCCGCAGTTCGCCAACGGGCACAGGACGGCAACCTCAGGAACCGGTAGCCGTCCTAACACGCCGATCCAATCGGTCCGCGGTCGCCGTTCTACCACCTATCGTCCCCGTCCCGGTGGACGTTTCACCTTCCACGTTCCACCGTCACCGTCACCGTGGAACGTGTACTTCAACGTTCCTCCGTCCCCTTCCACGGTGATCGGTCCACGTTCCCCCGTCCCCATCCACCCTTGATCGTGGAACATCACGGTCACCTTCCACCCTGGATGGTGGAACGTCCCCCTCCACCCTCCACGGTCCCCGTCACGGTCCCCTTCCACCATCCTCCTTCCTCGGTAGGAGCGGAGGGGGGTGGGGTCGGTCGTGGGCGGACTGATGGCTATGGCCATGGCTATGGCCATACGACTTCACGAACGCATCGGACGTGCGTGGCGGATGCAGATATTTAAGGACATCATGGCCATAGTATGGCCATATCGGCTTTAAGTAGTCGAGACGGGCGGGAGTCGGGGGTAGGCTCGTCAGGCTTGTCAGGCTGAGCCTGGTTCCGCGACCGGAAGGGGTTCTTACCTTCGACGGTGCCGTTGACAAGGCTCAAATACCGGGTATCGCTAACTCAGGTCTCGTGGCTTGGTTTCATTGGCAGGACGGTTGGTGCTTTCAGCGCCTTGAGGACGGTTCGGTGCACCTCGTCAAGACGAATGACGGGCGGTTCCCGAAGTTTCGGAGTGACGACGCTGACGTGAAGGATCCGGAGTACCGGACGAACGTCGTTTTGCAGGCGATCATCCCCGCCGCGGAGTGGGCGTCGATCGTCGCCTCGGTGTCCAAGACCGGGGAGACCTCTGAGTCGTACGCGGCGGCCGCTGCCCTGCACGGCGAGGGGCCTCAGAAGGCCCCGTAGGTCCCGTTCGACGCGGGACGGGCCGCACAGCCTTCTGCATGCGCGTGGCGGGCATTCCCGGGGGCATCGGGGACCTCGGACTTCGGTTTCACGGGCGATTCTGTGGGAATCACTTATAAGTCGCGAAACAGTTATATCCTGTTAAACACATGCGGGCGGCCCCCGAGGTGGTTCTACGGCGCGGCTTGAGGCTGGAAAACGGCGGCTCACAAAGGTCGGCGGCAGCATCATGATCGCGGTTCCGAAGGAGTGGGCCGAACAGTACGGGTACAAGCCCGGCGACGAGATCCCGTACTTGGCGAACCGCGACTTGGTGCTCCTCTCCCCGCAGAGCAATGCGGAGTACTACCAGACGGGGACCGACCTCGTCCGGAAGTCGAGGGAGGAAGCGGCTGCGCACGAGGAGGAATCGAAGGCCGAGAAGAAGAAGGAGGAGGCTTCGGCGGAGGGTGATTCCACCGGAATCGGGGAGGGATGACGATGGGCGCCCGTCGCGTCTACTTCACGACGGATCAGGAGCGCATGGCCGAGGCGCTCGGGATCCGCAACCTGTCCGCGTACGTGCGTCACAAGATGGAGGAGGACGTGCAGGCCATCCCGGCCCGGAGGAAGGCGCAGGTCGCGGACCTCCGGGAGCAGTTGAAGGTCGCGGAGTCCGCGTTGGAGACCACCGCGCTCGCCCAGGACGACGGCGCCATCCGGCAGTTCTCGGAACTCGCCGACAAGGCCCAGAAGAACCTCACGCACAATGGGGGCCTGCCCGTGCAGACGACGCTGCGGAAGTTCATCCAGCACAATCCGGATGGACAGAAACTCCGGGCGCTCCTCCCGGAGGGTCTCAACGAGGGCGCGGTCGTCGACCTCTTGGAGCGATGGCCCCTGAGCAAGCCGGACGTCATTCAACTCATCACGAATCGGTGAGCACGTGGAGTACTCGCCCGCGGAACTCGTCCAGAAGTGGGAGGAGTTCTTCAACGACTACGACTACGCTGGCCGGATCACCTCGATCGCGTTCGCGTATCCGGAGGGCCGGAGCCTCCGCGTTCCGTTCGCGGAGATCAATCGGTTCAGCGTCGAGTTCCTTGTCTACTTCTTGGACCATCCGCAGACCTGCCTCGTCGCGGGCGAGGAGGCGATCACGCGCATGGCCCCTCCCGGTGACGAGCCCATACGAATCCATCTGCGCGTCACTGGCGTTCCGAAGAACGAATGCGTCCCGATCCGGGAGATCCGTGCGCGGCACCTCGGCCGGTTCGTGTCGGTCGAGGGCCTCGTGCGTCGCGTAACGGAAGTCCGCCCGAAGATCGTCGATGCCACGTTTCAATGCCTCCGATGTGGAGCGGTAATCAAGGAGACGCAGGAGGGGCAGGCGTTCCGGGAGCCGATGGAGTGCTACCCGGACCAGGGCGGGTGCGGCCGCACCGCCGCGAGCACGAAGTTCAAGCTCCTCGGGGAGGCATCCCAGTACCTCGACACGCAGAAGATCGAGATCCAAGAGATCCCCGAGGACGTTCGGGGCGGGGCGGAACCCCAACGCCTCACGGGCTGGATGGAGGACGATATCACCGGAGACATTCAGCCGGGGGACCATGTGATCCTGAACGGCATCCTCCGCTCCGCGCAGAAGGGTCGGCCCGGCGCGAAGTCCACGATCTTCGACGTGTTCTTGGAGGTCGTGGAGGTACAGACGCAGAGCCGGGAGTTCGAGGAGGTCGACGTGTCCCCGGGGGACGTGGAACGTATCGAGACGTTCGCGCGGGAGCCCGACCCGTCCGGTTCCATCGTCCGGTCCGTTGCGCCGTCGCTCGCGGGCCTCGAACGGGAGAAGGAGGCGCTCGCGCTCTGCCTGTTCGGCGGTGTCGCCAAGGAACTCCCTGACGGGCGGAGGACACGCGGCGACATTCATATCCTCCTATGTGGGGACCCCGGATTAGCCAAGAGCGAGTTGCTCGTCTGGATGAAGAACGTCGCGCCGCGTGCGATCCTCGCCTCGGGGAAGGGTACCTCGGCCGCGGGTCTGACCGCCGCCGCGGTCCGCGACGAGTTCGGCGAGGGTCGATGGGTCCTCGAGGCCGGCGTTATGGTGCTCGCCGACAAGGGCATCGCCATCATCGACGAACTCGACAAGATGGACGAGGAGGACCGTGGCGCGATGCTCCACGCGATGGAGCAGCAACGGGTCCCCGTGGCGAAGGCGGGCATCACCGCGCTCCTGCCGTCCCGTTGCTCCGTCCTCGCGGCAGCGAACCCGAAGTTCGGGCGGTTCGTGACGGGCAAGTACTTGGGGGATCAGGTCGCGCTCGAGGCGCCTTTGCTCAGCCGTTTCGATGCAATCTTCTTGCTACTCGACTTCCCGCAGAAGGAGCGGGACGGCGCGATCGCGCGGCACATGCTCGACGCGCACCGGCTCGGCGGCGCGATGGCGGCGGGCGCGGAAGTGGACCCCGCCGCCAGGGCCGTTCTCACCCCGGAAGTCGAGCCTGAGTTCCTCCGCAAGTACGTCGCCTACGCGAAACGCATCGTGCCCGTCGTGGGTCCGGAGGCGGCCGGTATGATCGAGTCGGCGTACGTGGAACTTCGCCAACTCGGGGAGGCGGGCACGGTGTCCGCGACGCCGCGACAACTCGACGGCCTCGTCCGGTTCTCGGAGGCCTCCGCCCGCACCCGCCTGTCGCGCACCGTTCAGGAACTGGATGTGAAGCGTGCGGTGTCCGTCATGCGGTACTGGTTGGAGTCGATCAGCGGGACCGGGGAACGTGGCGGCCCGATCGACATCGACATCGTCGCCACGGGCGTCCCCGCGTCCCAGCGCGACCAGATCGTCCGTCTCCGCGACATCATTCAGGAACTCGGCGGGTCGGAGACGGGACCGGGGGCGCAATGGGCCGACATCCTGAGCCTCGCGGAGGTGCGTGGGATCCCGCGGGACCGCGCGGAGGCGTGGCTGCGGAAGTGGAAGCAGGAGGGCGACCTGTACGAACCGACGAACGGCATCTTCCGACTCATCACTCGGCTTTGACCCGGACGCCCTGCAGGTGTTCCGGGAGAACGGCCATGAGAGCGAGGCCGCAGATGGCCCGACCAAGTGGGGGATGCACGACTATGTGAACGGGAACGGGGAGGGGGTCGGCCTACTCGGCCACGACTGGCCGGAGAACGGGCGCCAGCGATCGTACCCGGAACGCCGCCTCTGTGGGCCGGTCCTCGACTACTTCCTCGCCCGCGGGTGGTACGTCGTGTTCGATCCGGACGGGGCGGATTTCCTTGATGTCCTGATGGTACGCCCGGACCCCGACGAGGCCAAGCACGAGACCGAGGTCATGGTCCTCGAGTTGAAGGTCCACGCGGCGCAGAAGGCGTTCATCCAGGCGCGGCAGCGGGAGAAGTGGGCGGACTACGTCGCGGTCGTCCTCGGATCGTACGAGAGCGCACAGAATGCGCTCGACCGTATGGACAACGGGGGGTGGGACACGCTCCCGAAGGACATGACGCCCGTGGCGTGGAAGGAGTTCGAGGAGACGTACGGGGATTCCCACGAACGGTTCAAGGGCGTGGGGCTCTACGCGGTGCGGAACGAGTACGGCGGCGCTCCGCGCGAGCCGTACCTCGTCGAACTTCGCCGTCCGAGAAAAGTGAAGCCTAAGAAGGGATTTCGGGACACATGGGAGAAACGGCATCTCCGTGCGGTCCGGTGGACCAAGTTGTACCGCCGGAACAAGCCGTTCGCCCGGACGGTCGCCTACGGCTACCTGATGGAACTCGGGTTCAAGACCACGCACCGGATCCCGATCGGGGAGATCGACGCGATGGCGGAGGGCGCGATGCCCATCAAGGGTAATATGGCTCCCCGGTACTCGAACCGCCGCCCTTGGGGGTACGGGTTCCAGCGGGACCAATCGACCCTCAGCCTGTTCGAGTCCGGGACCGGTCCATGATGCTCATCGCCTTCGACGTGGACGACACCCTTGGCGTCAGCGGCGGTCCGATCCCCCTGGACTTCCTGCTGGAACTTCGGTCGAAGGGGCACATCGTCGGCCTGTGCGGCAATTGGGCCTTGTTCGTCCGACAGACGCCGGACTGGCCCTACATCGTGAGCTTCCTCGGCCCGATGGAGATGACCAAGACCGCGTTCCTGCTCCAACTCCGGACGTACATCCAGGCCGACGCCTACGTGATGGTCGGGAACGACACGGACAAGCCACACGCCGAGGCCGCCGGGTTCCGTTTCGTGTACGAGCGGCATTGGAAGGAGATCGACCAAGACTTACCATTCAGAAAAACTTTATAACCTCGGCGCACCGTACCCGTGCGACATGGACGTCGTGCAGGTCCTCCGGGACGCGATCGAGGCGTGGAAAAGGGACAAGAAAATGGTCGGGAACAAGCGGGCCACCCTGGTTGGGGCGGGGCATCTGGCGGTGAGCGCCTCGATGTCGCTCGACATGCTGGTTGAGCGGTTCGAGGAGGAACTCGTCGCGGCGGCGGAGGGCGAGGCCAGCCTCCTGCTCGCGACGTACGAGGCCCTCGAACAGGCCCGGCGGATCGTGCGCGTCGTCCATGCCTCCTTACAGACCTTAGAGGGGGGTATCCCGGCACCATGGAGCGGTCCGAGCGAATTGAAAGTGGGCGTCTCAAACGAGACGGACTGAACGACCAAGGGTACAGATGCCCGGAGTGATTCGGAGGGCGAATGTCGGACCTCCCGTTCCCGCTACGCCACCTGCTGATGAAGGTGTACATCGGGCTGTTCCTCCTCCTCACGCTCCTCGCGTCGGCGTGGTTCTCGTGGCTGGAATATTCCGGTGGAATCACCTTGGAGGCGTCCGTCGCGTTCCTCACGTTCGCGTCCCTCGCGGAACTCGTCGTGACGCTCGCGTTGTGGGCGTACACCGCCTGGTACGCCTCCCTCAGCCGGGAACCGCTCGAGATGCTGAACGAGATGCTGTCCCGCGTGAAGCCGTTCTGGTCCGTGTTCTCCGTCATCTTCGAGGAGGTCGAGAAGAAGTTCAAGTGGTCGTTGGAGTCCCGGGCGTCGTTCATCAAGGAGCGGATCTCCGCGTACCAAGACGAACTCGTGAACCTTGAAGTCGCGATGCGGGAGCGCAGCGGCCGGCGCCGTTGGGGTCGCGGCCGGATCGCGAAGGAGGTCCGCAAGGAGATCGAGCAGGCGAGACCGCCGGAGGCCAAGCCGTGACCGTCGGCGAGTACGGGCGGTACATCGTCGAGGGGCGCGTCGTGGATCCTCGTGCCCCTGAATGTGGACATTGCATCGTGGCCGTCGCCCAGGAGGAAATAGACCTGCACGGGATCCTGCGCGAACTCGAGGGCCGCCGGGTGCGGGTGGTCGTGCTGCCGTTGGAGGCCAAGCCGTGAAGGCACTCCTCGTGGACGTGGACAGCCGGATCGCGAACCTCGCTCTCATGAAACTCTCGACGTTCCATAAGTCGCGCGGCAACACGGTCGCCCTCCACCTACACCGGAGCGGCCGCGGGTTCAAGCGGGAGGTCCCGACGGACGCGGACAAGGCGTACGTGTCGAGCCTGTTCACGTGGAACCTCGAGGAGACGAAGCGAATCTTGGCGGCGCTCGTGGCGGCTGGCGTGGAGGTCGAGGTTGGCGGCACGGGGATCGATCATGGCCGTCAGCCGCAGGATCGCATTCTGCTGCCGCCGTGGATTGAGGGCCTCGCGCCGGACTACGACCTGTACGGCGCGGACTACGCCGTCGGGTTCTGCAACCGTGGATGCACCCGGTCCTGCACGTTCTGCGATGTCCCGCTCAAGGAGGGGAAGATCCGCACCGACCGGTACCGCCCGCCATGGACCTGGGTGCCCGATGGCTTCCGCAAGGCACTCCTGCTCGACAACGACATCGCGCTCTACGAGAACCCGCAACTGTTCGAGATTCTCGGGTGGTTCCGAGACTCTGGCGTGAAGTGCTCCATCACGCAAGGATGGGACCTACGGTGCACGACACCCGAGCGGGCCGCGCTCCTTGCGGAACTGAAGCCTTGGGACTACCGGTTCACGGACCGAATCCTGTACACAGCATGGGACTACCCCGGGATCGAGCCGTTCGTCCGGCGCGGCCTCCGGATGCTGATCGACGCGGGGATGCGGCCGCGGGACATCCGTGTGTACATGATCGTCGGGCACGACCCGCGCACGCGGGGGCCTACGCCAGTCGGGGACCCGAATGAGCGCGCGTCCGCCCTCCACCGGTTCCGCGTCCTCTGGGAGGAGTTCGGCACGTACCCGTTCGTGATGAAGTTCAACAACCGGAAGGATGACCCGTGGCTGAACGCCTTCGCCCGGTGGGGGAATCGCCCGGCGTTGTTCAAGTCGTTCCCGTTTGAGGAATATCGGCGGAGGGGGACCACGTGAGGTTTCAACTCACGCTCGACGGGCGGCGCATCGACCCCGAAATCCGTGTATCGTCGAAGTGCGGCCACCGAGCCGACCCCGTCGTCCGCGAGGCGTGCTCAACCCTCACGCCCCGTACGCACACGGCGTTCCGGCGCGTGTTCACCGTCCATCTGAGCGGGCGGACGTTCACCGTCGATTGCTCCGACGGCCACGACCGCTGCCCGTGCTGTGGTATGGACAACTGTGACGAGCCAGCCATCAAGGACCGGAACGCAACCTATGAGGAGCCCGGGTTCTGCATCCTCTGCGTCATGGAGATTGATGGCTCCTCGATCGAGGAGATTGCGGCGGTGTTCTGGTGACCACACCGGCGGATCCCGCGTGGGCGTTGCGCGTCCAAACAGGGCCGGTCGGCCGCGTCGAGTTCCGGAAGATCGCACACCTGCACGAACTCGCGGACGACGGTTCGGAGGTCTTGGTCATCGCGTCGGAGTCCGAGATGCTCCGGCTCGTCGCGCTCCTTCAGAGAGGGATCGGGTTTCCATGACGGAAATCGTGGAGAAGATCGGACGGTTCCTGAAGGTCCGCCACGAGCCGGGTACGCACATCATCATCCTTGACGAACGTGAGGGCGGACAGTTCTCCATGACGGTCGAGGAGGCGGAGGGACTCGGCAAGTTCGCCGCCAAGATGCGACGGAGGTTCCGGATTCCATGATGAGCATCCCGTGTTCGTGCGGACAATGCCTGAACTGCAATGGCGTCGTGACGACGTTCCAGCGCGGGAACCCCGGCGGCCCGGGGAGGCACTACGACTCCCCGTGCGAGCACGAGTGCCATCGGAAAGGTGAGACGGGATCGGAGCGCCGACGTCGTCTCCTCAAGGAGCAACGCGAGCGTCAACGGGCGCGGGGGTCACGGAAATGGTGAAGGTCACCGCCATCATGACGGATCAGGGGAAGGCGTGGGCGCGTCAGGGCAAGGACAAGGGGATTTGCCCGCTCCACCAGAAGCCGATGTTCCCGATCTACGTCGGCAAGGAACTGACCAAGGGGTGCGAGGACTGTCTGGCGACGCTGCCGGGGGTCACATGACGCGAAAGGAGGACCGGCGCGGGGTGTCGGCGGCGCTCGCGATCCTCGAGGCGGTCCACTTGGGGTCCAAGACCGTGCCCGACATCGCCGCCCGGACGGGGATGAGCCAGCGGCTCGCGCACTACCACGTCACGAAGAAGTTGCTGCCCGCCGCCCTCCTCCGGACCACGCACGTCGTGACGGTGTTCAGCCCGAACCGCCGGACCTTCCGCCGCCTCGCGCTCACGAAGAAGGGCCGTCGCTATCTTTCGGATGGCGGCCCACGCGCTTCACCGCGGACAGGATCGCGAGCGCCTCCGCGAAGTTCCGGTCGGACTTGATCCGGTCGAGCAACAGCCCGGTCGATTGGCTCGTCCACGCGACGCACATCCGCACCGTGTCCGGGAGGTTCAGCCGCGCGTTCTCGGCCGCCCCCTGAAGGAAGTTGTACTGGTCGTCGTTGAAGGACACGTACACCCGCTTCGACGGCTGCCTTCCCGCACGTTTCGTCATCTACGCGCGCCCCCGCTCCGGCTTCTCCAACTCGTCGTTCGACCAGTACCCATGCGTCGGGCAATGACCCCCGTCCGCATCCATGTCAAGGTCCTTGCCGCACGTCGGGCACTTCGTCCGCCGCATCATCGCACGTTCCGTCCGATCTTCTCACGCCGACGTCGCTGCATCTCGTCGTACAGGTCCTCGTTCTCCTGCAACGACTCCATCGTCCGGTCCTTCCACTTCTTCCCGAACTTGCCGATGCCCGGATCGTCCTCGAGAGCCTTCGTGCGACGGGGCACATTCCCCCGAAAGCGTTTCTACGTCTTAACTCCCGATGCCGCTTGTAATAAGCGAAATGATGTCACATTATATTGATGCCTCTGCACGTCCTGCACCCTCCCGGAGGTGTTCCAAGATGGCCGGCGAAGGCGCACGGTGGCGGGAGAAGACGGCGGCGTTCCTCTCCAGCAACCAGTCTGCCTACGCGGGCGCGTCCGAGCGGTGCGGGGGTCTCGACCCCCCGAGCGCCGCGGTGGAGTGCGCCGCGCAGGCGATGAAGGCGATCAAGAGGGCCCGCGGCGACATCACGGCGAACGTCCGCTAGGGCGTTCTGCCGTGATCGAGTCGTTGACCTTCGATCACGCTTTACCTCCCCCCAACTACGGGTGGCCCTGAAGCGGGTCACCCGACCCTTTTTCGTGCGGGCGGGAACCATGACGTGGATCGTCTGCTGGTGGCGGAACCCGGAGAAGGCGTTCTTCCTCGCGGTGTTCGACGAGGGAGACGAGGCCGAAGCCCGTGCCGCCGCTGCGGAGTTCAACGGGTTCGTCGTGCACCTCCGGGGGAAGCGGACCAAGGTGGCGTCCGCGCAGGACTACTTCTACCGCACACCGGATGGCAGGCCGAAGCCCGCCAAGATGGTCAACGCCTCGAAACTTCAACTCGCCACGGACGCTCGTTCCGACGTTACTGACGGCCCGACGAACGTTCGCCCTAACGTGAGTGCGTCCAACTTATAAGGAAGGGCTAATGCGGTCGGTCCGCCATGCACCGTTCGTGCCCGTCGTCGATCCGGCGCTCGTGGACACGGTGTCGAAGCGCGTCGTGGCGTTCTGCGAGGCGTTGACGGAGGACGAGGAGGCCCGCGTCCTGTGCCTCGACACGTGGCAGGGGTACTTCCAGGGCGGTCGCACGGTCCGCCAGGTGTTCGAGGCGTTCGAGTCGATGTACGGACGGGACCGGGTCCAGGCGGCGCTCCAAACCCTGAAGGCGCAGGAGGTGTACGCCCAAGGACCGCCGACCGCGGATATCCTCCCGCCGCCGTCGGAGGGTCCGTACCCGGGTCGGATCCGCATCATCTACGACGCGCCACCTCGGGAGTGGGTCGTCGTCGTGTACCTCGAGGACGACGCCATCGCGATCGTGAAGAACTTCCCGTCGCTGAAGGACGCGGTCGGGTACCTCCCGGAGTTGCCCGGGACGCTCTCCGCGCCCGCGCTGACGAACGACGTCCACATGACGGTCGACGCGGACGACGACAGCGCGAGGGAGTTGCTCGGGTTCGACTTCACGCGCGGCGTGCATGTGGACCCCGCGGACTTTTCCATGGACGAGGCGACCGCGAAGCACCTCGAATGGCTCCGCAGGACGTGGTCGGGATCCGAACTCCTGGCGATGACGGTGAAGGACCTGCATCTCGTCGCGAAGGCGAAGGGCGTGTCGACGGCGGGCAAGAAGTCGGACCTCGTCGCTGCGATCCTTGGAATCCCGCAGCCTGAGTTGGCCGAACCGTGGAAGGCGGGCGACTGGAACGCGGTCGTGAAGGCGGGCCAGACCGTCGGCTGGACGCGGGAGTGGCGCACGAAGAAGGAGGAGATCGTCGGGGAGATTTCGTACGACGCGTCGCGGGAGAAGTGGTACTACCGCGTCTACACGCTCATCCCGGGGACACTCGACGCGACGAACCTCGGGGAGGGCGAGGCCAAGGACGACGCGATCGCCAAGGCGAAGGCGGGGTTGCTCGTGGAGGGGTACATCCAGCGGCAGCCGACGGGGCCGCCGCCCACGCCGCCCGAGCCGATCCCGGAGTCCCCGCCATCCGAGCCGTTCGGCTTCGCGCAGGCCGTCGACATCCTGTTCCGCGAACTTAAGTACTACGTCACGCGGCTCGCGCCGGAGGACACGGAACTCCTGATGGCGAAGGCCGCGGACCTGATCGACCGCGAGGACACGCAGGAGCGGGCGAAGGTCGCGCTGTTCTGTCAGGCGATGCACGAGGTCAAGCGACGGTACGAGGACCGGGACAAGGAGTTGAACGGGCGCATCAACAAGGGTGAGTTGCCGTACACGGATCCGACGGTCGTCGAGGCGAACAACCAGCGGGACGCCATCATCGTGCTGTTCAACCGCTTCGGCTGCCGCCGCGTCATGCGCCAGTTCGGCGAGAAGCACCCCGCCCCGCTCGGCCGCCTCGCCCACGTGGCGTGGCTCGACCCGAGGGGCAACGTGTGGCCGATGCTGGCGAACGAGTCGCACCTCACCGCGCTCGACCGTCTCGAAGGGGTGTTGCACATCCCGGTCCCGCACGATTCCGAGGACGCGATCGCGTCGGGATGGGTCATGCTCGGCGAGAGCATGAAACTCAAGCCCGCCGTCCGGGGGCGCTTCGACGTGTTGCAGGACCGACGCACGGAGATCGTGGACTTCTTCCTGTCGGAGCATGTGGACGCCAGCGAGCAGGTCGAAATCGACTACTACGACCAGACCGGGCGTCGAGTCGTCGGCCAGTACCGGGGTCCGTTCGCGGACCTGTTCGAGGAGATGCCCCGGCCCGTAATCCGTGCACGGGAATGCATCGTCCACGGCGACGCCTGTTGGGCGAAGGATGAGGAACGGGTTCCCACCGACGAGGACCGCGTACTGCCCGGCGCAAGGCCTGGGGACGCGGTGCGGACGTGCGGGGACGCGAAGAAGTCGACCGTGTTCTTCCACGACCTGCTGACGACGGGGCAGGCGGTGAACCTCCGCGGCGACACGATCCATCTGAAGCCGGAGAACACGCAGATCCTCATCGGCCTCCTCGACCGCCTCCTGTTCGTCATGGACATCGCGGAGTGTGAGGTCCCAGAGGACATCTACGAGGACGTGTGGTCCGCGTGGAACGAGCGGTGGGGGGATCGGTGGGACTCCGAGCGGAAGGACTACCTCGATCGACTGCTCACGGACGGCGTGGGTCCGGGCCCGGAGACGGAGAAGGATGTCGAGGAAATCGAGGGATTCCGCCGCTACGTCGACCGTCTGCGCACGCTGAAGTGGGACAACATCCCGCTGAGGGAACAGAGGTCGTTCGAGGAGTGGTGGTGGAACCGGAACCCGATGCCGGGACAGGGACCGCCGGTCCAGTTGCACCCCCGATCTCCTTGGGAGCCGTTGATCCGGGCGAACGTCGCGATCGCCGCGAAGAACCGCCTCACGGAGGGCCTCGTCCGCCCGAGCCCGCCGTCCGACCGCGAGAAGCAGGAGGCGCAGGCCGCGTTCCGGGCGACCCAGGAACAGGTGGCGGTCCTGATGACGAAGGAGGATCGGGAGGGCCTGACGCCCGTGGAGAAACAGACGCTTCAGTTCGCCGACGCGATTGCGGACCTCGGGAACCTTGAAGGCCCGGAGTTCATGGGCATGGTGACGGAACTGTACGACCGTCACCCCGAGGCCAAGACGGGCGGCGCGATCCCGAAGCGGGACACGCTGCTGACCGGGTGGAAGTGGGGGGACCGGACGCTCATGGGCATCATCACGCTCATGGTGGACAAGGTGTACGACGAGGACCTGTCGATCGACCAGATGGTGCAGAAGGTCGTGGAGATGCCCACGGTCGACCTCGGGCTCCAGCCCCGCGTGGACGGTCGCGAACTCCCGGCGATCCTCAAGACACGCGTCCCCCGGAGGCCGGACACGGAGGAACTGTACCGCTGCGAGGACCGGATGACCGAGGCCATCAAGAAGTGCGCGGAGCAACTCCGGATTTTCCACGGCCTCCCGCTGACCGAGTACTGGAAGTCCGTGATGGCATCCGAGTTGTACACCGTCCTCGACCTGTTCGGCCCCGAGTCGTCTGAGTCCGCCGCCAAGGCGTTGCTCGAGGAGCGTGGCTACCGGGTTGAGCCGCCCGCGGAAGGCCGGTCCGCCTTCGCGGAGTCCGATTGGTTCGCGTTCCGCGAGGCGATCCGGTCGGGCGGGGACGTGAACGGTCCGCTCCTGCTCCTGATGGGCGAGGAGTGCTTCCGGCCCGTGCACCCCGACCTGAACGCGCTGAGCAAGGAACCGGACGGGAAGCGGGACGCGAAGGCCGCCGCGATCGAGAGCGCGTGGATCCGCGCACGGTTCCACGGGCTGAACCTCACGATCGCGGACCGGCTCGGCATCGGGTCCGTGATGCCGTTCCCCCGCGTGATCGACGCCGCGCTCATGCAGGACGGACCCCGGTACACGATCGTCGTGAACTACGCCCGGGATCCCAAGCGCGTCCTGTCCGTCGCGGAGGAAGCGTTGCTCGACTTCGGTTTCCGCTCGATCCAGCCGCTCACGGAGACGGAGACGGGCCGGTTCGTCGGGGAGTACGAGCGCGTGGAAGGGTACTGCATCCCGTTCCTTGGGAAGTCCCAGGGCACGGTCGCGGGCATGGAGGACGAGGAACTGAGCGCCCTCATCAACCGCTACGTGGAACTGCGGCGGAAGGCGTACAAGGAACGGCTCGACCCGGACGAGATCTCCGACGTCGCCCAAATCCAACTGTACCTCCGGTACAACCACCCGCTCCTGCTCGTGGCGATCCGGAGCGAGGTCGGGTGAGACATGGTTCGTGGCGAAGTCGAAGTCCCGCTCACCGAGGATGAGATGTGGGCGCTGGGAGTCGCCCACGCGTTCGGCAACGTGATGACGACGTTCTTCGAGAGGGGTCAGGTTGGTCTCGCCCCGTTCCCCGAGTACCTGGCGGCGATGCTCCAAGGACGCGACACGGGGCGCCTGCCAGATACGAGACGCCATGCCGTCCCGTTGTCCGCGCTCGCCATCGTGGAGTGGTCCAGTCGCGCGGTCAAGCGGTCTATCGAGCGTGGCGCAACCCAAGAGGGTGACCTTCCCTATTCTGTGACGGATCTCACACGGGCAAACGGCATTATCCGCTCCCTTCTTGACCGCCTGAAGGTAGAACCCCGTGTCAATACGAGTAACCATGAGGAATGCGTGATTCATGGGGGTAACTGTTGGGCACGCGGGAGTGAGCCGGACATGGGCCTCCCGCCACCTGGGCCCCGCTGGAAGGCGGACGCTGGCGCGATCCCTGGGGAGCCGATGTACTACCTCGATGGGTTCGGGGACGCCGCTGCCGCGGTGATTATCGAAGTGGACCGGCACCCGCTCCCGGATCGCTACCGCGCGGTGCTCCGGTCGGGCGCTGAGGTCGGGACATTCGACACGCTTGACCAGGCGGCGCGCGCCGCGGAGAGGGCCGTCGATGGTCGCGACGAACCTGAACCGGAGTTCGAGGAGGTCCTGCACGAGTGGTTCCACATGGTCCGCGGGGTCGGCGTCATCCGCGAGTCCTTCGAGGGCGCGATGCACCCCGAGAAGGGGTACGAGGTCACGCTCGAACTCGTGAAGCCGCCGCCAGACTACCCCCTGAACCCGGCCGAGAAGCAGTTGGACATCCTGCGCAACGCGGACATCGAGGACCGGCTGCTCACCGTCGATTGGGTGGACATCCAGGGCCGCGCGCTCAACCCGTTCAACCCGTCCGCCTTCGAGATGACGCTCCGCGGGGAGGACGTGCTGATCGACCTCGACTTCGATCCGCGGGACATCGTGGACGACGCGCACAACGAGATCCGCGCGCTCCGCTCGATGGCGGCGCACTTCCCGTCCCTCGCCGCGCTGTCCGGGGCGGCGGACGCCCTGGTGCAGCAACTCCAATCGCTGCCGTACCACGCCCTCCTCATCTACCCGTCCGCCGCCCTCGTCAGCGGCCGGGCCTACGCGACGGACCCCGAGACGCGGATTACGACCCTCGTGGTCCGGTCAACGGACTCGGACCTCGCGGAGACCCTCCGTGAAGTCTACCAGATCGAGGTCGTCACGCGGGAGTAATCAACGCGTCGTGCTCGAACGTCCGTGTGAGGTCAACTTTCGGCGGCACGAAGTCCGGTGACAACCTCGCTCCGATCTCCGAGACCTCGTGGCCAAGCGCCCATTCGAGGGCCCACACGATGCCCTGCACAAACATCGCGCCGCTCGTCTCGGCGACCTTCGTTTGGTCCACCTTTTCCTCGGTCTGTGCCTTCTTCCAGAACTCGACCGCTCGACGCACTTCGATTTCGTCTCTCATGTCATCATCATCGCGTCACCGGGTTAAAAAGGAGGGGGTGACAGTCCGGGGCACGCAGTTCCGGCTGCACATCAGGTAGCGCTCTATCAGAAAAGACGGAGGGCTAGCCTTGTCAGAAGGGATGGGATCGCCGGGCCTTCCATGTCCCTTATGGCTGTCACGGGGACGCGTACGGGCGCTCGGGAGTATAAAGGCTTTGTAAAACGGGTTGTCAACGGAGGCAGACGACGAGGGGGAACCCGTGGCAGTCGTGGGTGTTCCACGTAATCATCCATCGCCCGCACTCGGGGCAGACGTGCCATTCGCCGCAGGCGCATCCGGAGAGCAACTTCTGGATGATCCAGAGCAGCCAGTTCATGGCTCGGTGAGGACGTAGAAGCACAACTGAGCAACGGTCGCCGCCATCGCCCCGGCGAGCATATGGTCTCCTGTCGTCCACAGGAAGTAGGTGACCCACGTCCCCAAGAGCGTTATCGTCATGGTGGTCGTGAACTTCGAATCCGTTGACCGCACGAGCGCGATGAGCCACACCTGCACGAACGTCGCCGCGACCGCGACCGCCGCCGCGTGTTCCCAATAGGTCCACGCGCCGTACGTCGCCCACGTTCCAAGGACGCTGATGACCATCAGGGTCAGTCGCGTCGGCGTTCCCACACCCGCCATGAAGTTCCTGCTTCGGTATACGCTCACCTGAATTCCCCCATTGCGAACTCGACCTCGATCGCGTGCAGGAGCCGGGCCACGTCGTCCTCCCCGAGGTTGTACGACGCGAACGCCTGCCGGACGTACTCCGGCCCCGTGTACCGGAAGTACCGGTTGTTCGCGTTCCACTCCACGAGCCCCGTCTCCGTGAGGCCCTTCACGGCCTTGGCGGTGTCGCCGTTGCTGAACCCCCACACCGCCATCTGCAACTCCGTCGTCTTGACCGTCGTGCTCGACGCGGACGCCTCCCCGCTCGACCGCTTCGCGAGGAGGTACGCGAGGCAGCGCTTCTGGTCCTTGCTCAGCGCCTTGACCTTGTCCATGAATCGGTCCATCGCCTCCCGCAGGAACCCCTGCAGGATGACGCGCGGCGGTGCCGATTCGACCACGCCGGTCAACCCGACCTTGCGGGCCTCCTCCCGGGCGATCTCCCGGATGCGGGCTTCGTTGAAGATGGGAATCGACGGAATCGGTTGTCTCGGAGGCGCATCCGCAACTTGGTGTGGTGCGGGCACTCGGACTTCCTGCACTTTCGGCAGGGTTCTCGTCAGCGACGGGGATTGCTCCCTGAGTCGGTCCTTCTGCAGGGCGGCGAGTTCCCGATCATGCGCCTCCTGCGTCGTCCGCGCCCGCTCCTCGAACTCTCTGCGGAGCGCGTCCGCGCCGTCCCTCGACCCGGCCACCGCGCCTTCGCGGATCCGGCGCTCCCGCTCCTCGAACTCCTTCTCCTTCGCCTCCAACGCCTCCTTGATCCGGCGTTCCACTTCCTGAAGGTCCATGCCAACGTCCTCCTGCCGTCCGCCCACCGGGCGGTACGGGTCCGCGAGCCCGACGGGGTCGCCCTTGGCAATCCGGATCGCGACCTCCTCCGGCAGCCACGCGGGTCGCACGTACACGCGTCGCACCTCGTCCCCGTAACACACGATGAAGTGCCCGATGCCAAGCATCATGACATCCTCGGGCTTGGGCTTCGCCTTCTTCGGCAGCGGCACCTGATCGATCGTGTGCTCGACCTCGTTGATCTCCCGTTGCCGGCCGAGGAGCCAGTCGTCCACAGACTTCAGCGGCTTCTTGTCGACGCCCGCGAGGTCCTGGCTGTCGAGCCACACGAGGATGCCGATGGCCGCCCCCTGCCGAACGACCTTGTCGAGCACCCGTTTCACGGGCGACCCGCGCCCCTCGGGCACGAACTTCCACACCTCGGGGATGACCACGATGCAGTCCGTCTCCTGCTCGTACAGCGCCTCGAGCGTGGCCCCTACGACGACGGTCTGCACCTCGTCGCTCAGCCCGACGAGGTCCATCACGTTCACGCCGGGCCGCAGGGTGAGTTCCCGGACGAATGCGGCGGACTCGACCTGGGGCACGACGATCTCAAGGTACGCCTTCAGGTTCGTGTACACGGACTCCGACAGCCCTCTCGCCGTCTCCAACTCCCGGTTCACGTTCGCGAGCACGTCCCGGAGCGTACGGGCGCCCTTCGACGTGCGGATGATCCACGACCGTTCGAACTTCATCTTCTCCCGCATCGTCGCTTCGAGGAGGCTCTCCACGTATTGCCAATCCGCCCTCTCGCGGAAGTACGGCTGGTGGAAGTGCATCTGCGGGATGGCGAACGCGCCCTCGCCCCGCTTCGTGCGGAACGCGATGGCCTTCATGTTGGACCGGACGATGAGCGCCTCGAGCGTCGTCGTCTTGCCCGAGAGTTGCGTCGTGCCGGTCACGACCAGATGGTGCATCGGGATCTCCACGGGACGGCCGGTGCCGACCTCGTACCCGAGCAACACCTTCTTCTTCATCATGCGGACGCCCTCCGGAACGCCCGCCACAGGAACCGCTGCCACAGGGTCCATCGCGAGGAGCCCCAATACTTCGAGTGGTTCTCCCGGCGGTGCGTCTCCGCGAAGTGGTCGATGCACGGCCCGCACGCCACGCGCTTCATGCCGATGCCCGAGGAGATCGGGTCCCAGCACACGCCCTCCACGCGGGCGCCCTCCACGACGTGCGAGCACGCCCAGGTGCCGTCGCGGAGGACGAACGGGGTTGCTTTGACCTTCACTTCGGCACCTCGTCCGGCAGTTTCAGAATCCGTCGCAGCACCTCGTCGTACGCCTCCCGGTGGTGGACCTTGAGGCGGTCGAGCGCCTTCTTGACCTCCCTGCTGACGTGGATCGTCGAACCCTCGTCCCCCATTCGGTACGGTAACCTGTTATCGGTACTTATAAGTGATGGTCAGGCCGCTGGGATCCACACCATCGGCAGGGTGGGATGCCCCGCGCCATTGCGCTCTCCAGCGTGAGTTTGCGCAAGCGAGTGTTCGCCCTGATGGCTCGGCAATCCCGACGGGTGTGGTAGCGCCGGTGTTTGGAGGAGTTCCCTATCCTGGCGACGTATACGATTACGGATAGAGGCTTCAGAGCGTTCACACACGCGCGGTGCATCGCTTGTCCACGCTGCCTCTCCCACTCCCGTTTCCACTTGAGGAACGCGGGGGATGGCGGCTTACGGGGCTGCCGGGACCAAGGGTGACAACGGCAACGGCAGGACTCATCATCGCAGACGTCATCCTTCTGTTGGCACCGTGAACAGTACTTCACAGCGGCCGCTTGCACGTCGGGCACACTTCGACCTCCGGATCCCCGGGCGCATCCTCCGTGAGCGCGAGGACCCGCGCGTCCACGACGTTCTCCCGGACCGCCTCCCTCCGCCGCCTTCAGCGTGACCTTCTCGCGGTCCTCGAACGCCTTCTGCGCCGACTTCGACAACCGCGACAACACGTACGCCGTCCCCGGCGTGATCTCGCCGTCCTCCACCCGCCTCAGGAGCGCGGGCGTGAGCCGCTCGAGGAGCGCGAGCCTCCGGGAGATGTGCCCCTGCGAGATGCCGAGTTCCCGGGCGACGTCGTGCTGGCTCATCCCTCGATCGAGCACGTCCCGCAGGAACCGGGCCTCCTTCACGGGGTTCCCGGTCTTGTGGTACAGGGCCTTCAACCCCCTGACCTCCACCTTGCGGACCTCGCCGATCTCCACGACTGACCTTCTCATGTGTTCACGTCCTCCACGTCGACGGGCTCGTCCCGCAGCAACGAGGACCACAGGGCCTTCGCCACGTTGACCTCGACCGCGTTCCCGATCTGCTTGACCACGTCCCCGCGCGTTCCGGAGAACTTGTACCCCGCGTGGAACCCCATCGCCCCGGCGAGTTCGTGCGGGCGGAGCATCCGGAACAGGATGTCGAACGTCCATCCCTCGGGCAACTTGGTCAGCCTGGGGTCCACGAGTGCGAGGCGGTCCTTCGTGGTGAGGGTCGGTATCGGCTCCTCCACGCTCCGGGCCGTGCCGTTCCCGTAGTACTCGATGAGGATGGGTTCCACGAGGTGCCCGCCGCCCCGCTGCGTGATCGTCTGCAACGGGTCGTCCACGGACCGCGGGACGTTGTGGTTGCCGCCCTCTTGGTGGTACCCGGCGGGCGGCAGGATGAAGGGCTGCACGAGCGCGTAGCGGTTCGACGTGTCCGCGGTCGGCAGCGGGTCCCGCGCGAGGAACGGCTGCACGAGCCCGATCTCGTCCCCGCGCTGCGTGATGGTCGGCATCGGGTCCTCGACGCTGCGGGCCACGTTCCCGCGGTGGTAACCCTCCGGAGGCAGGATGAACGGTTCGACGAGGGACCCGCCGCCCGCCGTCACGATGGTTGGTAACGGGTCGTCCACGGACCGCGGCGCCCCGTTTGACCCCATTGCTAGGACGAACGGCTCCGCGATGCCCATGTGGTTCCCGTTCGCCGCCAACGTCGGAACCGGGTCCTCGACGGCGTGTGCGCTCGCCGCCAGGTGCGCCTCCGTCGTCCCCCGCAGGACCACGAGGAACGGCCGGAACTCGTCCTTGCAGAACTTCTCGATGCCGTACCAGATGCGCTTCATCGTCGCCGGTGCGAGCGGCTTCTTCCGGTTCCGGATCGACTGTCCCCGGATCGACCAGTCGATGACCTCGCGCGCCGCCCGCCACGGTTTCGTCCCAGGCACGAGTCCGCCCTTCGCCTTCGGGTTCGAGTGCGTGGGTGCGGGCCAATGGATGATGTGGTGTCCGCGGCGGGCGAGGATGAACAGTCGCTTGCGGTTCGTCGCGGCCCCGTAGTCCGCCGCGTTCAGGACCCGGTAGGACACGGTGTAGTCCTGTCTCTCGAACGTGTGGATGAATCCCCTGAACGACTCGCCCTTCTTCGACTTCAGCGGCTGCCCGTCCGATCCGAGCGGACCCCAGGACTGAAACTCCGGAACGTTCTCGATGAGGACGCGCGGGATGTACAGGCGGTCCGTCCACCGCAGGACGCTGTAGGCGTCCGCCCGCTGCTGTTCCAGCCTCGGCTTGCCGCCCCGCGCGACGCTGTGGTGCGTGCACTTCGGCGCCGCGGACAGGGCCTCCAACCGCCCGCTCGGCACGAGTTTCAGCGGATTGAGGGCCTCGACGTCCGCGCAGTAGTGTTCCGCCCACGGGAGGTTCGCCTTGTGCGTGGCGATCGCGGCCGCCCAATGGTTGATGGCGATCAGGCGGATGTCGGAGACCGGGATACCCTGTGCCTCGAGCGCGAGGTAGAATCCCAAGGACAGCCCCCCGCCGCCGCAGTACAGGTCCGCGTACTCCTTCACGAAGGGATGGTCCTTCCCGGCCGTCTTGAGGATGTGACCGAGGGTTGATACGAGCGTCACCGTCCCGACCTCCCGGCGATGCCTCGAAGGGTCTGTGCGAGCATCCGGAGCCCGCGAAGCCATCCGCGCCCGGACCCGGCTCCCGACGACCGCTTGTGAATCGCGACCTCGATCATCGCCATCTGGACGAGTTCGATCTCGGTGTCGGTCCCCCACTCCGCGATGAGAGCCTTCGACGCTCGGACGATGGCGTCGTAGTCCTCCTTCTGGAGGTGGAAACCGAGTCCGACCTGAACGTAGTGGCCCATGTCCTTTACGGCTCGGCTAACCATCGGTCGCACCACCTGATTCCTGTAGAATCACCCTGCCTCTTGAAGTTTGTCCTACGCCTCGGTCGCAAGGTACATCGCGGAGGCCCCCGCGATCAGACCGAACGCGAACAGGTACGCCGCCACCACGTCGCATCCCCGACAGACCTCCGCGGTGAGGCTGAAGAAGTAGGCGAACCCCAGGACCGATCCGAACAGGGCCGCGGAGGTCACGACGTTCCAGAACCGCCAGAACCGGGACTTGAGGTCACCTTTTGCCATGTGCCACCTTGTGCGCCGCGAGCCGCGCGGCCGCCCGCCGTGTAATCTCCGACGCCGCGTCCTCCTTCGACTCAAGGAGGAATTGCACGGTGCAACGGCACACGTCGTCGATCGAGCGGGCGCACGCCATCGCCTGATTCAGGTTTCCCCCGACCAACTCGCGGATCCACTTGCGGAACTTCTCCCGCTCCTTCTTCCCGCGCACGTACTTGTCCGGGCGCTTCGCCGCGTCCACCGCGGCGTCCAACACCTCGTCCGTCAGGTCGGCCACGGCCAGCGCAAGGCTCCACTTCTCCTCCCCGCACCCCGGACACTTGGCGTACGTGTGAACGCCGCCGCACGCGGGACAGATCCGTTCGGACGCCATCTACCGCGCCTCGAAGATCTGGACGATGCTGTTCCGGGGACCGCCGACGGCGTTCTGGCCGTTGTGCGTGATCCAGACGAGCACGGCCTCCCATCCTTTGCAGGCCACGGACTGGATGAGGCCGCCTCTGTATACAACCCGGATGATGTAGTCGGTCAACGGTTGATTCTCCATATGTGCCCGCACGCGGGGCACCGGGGAACCGCGAACGCGGGTGCCGCAGGATTCGGGCGGAGGAACGATTCATCGAACGCGAACTCGTGTCCACACTTCGGGCACGTGAGTTGCGTCACTCCGGTACCACCGCCATCTTGAACCCCGCCTTCTCGACCCGCTCCGCGAGGTCCTTCGGAGCCGCCCCCTTGCGATTCACGAATTCCGTGTGGAACTGCGTGAACCGCAGCACGATCCCCGCCTCATACGTCAGCCGGTCGATGTCCGGCGGGATGCCCCGGAACACGTCGGCTTTCCGCTTGCGGTACGGGAAGTCCCTCGGGAATGGCACGTCGTATGACACGGACGGCGTGGTGACCGTGACCTTGCCCCCGTGCAACTCGTGGACGATGCCGCCCTTGCCGACCGTGTGGACCTTCCCGTGGGACTGGAGCGCGGACAGGGACCACAGGTTCCCGAGTTCCGGCGCGTGGGGCTCCTTCGCCTTCGCCGTGTGCGTCGGGCACGGTCCCGACCGCCCGCCCATGTGCGTGAACGTGCACCGCTCCCACGGGCACCACGGCTCGACCGCGAAGGGGAAGGTGGGGATTGCCCGGGAGTGTGCGAGCAAGAGTTTGCTCCTCCCGGGCGTTAATTGGGACCAGTCGAAGTTGTACGGGATCCGCTTCGAGACGCCCAGGACGCGGGCCTCCTCCACGAAGTCGGGCACGTACGGGTAGAACTCCTTCCCCACGCCGAGGACCACGTGCTTCACGTCGTCCTGCCCCACGACGAGCATCGGGGCGCGGAGTTGCCCGCCCTCCCACGGGGTCGGCGGATCCACGAGGAAGTGCTCGATCGAGAACCCGAAGAACGAGGACTCGACGCACAGGTACACGCCGCCCTGCTGCCGGCTGCCGCAACCGCGTTCAGGCATGGAGCACCTTCTTGTCGAGGTACACCTTCACGGCCTCGTAGCATCGCTTGGCGGCGTCTTGGGGGGACGTGTCCGCGCTCTCCGCCCACTCAACCTCACGGAAGATCGCCGCCAGCATGTCCATGAGGTTCTTGTCCACGGGCCACTCGCCCACCTTGAGGTAGAAGTAGTTGTACGCACCGCCGCTCATCGTCTCATTTCTCCTTCGGAAGGTCCAGAATCCTCGCGGCCCTGACCGCGAACCCGACCGCCCCCAACAGGACCCACACCGACCACCACGTATCGACCGTGAAGGGCAGGACGCCGATCTCGCTCAGGGCGTACGTCGCCAACACCGCCGGGATGATGAGCACGACGAGGAACCCGAACACGGCGGCCGTCTGGAGAGCAACGTTTTCCCACTTCATCCGGTCACCCTCGCCCGCGGCTCCTCGTGTCCCCACACGGTCCCACACGCCTCGCACCGGAACCCGAAACTGTTCACCTGCCCCTTCCCGAACATTGTCTCACGGACCCCGAGGTCCTTAATGTCGATGGCCCACTCTCCCTCCGGTTTCGTGAGCCCGCACCCCGGACACGTCCGCTCGCCCGTCAACTTCTCCCGCTGGCCCTGCAGGACGGTCCGGGCGGTCGTGTCGAGGTCGACGCGCTCCGAGGTGTCGGGCGGAATGACGGACATGTACCCGCCCTCCGCCGCCGGAATGACGGCGGGTAGGAGGGTATCCGCCAGGAAGTAGCCCTTCTCGAGGAGGGCGCCGATCATGCGCAGGACGGCGTCCTTGTCGTCCGTGTCCGCGAGGATGCGGGTCCCGTCCCACACGCCCCACAGCAAGTGCTCCGATCCGGGCGGCTTGCGGTGCATGATGAACGCGAGTTTCCATGTGAAGTCCGTGTCCTCGACATCGCTCGTGCCGAAGAACGCCTGGACGTGGACCACGCCATCGCCGTCGATGCCCAACCGGTACTCCCTGACGAACGCCATCTATTTCGCCTTCATCGGGTTCTTGCAGACGGGGCAGATCACCACGGACATGTCGAAATCCGCGGGAGCGACGACTTGGACGAACGCCTCTACGGCGGCGAACCCCCGTGGGGGACGATTGTTCGGGCACTCGTACGTCGTCACGAGGAGCGCATGGTCGCCTTCCACGGTGTGCGTGTGCGTCCCGTGGACGAACTGACCGGCCTCCCACTCACCGAGGGCGCGGGCCAACTCGGCCTTTGCGTTCTCCTCGTCCCTGCTCAGGGACGCGAACTCCGCGGCGGGCTGGACCAACTGTGCCACCCGGGCGTCGAAGTATCTCTGTGCCCACTTCGCAACGCGCAGGAGCACGTCCCGCTCCGCGCGGAGCATCGTCAGTTCCTGTTCCGGTGTCGTCGCCATCTACTTCCCCTTCTTCCCGTTCCCGTTGCCGTTCGTCGGCTCGCTTCGCCGGTTCAACTCCCGGCTCAGGAGCATCGCCTTCCTCACGTCGTCCACGGTCACGTCCCGACGGCTCAGCCGGGCGAGCGCCTTCGCAATCCGGATGACGCTCTCGATCTTCCTCGGCCTCGTCTCCCCGACCAGCGCGATGAAGTTGTCCCCCACGAGTTTCTTCGCGGCGTCCCGCACGGATTGCGGAATCTGCGGATCGTGCTGCCGGACCCACTTAAGGAACTTGGCGAGGTCCTCCTGCTGGGTCGCCTTCGGGCGGTCCCAATGCTCGATCAGGTCCGACGCGATGTCCCGCGCCTCCTCCGTGGTCGGCAGGCTCATCTCGACCGCGAAGTCGAACCGCGACAGGAGTTCCGGCTTGAGTTTCTCGATCTCGTTTGCCGTGGCGATGACGAGGGCCTCCGCGTCGAGCGTGTCCCCGACGAACTTGCCGATGTTGATGGTCACCCGCCCCTCCTCCATCCCCTCCAAGAGCCCGCTCTGGTCCTCGGACGAGAACTTGTCCAACTCGTCCACGCCGAGGGGCCGCTTGTGCGCCCGGGGCAACGCGCCCGGCGTCAGGTCCCCCTGGCTCGCATCGGCCGTGAGCCCGACCTTCGTGGACCGTCCCGCCGCCCACACGCCGCCCATCTTCGCCGTGGCGGCGTACGCGATCCGCGACTTCGCGGTCTCGGGCGGGCCGTGCAAAATCGTGTGGATGCGATTCTTGTTGTCGTGTCGGTCGTCCGTCGACGCGAGCGTGAGGAGCGCGGCCTTCTTCGCCCGCTCCACGCTCAACGTGGTGACGATCTTCGGGGCCACCGCCGGGAACCAGTAGTCCAGCGGATCGGTGCCCTCCGCGAGGAGCGCCTCGAACCGCTTCCCGTCCTCGTCCGTCAGGCGGACGTTCCCCAGGAAGTCCCGCGCGGCGAGCCCGAGCACCGCGGACGCCCTCTCCTCCTGCGCGAGCCGGTCGAGCGACGCCAGCGCCCGCTCCACGGCCTCCCGATCGGCGAGCCGGAACAGGTGGTACTGCTGGGAGTCGTACGCCCGGAACACGAGGCTGTACCGCTCGAGTTGGGCGACGTGGCCCCCGGTGAACTCGGGGTCCCGCCGCTGGATCCCCGACAACTCCCACCCCTCGGGACGCGGGTTCATCGGGTTGTACACGTTCTGCCCGCGCACGTAGAAGCCGCCCGCCGCCTCGATGGCCCGCTCCTCCGCCAGGATGTGCCGCAGGAACCGCGCGTACGCGGCGTTCTTCCCGCACAGTTCCACGACGCGGTCCTCCAACGTCGGCCCCTCGTCCCCCTTCTCCTGCGCCATGTCCCTCACCTTCTGCTCCCCGTAGTCCTGCATCCGCTGCTCGTACGCCTCGACCTCGCGCTCCGCCTCGCCCTCCGTCATCCGGTTCCGCACCCACCAGTTGTAGAAGTTCGGGTACTCCCGCTTGACCCAATCCTCCATGAAGTCCGTCGGGCTGTCCCAATCCCCGGTCTGTGCCTCCTCGATCATCCGGGCCTCCATGTCCGGGTGGTTGTCCGGGTACTCCCCGGCCCACCGCCGGACGTGGCCCACGAACAGGGGTTCGGACAGCGCCAACGTGGCTCACTCCCTGATTCCCTCGATTCCGTCGATGGCCTGGCTGATCGCCTGCACGACCCAGGACATGTCCATCCCGGATGTCTCGGCCTGCTCTCGCGCGTCTGCGACCACCGTCGCCAGAATCGTGCCACGGGCCGACACGGCGCGCCGTCCGTGCTCCTCGTCGTAGCCCTGTGCGGATCCCCACGTCTCGCGCAGGAGCACGCGGTAGCCGTCCCCGGCCATCGCGATTCCCGCCCCGGCGTAGATGCGGCACTCTACATCATGGTAGTTGTGCCCTGGCACGTGCCCATAGGGCTTGCCGACCGTCGCCTCCGCGAGTAGGCGGTTGCGCTCATCTTTCGTCTCCACGTTCCGTCCGTCCTGTCCGTCCATGGCTCTCTTTCCTCTGGGGTTGCATCCCCGACCGCTCGCTTGCGGTTTCGGCCCCCCGCCGGGGGCCATCATCAGGGGGTTCACTCCTCGTCCGGATCGTCGTCGGGCTCCGGCTCGTTCGGCTCGGGTTCGTCGGGCACCGGGCTGGGCGGGCGCGGCGTTTCCTCGGGTTCGTCGGGGTCGGGGATTTCGTCGCCGTCCATCCGGGGCGCGACCATGAACGTGACGTGGCCCACGGGCGTCTTGTCCCCCGGCGCCGCGAGGTCCCACTCCATCTGAATTGGGAGGTCCACCCCGACGCGGAGCGTGACCTTCGTGCCGTCCGGGCACGTCTTGAGGACGTTCGTGAGGTAGTCGAGCGGGTACACGGATCGCGCCTTCTCCGCAGGAGCCGTCGTCGGGAACAGGATGGTCAGTCCGCCCGCCCCGTCCGGCAGCCGGAGGGTGACGTCGTCGCCGTCCCCCGGCGAGTACATCGTGAATCGGTCCTTCGTCACCGTCAGGATCGTGTGGTCCGTGACGGTCGCGCTCGCGCTCAGGCCCCGCCGGATTTCGTCGATCCACAGGCTCGCAACGGCGAACAACTTGTCCTCGAGGTTCGGCACCTTCACGTTGCCCATCCCGGCGGTGTCCACGAGGCGGATCTTCTTCGTGAGTTTCCCCGACTCCACGACGAGCCGCCCGTCGTCCGCGAGGGACAGCCGCACGTTCTCGTACTGTGCGTGCTTCAACGCCTCCTTGACCTTGTCCAAGTCCAGGCCCATCTGGAACTCCGAGACCTGGTGCTTCCAGAACACCCGCCGATCCAGCGTCACGAGGACCATCGCAACGTGCGCCGGGTCGACGGCGGCGATCCGCCACCCGTCGGGCGACACGTCCACGCGGCACTCGTCCGTCATCACCTTCACCGCGTCCACGACGTTCCGCAACGTCGCCAATCCATGCGACGACAACTCCACCGCGAACCTCGGCTTCTCGCTCACGACCTCACTCTCCGTCCTTGGAACCGCAACCGTCACGGTCGCACCACCTGATTCCGGTAGAATCGCCCCGGTACATGAAGTTTTTCCTTGGACGTAGCAATCAGACCACGCCCCGGAGCCACGGTGGGACTTCGCCCCGCCGGACCTTCTCGCGGTGAACCGCCGCCAACTCCCGCAACTCCTCTGGCTTTTCGGACCCCGCCGTGTGCCACAGGACCCGGTACTCCGCGTCCTTCGCCAACAGGTAGTAGTGCCACGTAACGTGCCCGTCGCTCCACGATACGGTCCACGTCTTGTCCGAGACGATGAGGGCACCCCACGCGAGCAGCCGTTCCTCCACGTCGCGGTTGTAGTAGAGGACGGTGGTGTTGTGGGGAAAGACGTCGCTCCCGAACCGTCGCCGCAGGTCCGCGACGACCCGGGCCTCCGTCCAGCCCTCCCACTCGTTCATCGGTCCTCCGGCGGACACGCGGGGCACTCGACCATGCCGTTGACGTGCGGCTCCGATCGGAACCGCGCCCGCTCCGCGTGCCGTTCTGCGCCCTCGCCCGACTTGAGGGCACGGCGCACGTACGCCGCCGCCTTCTTCGCGCCGACCTCGCGGAACAGGTTGCGAGCCTCGCGGAGATGGTGAAGCGCCGCGCGGATGAGAATCAGGTCCGCCTTCGTCGTCGGGCGGATCACCATTCCGTCCCCTCCTTGACCTGATGGGACACCGCCCGCACGGTCGCTTGTCGCATCGCGCCTGGCTCGGCGGCCTCGGACCCGTGAATCAGGAACCGGACGAACACGGACTTCGCCGCGCCCGCGACGACCTGCTCTTGGAGTTTCACCGATCCGAGTGCGACCTTCTGCTCCCGCCCCTTGTTCGCCACGAACACGACGAACCCGCCGGACTCCGTGCGTTCCCACCGCAGGATCGGGAACCACCGCTGTTCCCACAACTTGAACTTGAGGTAGTGCGGGGGACGCGCCTTGCTGTCCGGCGGCGTCGGCGCGTACGGGGCGTCCAAGTCCTTGAGGACCACGCCCTCCCACCCCTCGCTTACCGCGCGGATTAGGTGCGCCTCCAACGCCTCGCGGCTCCCGCACGGGTAGATCGGCGGCACGACGACGTGCCCCTCCCCGTTCCACGCGGAATGGAACCGCCGCGCGGCCGCGTCCAACGCCCGCCGCCGTTCCTCGTACCGCCGCGCCTGAACGTCCGCCCCGTCCACCGCCAGCACGTCGAACGCGATGAAGTGCGCGGGCCGTGCCCGCGACGCGAGCCGGATGTCCACGGGGTTCTCCCGCATCACGCGGCCCTCGACCGCGCCGAAGTCGTCCCGTGCGGTGTCCACGGGCGCGACCCACGGGGCGGCGAAGCACACGACCTCCCCGAGCAGGACCATGTTCGCGGGCGGGCGGATCTCCGGGAACTTCTTGGTGATGCGGTCCCCGCGCCGCTTCCACAGGTCCGCGCCGTCCCACAGGGCGAGGATGCCGTCGAACTTGCGCTCCACGACGCATCGGACGGGGATGCGACCGTCGAACTCCGCGCACAGTTGGGGGCCGTACTTCACCGTGGGGCCTCCTTCTTCTCCTTGACATGGTTCCAGCGATACGTGCGTCCGTTCCAGACAAGCCTTCGTCCGCACTTCCAACAACTGTATTCGTCATGCGGGAACCGTTGCGTGAGGTAGGCCGAACCGGGCTTGCAGGAGGTCTTAGAGAAGGGGTCTGGCGGGACGTGCGGTGACCGCATGGGCTACTGCCCTCCCGCCTTCGCCGCCATCGCCCGGAGCGTTTCGCTCAGGGCCGTGACCGCGTTTGCGTCCTCCTTCGCCCGGAACGCCTCGATCCGCGCCGCGATGAGGGCCTCCACGGGGTCCGCGTCGGCGGGGAAGTCCGCGTCCTCCCGCCACAGGGTCTTGAGGAACGCCCGCAACTGCGCGACCTCGGAGGGGTTCGGCGTCGGGAGCCGCGCCCGCACGTCGTAGGGCAACTCCCGCTTGTCTTGGAGGGTTTCCGCGACGAGTACGCCGTCCACGGACACGACGGCGAGCCGCCGGGGGAGGCTGTTGAACGTCAGGCGTCCGAGCATCGCCCACTCCTCCCCGTCCGGCCCCGCGTCCAACGCGGCGGCGAACAGGGCGAACTGCCGGAACGTGATGTCCGGTTCGGCGGGATCGGGGAGGCAGTAGTAGGCGTCCCCGAAGTCGAACCGCTTGACGATGGACTTGAGGGGCACGACCGCCTGTACCCCGAGCGAATCGTAGATCGGGCCGCTTCCCCTCGTCGCCTCGATTTCATCGGGCGACCCGATGGGAATGACCTCCGTCCTTCGGGCAGCGGTACAGTTGCTTCGGCGGCTCCCCGCACCCGCACAGCAGGGAGAGTTTCACGCGGTCCTCGCTCGACGCCTTGAACAACTTCAGGGGCACCTGAAGGAACGGCGGCACGGCCAACGGCGCATCTCGCATCGCTTTCACGGTTCTCAAGCCTCCTCGCTGATTCCGGTGGAATCGGGCGAGAGGGAAGCGTCGGAGAGGAACCCGACGACGGCCTGTGCCTCGGGGGCGGCGGGGGCGGCGACGGCTTGGCACGTTCCCGTACAGCACCCGCAATCGCACCGCTCGCGGGAGCCGTTCCCGTCGATGTGCCCGCACTCCCAGGCGTTCCAGCCCCGGTACGCGCACACATGGTCGGACGGGTCGTGTTCGTGCGGCATGAGCCGGAGTTGCGGGGCGACGGCCTTCACGTCGGCAGCCTCCGGTTCCCCGACTTCGCGGGGATGACAAGGACGAGTCGGAGCGCGTCCGGTTCGACGGACCACTTCGCGCACGTCCCGTCCTCATGGACGTGGATCAGTTGGACCCTCACGCGGTCGCCCCCTCGGGTTCGGGAACGGGCGGGTAGTACGGGTCGGCGGGCATCATCCCGTTCCGCCACCGTTCCCACTCCGCCTCCACGTCGTCGCGGGCGTCCGCTTCCTCGTCGTGGAGCGTGTGGTCGCACGCGCAGGGGTCGGCAACCTCGGGCCACCACAGCCACGCCTCGACCGCCGCCTCCGCGACTTCGACGGGGTGGTAGCGGTCGGTGAGAACGTCCAGCGCGTCCGCGAGCGTCAGGTCGTCCAACGCGAGAGCCATCCGTCCCTTCGCGCCCAACGTCGGCGGCATCTACTCCTCCTCGAACGCCTCGCGGTCCTGCCCGGTCGCATCGGAGTCGAACTCCCGCTCCCGCATGGCGACGCGGAGGCAGGTCCGGCACGGCTCCTTCGGGTCGCTCGTCGGTCCGCCGCAGAAGTGGCACTCCGCCATGGTCGGCACCTACACCGCCCCCTTCATCCCGCACACGCCGACGAACGGCGCGATGTGGTCGCACGTCTCCGCGCCCTCGGCGGCGAGCAGGGCCGCGATCCCCCTCCGCGTGATGAGGTAGGTCTTGCGGCGCGTCGGAAGGTGGACGACGTGCCGCACCAAGACCTCGACGTACCCCTTCTCCACCGCCCGCCGCAACTCGATGGCGGCGTGGGCGCGGGTGATCCGCGCGGCCTCCGCGATGCCGTCCTGCGACGCCCCATAGGGCGCGATCAGGTCGTCCTCGTTCCTCCCGTTCAGGTGGAACAGGTGGCGGAGTACCATGTGCCCCACGGACATCGGGCGGGGGCCACGGATGCGGGTCGTTCGCGTCGCAAGCACCACGTCCACAACGGGCCGCTCCATCTACACCGCCACCCCGGAGAACACTCGGAGCCCCACCCCGCAGAGCGCACACGCGCCGTTCCCGTCGCCGCCGCCCGCCGCGTGGTTCAGGCGCGGGTGTCCGCACCGGACGCACAGGGCGGTGAGGTCGGGGTCGTCGGGGAGGGGACAGGGAATCGGGAAGGGAGACACGGGCCGGATCGCCGGGGCCATCATAGGGTCGGCTCTCCCTTCCGTGGGAACGGCGCGGCCTCGCTCTCCTCGTCCAAAAAGGGGCGCGGGCGGGGCGTAGCGGTTGGAGGAGCAGGGTCGTCCCGCCCGCGAGAGGGAAGGGCGGGCGGCGCGGGGCCGTCCGCCGGGGGGATTTCGGGCTTGTCGTCCGTCAGGTAGGTCTGTCCTCGCGACAGCCGCTTCCGGCGGCGCAGCCCCTCCTGATTCCGGTCGAGCGCGGCGAGCGCGGGGTCGTACTCGCGCAGCCGGGTCTGAGGGTCCGGCTTCGGCGGCATCACGCACCCCACGCCGCGTACAGGGACGCCCACCGCTCCGCTTGGCGGCGCGTCAGGTTCGGTAGGTCGGCGGAGAGGCGGTCGAAGTCGCACCGCTCCCCGTAGTCCTCCGCCATCGCGCGGATCGCCCGCAGGTCGCCGGGGGCCGGGTCGCGGGGGTCGCGCAGGGCGCAGCCCATCGCGCGCTCCACGCACTCCACGTTCTCCCCGAAGGTCAGGGTGGGGTCCACGTTGTCCAAGACCGCCCCCACGTCCACGGCGTCCCCGAACCGCCCGATCAGGGCGGACGCGATGCGCCGCCGTTGAAGGGTCAGGGGCAACCGCCGGGTCGCACCGTCGCTCGCTCGCACGGCTCCCTCATTCGCGCCGAACGTCTTAAAGTTTTTCTGAAAAAAAAGAAAGGCCACCGCCGCCCGCGCCGCCACCCGCGCCGCCGCCCGCGCCGCCGCCGCCTCCCTGTCGCCCGCCCCGCCTGTCCCCTACATCCACCCCTTCCGCCTCCGCCCTGGCGTAGTACCGCTTCCCCTGCTGTTGGTGCCGTCGAGTCCGCCGGTACAGGTGAAGTTCCTCCAACCGCGCGATCGCCCGCTCCTCCGACCCCCATCGGCGGATCTCGAAGGCCCAATGAGGCCACTCGTGGTCGGCGGCGACCGTCTCCAAGCACAGGAGGCACCGGAACCGGGATCCGGCCCGCTCGAACAGGCGGTAGCGGCCCACGTGAGGGTACGGCTTCGCCCGCTTCTCTTGGATGAACAGGCGGATCGGCAGCGCCGCGTCGAGCCGACCCTCCGGGGGTCTCCCCTTCTGGAACTCCTCCGCGGTCCGATCATGCTTCCTGGCGTTGCAGGACGCGCAGGCGAGCGCGACGTTCTCCCACGTCGTCGGTCCGCCGCGCGAGAGGGGCACGACGTGGTCGACCTGCGTGCTTGCGAGGGTCAGGTCCACGCCGCAGTAGCGGCACCGCCACCCGTCTCGCCGCCCGAGCGCGACGACGACGAGCCGGCGGTGGTCCACGACGGCCTCGAGCGGACGGTTCGGCGCCAGGACGTCGTGTGCGAGTTCGAGGTTCGAGGCCGTCAGGCTTCGGTCGGGGTCGCCGTCCATGCCCCAAGTCACCCCCCCTCGCCGTATATAAGCGTTCCCCACCAGCCGGGATATCAGGGGACTACTGTGCGATTGAGGACGTGCCCGGACCCTACTGTTCGAGCATGTCCGCGATATAGTGCACGAGGTCCCCGACGTACGACAGCGGGATGTCCCCCTTGAGCACGATGGGCTGCGACTCGCCCTTCTCCTTCGGCGGGAAGTAGATCGTCATGTCCCCGGTCTGTTCGGCGGCGACGTCGATGCCGACCGCGGCGTCGCGCAGCGCCTTCACGAGGACCGGCCAACCGTCCGGCTTCTCCGCCTTCGCCCAACACGCCTCTCCGTGGACGAGGCAGGCCACGGGACTTGGATCGGACTCTGCCTATAAAAGTGGATCGTCAGGCGGGGACCGTGGGAATTGTGGTGTCCGGCGGGGTCGAGGGAACCCTGTTCACCGGTTCCTTCGCCTCCTGCTCCCGCTTCTTCAGGACCTCCGCGGCCTGCTTGAAACTCGTGAGATGCAGGCCGTCGAGGTATTCGGCGTCCCCGAGGAGTCGATATGCGAGTCGTCTGGCCTCAGACGGGTCGAGGTATGTGAGCGCCCGTCCGCCGTCGTCCTTCTCAACCCTGACCTCAATCATCTGCTCCTCGTTGTAGATGCGAAGTTCTACAACCACCGACCCGCCCTTTCCGTGGAATCGCTCCATGTTCCTCCTCCCGTTGTAGGGCGCTCGAACCTTCGGGCGTATCGGAAGACAGAGCCAGCCTCAGGGCCGAACGCACCAGGCGAATGGGAGGTTAGCACTTTAAAGTTAGCGCGGCGGTAACTCCAACGGTTCCGGTGACACGCTCTCCTGCATCTCTGGATCCGCGTACCGGCGGTCCACCGGGTCCGGCTGCCACCCCTTCTCCTTGAAGTAGATTTGAAAGAACTGCGCGGGCAGCCACACCTTGCGGTCCTTGTACCGCTTGTCGATCCGCTTCCGGCCCCCGTGCCACGCCCACACTTCGGAGGGATTGTACCGTCTGCCAGGAACCTTCTGCCATTCTCCGTCGAACGTGCCCACCTCGAAGGCGATTTCCTCCGCAAGGAGGACCGGGATGGGCACGACATCGACCTTCTTGATGCGCTCGCTCGCGTTCTTCGCGGTCGTGACCTGCACGAACCGGAGCGGCCTCGGCCCCTTCATCCGCGTCGCCAACAGGTCGAAGGCGTTCCACACGTCGTTGTCCCGCGAGATCCAGATGGGACCGCGCTTGATCGGCGTCCGGATCGCGGTGTGGACCACGTACCCATCCGCCTCGAGCATCCTCCGCGCGAGCGCCTGAAGCCGGTTACCCTTCTCGACGTTGCTCATAGTACACCCGTTCCCACGGCCACGCCATTCCCACGAGGACCACCGCGACGATCTGCGACACCCCGTACAGGACGAACGGCGTGACCATCAGCACGAGGCCCGCGTAGGTGAAGGCCCAGCCGAGCACGAACAACGTGAACAAGCCTTGCCCGGGGTACACATCGGTCATCGGATTCCCGCCTTCCTGCACTCGTATTCCAACGCCGCGAGGAAACAGAGGAAGTCGGCCCACGTTCGGAACGGTCCCTTGTCCCTGAACCCCGCGTGGCGGGCCATCCTCGATGTCTCGCTCACGATGACTCACCGTGCCTTCCGACCGCGGCGGATCGCCTCCCACACCTGGGGGTACGCCTTGCTCCACTCGCTCGGGGAGAGGGTGATCTTCTGCCCGTTGTCCTTCTCCTTGAGGATGATGTCCACGTTGCCCGCGTCGTCCAGCAACGCGCGGACGGAGAGGTTGCCGCCATCCCAAGCGTAGATCTCCTTCGCGTTCCTGGGAACGGTGTGGTCCCCGTCCCCGTCGCACGGCCGCTCGAACGACGGGTCGATCAACCCGCCGCACGCGACACAGGAGACCGACGTCACCGGCTCACCCCGTCGTTGCAGCCTGTCGCGCGAACCGCTCGGCGTGTTCGGACGGTCCGATCCAGATGTCGTCCGGTTCGAACCGCACGCAGTTCAGCAGATCGGATACGGCCTTGCAGTACGCCGTCATGTGGGATTGGTCAAGGGTCGGATACCGCTCCGCGGCGTCGAACGCGATCTTCGCCCGCCCGAGGATGATGCGCTTCCGCGCCTCGCCCCCGACATCGGCGACGCCCGTGTGCGGGGAATCACCGACCGCGAGGCACAGTTCCGTGAACAAGAAGTCGCCGATGACTCCGACCTTGTGCAGTTCCTCCTTGAGCGACCAGACCGCGCCGAGCATCTTTGACTCGATGGCGCCCGCCTGCGTCTGCTCCATGGCCATGCTGTTCGAGTGGCACCAGACGTGGCGATACCACGCCCGCTCCGCGACCGACGCGTCGATCCAACTGCTCATCGACACGACGCGCACGAACGGCCACGACCACAGCCGGATGAGCCTCCTGCACACCTGGCACCTCGGGAACTTGTACGTCCACCGGCCGACGTTCATGCCCCGACTCGTCGCATCGCGGACCGCCCGCGCACGTACGGGCGGCAACAGGACCCAGAACACGATCGCGAAGTCCACGGTCAACAGCGTCGCCACGAACAGCGTATCGTCCAACCCCCAAACTCCGTCAAACAGCGGCATGTCGCACCTTCCTCACCCCCCGGGAACCTCGTTTCTAGACGATTTACCCGGGGGGAGACCGACATAAACACTCCCGATGGAGGCGTCCCACTTCGACTTGCCAAGATTGGCGCACGGTCGAAGTTCACGTTCAGAAAAAGAACCCGGACGGAAAGCCGCCCGGGTCGTTGTGGAGGGATGCTTGTGCAGCGTCATCGTCCGAGGACCTCTTGAGCCTTGCGGACCCACCACGTTCCGCCGTGGAGCGACTTCTGCGACTCGAACCCCGCCGACAGCATCTTGTTGTGGATGTGCTCGACCTTCCATTCGCTCGGGCCGAAGTAGGTCGGGTCCTGCAGGTCGTGGACTTCCATGTCGACGAGCCGGACGGGATGGAGCACCGCCGCCTCCGACTCAAGGAGCATGGGGTACTCGCCGCCCTCGACGTCGATCTTCAGGAGGTCCACGAATCGCCCGCTTCCCGCCCTTGCCGCACCGGTGGCGAGCCTCAGGACCGACGCCAAGGGCACGATCGGGACCGTCGCCAACACGGCCTTGTCGGTCTTGTACAGGAGGGAGGCCTGCCCGAGGTTCACCTGCATCGTGGACGTCATCAGGCGCTCGACGATGCTCCGATCGGGATTGCTCACGCCCTTGAACTCGACGGGCACCCGGAGGTCCGCGGATCCCCACGCGCTGCCGACGGCGAAGGGGAACGGGAGGACGCGGCCGACCATGCCGTTCCGTTCGATGTTTGCCACGAGGCGCGGGTAGTTGACCGGGCTCGGCTCGAATGCGAACACGCGCTTCGCGCCCATGCGGGCGACGAGGATCGAGTAGAACCCGACGTGCGCGCCGATGTCCACGACGACGTCGGGGATGTCGTCGTCCAGGCGGAGGGTGAGTTCGTGGTCCAGACGGTCGTACAACTGCTCCGCGATCCACACCTCGTTGTTGTACGCGACGAACGTGGCGGGCGGGTCCGCCATGAGGCCGTCCGGGACCGTGAACCGGATCGGGCGCAGTTGTGGCGGGGTCGATCCGGCGGTCCACGTCCGGTCGCAGCCGAGACAGTAGTAGAATCCCTCGTCCAGCACGGTCAGGACCGTCTTGCACGCCGCGCACTCGTAGGCGCGTCGGCGGAGGCGAACCCACACGTCCTCCTTTTGGTCGTACTCGACGTCCTCCGAGTGCTTGGCGGTGAACGGCATCTACTCTCCCCTCCGCGGGACCGGGGGGAACAACTTCTTGGCCACCCACCGACCGATATCCCGGAACCATCGTGGGTGACCGCAATTCCAGCATTCCGCCTTCGTCTCCGCGACCACGAAGATCGAGGTCTCGGTCTCCGCCGTTTGGAACACGCGACCGTCCACGACGTGCCCTCCATAGGCGTAGTTGTGAAATCCGAGGGCACACAACAGGGGCTTCTTCATCATGACGCACCGTCCTTCGGGTCGATGGCCTGCCACCAGCCGCACGATCGGTCGCGCGTGCACCGGAGGAAACTCGGGACGAGGCGTACGCCATGGTCCGTGATGACCTTCCTCACGTGCAACTTCACGCGACCCGTCTTGCACCGCGGGCAGACCATTACGTCCGGAGTGCGGTCGTACTTCGCCGCGACCGCGCGGTACCGCTCCGCATCCTCGCTCGCGTGCGTGAGGTCAATCGGCTGCGGCATCGCCCCTCCCCTCCGGCCACCACGTCCCCTTCATGCCGTACCGCTCCAAGGAGTTGTGAAACCAGTACTCTGCGGCTTCGTCGAAACTCGTGCCGTCCGGACCGCGTTGGGCCGTCGAGACATTCTCTCCGAGGGCCTCCTCGATGAGGGTCATGTTCATCCCGCGGACGTGCAGGGACTCGCCGTACACGTGATCCGGACGAATCTCCGCGATGGCCTCCGCGAGGCGCAGGATGTCGAGCGAGGGGTGCGGCCGGGCGCCGCAGAACGGGAAGATCGGGGCGAGGATGACCCCCGTACAGAGCCCTGCCTCCTTCGCCTTCCCTAGCACCTCGAGTCGGCGTTCCGGCGGCGGAACACGCGGCTCAATGAGGCGGGCGAACCCCCGGTTCATCGTCGCAATCGAGACTTGGAGACGGATCTGTTCACGATACTGAACAAGTAATTGAAGATGATTCAGGACAAGGTACGCCCGGGTCTGGATGCAGAACCGGACGCCCTTCGGGAGTGCCCGCTCGAGGATGAGCCGCGCCCACGGCTCCGTCTCCGGGAGGAACGGGTCGTGCGTCGAGGACATCATCACCTCCTTCCCCGCCCACCGCTCCCACCGGGTCTTGTCGATCGCCTCTTGGATGTTCGACGGCACGAGGAGGTAGTCGCCCCACTTCGCCTTTACCGCGTCCCCGTACCGTTGCGGGCCGAAGCGCTTGTGAATGGCGTCCACGTAGCAGAACTGGCACCCCATCCGGCAGCCGACCGCGAAGTTCACGTTGTACCCGTCCGACAGGTCCTTGCCGACGCCGCCATTCTCCTTGCTCGTGAGTTTCGAGGGCCGGATAAGCGGGGGCGAACACCGGTACGTACCGACGACGGGCCTCACGACGCGGCCCCCGGTTCGTAGGGATAGACTTCCGTCTTCGACCCGCACTTGGAGCACTCGTCGTACGCCCACCCGGGTTCGTAAGGCCGACGGACCCATATTCCACCGCACGGCACTCCGGACCCGGGCGGCCCAGGCAGAATGATGGTCTCCACATGAATGCGCCCCTCCGAGAGGTCCTTGCCTGCACATTCCACACAGGTATAGCCCTCGGCTTGGGTCCAGTTCACGATGGCAACATCAGGAGGTTTCCTCCCACACTTATGACACTTCCAAACATCGGGTACTTCGGTGTAGACGCCTTGCTGGATGCCGGTCACGGCGTCAGAGCCTCCCGGAGCGTGTCCACGGCGTCCTTCACGCGGTGGATTTCGAAGAAGATTGCGTGCAGGATGCCCGATGGAGAGGGTGGCATGTCGAAGTAGTCACCACACTCCTTACACCGGAGTTCGCCGTGGTGCTTGCTCTCGGGGTTGTCGATGACCTCGAACCCCGGGTAGTCGTCGGTCATGCGATCTCCCTGAGTTTGTTCGCGAGGTCCGCTTGGAGTCGGTCTTGGAGTTGCTCCACGGGTCCGACGCCGAACCTCTCACCGAGTTTGAACCCGATGACCGGGCCCTCGCCCACGTCCTTCTTCCCCTGCTCGCTCAACTCCCGTTGCAGGATCGCCTGCGCGTGGGTGGCGTACGCGACATCCTCGACCCAACGCCGCTGCACGCGCCGGCCGCTGAAGATCGCCGCGTACCCGGGCTTCCCGGTCTCCCTGAACTGGTTCCACACGCGGGTCATCCGCACGGTGTCCCGACGGAGTTCCCACTCCTTCTCGCCCCGCTCGAAGGCGTCGAAGTACTCCCTGCGGATGCGGAACGAGATCCCGCCGATGTCCTTCAGGACGAGGCGAACGTGCTTGCAGGAGCGGTCCCGGTAGAAGGCGTCCTCGCATGTCCCGCGGAGCGTCGAGAGGTCCACGTAGCACAGGTCGCCGTTGTCACGCCGGACCTTGTAGTACCACCGGTTGATCCGTTGGACCTTAGACGCCACGTTGGGCCTCCTTTGCCAGCCCGATTGCCTTCCTCAGTTGTCTCTTTGATAGGAACGTCCAGTCGATGCCCCACTTGATCTCCTCACCATGCTGCTGCTCAATGAGACGACCAAGTTGAAGATTCAGACTCCGACTCAAGGATGCCTTGTCCCTGCCCGGGGGTTCAGACGCCAACGTTGCACCTCGGGCAGTAGTAGTCCCCGTGGAGTCCGCGCTTCCGTACCGGCGTCCGTTGGATCCGTGTGCCGCAGTCGTGGCGCTTCGGGACCGTCGCGGACGTGGTCACGCCTGTTCTCTCCATCGCGCTAGTAGCACGAGCACGATCAAAGCCGTCGTGAACGCCCCTACGCCGTATGCGTCCGCGATGACTTTGTTTCCGAGGGCTGACACCCATACGCCCATGCCCAAGAATGTCCACGTCAGCAAGAGGAGAACTACGCCGATGGTCACATCCCGCTGAAACTTTGCGTCCATGAATCACGTCCCCGAGTCGATGTACTCACCGACGTTGCGGTACGCCGTGCCGTCCGCCGCGACGACCCGGCCGGTCCCTTGCTTCGGCTGGACGATCTTCGCGCTCACCCGCTCGATGAACTTGGTCGTTAGCAGGAACTCGCCGTGCGCGCTCGGGTTGTGGAGGTTCGGCTTGAGCCACCCGTGGAGCAGCAGGTTCAGGAACCCGTCCTGCTCAAGGCCGGGGGAGAAATCCTCGATCGTCGCCGCGATGTCCCACGTCCCAACCCGGACGGCCTTCCGGATGAGGACCAGCGCCGCTACCTCCATCTCGCACATCCCGAACGTGTCGATGAGGTTGTCCGGGGCCCGCTCCGGCGGCTTGCGGCTCACTTTGCGTCGAACAGCCATTCGATCTCCACCCCTTGGTCGGAAATCGCGTACGCGGCGAGGCCCTGACCCTTCCGGTGGTCGCGGCCCCGCCACACGCGCAACTGCCCCTTCGTGACCTGCCCTTGGACTGTAAGGTGCGTCTCGAGGATCAACTTCGCTGCAAACGCATGTTTGTGCCCGAACGGCCGCGGCTCCTCGCCCTCGTTCAGACCCATCTCGCTCGTCGGTTGGTTGATGACGAGGACGAGGCGGTTCGCCTTGAGGTACGCCCACTCCTTCAGGGCGCCGACGACGGAGATCATCCGTTGGAGCGCGTCGCCCTTCTGCTTCATGTTCAACCGCGCGTACTGCACGAGGACCGGGTAGCCGATCGAGTCGATCACGATGAGGTCGACGTCGGGCATCTTCTCCACATGGTTCGTCCAGTCCACGAGTCCCTGGACCCGCGGGTCGTAGTGGTAGTTCTGTCCGAGCGCCTCGCGGACGCCACGCGACAGGTTCCGCTCCGTGTCCCAATAGAACACCTTCCCCCCGCGCTGCTGCGCGTCGACCGCGACCGCCGCGGCGATGCGGGACTTCCCCGTGCCCGTCGGACCGAACACCTCCACCACATCGTTCTCCACGAGGTACCGGAGGCGGTCGAGGTGCGACAGGGGCTTGGGCTCCTCCTTCGTCACGTCCCGGAGACCGGCCTGCTCGAGGCGCTTCTTCGTGGCGGGCTCGGGCGTCGGCACGGGATCCGCGACGCCCTCCGACATCATCTCCCCCGTCTGGTAGTTCAGGTAGAAGGGTCCTTGGCCCTCAGGATTCGTCCACGTGCCCTCGGCCTTGTTCAGTTTCCACCCCGCCTTGACCCACTTCCACGCCGCGTCCTGCTTCTCGGTGTCCGTAACCATGTCAAACGCCCCGTGTGTGCGCGATCCACAGCCGCAGGGCCTCGGTGACGGCTTCCCCGAGGTTCCCCTTCCGCATGCCCTTCGCCTCTGACACCGCCTTGCGGAACTCGGAATCGACCTCGTCGGGGACGACGACCGTCAGCCGCGCCATGTCGGCGGATATACGCACGTATGTATATGAGCGTGCCGCTGCTTAAGCCCTGCGTCCGGATAGGTGAAAGTTCGGGTCCCCCTACGGGGGGACATACGTGGGGGAAGGCCCCTCTTGTCGGACAACGACTTACGCGGGTCGGACGCGGTGCCGCTTGCGGTACGCCGCGTAGCCCGCACCGGCCATGATCGCGCCGAACGCCAAGAGGCCCCACGGAACCTCCCCGCCCGGCCGGATGATGGGCAGGTCGACATCCTGGCGTCGAATCACAGGCGTCCCGCGCTGCGCGACGACGAGCGGACCCACGAGGGCCTGGGCGAAGTCGGCGCGCACCACGCGGAGACCGATGGCCCTGGCGACGTCCCAATTCAGGCGAAGGGCGACGAGCCTCCCGGTGAGTTGCGCGACGCCCGAGACCTCGGTCCAGTCCACGACCGGACCCGTGCCGTAGACCTGTTGCAGGTAGTACAGGCACTCGGCCTCGCATTGGCACGGGCAATCAACGTCGGGCGGGCACGGGACGACCTGCGGCGGCGGCCACGGGCACGCGCCCATCTGCTGGCCCGTCTCTGGGTCGGTCCACTCCACACAGATCACGCCGTCCCGGATCACGTACTGCCCGTTCATCGGGGGCGGCGGGTCCCAGCACAGCGGGCCGGGAAACGACACGAGCGTCCACCGCCCGCCGATCTGGATCGGGACGACCGTGCGGTCCCCGACGCGGTGCGCGAGGCCGTCGCGGACGAGGAGCCCGAGGTTGGCGCGCAGGTACCTGAACCGGAGCGGACTGCTCACCTGGGCGATCCGGTGCTCGAGCGTCAGGTCGTTCGTGTGCGCCTGTCCGTCCACGATGTCGAAGCACTCCTCGCCCCCGTACCCGTCCGTCCCTGTCCACGCGGTCGCCTCGACGCAGTAGCAGAACGGCGCGGGCGGGTGCATGAGGGGGATCCCGTCGCTCACGGGTTCCGGGCACGGTGGGAGGTCGAGCGAGAGTTCGTTCGAGTCACCCGTGTTGCCGCGTTGGACCACGTTGCCATCGAGATCGAACAGGACCCAATCGACGTTCTTCGCCGGGACCATGACCTGCGGTGCGGGACCGTCCGACGGGGGCGGCAGCCAGAACCGAAAGACCTTGCGACCCGTCCCCGGCGGCAGGGTCAGAACCTCGATCTCTTGGGGAACCCCGACCAAGCCGGTCTCGAGTTCCAGTTGGCCCTCGAACACGCCGACGGCATGGACGCACGGCCTAATGAGTCCTTCGGCCCTTATGAGTGGCCCCCTCACAAAAAAAGGGGGGAGTAAGTGTCACCACCGGGTGATGGATTCTCGCCCGGTCGTCAGCGTCGGGAACCCCGACGTCTCCGTGCGATGGAGGCCCACGACGCCGCGCGAATAGCCATCGTTGTAGGCCGCGGGATAGGTCGCGGTGTAGGGACGCGGGGCTTCTCCCCTCCGCGCGTGCTGGAACCCGATCATCCAGTCTTGGTTCCATGCCCCCTGCGGTTGCTCCCGTCCGGCGAACCCGAACCCCTCCGCGACGCCCTTCATCCACTTCTCCGCGAGCGGGACCGCGGTCACGAACAGATCCGCCTCGACCTGCTGGCGGTACGGCGCGAGCGTGGGGCTCCGGGAGGTCACGTAGTCCGCGAACCCCTCCGCCCATCCATGCGCCCATTGGAGGCCCTTGTCGATCAGGGGGTCCGGGAATCCCTGCGACCGCCACCGCGTCGTCGCCTGCTCCTGCAGGATGTCGAACCCCGTGACGCGGGCGTACCGGGACAGCAACGGGTGGAGCGTGACCTTCACGACCGTGTCCCGCGCGACTTGGACCTCGAACGGGGCCGTGGCGAACAGGGGCAGTCCCGCCGCATCCATCGACTCCGCGACGAGTTCGTAGGTGCCCGGGGAGAGCGAGAGGATTGCGTTGTTGTCCCCGCCCGTGTTCATGTCGATGACCACGATGGAGTCCGACGCGCGGCTGACGACGACGTGGACCGCCTGCGCGGGCTCCCCCATCCCGTCCCAGAACGACACGACCGCGGTGCCCCGCTTCTCGTTCGCGGTCACGATCGCTTGGACGATGAACCCGGCCGCGATCGAGGAGGCGAGCCCGGTCCCCAGGAGCATGAGCGTCTCGGGCTTCATTCGCCCTCCCGTGGCGGTATGCGCCCGCGCACTCCTAAAGGTTGCGCCCGCTCGCGGATGTCGAGACCGACGAACCCGAGGGTCACGCCCAGCGTGTAGAACATCAAGTCGAACGTGGAGTCGAGGATCGTGCTGTTGTAGTAGGTGCGGTCGATGGTCGCCTCCTTGACGACCGCAACGGCGAGGATCGCGACGGCGCCCATCGCGGCCACCCGTTTCGTGTGCGGGAACAGCGCCTTCGCGCCCAGGACGCCCAAGGCCCCCCACGCGACGTGCGCGGATTGGGAGATGAGGAACACGTCGAGCCCGTACTGCCCGCCGATGACGCCCGTGACCTGATTCTGCGGCCTCGAGGACGGTGGCGCGGGAGGCGACGACTGCGCCCGTTCATCGGGCACGGTGCACCCCTACGACGGCGGTGGCTGCGTCGCGAGCCACCACACGCCGACGGTCGTCCCGACCATGCCCGCGAGCCCGCCCGCGATGAACCCGAGCGGTAACCACTTGTTGATGACGGAGAGGGGCAGGGCCGTCATCGGGTAGAGCCCGACGAAGATGGCTGCGGCGGAGAGGCCGTACGCGGGCGCGATCCACCACAGGTTCGACATGAAGAACGCGAACACCTTGAGCGCGTTCACGATGCCCCCGAGGGCCTCCAACCCGAGGTTGCCGAGTTGCGCGAGGATGTCCGCGAGCGTGCCCACGACGTTGCCGCCGATCGACACCATCTGACTCAGGATGTTCCCGGCGGTCGAGGAGATCGTCCCCACCGAGGTCCCCATGCCACGGATTACGCTGCCGATTGTGCTGGTCCCGCCCGCGATAATGTTCGTGAGCGGACCCGTGACCGTGCCCTTGAGCGCGTCGGCGGTCGTCGTCGTCTGCGTCACAATCTTGTTCAGGGCGCCGAGGATTTCGTTGAGTTTGTTCCAGATGTCCGTGAAGATGTCGGGCGCGATTCCCGCAGCGGTCGCCTCTCGGAGGAGGTCGGCGGGGTCGCGCGTCTCAGCGGCGACCTTGTCGTGGTACAGCGCGGCCTCGCGCCCAAGGTCCTCCAGCCGGTTGACCATCGAGCCCACGGTCGCGTTGAGCCCGCCCACGCGCGACATCGTCTCGTACGGGGATAGCATTTCTCCGGTCGGGTTGGCTAGTTCCTGCCCAAGGCGGTTCGCGAGTCCCCGGAACTGCAACGCCTCGATGTGCAGGCGCCGCGCGAGCGCGACGTCGTCCGTCCGCGCCATCCGCGTGAGGACGTGGATGACCTGACGCGAGGAGTACGACCTGTACCCGGGCCTTGTCAGGTACTCAGAGGACGGAATCAAGCCGTCCTACCCCCTGTTCGCCCGCCTTCGCAACTTGAACGCGCGGCGGGACGCCTCAACCCACGCCTTCGTGCGCTCGCGCCACCGCTTGCCCTCGTTCACGAGACCCTCCCGACCTAGCCCTTCGCCTTGTCGATCGCCTCGAACCCGCCGTGGTTCACGCCGAGGGCGAGCAGGAAGTACGTGATGAAGATCGCCCCGAGGCTTCCACCGACGACGGGCGGCAGTTGGTCGATCGTCGTGAAGGCGGTGTACAGGCTCGTCAGGAACAGGACGACGCCCGCCACGAGGTACTTCATCTGGAACGTCACCGAGCCGTCCTTCGCGTGGGCGTTCAGGTACGGCATGATGGTCCGGAAGAAGAACGCCAGAGCCACCGCCAAGATGGCAACGACCAACTCCGTTGCGTCCGCCATGCGGAGGGAAAGGGGCTCCGCCGTCTTAAAGGGTGTAGGTTGTTATAACCTCAGCGGAGGAGGCCGAGGATGGCCGTCACGGCTAGGATGATGAGTTGGATCCCCGTGAACACGAGGGCGATGACCTTGAACCGCGTCTCCCGGACCTTGCCCGCCTCGGACCACGCCTTCTCCAAGGCACCGACCCGCGCCTCAAGGTCTTGGAGCCGTCGGAACCCGTCCCGTTCGAGTTGCGTGGCTCCCCCCTTGTGCTGTCGCCAATCCGATTGAAACTCCTGCCAGTCCTTCCCGATGGCTGCGACTTGGGCCTCTAGGGTGCCCAACGCCCGGTTGATCTCGCGAAGTGGGTCCGGCAACTCAACGCGCCCATCCGTTCTTCTCGAGAAGGACGCGGAGTTCGGCAAGGGTCTCCTGGGCTTGCTGCGCGTGGGTGATCATGTCCCCCAACGCCCGCTCTCCCAGGTCCACCTCGCGTTGCCTCACGTCCCGCCTCGTCGACGGCATGGGCATCTCGGGGTCAAGTACATTTCGAGACTAATAAGTTGCCGCTTATCACGGCACAAAGTACCGTACGGCTTGACCTACCACTCCTGTCCGGACCGCAGACGCTCGTACAGTTCGAGGTAGCCCTCGGTCATCGCACCGTAGGAGAATAGGTGCTCCGCGTGGGACCGCAACTCCTGAGCGATGACAGTCGGAGAGTGAAGAATCGTGGGGCCACGTCCCAAGTCCGTCATCTTGGCCTCGAGGTCTCGCAGGCCGGGACACAACCAGCCTTGGAGACCGTCCTCCACGATTTCCGGCGTCGCGCCGTTGTACGTGGTGAGGACCGGGGTGCCGCAGGCGAGTGCCTCGACGAGATGGAGGCCGAACGGCTCCCACCAGAACGAGTCCCCGTAGGCGGGCCACCGCGCGTGCGTGATGAGCGGGGACAGCAGGGCGCGGGCGCCAGCGAGCAACTCCTTCTTCTTCTCGTGGCTCACGACGCCGACCCATTCCGCGTGCCCCTTCGACTCCTCGCACATCTTCTTGACGGCGTCCACGTAGCCCGGGTAGTTCGTGTCCCCGAAGGACCCGCCCGCGATCAGCACGCGCGTCCCCGTGCGCTCCGCGAGCCACGCGGCGACGTGCGCCCCCTTCGCCGGCATCATCCGCGAGAGGAACAGGACGTAATCCTCCTTCCGCTCGCGGAACGGGTAGGACTCGACGTCGATCCCGTTGTAGACGTGCGGGACGTGGACGCTCCACGACTCCTCGAAGATGAACGCCTGGCTCTTAGAGATGCCCACCCAGCACGGCTTGGGGCTCGGCGGCGTCGCGGACGGGGGCTGCATCCCGTGGTGCGTCGCCATGATCCGGGCGTCGGGGTGCCCCCGCTTCCAGAAGTACTCCGCCTTCAACCAACCGTGTGTGTGGACCACATCGAACTCCGCGAGTTCGGGCGCGTACTCCTTGTACGACTCAAGGTCGTTCGCGCCCCGCAACTCCCGGATCGTCGCGCCGTCGACGTGCGACCCCTTCTTCGCGAACACGGTGACGTCGTGCCCCCGTTCCACGAGTCCGCGGGCGAGGAGGGCAACAACTAACTCTAACCCACCGTAATCCTCGGGCGGCGTACTCAAGATGTTCGTACTGATGAGTGCGACCTTCATGGTTTCACCTTTCGCTTTCTCCTATTGCTTTCACCTTTCGCTTTTCGCTTTTGCTTCGAGGACCACCCGCAATTCGGGCAGTAGGAGTTCTTGTCGCCCCGCTGCGCGGACCCTCCGCACCGTGGACACACGTGCGCCCGGTGGCCGTGGCTCATTCGACCTCACGCTCCCCCATGACGTGCAGGAGTGCGTTGCAGCGGTCGCACCGTTCGAGTTTCAGAACGACGTGGAACTCCGGGAGCCTCATGAACTCTACGCCTTCCTTCGGCCGGTGGCCGAATACCGCGCACCACACCCGGCGACCCATGCCCCCCTTTCGCTTCGGCATAGTCAATCCCTCAGCGCGGACGGGACGAACAGGATAATGATTACGAGACCCGCAAGCCACGTCCAGAAGTCGTACGTGGGGGGAACGTGTACGAGGGTGGCGACCGCCCACACGAGGACAAGCGGGCCGAGAATCACGGTGGCCACGAGGGCGACGATAAGGAGCAA
>ERZ1292632.128-Hain-H43-01um-R2-128-length-74213-cov-8_pt1 | contig 74213 bp, 82 predicted proteins | sample MGYA00564407_ERZ1292632 | MGnify/ENA primary metagenome ERZ1292632 (study PRJEB36523, sample SAMEA6512637) | groundwater metagenome | collected 2019-01-08 | study: AquaDiva: Metagenomics assemblies of 32 groundwater samples | reverse complement strand
AAGCGATCCGATCAAATTTTCCGTTCAGCCCTTGCAAGAGGGAGCCGTCCACATAAGGAACTGGTGTCGAATGGCGGCTGAGCACTATCGTGATCAGGTCCGCCTTTTGCTGGACGTCCTGCCGCTGGTCATGGCCGAGCCAGTTTTCGCCCTGAAAGGCGGCACCGCGATCAACCTGTTCGAGTGGGATCTCCCGCGGTTGTCGGTGGATATAGATCTGACCTATCTTCCGATCGAGGACCGCGTCACGTCGCTAGGTACGATTGCTGAGGCGCTCGCGCGGATCAAAGCACAAATCGAACGTCGCCTCCCTCCCGCGCGAGTCACCCAGACGCGGCAGGGTCAGGAAGGGATTGAGGTCAAGCTTAATTGCCAGCGCGGCAAAACCCAGGTCAAGATCGAGGTGAACCCCACCCTTCGCGGCCATCTTCTTCCCCTCCGTGACCTTCCCTGCTCCGATCGCGTGCAGGAGAGCTTCGAAGCTTTCGTCGAGGCGCGGTGTCTCTCGCATGGCGAGTTGTTCGGCGGGAAAATCTGCGCGGCGCTCGACCGACAGCATCCGCGGGATTTGTTCGACGTCAGGCGCCTGCTGGACGAGGAGGGGCTGATCGAGGAGGTCCGACACGGCTTCATCGCCGGCCTGGTGAGCCACGGACGTCCCGTCGCGGAACTTGTCCGGCCGACGCGCAAGGATCAGAGCGAGACGTTCAAGACCCAGTTCGAAGGCATGCCCTTCGAACCGTTCGCCTATGCGGACCATGTTCACACGCTCGACCGGCTGGTGGAGCTGGTGAATGCGTCGCTCGAAGACGATGACCGCCGATTTCTCGAAAGCTTCGAGAGCGGGGATCCGGCCTGGAAGCGCTTCCCGCTGCCGGCGATTGCCGATCTTCCAGCGGTCCAGTTCAAACTCATGAACATCCGCAAATTTCGGGAGGCACAGCCGCAGCGACATAGTGCGGGCCTCAATGCCCTGCGCGAAGTGCTGCTGCGGTGACGCCGTGAAACTGACCACTTGCGCGCCGGCACAAACCTGGGGCCCAACTAGGGAGGGATGGATTTGAGCGTAATACCCTATGTTCTGGCTGGGTTGGCCGTGGTGATTGGCACGCTCGCATTCTATTTCGGCTATGGAGGAACGGCGCCCGGTACCCCTGAGGAGTGGGCGAGTTTCGGGACATATGCCGGGGGAGTGGCAGGCCCTCTGCTCAGCTTTATTGCCCTCATCGCTGTCGCGCAGACGATCAGTCTTCAGCGCGCGATGCTCGAACAGGATCGGGCGCGGCAACTCGCTGATCAGCATCTCCGCTGGTTGGACGCGCTCTACCGCGACATGACGGAAGCAGTGGCGTGGCCGGTTTCGCCCGATCATCCGTTGCGAGATGTTCTGGATGGAGTCATCGCCGCCAGCGAGGTTGAGGAGAAGAGGCTCAAGGCCGGGCTTGATAATCTGATGCGTCTGCTGAGCCAATATTGTCAGGCGGTAGATCTCTATCGGGACAACATCTCGGAGTTTTATGACCTACGGATATATGCGGACCGGGGGGCTCGCCTCCTCGATGCGATCAAGCCACTTCATGGCAATTTGGGGACCATGTTCCAGCCGACGATAGAATTCTGCGACATGCACCTGCGGGGCGAGACGCAGCGCGCCACGCCAGAAGCATTGGCGAGAAGTTCACGCACTCCCTGATATCGGGCTGGAAGATCTGAACTCCCTCGCTCGCTATCGACCAACCTCGTCCCACCCGATCACACCGGTGTCCTATCGTGTTTTCGAGTACGGCATCGCCAATTTAGGAACACCGACAGCGGTGTCGATGTTGCCGATCTCTCACCGCGGCGCGTAAATGCGTGTGTGTGGCGCACATGCCCCTGCGGTCCCCGGATAGCCAGTACTATGACATTTGTGCCGTCCTGGCACCGGTCGAGCGCGTTGATATGGACATGATGGTACATGCCGATCTCCAGTTATGGGATGCCTCAGTTCGTCAGAAAAGGCTCAGTTGCTGCGGCATCACCGGTCGCGATCGGGCGGGCTCGCCCGGTAGTGGGGCTGCACTTCGCGCCGGGGATCGCCGGCCCATTGTTCCTGCAGCCGGGACGACCGGCATATCGACAGGTTCGTTGTGGCGGCGAAGGGCAAGCCTGGCGTTCCATCCACCCAGGATATGCGCCGGTGTGTACCAGTGCTCGGCGATTTCACCCGACAGGGAATTCCCCACCATGAGATGCGCCGGGACATGGAGCAGCGAGAGCTGGACATAGGCCATGTGGATAGCCCGCGGATCGATGTCGATCGCGGTGACATGAAGGTGGTGCTGATAATTGATGCCGAGATCATGTATCGCCTCGGCGAGCGCGATCACCATCGACCCCGCACCGCAAGCCGGTTCCATGGCGGTCACAAAGCCATGTTCCGCGATGAGCGCCTTCATGCTTTCAGGGTTACCGAGCGTCGCCCGCGCCATGAAACGACTGAGCGTAAAAGGCGTGAAGAACTGGCCGCGCGCCTTGCTGTGCAGTTCAAGATCATGGAACAGCGCGCCCAGCACATCGCCTGGCCCGGCCTCGAGGGCCTGGACCAGTTCGGCGAGGACCCGCGGAAACAGATCGATCACGTCCCGCTGGTAGCGCCCGACAATGTCCAGATAGCGGGCCTCGCGGGCCTCGCGTTCGCGCAGGTCGACACTGTTGGCCATGGCGATCGCCATGGCCTCCATGCAGTCGCCAAAGACGGTGTAGAGATCGTGACGTGGCTCGCTGCGGCGCAGCAGCGCCGCCATTGCCCTGAGATACGGCTCGTGCATGGAGCCTCCGGATCGATGATGAAAGGGGCGGTGGCCGAAGGGCCGGCAGCATCAGTCGCGATGCGGCGCCCGCCTGCCCGCAGGAGCGCCGCGCATCTAAAGTCGCACGCGGGGGGCCGTCGGCCAAACGTGCCACTATGCCGCTTGCCATTCGTAGAGAAGGTGATCATCCGGACCATATTCCGAACCGATGGCGATCCGGACCAGGCGGCCGTCGCAGGCAAAGGCGGAGGCCCGCGGAAAGGACAGGTAGGAACGGCCTTCGAGGATCAGGTCGCCCGAACGCACCTTGGTGATCTCGCGGGTCGTCCCGAGCAGGCGATGCCCGGCCGGCGCGTCGATGAGTTTCAGCCGGTCGCCCGGTTTGATACGCTTCTTGAAGGCCGCGAGCGATATCACCGTGTCGACCGGGTTGCGGATTCCCCGACGGGCCGCCAACGCCGCCCAATAGGCCTGGCCGATACGCACTTCACAGTAGAAGCTCGTTGACCAGAAGTCCTGCAGCGGATTGGTCCTGGTAAAACCGAACCGTTCCATCTGGTCGCGTATCTCGACGATGAAGGCGTTTTGCGCGTCGCGACCGGTCAGATCGGACGGGGCATCGAGGATCTCGGCGATGACCTTTCGGCCCCCGGCAAATTTCTCGGTGCGGATCGCGAAGCTCGTGGTGGTGAACTGTTCTGCCAGGTGATCCTCGATCCGTGAGGCGAGCGATGGCAAATCCTCGCCTGCGCGATAGAGGTCGCCTTCATAATAGAAGTTGCCGCGTTCGTCATGTTCGGTCTGGCTGTACAGGCGCGCGGAAGCGCCCGGCGCAACGGCGTCGGTCATGATTTTTTCCTTCGGGTTGGAGTCTATGGTGCGGTGGTGCCGGTCAGGCCGGCGGCGGCTGGAATGTCAGCGGATGCGCGTTGTCGCTTGCCTCAGCGCGGGCGAGCGCCCAGTCGAGATAGCCGAGGCGCGTGTTGTCATTGGCGACGTCGGTCTTCCAGTCGGCCGAGGGATGGTCAGGATGATCGATCCATGGGTCGGGCGATGCCGGTGATGGCGTGGCGGCGGAAATCGCCAGGCGGTGCAACAGGTCTTCCTGTGTGGTTGCGAATTCGACATGGTCGGCGAATATCGCGCACCACCCGCCGCCAAAGCTGTCGCGATAGGGACGTGAGCAACTGTAGCTCCAGTCGAAACCCATGGGCCGGACCCTCAAACTCTCCCGGCAACAACGGTGAATGAGCTGCGCGATCGGACCGGGCTGGAAGTCCGTGGTTCCGTAGATCGAGACGACACAGTCTGGGCCGCCCGTGATCTCAAGTTCGGCGCCAAAGTCGGGGAAAGCGGGGTCATCGAAGATCGCCAGCAGGCCGTTGAAGGAATTGCCGAGTTCGTCCGGCATGAAAGCGGCGAGAAATTCGGCGCTCGGTTCGCTCGGGCTGAAGTCGCCCAGGAGGTCGGCGCGTGTTGCCACGCCTCTTCGATCAGCGCGCTTTCGCGCGCTGTGCAGGTGAAGGCGAAGGATCCCTGAACATGATGATCAGCCATGAACGGCCTCCGAATGGACAGCGTCGCCCGGAGTGGTGTCAATCAGGACCAGTGGCGGCGGGTTCTTGCGGGCACGATCATAATCCGCTTCGATCGCCTCGATACTTCCCAGGGCGCGGATGCTTTCGATTCCGAAAATTTGCTCGTCATCCTCGGTCGTGAGAAACTTCTGCACTTCGCCATGGCCGAGATAGATGACGCGAACGGACGGAAAGCTGCCGACAGATCCTCCAGACCATCGGACATAGTGGAGACCCAGACGCCGGCAGATGTCTTCGATTTCCACGAAGCATCCATTAGCGACTTCATGGTCCATCAGCATGAGCGGGCCATCTACGGGAAGAATGGTGGGATCGAACGGCGTTCCATCCCAGTCGACTGCGGCATCATCATGCGCGATGGCCTGGACGAGCAGAGGATATCGGGAACGGAGAACTGTTCCGCCGATCATGATGTGCGCGGATACGCGGTCAGCCATGGCTAGCCTTTCGTAGATGCTCAGGCCGTCCGTCGGCCCCGATCTTCTCCTTCCCCTTCCCCCTCCCCCACCTTTTTTCGAGCCTGCGAACGTCTTTTACACACCGCTTGCATAGACAGCGCGTTCGCGCTTAGCTGTATCGCAAGTCTTTCCCCGCCATCACCGCGATCCTGATGCCGTTCCTCACCCTGGGAGTTTTTACGTGGCCGATACCGACCAGCCCGATTTTACAGCCATGACAGTGCAACTGCTGAGCGCCTATTTCTCGAACAATCAGGTGCCGGCGGGCGACATCGCCGGGATCATCGAGGCAACGCGTGGCGCGCTCGAACGCAAGGCGGAAACGCAGGCTCCTGAGGCAGCCGAACATGTTCCGGCTGTTTCTGTGCGCAAGAGCCTGGGTTCGCGCGATCACATCATCAGCATGATCGACGGCAAGCCTTACAAGGCGCTCAAGCGGCATCTGGCGACCAACGGGCTGACGCCGGCGGAATATCGCGAACGCTATAATCTTCCCAAAGATTATCCCATGGTTGCGCCTGCCTATTCCGAGCACCGGCGTGCCGTTGCCCAAAAACTGGGTCTCGGCCGGAAGGTTGGCGCGCAGGCACAGGAAGAAGCGCCGGTTACCGAACAGGCACCGGCTGCGGTTGTACCGTCGCCCGAGCCTGTGAAGGAGGTGAAGCCCAGGCGCACGCGCGCCAGGGCCGTTGCGGCAAAACCGGCAAGCGAGGCACCGGCTGTTGTGTCAGAACCGACGCCGCCAGTCGCTGCTGTGCCCGAACCTGCACCTGCACCTGCACCTGCGCTTGTAAAGACGAAGATTGCCGCGTCAAAAGCGGTCAAAACGAAAGCGCCAGTCAAGAAGACAACAGTGAAGAAGGCAGCGCCCAAAGCGTCCGATGCTGTGCAGACGCCAGCGCCCGTCGAGGAAGCGGCTGTCACGCAGGTAGGGCCGGAAAACATCACGACTGATACCGCTGCACCTGAACCTGTGACGCCAGCGGCCACAAAACCAGCCCGCAAGAAGAAGCTCGGGATCGCCATCGGGGCGAAGTCCGCCCCCTCACACACGCCGAAGGCCCCCAAACAGCGCGCGAGAGCTGCACAGAAGGACGAAATCAAGGGCGCTGAGACTGCAGGTGTCGAAAAGCCCGCCCCTCCGAAGCGTTCGACCAGAAAGAAGGCGGTCGCTGCGCCAGTTCCTGAAGTTGCCGTTGAGGCAGTATCCGGGAAGAGCTGATCCAGGAAAGGTGGGTGAGGCGAACGGTTCGATCTTACCCACCGGTTCAGCCAACGAAGACATGCGCTACATAGTCGCTGGCTACATGCAGTATCTGGACACTCGCTTCAGAAATCGCGTGACAAGCATAACGGCCTTATCAACTGTTATCGACACTGGTCCGATCATCGTGGATCACAGATCGGCAGCGATCTTCTTCAATATCTCAGCCGCACGGTTCGGCGGCAGGAACAGCCTTGTCCGAAAGCTCAGCACTTCGCTGAACGCGCCGGAGGATTTGAGCCAGTTACGATGTTCGGGCGCATAGTCGCGAATTTCGATGCGCCGGCTGTTGTTGACCGTCGCCATCACCAGCCTCGCCCCCTTGAGTCCCGGAATCGCAATCCCTCCGGCAGCCTCGGCGCCGCGCAGCAGCTCATTGGGCGAGAGAGGCAGTGAATCCTGCGTGAGCCCAAATTCGGTCTGAAGTCGCCCGAGCGCACGCGGGTGGATGATCCGCCCGAGTATCGTCATGTCTGCGCCGTCGTCGATCCGCCAGACCCGGACGTCGTCGCCGGGCAGCTTGTTCCAGACCGGCAGAAGCAGGCCGGTTGCGACATGGACGGTTTCGGTGTCGACCTTCGTCAGCGCCTCGCGACATTCCTCTTCCCAGAGCGCTCGCAACCGGTCGCGATCGACACGCTTCCAGTGGCTGAGCGCGAGGCCGGCCTCGCTGATGCGCGTCGATCCGGTGGGCCGCTCGAGCGACAGCATCGGGATTACGCGGCCTTCCTCGTCGGTGATCGACCATGATGGCACGGCCAGCGCGGCGCGGCCGGAACGCCCATTGTGCAGGCAGGCGATGTCATCGCTGTTGCCCCAGATCCGCATTAGACGATCCCAGCTGGTGATGCGCGGCTTGAGGTGGAGTTCGAGGTGGAGCAACCGGGTTTCGGCCCCGGTGCGCGGATCGACGCGAAGGCACTGGTCGGCGAGCGTGACGATCTTTTCGGCACGGATCGTCTCGACGCCGACATCGAGCGTTCCCGCCTCGCGCGCAGCATCGGCACGCGCCTGGATCAGACCCATATATTCCTCGAAGATGGCATTTTGCACCGCGATGCGAAGCGCAAGCAGCCGGTTGAGCCAGCGCTGGATCGGGGGTAGCCGCTCCAGCAGGACGCCCTGCTCGTCGACCAGCCTGAGCCCGGTCATGTCCTGAAAAGCGGCAAGGGTCACACTGGCGAGCTTGCCGCCGTGCAGGAGGCGATACCATTGCGCCAGCGCCTCGCGCGCCAGATCGCTCTCGAGATTGTCACCAGGATCGAACAAACCCTGCCCGCCCGTCTGGCGCTGACCTCGCGTCAGGGCGCCAAGGCTGTCGAGACGCCGAGCGATCGTGGAGATGGCGCGCCGCTCGCCTTTGCAATCGGTGACCACCGGGCGGAACACAGGCGGCACGGTCTGGTTGGTGCGGTGGCTGCGCCCCAGCCCCTGGATCGCCACATCGGCCCTCCATCCAGGTTCCAGCAGGAAGTGAATTCTGCGTTTGTCGCCCGCTTTCGAGGCGCGATCGGCATGATAGGAGCGGCCCGTGCCACCGGCCGAACTGAATACCAGGATGGGCTTCACCCCATCCATGAAGAGGCTGGTCTCAACAAGATTGGCGCGGGGGCTGCGCCGCTCGATCGCCTGGCGTCCATCGGGCTTCACGACAAGGCGGCGCGACCGGCCGGTGATTTCGGCGACACGATCGGTTCCAAAGTGCGCAATCAGCGTATCGAGCGCGGCCGGCACGGGCGGCAGGGCGCACAGTTGCTCGATCAACTCGTCGCGCGCGGCGATCGCTTCCTGGCTCAGCACCGGCTGGCCGTCGGCGTCGAGCATCGGCTCGGAACGGTCGGCGCCGTCCGTGGTTCGGAAGACACGCATCTGTTGGACCGGAAAGGCGTGGCGCAGATATTCAATGAGGATCTCGAGCGGAGAGACCTCCAGCGATAAGTTGGCGCGTTCGTCCGGTGTCAGTTCCGCCAGGCGCCGTTCGAGCATGGCTTCAGCGGTCGTGACCAGCTGGATCACCGGGACATGACCCTGCGCGATCTCCTGCTCTATTTCGGGTAGCAGGCTGGGCATTTTCATCGCCACCAGAAGAGCGAGCCAGAAGCGCTGTTTCGAGCTCTCGAACCTGCTGAGCGCCGCGCCTTTGGCACGCGAATTGAGCGTCGCGCCGGACGCGCGATCGACGATATTGGTCGCCTTGAGCACGGCTTCCAGGTGCCGGTGGACGATGCTCCAGGAATCCGCGAACATGTCGTAGATCGCAATCTGCTCAGGCATGAGGCGGTGGACCAGCGGCTCATATTCCACGCCGGCAAAGCTCAGTGCCCGGGCCGTATAGAGACCCATGGCCTTGAGGTCGCGGGCTACGATCTCGAGTGCGGCGACGCCGCCCTCCTCCATGGAGGACAGGAAAATCTCGCGATCGGCAAAGGCCGTGCCCGGTCCCCAGAGCCCGAGGCGGGAGGTGTAGCTCAAATTCTCCGGCTTTGTCGCACCGGTCGCCGAGACGTAGAGCACACAGGCGCGCGGGAGGGCGTTCTGGAGACGGACGCCCGCCAGGCCCTGCTCGGATCCGCGCGCTGCGCCGAACTCGGATTGCGTGCCCGCGGCATTGCCCATCTCATGGGCTTCGTCGAACACCAGCAGCCCCTCGAAATCCTCACCGGCCCAGGCGATGATCTGCTGGAGCCGCGATTGCCGGTCATGGCGCGCGGACCGCAATGCCGCATAAGTGAGGAACAGGATGCCGCTTGCCATGGTGATCGGGCTTCCGGGCGGAAAATTGTCGATCGGCTGGATATCGATCGGTATGCCACCCAATGCGGCGTGATCGCGTCTCGCGTCCTCTAAGAGCGCGGTTCCGCGGCTGATCCATATGGCCTTGCGATGTCCCTGGTTCCAGCGGTCGCGGATGCAGGCGGCGACCTCCCTGCCCTTGCCGACGCCGGTACCGTCTCCGATGAAGAAGCCGGTGCGGTAGATATGACCGGCGGCGTTCTCCTCGAGACGGTCGCCGGCCGCGTTGGGCAGGAAACGACCGGGCAGATCGCGGGAGAAGGCATCGCCTGCGAGGATGACAGTTTCGAGCTGCGCATCCGACAGGGCAGCCACCGCACGGCGCTGGAGCAAGGGGCGGTGGGTCGGCGCGGGCGGCGGGATCGAGGCCATAGCGATCGATTCGACAAGATCGTCGGGATGCGGCGCCACTCCATCGATCACCATGCGCGCGAGACGCCAGGGCGTATAGATGCCCACCGGCTCGCCTGGAGCAAGCGGCGTATCGAGAAGCCGATAGTCGAGTGGCCGCGCCATGTCTGCCTGCGCCGCGATGCGCGATGGCAGCGCCGGTGGGCGAGAGGCGGTCCGGGCGAAGATGGGAGATGGCGACGGGCGCGGTGAGATCCGGGGTTGCGGCATCGCGACCGACGTCGGCGCGGATGGCGGCTCGATCGGATCGAGACGGGCGGGAATGGCTTGCACGAAATCCAGTGCGGCCTCGATCGTGTCGGCCACGTGACGCTCCGGTGTGCCGGTCCAGCCTTTGTCGAAGACAAGCAGGCGTATATCGATGCTGGTCCCATGCTTGGCATAGGGATTGCCACAGATGGTGATCTCGACGCGTGGCGGGGCCAGTTCGGCGACCATCGTGTAGCCAAGCGCCGCCGTCCCGTCCGCAGCGAAATTGGGCGGCATGATCGCAACGCAGCGACCGCCGGAAGCAAGGCGCGCGAGCGTGGCGCGCAGATGCCGGGCGCCGGCATGGCGATCGGCGCCGCGCCCTGCGCTCCGGCTGAAGGGCGGGTTGATCAGGGCAAGTGTTGGCCGGGGTGCGCCCGGCAAGAGATCGTCGATATGTTCGCCGTCGTGCCGCGAGACAGATTGGCCGAAAAGTCGCGCCAGCAGGTCGGCGCGTTTCGGGTCATATTCGTTGAGGAGCAGGCGTGCCCCGGCGCGCCGACCATGGATGGCGAGCATGCCCGTTCCGGCGGACGGTTCGAGCATGATGTCGTCGGACCGGCTTTGCGCGGCCTGCCCCGCCAGCCAGGCGAGCGTCAATGTCGTGCTGAACTGCTGCAAATCCACCTGGCGTTCGGATCGATAGGTCTGGGTCGGCAGGCTACGTTCAAACGCCCGCAGCCGCGCAAAAATATCCTGTGCGCAATCGCCGCGGAGCAAGGGACAATCGGCATCGCCAAGCATCATCACCTGCGCGGCTTCCAGTGCGTCATAGGCGTCGCGCATCGACCAGGCGCCATCGGCATCATCGGCCTGGAAGGCCTCGATCATCAGCTTCTTGAGGATCGGGCGGGTGACCGGATTGCCGGTGCGCATGCGCTGGGCGATCGACTGGGCGACGTCATATAATCGGGACGGCATGTCTGCGGTGGGCGACGGAACAAACTGAAAGAGATTCATGGGGACCTCGGCCGACTACGGAAAAACACATCCGCTCTCTCCCCTCTCTCCCCCTGCGCGAAGTGAATAACATGGTGCAAAGCGGCGTGCTTCTCCGTGACGGCATCACGCCCCGGCGCTAGAAGAGGGCATGGCTTCCTCGCTCGATTATCTCGATGAACTCGACCGGCTGCTTCTGGGCCAGGGCGATGACTGCATGCTGTTGACGCAGCTCGACGGCTTCCTGACAGGCATCATCGTCAGCCCGGATCTGATCGGCCCAGGCCAATGGCTCAAGACGATCTGGGCGGGAAACGATGGCGAGGGCATTCCCGTATTCGACGACGCCGGCGGGATGCAGCATTTTGTCGATCTGGTCATGCATCACTATCATGAGATCCTCGCATCGCTCGCGCATCCGGGTGAATTCGAGCCGGTGCTGGAAATCGATACGCGGACCGACGAAACCCTATGGGAAATGTGGATCGAAGGTTTTGGTCAGGCGATGGACCTGGCGCCTGCCGGTTGGACGCGGGTCATGCGCGACGATGACGCGGGATGCCTGGCGGCGATCGAGGGTATTTGTGCGCTGCGCGCCTTCGCCAATGGGACAAGACAGCTTACGCGTGCTGAGGAGGATCGCTGGGATGCGCAAGCCCCTGATCTGATCCCGATCTGGGTGGAGATGCTGCACCAATGGCAGCTGGAGAATGATCCGAACCGGCCCGCCAGCGTGAAGCGTCAGAAGATCGGACGGAATGATCCTTGTCCTTGTGGATCGGGACGCAAATACAAGAAATGTTGCGGCCTTCACTGAACAGCATATCCGCCTACGTCAGGTGTAGCGCGACGATTATGAAGACCGAAACGGCCACCGTAATCGTCGCCGCGCGGTCAGGCGACATCCGTCGTGCGACAGGTCACAGCGCAAACACTACATGTGGATTTGATGGCCGGACGGAAGGAGCAACCATCGCCCGCGTCAGTCTGCGCTTCGTTACAGAGTTCGTGCCAGGCTTTCATCCACGCGGCACAGGATCGGGCCTCCTTGTCTCAGGGCGATCTCGGGGCAGAGGAGGCCAGCGCGATTGGAACATTGCTGACATCGACCTCGGAAATTGGCAGAAGACGGCGTTGCGGAGGATGCCGGCCAATGACGATGCGCGACCATGGTCCCGTTACAATCAAGGCCATCTGCGCGAGAGGCGTGGAAGTGGGAGACCGAAGCGCGACCTGGTTCGAGCCGTGGCGCAACATATCCGCTATCGTTGCCGCGCGCGTTCCTGAAGATGAGCCTGGCCAGGTGACCGTGGGCGTCGCTTTTCGAAATGGTCGGATGTTGCTCAAGATCGATGACGAAGGCCAATGGGCCGACTTCTGCGCTGCCGCGCGGGATCATTTCCCGCAACTGGTTTCGATCTCCGAGCTACGCGCAGCGCTGTCGAAACCGGCTATGGTCTTCCTTCACTGGGAGGCAGAAGGAACGCGCAAGTAGAAATTGGGTGCGCGGCACGCATATGTGATTTTTGGGAATGGCCGATGGCGTCGTGATTGTCGCGCGGAAATGTGGAAATGGAGACAGGCATCAACGCGTCCTGCCGGTGCTCGCAGGCCGGTCACAGGTACATCGACAGCGACCCAACGCCGTTCAATCCCGAAGCCCGGCGGGGACGGGTTGGTAGCCCGTCCCCTTGGGTCTCGATCAGGCGGCCTGCTGCAGGCCTTTGCCGATCTCGGCATCGGACTGCTCATCGGATGTGACAGCCACGTCCTGTTCTTCCGGGTCGGAGTTTTCGGGTTCGACGTCTTTCTGCGCGGCGCCAAATCGCATGGGCTCGGGCAGCCAGGCGAGCGCCCGTTCCTGGATCTCGGGCTCGATGACCACATCACCCCCGAACAGTCGTTCCGCCGACGCGGCGAGGTCGTGCTTCTTCGATCCCGAATAGCGTACCCGCAATTCCTCGCCCCCGATCTCCTCGAACAGGGCGAGGATTCCAGGCTTGGTCAGTTTGTCGAAATAGGTGAGCGCGGTGGGACGCCACCATGCGGCCACATCGATTCCGAGCTTGCGGCCGAGATGGTTGAGGAGATCAGCGCCTTCGCCGCTATCGGGGACGGCATGGAGCGTGCGCGCGATCGCCCATCCGAGCCAAGCTGCCCGTGCTTCCTCGGTCAGCGTGCAGAAGGCATCATAGCGCTCCTCGACGGCTATGTGATTGATCCAGCTGCGATCGAGCGCCTCATCGAACTGGGCCCATTGCGCGGCGGCCGGCGTGTCGGGCTTGAAATCGGCCAGCAGAGGCGCGGGCTGAGACGCATGGAGGTCGCTCGGGATATTGCAGGGCGTATAGCGACATTCGCGGTCCACCATGATGAATATCCCCAGATCCAGCGCGAAGGTCGGATCGTTTGCGACATGGATGGCGAGAATCTGGGTCTTCATCATCGCCAGCATCTCCCGCAAACGCTGGGTCATCGCAGGGGCCGCCTCTTCGACAGCGACAGGTTCGTGGGCCTCATCACCTGCCTCACCATCTTCACCATCATCATCATCGTCACTCCGCACCGGAACCGGCGCAACATAGAGTTGGTGATGGACTTGCGGCGTTCCATCGGGCCCCAGCACGACATAGGCGAGTGCGGCGGCCTTCTGTTCGGCGTCGATCATTGGTGCGCGTTCGGCGATTGTCCGCAGTTCCGCCTGGAGATCGGCATAGCGCTGTCCTTCGTCTGCTTCGGGTTCGCGCGCTTCGTCCACAGCGAGACGCTCGATCCCGGCGATCTCGGCCTCGATTTCCTGCTTGCGGGCTTCCTGTTCCTGCGTGAGCGGCTCGACCGCGCCCGCCAGCGGTTGCAGCATATAGGTGTCCATATAGGGGACACGCTCGCCGGCGATGACGCGGACTTCGCCGAGGCCCTCGCGCTCGCGGATTGCTTCGGCTTGTGCGGCGAGCTTCGCCTCGGCCAGTTCATCAAGGATATGGGTGTCGATCCAGCGCTCGTCCGCGGCGGTGGAAAAGAGATCCGCGTCCTCGACACGGCCGCCGGCCTCGAGATAGGCGTCACGCCCCACCAGCAGCGCCTTGGGATCATCGGCCCGATAGCTGTAACCGGTAAGCGCGCGCCGGATCTCGTTGACATTGTCGCGCGAATAGCCACCCCGGAGCGCTTCCCAGACAGCCGTCTGCCGCGCAGTGTCGGCAGTGGTCGCATAGGCCTTGGCAACGTCGAGTGTGATCTCGTCGGCCTCGAGCGCGGCGAAGATCGGATCAGCGAGATTGGCGAGGCGAAGGCGGCCCATCACGAAGCGTTCCTCGAGACCGAAGCGCCTGGCAATCTCCGCGGTGGTACGTTTCTCGATCTCGATCAGATCGCGAAACGCCAGGCAGTCCTCCGCAGGCGACATCTGGAGCCGGTCGTAGTTTTCGGCAAGGCTGATCTCGCGGCCATCCTTCGTGTTCGCAAGGATAAGGACGGGCACCTCATGATCAGGGGGCAGCAGGCCCTTCTCGATCAGGCGATGGATCGCATCGAGACGGCGGCCACCCGCGGTAATGCGGTAGTGACCCTTTTTACGCGACACCGGCACACCGACAAGATTCTGGATAAGGCCGTGCGCGGCGATGCTGGCTTCAAGTTCGGCGTCGGCACGCGGATCGGTGCGCTTGCGCACATTGACGGGCGACTTGGTGAGTTGGGCGGCCGGAACGAGAATGGATGGCTTGGTCATCTATGAAGACTCCATAATGGAGCGGTCCGCACATCGAACCGCACACCCGGTCCCATTCCCCCTCTCCCTTTTGTCCGAAGCCGTTTTGGCTCGTGACGGCAGGTTGACGCATCGCTAGACATGCACGCTTCGCAATTTTCAGGAGGATATTTATGAACAATTCCGAACTGGCCGAAGCGCTTGTGACCGCGCATGGCCTGACCAAGGCGGACGCGCGCAAGCTCGTCGATGCCGTCTTCAGCACGATCGCCGACACTGCGGCGAAGGGCGAGGAAATCTCGCTCAACGGCTTCGGCAAGGTGCGCCACGTAGGCGCGATGTAGAAGTGCAGCAGATGCTGCCGGGTTAGCTGGGAATTACCCGTGCCCACCGACTTACCTCGGCCGGTAACGGCTGCAACCGGGGAAACCCGGCGGGGGACCATAGCATGTCGGCAAAAAGGTCGAGACCGTCGCAGCTATCGCGGCCTGATCGATCAGGGCAAGGCGCATATGGTGAAAGCTGGATTGCCTGAATCTCAGACCGAGGAACGAGAAGCCCAGTGGTGGCGCGCAATGATAGCCGATGCGTCATCGAGCATAGTCGGATGAACCGCATAGCGGCGTATCCCGGAGAGTGACGAAATTTTCCCGTCCACTCTGCCCCAGCCGTGCTCTCCATCCCCTGCCGGGGACTGAACGGTCGAACGAGACACCTGTGTGCGCCGGAACTTCGCATCGTGAGAACGTGGGATCGCCTAAACGGGCTGGCTTCACCAGACCCGCATGGTGACGGAGCCGCCATAATAGCCAAACGCTCGGAGTAATGTCCGGGACAGCCGCCCACGGGCGGACGACTGTGGGTGAAACGCGCCGGGTGACCGGCCGGGGACCCCCTCCAGCCGGGTGAAGGGCGGCGTGCTCGCATGAGGAAATCGCATAATGACGACGCCTGAGCCCTGCTGATGCACGTCGATGTCGTGGAAAAGCGCTTGGCCTCACTACCTACCCTGTCGCGGCAGGGGAAGCGGATCAACGGCCTCCATCGTCTTCTCGGCTGCCCCAAGATATGGGAACAAGCCTATGAAGCGGTCGCCCGCAATGCGGGTGCTCTGACGCCTGGCGTGACCCGGAAGACCTTCGATCAGTTCTCGATCGCACGGCTTGAAGGAATTATCGCTAAGGTCAAAGAGGGCAGCTACCGCTTTCGCCCAACGCGCAGGCATTACATCCCCAAAGCGAACGGGAAACTGCGCCCGCTGGGCATTCCCGACGCCGATGATAAGCTCGTGCAAGGGGCGGTGAAGCTGGTTCTGGAGCAAATCTATGAACCCATCTTCTCGCATCGTTCACACGGGTTCAGGCCCGGACGGTCCTGCCACACGGCACTGGCATCAATCCAGAAAACGTGGGCTGGGACTGTATGGCTGGTTGAGGCCGATATTGCGGGGTTCTTCGACAATATCGACCACGACATCCTTCTCGATCTGTTGCGGCGGCGCATCGATGACGAACGCTTCCTGAAACTGATCCGTGGTATGTTGAAGGCCGGTTATCTGGAGGGCTGGCGGTGGCATGAAACATATAGCGGCACTCCACAGGGTGGCGTGATTTCTCCACTGTTGGCCAATATCTATCTGAATGAACTGGATGATTATATGGAAGCGCTTGTTGCCCGGTTTGACCGGGGCAAGGCACGACCGATCAACCCAGAATATCAGAAGCTGATCTCCACCGGAAATTATTATCGTCGGCGGATTGCGAAGCTGCGAAGCGAAGGCCGTATGGCCGAAGCCGAGCGGCTTCGCACGCAACTGCAACCGCTCATCGCCGCTGCCCGGACGCTCCCTTCCAAGGACTACCGGGACACGCACTACCGGCGCCTGCGCTATGTCCGATACGCCGACGATTTCCTGATCTCGGTAATCGGCACAAAACAAGAGGCGCGCGAGGTGCTCGCCGACGTCACGACCTTCCTGAAGGATAGACTTCGGCTCGATGTCGCTCCAGAAAAGAGCGGCATCACCAAGGCGAACGATGGCGGCGTCTCGTTCCTCGGATACACGGTTCGATCACCCCGGCGCACCTTTGGTGCGCGAAAGGTTATCTCCTCCAATGGGAGACCGTTCGTCCGCAGGACCGCCGATCGCGGTATCCGCCTACACGTCCCTCGGGACAAACTAGCGGACTTCGCAAAGCGGAATCGGCTCGGCAGCTATCACGCGATCCGAGGAAAGATGCGCCCGGAAATGACTCTCAGTTCCAACGTGTCGATCATCATGGCGTACAATGCATGGCTGCGCGGACTGGTTGGATATTATCAGTTGGGCAACAACTGGAAAAGTGAGCTGGCTCCACTCCAGCGGGTGTGGTGGTTCAGCTTGATGAAAACTCTGGCGAGAAAGCACAAATGCAGCATCGCCAAGGTGTTCCGGAGGTTGTTGCAGCGACGTGGCGGGGATCACGGTCTGTGGCTTGAGACGAAGGAAGGGCGTCGCTTCGTCGCGGTCTTCCAGCTCAAACACGTTGTTTCAAAGCGTGTCGTCAATAATCCGCGTGTTGACTATGACCAGAAAACCCTCTGGTTCTGGGGGCGTACGGACATTGTCGACCGGCTCCGCACTTGCACATGCGATTACTGCGGAGCCGAGGACATGCCGGTCGATGTGCATCATGTGCGCCGACTGGCCGACACCGCTGACCAAACATGGCTGGCAAGGACAAGGGCCGCACGACACCGGAAACGGACCATCGCATGTACCCTCTGTCATGATGCTCTTCATGCAGGTCGGCTGCAACAGCGACTTCACGAGATCGAACGGCAGGCGAGCATAGGAGCCGGATGATGGGAAACTATCAAGTCCGGTTCCGTGGGAGGGAGAGAGGTTCGCGTCACCGACCGGCCTCCTCCCTACCCGACTTCAAGGTCAAGGACACGCCCGCGCGCGATGGGCGCAATCCGGCAACCGGCGAAACGATTAGGCTGTAGTGACGATTTAGGGATTCCCAATCGTGCGGAGTTCTGATTCAACGCTGGCTTTTGGAGGCTGGTGTGGAAGGCGAAGTGCTTCGGGACGATCAATGGGATCGGCTGCGTGAGTTTGTGCCAGGCGGTCGCAAGGGCAAGCGCGGCCCACGCAGCGATGGTCGGCGGTTTCTCAATGCCTTGCTGTGGCTAGCGCGGTCAGGCGGGCGCTGGCGTGACCTACCGGAACGATTCGGTCCCTATCAGACAGCGAAACGACGCTACTACCGCTGGGTCGAGCAGGGCGTGATCGACCGGATATTCGAGGCGGTGTCGGACGATCCCGATATCGAATGGCTTGCGATCGATGCGACCGTGATCCGTGCCCAGGCTCAAGCGGCCGGAGCACGGGTAAAAAGGGGGGCGTTCAAGCCCAGGCTCTCGGCCGCTCCCGAGGCGGTTTCGGGACCAAAATCCACGCCGTAGTCGATGCACTCGGCTTGCCGGTTCGCTTCGTTCTTGGCCCCGGTCAGCAGAACGACATGGCCCCTGCCTGCGATCTGATCCGGGGCTTGCCTGTCGGACAACTGCTGGCCGATCGGGCCTATGACGCCGACAGCCTATGCGACCTCGTGCGCGCGCAGGGTGGGGAGCCTGTCATCCCGCCACGCAAGCACCGCAAAATCCAGCGCGACTATGATCGCATCGCCTATAAACAGCGCTGGGGCATCGAAGGCTTCTTCGCCAAACTCAAGCAATGGCGCCGCATCGCTACCCGCTACGACAAGCTTGCCGCCAACTTCCTTGGCTTCGTCAAAATCGCCAGCATCATGCTATGGCTAAAATAGTTAAATCGTCACTACAACCTAGCATCAAGGCATCGAAGAAGCTGACATTCACGCCCGCCAAGGCGGTGAAGGATCGCCTGAATGGCTGACGGATGCGCTGCCCATGCCGTCACCGGCAGGGCAGCCTCCCCTTCCCCAGGCATCAGGCGGCGCGTTCACGCGCTTCCAGCACGTCTGCCCAGTCATTATGGGGCGCCGGTGGCCATGGGCTGACGATCTCGAGGCCGGGGCGATCATAGGCAAGCCGCGCCCGTCGGCTGGCTTTCCATCCAGCCTCATCCCTGTCGAACAGCAGAACAAGTCGCTCCAGCCAGTCGGGCAGAAGGATTTGGCCCGCGCGCGCGGTCCCGAGAATGGCCCAGACCGGTATCCGGTGCAGGCGCATGGCGGCAAGTGCCGTCTCGATGCCCTCGGCGAGGCCGAGTATCGGGCCGGGGTGCATGAGCTGGACCGCGCCATGGCCCGGGCGCCCCAGCATCATCCTGGGATCGACAAGGTCGGTTGCCCGCAAGGCGCTTGCGCCATCGAGGAAGGTCCGATGTACCGCGACGATGCGACGCCTTTCACGGATGGCTGCGATCATCGCCGGGCGAAATACCGCGGCTCGTCCCTGACCCAGCGGCGTACGGGCATTGTAGCGCAGATCAGACCAGGGCGGTGAGAGGAACCGCCCGGCAAGATAGGCTTGTGCCGCTGTGCCCATGAGGGTCGTGGATGCGTCCCAGACCCTCAGGGCAGGCCCAGGGCCGGGCCGGGCGATATGCAACCTGTTCGATGAAGCCCGGATCGGTCGATCAGGGAGCGGAAGGTGCAGGCGCCGGATCGCCCGCAGGACGTCGAGTGTGTCGCAGCCCGCAAAGCATTTGAACAACAGGGCGCAGTCGCCGACGCGGACGGAGAGGCTGGGGTTATGGTCATCATGGGCGGGACACAGGCACAGGCCCCGATCCTTTCGCCATGTCCCTCCGAGCCGTCGGCACAGATTTTCTCCCTGGAACGCCAGCTGGAGAGTTTCCATCGTCGCGCGCTTTAGCGCCGGGTCATTCTTCATGCCTCATCGAGGGCCGTCGACAGCGCCAGAAGGGCCGCCGCCAGTTCGCGCTGGACCTCGGCGACGTCGAGATGGAGTTTGCCGGCGATGGCGGAATAGGTGAGACCCTCGACGCAATGGGCAAGGTAGATAGCGCGCCTTTGTTGCGGGAGCTCCGCAAGGGCGCTGCGCAGCTTTGCTTCCTGCGTCGCATCGCAGGACAGCAAGGCTTGCCGCTCCACCCAGATCCATCCCCTGACCCATACGCCCTGAGGAGTTTCCTCGACATGGGTTTCATCCTCGTCAATGCGTAGCACAGGTGCGCCTTCCAGCCTGGCCCTGGCGGCGGCAATGGCCGGATGTCCGGTTCCACCCAGTTGATCTGCGATGGCGTCGAGACGGTGCAGCAATGCCGCGGCTTTACGGCGAGACCGGAGACAGGGCCCGCCGACAAGCCAGAGCCTGAGGTCGTGAAGCAGTGAGACGATTTCAGAATTGTGCATGGTGGTCCGTTCCTGCCGGATATTCCCCCTGTCCCGCCCCACCTCTCCCTTCGCGAGCCATGTCCGTGCGATCATCGCTTCGAAACGGCGCGGGCTCAGGTTGCCGCAGCGTGCCTGGCTTGCGTCATCGACCCTGCGATTGGGCCGACGATCCGGCACCCATCGATTGGTCACCGTATGTTTGTCAGCCACTTCTCTCAGATTTGCGTGTGAAACAATCTGTCAAACCGGATGCCGCGGCGCTATGTTTTGGAAAGGTTTTTGCTTGAAACAGGATGCGACGCGCTCGGAGGCTGGCGGCAGGAGGTTAAGAAGGGCGGGGGTAAAGGCAGCTTGCGATCGCCGTGAACCGGCGAAGGGATATGCCCTTGGAAGACTATTCGGAACTGTTCGAGCGCATCAGCAAGCGCCGCAAGGGCGACTGTCTGCGAGAGGCCGCCAAGGGCTATTCCTCAAAAGAGATCGGGCGCGTTCTGGGCATCTCGCCCAATACGGTCGACAATCACATTCTCGAAATCCGCAAGCAACTCGGCAATGTGTCGAAATGGAAAGCGGCCCAGCTTTTCGAGGAATGGGAAGCCCGCAAAGGGGGGCAAAACATACCCCCTCAAACAATGGTTATTCCCCAATGCCCCAGTCCCATGCCAACTGCCTCTACCGAAACCCAGGCGGACGAGCCGGTAGAGCAAGGCCACGTTGAGGATTTTTTCGCGGAAGAACAAAAACCCTTTGGCTTTCGCGAACAAGGCTTTTCCTTGCTCGACATGGTGCCGTTCCGCGTAGCCGGGAGGCAACGCAATGAGCTGAGTCAATCTTACGCCCTGATCGTTTTCGCGATCCTCACCACCTTGATGCTCTTTGCCGTAGGCGCTGGAATTTCCTTGTTGTCGGCGCTCAACGGCCTCGTCGGAAAATAGAGCAGCAATCCAGACAAATCGATCGACATGACCTGCTCCGTGCGAGCGGGAAGGAGAAACCATGCGCGCTCAACGCCAATCCATCGCCAAACAAGTTGCCGAACGTCTGTTCGCCGCGGAGGAGGCCATCGATATCGCAGCCGCCCGCATTGCCGAACTCAACGCAGCGCTGCCGCTGGCACGGCTGGATGCCCGTCTGTCGGCCATGATCGGCCAGGATGCCATCCAGAGTTCCGCTTCGGCCATGCTGCTGATGGCTGAAACGCGGGAGAAGATCGTCATCACGCATGCCAATCTCAAGGACGCCAGCGATGCGATGGGATTGGCGGAGACCAGCTATGGCGATCTGCTCAAGGTTCGGGGCGTAGCCTTGCCGCCCGAGGAACACCGCCTTCGCGCCGTGTGACGCGTTCGCCGAGGGAAATTGACGTATGGCGTCATTTGTAGTTGCTCATGCGTCATGACAAGACAAGCTCTGTTCCTGGCGTTTCTGCTCTTGAGCAGCGCCTACGCCTTCATAAAGGGTGACCAACCCGAGCGGATCGGGGCGGCCACCCTTTTAGGGGGCGCAAGCCTGACGGTTCTTGTCGCGTCGCCCCTCGGCACGCGTTTTCACGGCGTGGAATCCGGCATCCTCATCATCGATATGTCGATACTGGGTATCTTCCTATGGCTTTCAATTCGGAGCACCCGTTTTTGGCCGATCTGGATCGCCGCGATGCTGGGCGCGGAAGTCGTCATCCATGTTGCGCTCGTGATTGCACCCGAAGTGGTTCCCCGTGCCTATATGCACGCGCTGGCGTTATGGAGCTGGTTTGCCCAGCTGGTCCTGGTGATAGCGACATGGCGGCACAGGAGACGACTGATGCGCCTGGGTGCCGACGTGCCCTGGAAGAGCTGATCAGTCTGACCTGCCCGGCGCGCGCCGAAGAACTTTCGGAGCGTCTCTTCGCCCGCTTCGGTTCTCTCGGGGAAGCGGTATCGGCGCGTTCGGCGGAACGGATCGAGCTGCTGGAGGACTCGGTGGAGGTCGAACAGACCTTCCTGTGCTTCAGGCGGGCCATGACGCAAATGCTCAGGGGCCAGCTTATGCAGCGTCCCATATTGTCCAGCGATCAGCTTGTGCTGGACTATCTGCGCAGCCGCATGGCCTATGAGCCGATCGAGCAGCTACGCGTACTGTTCCTCAACGCGAACAATGAATTGATCGCGGACGAGGTACTGGGCGTAGGCACGGTGTCAGCCGTTCATGCCTGGCCGCGCGAAATCCTCAAGCGGTGCCTCGATCTGGAGGCAACAGCGATTCTGCTTGTCCATAATCATCCATCCGGCTGCTCCAGGCCGTCTCGGGCGGATCGGGAAATGACGGAAAGGATCGCAAATGCCGCCAAATGTCTCAACGTCGCCGTCCATGACCATCTGATCGTGGCGCGCAATGGCACGACGAGTTTTCGCAAAGCAGGTTATCTATGACCGGCGCGAACCGCTTGGCCGGTAAGGCCTGCCTGTACTGGAAGGCCGGCGGTCATCGCCAACAGGGGTCCGGAGGTGGCTCATGCTTCGCGCCTCGATGAGCTCGACGGATAACCCACGTGAAGGCGGCTGGCCGCAATCGTGCCGGGCAACGGCATGTCGGACCCTTCTGAAGATGGCGGCAATCCTCGACAGGAAATTGGGGATGAAGCTCTCGTCGAGCCCCTATCTGGGATATCTGCTGGAAATCTATATCGCCGGGGTCGATGGTGAAAGAATATACCCGGCATGCCTGTCGCCCGACCATGCGTCATCGACTGCGCATCGTCGCTCTACCCGGCTGGAGGAACTGGGGGCTCTGGTACGCGAGGATGATCCGGTTGACGGGCGATGCACCGATCTCAGGCTCGCGGATCCGACGAAGCAGGCCCTGGAGGAGGCAATCGATGTCCTGATCGCGCAATGCCTCAGCCTCAGTTCTGAAATCTGCGCACTGGGACAATCGAGCACCTTGATACCGATCATGGACATGAGGTACGATCAGCATACCGGTACCATTCAGGATGTTAGTGACATGACCATCTTGCGAGGCAAGGTCATTGCAGGAGGGCGGATAGCGCTTCCCGCCGAAATCCGCCGTTCGCTTGGATTGCAGAATGGCGACACCGTTCTTTTCGAGGTCAACGGCGACGAAGTCCGTATTCGTCCGGCTCGTTCCGCGCTTCGGCGTGTGCAGGAGCGGTTGCGCGCTTTCGCCCCCGAAGAGGGACTTGTTTCCGAAGAGCTGATTGCCGAACGCCGGGCCGAGGCGGCACGTGACTGACGTCGAGGCCGGCGCTGTTTATATTCTGGATGCCTCGGCCCTCCTATGCCTCCTGTTCGGCGAACCGGGAGCGGATCGGGTGGAGATGCGATTGACCGGTGCTCTGGTGTCGGCGGTGAACTACCATGAGGTGCTGGCCAAGCTTACCGATCACGGTGTCGATGCCGCTGAAGCGCAAATGATGCTCGCGGAGCTCGACATCGATGTGGTGCCGGTAGATCGTGCGCAGGCCGAAATTGGCGGGAAGCTGCGGCCCGAAACACGCAGCAGCGGGCTGTCTCTGGGCGACCGATCCTGTCTGGCCCTGGCGCTCGGCCGCAGCGCGACCGCTGTGACGGCCGATCGGGCATGGGAAGCACTCGACGTCGGCGTGGTCGTCGAACTGGTACGGTGACCGGCATGCCGGATGGTGGAAAGCGGGAATAGAGATTGAATTTATGCGTACCGACCTCAATCATCTTCCGAACGCCAAGCAGCGTGAACTCGACCGCGTCGTGGAAATGCTGTTTCAGGGGTTTCGCGAAGCGACACAGGAGGCGACAGGCCGGCGCAAGTCCGCCCGGATTCTCAAGGTCATCCTGTTCGGTTCCTATGCGAGAGGCGATTGGGTCGATGCGCCCTTCGACGCGAACCAGTTCATGTCGGACTATGATATCCTGGTTATCGTCAACCAGAAAGAGTTGACCGATGGCGCTCGTTATTGGGAGAATACGGAGCAACGCCTGTTCGACGCCCATCAGGTTGAGAGGATCATCCGAACACCGGTTAATTTTATCGTCCATACGCTGCAGCAGGTGAATGATGGCCTGTCTCATGGTCGGCTTCTGTTCACGGAAATCGCCAGGGATGGCGTGATTCTGTACCAATCCGACGACCGTCCTCTGGCGCAGCCGAAACCCAAGACGCCCGAACAGGCGTATCTCATGGCAAAGGAATATTTTGAGGATTTATTTCCAGCGGCAATGCGGCGGTTCGCTTTAGCTGAAATCGCTCATCAACGAGGTTGGCATAGCGATGCAGCTTTCGATTTCCACCACGCCACCGAAAAACTCTATAGATGCGTTTTAACGACCCTCACATTTTACGCTCCACGAAGCACGAATATCGTGTTCCTAAGAGGCATGGCGGAGGGCCTTGACAGGCGGCTATTTGAGGCATGGCCGCGCGCAACCCATGCTGATCGCGCCATTTATCAGAAGCTGAAGGATGCTTATCGCAAGGGTCAGCATTCGCGAAATTTTGATATTTCCTCCGAACAACTCGATTGGCTCAAGGCTAGAATAGAAATACTTGGCGGCATTGTTCATGAGGTTTGTTCCGAGCGCATCGCAGCATTGAAACATTGCGTGGAAGCGGTTGCCAATCAAGATTCTGGAACACTCTAATCTAGGCAGTGCCCCATGATAACTGATCCGTACCAATGAATCCAGTTGGTGTGGTCGACATGTCCAGTACGGCAATATCGCATACCAAAGCGGAGCACTGATTTTCGATCGTAGAATTAGCAGGCTTGTACGCTGCAGACCTATCGGGTCATATATGAGGAAACGACGCAGCCGATTGTGGATGGCGCACAGAGGCACCTGAAAAATTGATACCGGAGAAAAGGCGGTTGCGCTGGCCTAAGGCTTCAGCCGACATAGCCCTCTCGTGTGACTCTCCCGGCGACATTTGAGTTTCACCGGGAAGCCATTTTCAAAGCCCCTCACGCCGTCACCCTTGCAACTATGCATCTATGCACTATACTTCTATGAAGTATATCAGGGGCCGCGCGTGCAGATATTCAAACTGAAAGGCTTGGCGCGGTTCGTTCGCCGTGAACGAATAAGCGATGCCAGTTTGAGGGAAGCGATCGAGCGGGCCGAGCGCGGAAACATCGATGCGGACCTCGGTGGCGGCCTTATCAAGCAGCGGGTCGCGCGCCCCGGCAAGGGACGATCAGGCGGCTTCCGGATGATGGTTGCCTACCGGGCCGAGGACCGCGCGTTTTTCCTGTTCGGTTTCGCCAAGAACGAGCGGGACAACATCAACCCGCAGGAACTGGAAGCCTTGCGGAAGATCGCAACGCTTTGGCTGACAGCCGATGCGAGCCAAATTGGGGCAGGGCTTGAAGACGGACTTTTAATCGAGGTGGAAGATGGCAGCGACGGAAAAGCATAGCCGCTTGACCAGCGAGCTTTTGGACATGGCTGACGACATGCGCCGTATCGGCGTGATGGACGAGGCGGTGCATCAGCAGATCACCGTGCGCGAGCTTGGCCGCACGCCCTTGCCTACAGCCGAGCCGCTCACGGCAGCGGAAATCCGCAACGTGCGCGAAGAAGCGCACCTGAGCCAGGCGGCTCTTGCCCGATACCTCAACCTGACAACAGGTCATATCTCGGCGCTTGAGCGCGGAACCAAGCAGGCCAAAGGTCCGGCGCTAGCGCTTCTGAATGTTATCCGCCGCAAGGGTATCGAAGCTCTGTTGTAGGCGTCGTCGATATGCAAAGCGTGGTCGCGGGACCCGGCTATGCTATCAATTCAACCTCGCCGGATGCTGGGCAGATACACCGCTCTCGCTTCGGCTATAGTGCTCGGCGATCAGACTTCTTTCGGGAAGTGCGCATCATAGTCGGTGGCATGCCCCGCTGCCCCATCCACTCGATAGCCGCTTGTTTGGCCGCAACCATGTGTGAGATCTCCGCCCCCTTTGCTGATGCCCGCGCGTTAATCAGCACCAGTTTGGTCACGTGCCACGTTCGAAACCAGCACTTTGCCGCCGAGCGCCTTGGCCAGCTTCTGGGCGGCCTCCCGTTGCCGAAATAGTCGATATCCTTGGAGGTGTAAGGCCGGTAGGCGTGTCACTCATCAGCGGCGGATAGAATTCCGCCCAGAGGTTCAAAGCTTGCCCCCCGACTCCAAAGGCCCCGTCATTCAGAACGAGGTGGGAGGCGATATCGAGAACAGCAGCAGGGTCGAGATGCCCTTCGCTCAGGCCGCGACCCGCCGCGGACGGCGGACGGAAGCACGCGAGAAATCAATACCGGAGAAAAACCCGTTGCGCTGGCTCAACGCTTCGGGTGAAATGGCCCCTTCGCGCAGGGCACGATCATCCTGTTCGCGGGCGCGCCGTTTTACGCGCCGACGATCAAGCGAATCGTACTGAGCAACCTGCGGCATTTCGAACTCTTCACATTTTTCTATATGCGACGCGCTATCCAGTCAATTAACAGCTCGAGCGGATGTCCGTTCCCAGGGTGGCGAAGCCCATTTGCTCCATTGATTGGAAGGGAAATGCCGACAATCGCATAATGGGGTGGCTGTATCGACCTGACAGCGAGAGAAGAGTCTTTAATCAGGCCTTCTCAAAGCATTAATGCAGCTTTCTGACCGGATCGAGCGGCCGCTTTCATAGATTTCCTGTGGGGCATGCGGTGATTACCGGACCTATTCGCCGCATATCGTGCGGTGAATGTCCATCGCTTGTACGTTGGAACCAGCTTGCCAAGGAGAATGAATTTCGTAGCCTCAAGAGATCGGTCGCGATCCCAGCGTCAGATATCATTTCCCATGCTGAACGTGGCCAGGGATGGAGATGTACTGATTGGGCTGAAATACCGAGAACTTGATTGAGTCCTGTTTTCGCTGCATAGTACCCATACGGGCTGGAATCTGGCAGCCGCCCGCAGGATTATCCTGTCAGGTATCTCGAAGCTCGACATACGGGTCGGGCGCCGGTCGCTTTGTGCAACGACGACTCGGCTCACCTCACATCGCTTCTTCCTCGCATTTGCGAGGACGGCGCTGCCACGTCGTGAGGAACCGTGATTTCATGTCGTCTGAAAACCTCAATCCGCCAGAAGGCCTGAGAGACGATGTCGCTCAGGAAAACGCTGATGCCGGACTCGCCGATGTTCGACAGATCTACGAAACCGAGGCACCGCGGCTGCAACGATATTTCCAGCGGCGCCTTCGCTCGCGGGACGACGCGGGCGATCTCGTGCAGGAATCCTTTGTTCGCCTTGTCGGCTGCATGGCAAGGACCACTCTTCCACGGCCGGCAGCGTATCTCCAGCGTATCGCCCGCAATCTTCTCCTGGACCGGTACAAGCGCCTCGAAACTCGCCTCCTGGCCTTTCATGTGCCTATCGACGATGGCTTTGAAGTGGCCGTTGCGCCGGATCAGGCCGCACGCATCGAGGTTGAAGACGTGATGCGGATCTACAGGCAGGCCCTTGAGGAACTGCCTCAACGGACGCGAGAGATATTCCTCGCTCACCGGGTGGATGAACTGACCTACCGTGAGATCGCGGAAAACATGGGGCTTTCGATTCCGACTGTGCAATATCACGTTGCTCGCGCGCTTGCCCATATCGATGCAGCTTTGGAACAGGAATGATGGAAGATATCGATCCGCCGCGTCGGCATGGACAGCTAAGGGAAGAAGCCGCCGACTGGTTCGCGATCATGCGCAATCCGGAGGAAGCGGAGGCGAGACGCAAAGAGTTCGAAGCATGGCTGGCACGCGGCGCGCTTCATCGCGCCGCCTATAACCGGATCGCTGAAGCCTACAGCATTGGAAAACGTTTGAAGGATCCACCAGAGGAGGCCACCGTCACTTCCGATGCTGAGTCCAGCGATGATAACGGGCGGAGCGAACCGCGGTCAAAGGCGAAAAAGCGCGTGGTGTTGCTTCTGGCGTTACTCGGCACTGTCGCCCTTGTTGCGCACTGGGCTTCAGGCTCACCGCGTGAGGAACCGAAACACCCATCACTTGCCATGGGCTCGGCACCAGGTACATCCGATCGGTCGGTCCTGAAGCTTGCCACAGCCATCGGCGAAATCCGATCGTTTCGTCTCGATGATGGCTCCGTCGTTGCGCTCGATACGAACAGTCTGGTTCTGGTGGATTTCGACGACATGCGAAGAACACTCCGACTGCTGCGTGGTCGGGCTCGGTTCACAGTCGCGCACGAAGACCGGCCCTTCGCCGTCCATGCCGGTCGTGGAAGGGTGATAGCGCGTGGTACGATTTTCGACGTCAATCTCCTTCCAGACAACCATGTTGTCGTGCGACTTATAAGGGGTGCCGTCGATGTCGCGACAGAGATCGCCGATCCGGGGCGTGCGCAGCCGGCGCTGCGGCTGTCTCCTGGCCAGCAGGTTGAATTGTCGAACGCCCCGGTCGCCCTTGCTCATGACATCGTCGAGGTAAAACCCGATGATAGGGCATGGCCTGAAGGATTGAAGGAATACACGAATGCCCGTCTGGGAGAGGTGTTTGCAGACGCTAATCGTTATGCCGACATCCCCCTTGTCGGCGAAACAGCCGATATAGATGATATTCGAGTCTCGGGTGTTTTCCGCATCACAGACAGCGCCCGACTGGCGCGTAATGTGGGAGATCTTCGGGGGCTAGCCGTGATCAGTAGACCAAAGTCCATTTCTCTTGCCCGCCGCTGCCCTGTCCCTCCGCAAGGAAGTTGTCGTCCGCCTTCATAATCGGCGCGCGCTACTCGTCGCTGTCTCCAATGGAGCCGGTCTCGAACGAGACCGGGTTAAAGTTGGGGGCCATGATGAACGAGTTTGGACGGCGGGCGGTTGGTTCAGTGTTCGCGCTTGCACTGGTGGGTATGTCGACACCGTCGTTGGCTGCGCCGGGGCAAAAGCTGGAATGGAATCTCGAGCGGCAGGATCTCGATGGCGCATTACGCGCTATTGCTCGTTCGAGTGACCACGAGATCATTTTCGCCCCTGAGGCGGTCAAGGGACGACAAGCCCCTGCTCTCAGCGGGACCTACACCGCACTTGAAGCTGTAGAGACGGTACTCAGGGGTACCCGACTGATCGCCGTGGAACGCGATGGGACAATTCTAGTTCGAGAACGATCTTCAAACGTCAGGCAAGAAGCAGGTCAAGGCACCACGGGAGAGGAGATCATTGTTACTGGCTCGCTGATTGCCGGTGTTTCATCTCCTTCGCCTATGCAGGTTGTGGATCGCGAACGGATGCTGGACAGGGGCTACAATAGCCTCGCCGAGGCCGTTCGATCTTTACCGGTAGCTTCAGGTGCGGGGCAAAATCCGGGTATCGGACAAAATGTACCTGAGAGCGTCGGCAGCAATCTCGGCGGGGCCAGTTCGATCAATCTTCGTGGCCTGGGATCTGATGCAACGGTCACATTGCTCAACGGCCACCGCCTTGCTTTCAACACCGCTGTTCAGTCTATCGATATCTCGGCGATCCCGCTGGCGGCGATTGAGAGGATGGAGATTGTGACCGATGGCGCATCCGCGCTCTACGGCTCGGATGCCATTGCCGGTGTCGCAAATATCATTCTGCGCAAGGATTATAGCGGCCTGACAACACGGGCCTATTGGGGCGCCTCTACCGATGGCGGAAATGTGCAGCAGAATTACAGCCTTACGGGCGGCATGGCGTGGAATTCCGGCGGTTTCATCCTGGCGTATGATTACGCACATTCAACACCCATCCTAGCACGTCAGCGTGACTATGCTGCGATCCGTTCTCCGGGACTTACCCTCTATCCGGGTTTTGATCGCCACAATGTCTTGTTGAGCGCGCATCAGGATATCGCCCCTGGCCTGACGCTCAGCATCGATGGTCTGTATGGCGAGCGCAAAACTAATCGGGCGTTTGCATCGTCGGCCGCGGGTGATTACCAGGTTCAAGGGCTACGCAGAACGACAAACACCAAAACTATTAGCGTGGCCCCAAATATTGAATTCGAAGCTAATTCGAACTGGACGGTCACCTTTTCTGGCATTTATGCTGAAGATCGCACTTTGGCAAAGTCCGATAGCTATTGGGACAACGTCCTATCGAGCACGGAACTCTGCTATTGCAACAAGGCCTTTAGTTTGGAGGGGACTGCCAGAGGCACATTGTTCGACTTCGGTGCGGGCCCGGTCAAGGCGGCAGTCGGCGGTGGCTACCGCAAGAATTTTCTACACTCTTATAATCGGCTTATCGACAATGGGCAAAGCATCGAAGCGAGCCAGGACAATCGCTACGGGTTTCTCGAAATCAATGCGCCTATTTTCCGATCGAATGACGACGGCGCCCTTGTTCAGTCACTCATTCTTAATGGCGCGGTTCGCTATGAGGATTATCCAGGCATAGGAGATGTGGCGACACCGAAGCTTGGCGCCGTGCTGACGACCGGCCACGGCCTGACGTTCAAATTTTCGTGGGGCAAATCCTTCAAGGCGCCCACGCTCTATCAGCTCCACAGTGTTCGAGCTGCCGATATTTATGATATCGAGATATTCGGGGGATCGGCATATCCCACCGGAACGGTTGGCCTGTATAGCGGCGGCGGTAATCCTAACTTGAAGCCGGAACGATCCACGAACTGGACTGCGTCCGTCCTATTGCAACCCGCATTCTCGCGGAACACCAAGATTGAGGCTACCTATTACTCGATCCGTTACCGCGATCGAATCGTGACGCCAGTGACATATATAACCCAGGCGCTCAGCAATCCAATCTACGCGGACCTTGTCACCCTCAACCCGACGTTAGATGAAATCAATACAACACTGGACGACGCACTGTTTTTCAACAACTCGAGCGGCCCTTGGGACCCCTCAAAGGTAGGGGCTATTATTTACAGCCAGTATACGAATGCCGCACGGCAGCGTATCAGTGGTGTTGATATCAGCGTAAGTCATCGGCTTGAATTCGACCGCATGGGAGAAATCTCTCTATGGGCGAATGGAAGCTATATCAAAAGCCAACAGCGTCTCAGCGCATTGCAGCCAGAAACTAACCTGGCCGGCAGCCTATTCTTCCCACCGCATCTACGCGGCGTCGCGGGCTTCACTTGGGAGAATGGCCCTTTGAAGCTTACCCCGGTCGTGAGTTATATCGGTGGAGTGAAGGATCGGCGCGCGACGGTGACTTATGACGTCGGTTCGATGACCACGTTCGATCTCACTGCCCAGCTGAAGATAGACAGTGGATCACCGCTTTTTAGCGGGATGGATTTCTCGCTATCCGCACAGAATGTCTTCAATGACAAACCTTCGCTGATTGCGACAACCTCGGTCAGCCAGACGCCGTACGATTCCGCCAACTACTCGCCCTGGGGTCGTTACATCAGCTTTTCGATCTCGAAGTCCTGGTAAACGGGCATGAGGTCTGTTGTCCTGCTGGCGGCGTATGTCAGCGTAGTTGCGGCGGCTTCTCATGCAGAGGCAGCTACCCCTGAAACGGCATCGGTTTGCCGAAACATCCTTGATGATGGCAAAAGCGTTCGGGCTGATAAGCGCGGTGTCACGACGACTGATCTGATCGGTCTTCGCGATATCGGGCCGAACTTCGGCACGGACCTGCCCGAAAGCCCCCTGGCGCTGTCACCCAACGGCAAGCATCTCGCCTTTGTCATAAGCCGGGCAGATCCCGCGTTGAATGACTATTGCCAGGCGCTCGTCACAATCGATGCCGAAGGCCATGCTCCAGCCCAGATTGTCGATATGAGCAATGGCCTCATTATCGGAGCGCCAACCATTCGTGGTTTCCGGATGATCAATGGCTCGCCAATTATCAATAGTCCGCATTGGTCACCAGATGGGCGGTATATCGCTTATCTCGTGTCCGTTGACGGTGTGCCTCAGGCTAGGGTCGTTTCGGTCCGGGACGCATCGGTGGCGTTTACAACGACATCCGCCACAGCCGTTCGCCAGATCGGATGGACGTCAAGCGGCAGGCTCTTATTCGGGAATGAGCCCGAAGCCGCACGACTCGAGGTAGAGATCGACGAGCAAGGCCGAGATGGCTTTTTGTATGATGACAGCTTCATTCCCAAAAGAGACGCTCGCCCCTCCATCCCAGGCTCCGTTCCGATCGAATTTCATTCGTCGACGGCCAGCGGTGCCGACATGGGGCCAGCGAATAGCAGCGAGCTGAGCATAAGCCCAGGCAGTCCCGATGCACGCACATCTGAAGGCGTCACACTTTCTGTAACAGGAAGTAGCAATGTTACGGCCCAACTCGTTCAGAAGTATCCCGATAGCATTACATCCCCCGCCGAACTCTGGCTTCAATATGCCGACGGGCGAAGACGTCAATGCGATGATCCCGTTTGCGCGGACGGCATCCTCAATATGTGGTGGACCGCAAACGGGCAGAAGCTGCTCTTTCTTCGGCGGGCCGGTTGGGGCAAAAGCGAATTGCAACTCTACAGTTGGGACATGCGATCCGCGCCCTCCATCATCTTGAAAACGGACGATCTCGTTACTGGCTGCCAACAGACAGCCGACACGCTGATCTGCCTTCAAGAAGCGTCGATCCAGCCCAGGCATATCGTTCGCATCGATACGAGCACCGGCGCACTTACGACGCTGTTCGATCCCAATCCGTCTTTCCGGGCATTGCAGAAAGGCAGCGTTCAGCGACTGCACTGGACCAACGACTTCGGCATGGAATCATTTGGCGACCTGGTCCTCCCCCGCAATCCGCCCCGCAATGGTAAGATGCCGCTCATTGTCGTTCAGTATCTCACCAGAGGCTTCCTGCGCGGTGGCGTCGGTGACGAATATCCGATCTTTCCGTTTGCTGATGAAGGCTTTGCCGTTCTCAGCCTACAAAGGCCGGCTGACTACTACACGACGGTCAAGGATGGTTCGTTACGCACTGCACTGGAGGCCCTAGCGTTGAACCAACGCGACTGGAATGATCGGCGCAGTGTACAGTCTACCTTGATAAAGGGGATTGATTTGGCTGTCTCTCGGGGAGACATCGATACGAAACGTATAGGCATTACCGGCCTTAGCGATGGCGTATCAACAGTGCAGTTTGCATTGGTGAATTCGCCCGGCCTGTTCGCGGCGGCATCCATCTCGACCGGGTTCCAGGAACCGAAATCGACCCAAATCTATGGTGGTTCAGCTTGGGCGAAACAACTGGTGGGCATGGGATACCCACCCTTAAACGAAGATCAGGCCGACTTCTGGGCAAAAACCTCAATCGAAAGGAACATCGATAAAATCGGTCTGCCAATCCTTATGCAGGTCTCAGACAATGAATATTTGATGGCGATGGAGAGCTACGGAATTTTAAAGGCAAATAATCGACCAACAGAACTATTCATTTTCCCAAATGAGAATCATATCAAAAACGGTCCCGCGCATCGCTTAGCCATCTACAACAGAAACATTGATTGGTTTAAATTTTGGCTGGCGGGGGACGTTGAACCGTTAACTCAGAAGGGTTCATCCTACGAACGATGGGATGCTATGGCGTCTGGTAAGAACAAAATACCATAGGGAATCTTCATTGCGCCTTCACAGCCGTTACCCATGCTTCAACGTCGACCAGTTCAAGGATTCGAAAATGCATCTCATTGTTCCTGTGTCCTTCCAACTTGATCGCGGCCTCAACCGATGAGCGATCGATGAGATTGACTGCTGCGAGATGCCCACCGAGGAGCATATCCCTGATTTTGTTCCGATTACGTTCGACAAGTCGTTGCAGGAAGCCGTCAGGTCCCCCTTTCGTCCGCCGGTGGAGGATCGAGTCAGGGAGATGAGATTCGAACGCTTTTCGGGCGATTGATCTGTTTTCACCTCCCATGCAAAAGAACCAGGAAGGAATGCGAAGGCATGTTTCGACGATGGGCTGCGACATGAGGGGATTGATCATTGGCAGTACTGTTTCCCTCCTGAACCCTTCAAGATGATTTTGTATCTGGATGAGGTAAGCGATATGGGCTGCTTTGCCCGGCAATTCACCTGCAGGCACGTCAAGCCATGGATGCGAGAATTGTGCGCGCGAATGGTTCACAAAATCGGGGTTCAGTAAATCCGCCTTGGATTTCCATCGATATTGCGGACTTCGCAACCACGCACGGCGCGACGCCAACGTCGCGCAGCGTATTATATTTGTCTCTGCCATGTCGGCGATTTCTGCGGCGGTTATCAACGCCCCTCGCCCAACTCCTTCAAAGAGAAGGCGATCTGCGATCGGGAGAACCGATTGCTGAAAACAGAAGACGTTGTCTCCACCTGACCCGTTGAAAAATGCTTTGGCATCTACTGCGTGGGCGACCGCACAATAGGCCTGATCTCCTGACTGGGCAAAGGACCGCGCTAAGGGCCGAGGCAAATGAGCAGCATGACTCAATTCGAGATCGGTATCATCGATGTTAAAAAACACCTCCTCAAGTGAAATATCGAGAAAATTTGCGATTTCTCGTGCATAGTAGCGTTCATCTCCCGCGCTCTCATCAGTTACGAGCGTAAGGCCTGTAACCTTCGCTCCAGCCTGAACAGCTGCAGCAGCCACAATCGAGGAATCGAGTCCGCCAGATAACCCAACAACCAGATCTTGAAACCTTGAGGCCCATGCGCCTATCGTGGAAAAAATTGTCGCTCGCAGATCCGAGGTCGCCTCAACTGGATCGCTATAATATGCCTGTCGACATGCATAAATCCAAGGTTTCCACCATTGTTGCAGCCTGCTCTTTCCGTGCTGAATCGCCAACTGAAATCCCGCCGGAATTTCATTTAATTCAACAAGGCATGTGCGACTCGTTCTCAGATTTGGAAAATGCAGATGATGGCCCAACTGTTCGTCATCTATGACGTGGCCGAGGATACCGGCGTGCCTGAATAGCGCCATGTCGGAGCCGAATGTCGTGATGCCCAGCGATTTCATATGATAACATGGCATGCCGCCCGAGGGATCACGAACCACTGTGGTCTGGTCACGTTCCTCATTGTGAAAGATCGCGACATATGACCCCCAATATTTTTCGAGTAGAATAGCTCCGTCCGTAGTGAATATATCTTCGAGATCCGAAGGATCGAAAGAATCGACTGACTTATTTCCGCCATCGCGATGATAGAGCCACCCCAGCAAGACCACCGCTCTCGACGGCCATGTAAAAATTGTCGCTGGCTGATCGGAAAACAGCAGGAAATTTGGACGGATTATTGTCGGCCTCAATCCAGTGGAAGCTGCCAGATCAGCTACACTCATTTGTAGGATATTGCCCGGGCCGGACAGGGCGAAATAGCGTGCGCGCTTCACAGGATCAGCACCGGCACATATTCACGCGCCTTGTCGCGATGGTCGCTGACGCTGCTTTCGCCCCTTTGGACCCAGCAATGCGCACCGAATGGGCCCGTGCGGACGCCGATTACGAGATTGAATTTCACACCATATCTGGTCAGAGATCTTGCAAGTGCGAATGATCGCACCAGACAGCGGTTTTCGGCCGAGAGAAGCAAATCGATGAGCCGATATGATCCAACCAAACTGCCAATAGCGTCAAGGCATTCATGCCCACGAGTTCGTTGAATCCGCCGTTGCAACTTTGCGACTGCCACAGCCAACCCCGCCCGGCGTATCACGGCAAAAGCCCATAGCTGGTCGATGATGGCAACCATGACATGTCTCAGGGAAGGCCGCCTTGGCTCATCAAAATAGGACGTGATGATTGTCGGCATATTTCCCGTTGGCGCTATGGCGGAGGCGTAATCTGCTTCAGAGACAAGACCGGATTCGAGCAGTATTTCTGCGTCGCCCGGTATCAACATCTCTCCCCGTTCCAATCGCAGAAGAGCGGCGCTTCCACGAGATGGCAGCTTGAAATATCGATTGTGGTCAAGATCCAGAAACAGGGGAACTGAACCGACCCAGGCGTAGGAAACGCCCGATCGAAGAACGTACGCCATGAGCAATTCTCTAGCTGTTTGGCGCGCAAGCATTGCTTGCGCGCCATCGTTGCTCAGTCGTCGGAGAGACCGGACTGCAGCTTCTGCTGCGCCTGGTCGATGCTGACGCCGTTGTTGCCCTTGGTCTGCTCGACCGCTGGGCCGAGATCGATCAGGGCGGTTTCCGAATGGTCTTCGCGTTCCATACTTACCTCCTTCTTGGACATGCTGCGAAGTTGCAGCTCCTGGAAGATAAATCAGGAAACGCCTGATCAGCGATCTTATAAGGTCGCAAATGCGGGACTAATTGGTACTGCCCCTCTATCAGGCCAATATCGGCACCAATGGTACCATATAACCAGCTGATTTTATTGATCACGTCTATGAGGATATCGCCTCCCATATCCGGTCCACACGACGAATTCGCCGGCGGTGGTAGGCCCAGAGAGCCTCAAAACGGTCGTGACCTCGACCGGAAACGGTCGCGATCCCGACCGCATGGAGTTCCTGTGCGAGGTTGCGCAATATCCGAATCTCCCCGAGACGGGCGATGTGGAGTCGTTCCGTCGCCGATCGAAGCGCCCTTCGGTGCTCATGATCATCGCAAGCCTGCGCGATCGCCAGGAACAGGTTCGTCGCCGCGGTTGCAATGGCGCTCCCATCCGTTTCCGACCCGGCATAGGGGCGTACCTCGACGTCAAGGGCCGGACGGTTGGCCTTGAGCACCAGGCGTACGAGATGACCGTGCCAGCGGTAGAGATCGCGCAGGGCATCTTGCGTCAATGGTGGAACGCGATAGCCACCGCCAGGAACAATCTCGAGCATATTCTCGCCAACTATGCGCTGCGCCCCATCCCGCAGGGGTGACACGGATACGCCATATTCGGGCGCCAGCGCCCTCTCGTTGAGGATCGTGCCCGGGGCAAACCGCCCCGCCATGATATCGGCCTTGAGGAGGAGGTAGGCCCTTTCGGCCAGGACGGGTTCTGGAGACATGCGGGACAGCGCCGTTCATCAGGCTGGCCGTAACGCAGTGCCGCCCCTCGAAGCGAGGCGGGCTGCCGCCACCGCCTGATGACGGCTCACAAGGTCGATAATATCGCGCTCCAGTTCCCACAGGTCGTCCTGGAGAAGAAGCTCGTGCGGAATCGCCATTTTTTGCTCCACTGCAAAAAGGAAAATGAACAGGTGAGACGCTGTCCTGCGCAGCGCATGCGCGCAGCGGATATGGTCCTCGAGCGAGGCTGTTCCGGCCCCGCCCTCGAGTTCGCGAATCCAGCGTTCAGTACGGCCGACAGCTTTCCCGAGGCCGCGCTGAGAGAGCCGGTCCCTGCGCCGCCAGCGTTCGATGAGCTTTCCGGAAAGCTCCTTGATCGATGCGAACAGGTCGGCACCGATCTCTTGGGGACTTTGAAGCGTCATCTGCAGGTCTCCCTGGCAGCGGCTCAAAAGTCCAAGTCACATCGCCTATGGACGGCAATCTGTTGTAAATAAAACCGCCCGTCAACATGCCGAATGTTGCGTACGCGCGAGCAATTTCCGAGTCTGACCGAAAATCGTCCCGCAGATGCGACTATCGTGGGGCGCGGTGGGAAGGCCGCCCGGTCTTGAGCGGCATGTCACGAAAACATTGGATGACCTTGATATCCTCGGTCGCCTGCATGTGGACGAGGGCCGAGAGATAGAGTCTCCAGACCTGGGGCGAGGGATGGATGGCCTCCGACCGGCCAGCGGCTTCGACAATGTCGTCGACGAGGCGCGAAAGGGTGTTGGACGTGCCGACATGCCTCACCTTGCGCCCACCCAGGCGGTCGATCTGAGGGTCCAGCAACTCGGCGATGAGATCTTCGCTCGCGCATCGATGGAGAAGATCGACCGCAATGAAGAGGGTCGTTCCATAGGGCAAAAAGTCTTCGGCCAGATGACATAGCCGGCAATGACATTGCAGGAACAGATGAATGCCCTCGTCGGACAGTTGAAGCTTGTATGCCCTGGACTGCTGACTCCCCATGGTCGTTCTCCCACCGCAGGCAGCGACTCTCTCGCGGTCGATAGGCCTGCGAGTTTATCGATTCCGCGCGACGCGAGCGATTCCGGGAGAAGGAACAAAAGGCGAAACCGGAAATATACTTCCGGTTTGCGGAAGTGAATTTCCGGAAACCGGAACTGAAGTGCCTTAAACCGGAACTGAAATTCCTCATCCGTTGTGCAGGGACAGGACTTCCCGCCACTCAAGTCCGTGTCGAGACGGCAGCAAGGGCGAGAATTTCCGAGCGATCGGCAGCCGCGCATCCGCCTCGATCCCCACTCAGGGAGATTTGCGGTTATGACCAGAACGCGTTCCAGTCGCGTGGCGATGCTCGTCGCTCTCTTGACGGGCATTATGCCTCTCCATGGCGCGGCAGCGCAAGGCTTGCCGCAGGAAAGGCGCGAGCCTGCCCGCGACGTGAAGGTCGCGGCGACGCTTCGCGATGCCGCGGCCGAAGCCCAGGTCAAGCTGCAGCAGAGCTTCACGAACCTTCAGTTCGAGGATTTTGGTCCCTCGCCTGTAGAGGGCCCGATCTATCAGGCCAGCGCCGGTGGCCGGATCATCTATTACGCACCGCAAAGCGAGCATATCCTGTTCGCCACGGTCTATGATCGGGGTGGCGTCAACCTGACCGCGCTGGCGCAGGAACAGGGCGCGACGCGCCGCCTGAAGGCGATCGATCCCGCCAAGGCGCTGGCGATCGGTCCTGCCGGGGCGCCGACGGTCATCGAGTTCACCGATCCCGACTGTCCCTACTGCCAGGCGCTCGATCGCTTCTGGGCCGCGAAGGCAGCGGAGGGCAAGCCGGTCAGGCGGCTCATCTTCTTCGTGAGCGGGATCCACCCGACTGCGGCGGCAAAAGCGGAACATATATTGTGCTCGCCCGATCGCGAGGCTGCGTTCAAGGCGGCCTATTCCGGCCAGAGTCCGGCCGCGCTCGCGCAATGCGCGCAAGGGCGCGCCAAGGTTGCCGACGATGCCGAGCTGGTCGCGAAGATCGGCATTTCGGGAACGCCGACGCTGATCGCCGACGGCAAGCTCATTTCCGGGTTCCAACAGGCCGAGCTCGAGGCTTTCCTCGACAGCCACGCGAAGCCCGCGGCGGCAAAGGCGGCGAGCGATGCGTCCCGCTGAGTTCAGCCACGCCCTCGCGGCAAACGACGATCCCCTTTCGGAGGGCATCCAGCCTGGGCCGGTGCGGCCTGAGCGGATGAACCGGATGCCGGCGGCGGCGGGCTCTTGGAGCCGTCCACCGACGCCCCGGCCGACACCGATCCTCTTTCGATGCCGGCAGGCTTTCGTTGGACGGCTCCTTTTTGGAGCAGTGATATGATGCGTACACTCGGCAACAAGGCCCTGGCGGTGGCCAATTTCGGCCTCCCTTTCGGGGCGATGGCCCTGATCGGTGGTCCGGTCCATGCCTTCTCGGCGCCGGCCCAGGGCGATCTCGGCTACGATATCTACGATATCGTCGTGAACCAGGGCGTGAAGGGTCCGATGGGATTTGTGGGCGGTGTCGCCGCCTTCCTGTTCGGCGTCTCGCGCCTCTTCTCGAACATCATGATCGGCATCCCGACCATCGTCGCAGCCGTCTGCCTGATCAAGGCGGACTCCATTCTCCAGACCTTCGGGATGGTCGTCTGAGACGCCGCGTGCGGCTGCGCACTGGCTGAGCGGCCAGACGCATTCGCACCGGCACGTGCTGGGGGCCGATGGTCGGCCTCCGGAAACCGACATCTTCCCAGATGTCATGAAGCAGGAGGAGAAGGGAAAGTGGACGAACGCCTTCCGCAATATCTGCATCGGCCGGTCCAGATCCTGTGGTTTGGGTCGGACGAGTTCCTGCTCGCGACCTCGAGCGTGTTCGTGGCCGCGATCGTGGGCGGACTTGTCGGCTGGGCGCTCATCGCTGCCCTTCTCCTCTTCATTCCGTGGAAGCGGACCAAGCCCAGGGGCTATCTCGCGCACCTCGCCTGGCGCTGGGGCCTGGTGTCCTTCCCCCATTATCCGGGTCCTACCCAGACCCGCTTCTTCGAGTGAGGGCCATGCGCATGTTCGGTCGCAAAGGGAGCGAGGAGGATCCGCTGCTCGGCAAGCCCGCCAGCTTCGGTATCCATCGTTACCTGCAGGGCTCGGCGAACCTCTTCGAGGAGAACCGGCTGCTCAAGGTCGCCATCGCCGGCATGTTCGGCGTCACCGCGGTGCTGGGCGTGGTGATCTACACGACCAACCAGAATGCCCGCACCATCATCGTGCCCTTCGGGGCCACCGGCGATCTCCATGTCTCGGGCAACAAGCCGTCCGAAGCCTATATCGTCGCGATGACGCGCAACATTGTCGCGCTGTCGGGCACCTGGTCGGCCTATTCGGCGGACCGTCAGTTCCAGGAGCTGCTCGGGCTCGCGCATCCTTCCGCTTATGGGGCGATGCGCGACAGCCTCAATGCCGTGCTCGACGAACTGGCGAATAACCCGACCCTGTCGATCGCCACCTATATCCGGGTCGATCAGCCGGTGCGGTGGACCGCGCATGAGATCGTGGTGCCGGTCGAGAAGGTGCGCGTCATCGGCGGCGTGATCCGCAAATTCCGGGGCATTTTGCGCATCGGCTACGCCATCGAAAATGGCCGGTTCTGGCTGACGCGCCTTTCCGAGGAGCAATTCGATGCCGAAACCCGCTGAAGTGATTTCGAAGCAGGCGGCAGCCCCTGCTGGCCCGGACATCACGACAACAAGAAAATCCTGCGGCGCGCCGATACGCCGCGCCCTGACGCTTTGCCTGCTGCTTGGGCCCCCGCCGCTGTCGGCGCAGACGATCCACGCGCTGCCCGACCAGACCAGCCATATCCGCCTGTCCAACCGCGACATCAACCATGTCGTGTGCGAGGGCGGCGAGATCGAGGATATCAAATTCTCGGCCGAAAAGGGCCTCGCCGTCGAGAAGGGCGGCGCGGATGCCTGGATCAAGTTCCTGGCCCGCGAGATCGACGATGCCGGCCAGGTGACGCGCACCTATGTGACGCAGCCTTCCGAATTCTTCGTGCATTGCAACGGCGCCACCTACCCGCTCTATGCCGAGCCGGCGGAGATTCCGGCGCAGACGGTGGTGCTGATGCCGGGCACCCGCCAGCGCGCGCAAGCGAACAATGAGCTGATGGCGGCGCTCGCCGATGAGGACCGCGCCGTCTCGATCACCCTGTCGCTGCTCGACGATCGCATCCCTGCCTCGTTCAGCGAGGTCGCGCCGTCCGGCGGCACGGTCGGCATAGCGGCGGCGCCCGGCCTGGCGATCACCGAACGGCGACGTATCACGGTCGAGGGCGCCGGGCTTTCAGCTTCCGAATATCATCTGCGCGCGGCCGCCCCGGTGGCGCTGGACGAACGGTTGCTGGTCGATCCGGTGTTTGGGACAAGCATTTTCTCGCTCACCCTGGACCGGATCCGTCTCGATGCCGGTGAAACGGCCCGACTTGTCGTCGTTCGCCGGGGAGCCGGGCAATGAGCGGCGAGATGGACAAGGGTCCGGCACAGGAACCGGAAGAGCTGTCGCCCTATCAGGCCCATCTCGCCGGCGAAGACGCGCGGGAACGGGATGAGGCGATCCGCCGTCCCTCGCCGGCGCTCCTTGACTGGAAGGCGCAGTGGAGCAAGCTCTCCGCCCGCCAGAAGCTGCGCGCGCGCCAGCTTGCCGTCGGCGTCGCGGTCGGCGCCATCGGGATCGGCCTTTATACGGTCTCCGGCAGCAAGGAGGAGGCGAAGCCCGCCAGCCCCGCGTCCTCGCTCAACATGGGTGCGGGCCTGCGCGGCGACAGCCTCGAGGTAAAGCTGCGCGGTGACCTCAGGAAGGTCCTGGACGGGCAGCAACTGCTCGGCGACCGGATCAGCGCAATCGAGGAGGGCAAGGTCTTGCCTGGATCACGCTCGCCGGGGCGCGGGGCGGCCGGGAGCGTCGATGGCGATCTCCCGCCTGCCCTGCCGGACAGCGTACCCGCCCTTCCCTATCCCCCGGAAACCGGCGACGTCAGCGTGGACGCGGACAAGCTGCCCGCGCCGCCCAGCGGCCCGGTAGCGCCGCCTGCCCCGCCCGCGCCGCAGGTCGAGAAGACGGTGGGCGCGATCGGGACGGCGACCGGCCAGGTCGTGGCCCAGGGCGCCGATGCCTCGGCTTCGTCCAAAAAAAAGAATCGGACGATCTATTTGCCACCTGGTTTCATGAAAGCGCGGCTTCTGACCGGGATCGACGCGCTGGCGAGCCGGGACGCGACCAGTAATCCCGAACCCATCATCGCCCGTGTGCAGGCGCCTGCGGTGCTGCCCAATGAGGTGAAGGCGAACCTTGCCGGATGCTTCGTGATCGGCAACGCCACGGGCAGCCTCGCCAAGGAACGGGTCGAGGTCCAGCTCGTCTCGCTGTCCTGCGTCGACTTCGACGAACATTCCATCGTCGATCAGCCGGTCAAGGGCTTCTTCGTCGATACCGATGGCAAGAAGGGCCTGTCTGGCAAGGTGGTGACGCGGGCCGGGGCCACGCTGGCGCGCGCCTTCATCGCCGGCACCATCAGCGGCATATCCCAGTCGGTCGAGGGCACGTTCGGCAATATGTCGACCTCGGCGCTGGGAACGGTCCGCACGCTCGACGCGGGCGATGCCGCGAAGTCGGGCATTGCCGGCGGCCTCTCCAAATCCTCCGACAAGCTCACCGATTTCTATCTCGATCTCGCGCGGCAGGCCGGTCCCATCGTCGAGGTGGGCGCGGCCAAGGATGTCGTCGTGGTGATCCAGGAGGGCGCGACCCTCGAGATCAAGCCCGGCGCGGGAGTGAAATTCTGATGCGCCCCCTTCTGGAGTCAACGCGATGAAGAGATTGCATCCCTGCCTGATCGTATTGCCGCTTCTCGCGCTTCCGGGTTGCGCCACCGTCGGATCGATGATGTCGCCCTATAGCGAGAAATTCTCCTGCAAGAACAGCGACCATGGCCAGTGCATCCATCCCGATCAGGCCTATGCCGACGCGGTTGCCGGACGGGCGTCGAAATCCGATCCGTCGGTCACCAATGACCGCAAGCTGCTCAGTCCCGACCGGAAGGGGCGAGAGCCCGTGCCGGGCAAGGGCAGCGCGAAAGCGGCCGCCGCCGTCGCGGTGTCGCCGCAAGCTGGGCAGGGCAATGTCGGCGCGGTGATCGAGGGGGCCGGTTCGCCGATGCTCCGCCCATCGCGCACGATCCGCACGCTGATCCTGCCCTATGCCGACAAGCAGCGGCCCGACCGGCTCTACATGGCGCGCTATGTCTACTCGACCCTCAATCGGCCGGCCTGGGTCGTGGGCGACTATCTGGTCGAGCCGGGTGGACGCAGCCCTACCCCGCCTGTGCTGCGCACGATGCGCGCGCCCGAGCCCGGCGCCGCGGACGCGCCGACGCAAGAGGCCGCGCCGATGGGAATCGCGCCGGAGAAGCGGCCATGAGCACGAACGCCGCCCACAGGACCCTCAGCTATCAGCGCCTGCGCGCAGCCGTGACCCGCGATGCCTATTCCGACTTCCTGCCGATGGTCGCCTGGGTCGAGGAAGAAGAAGCCTTCCTGTGCATCGACGATGGCTGGGGCCAGGCCTGGGAACTCGTGCCCGCCGCCTACATGTTCGCCCATGTCCAGCAGGCGTTGCTTGGCCTTCTCAACATCCATTTCCCTGAAGGCACGGTCCTCCAGCTCATCACCTTCGCCGATCCGCTGATCGATCCGGCGCTCGACGCCTATCTCGACCTCAAAGTGCGACCGGACCCGCTGGTCCAGGCCTCGGCCCGGCGCACGGCCGATTATCTGCGTCGCGGAACCAGGGGGCTCGATGCGCTGCATTCGATTCCGGTACGCGATTTCCGGCTGTTCCTCGTCATCAAGACGCGGGTGAAGCTCGGTGCCGATCTTCGCCGCCAGGTCGAGGAGCAACTGGCGAAGATGGGCATCCGGCGGTTGCCGCCGGACGAACTGGTCAGCTTCTATCGCCGGATCTTCAACGGCGTCTTTGCCCCCGCGCCCGGCGTGTTCCTCAGTGAAAGCGTCGGCGGCATGCCCGCGCCCTCGGTCGCGCGCCAGATCATCGAGGCAGGACCGGACCTCTTTTTCGAAGGGCCCGAGGTCTTTCTGGGCAACCAGGTCGCGCGATGCCTCACGCCCAAGGCACCGGCGCGGCGGATCACCGCCGAGCGCGCCAACCGGCTCATGGGTGGCATGCGCGGGAGCGCCGAGGACAGCGATCAGATCGGCGGACCGTTCCTCTACTGTCTTTCGGTCCTCTTCGATCATTCGCAGTTCGAGATCCACAAGCGCGCGCAGATCCTTTCGGCGCAGAAGGCGGCCGGCAGCTTCGCCGTAGAGGTGGGCAAGCAGATCGAGGAGATCGGCTGGATATTGGACGAAGCGTCGAACAGCCGGTTCGTCTCGGTCATCCCGACCATGTGGGTGTTTGGCCGTGACAGCGCGCAGGCGCGCGAAATGGCGGCTCGCGCCAAACGGCTGTGGGAATCCGAACCCCTGCCCTTCATGGTGCAGGAGGAGAGCTATCTGCTGCCGGTGCTGCTCGCCGCCAGCCTGCCCTTCGGGCTTTACCCGGAAAAGCGCACATTGAAGCTGCTGGAGCGCGACTTCCGCATGCCCGTCAAGGCGGCGACCTTGATGGCGCCGGTGCAGACCGACTTTCGCGGCGGTGGCCGCCCGGCCTTGCTCTATGTCGGGCGCAAGGGCCAGCTGATCACGCTTGATCTCTTCGATCCGCGCATCAACAACTATAATTTCATCGTCTCGGCGGAGTCGGGCGCGGGCAAGAGCTTCCTGCTCAACAATCTCTGCCAGCAATATTACGCGCAAAGCGCGCTCATCCGCATCATCGATATCGGCGGCAGCTACAGGAAGCTCTGCACGCTCTGTTCCGGGCGCTATATCGACATCGGCGAGGAGCGCCTCGTCCTCAACCCGTTCGACATGGGGCTGGCGCTCGATGGCGAGGACAAGCAGTCGGCCATTGCCATGGCGGTCGCGATCGTCGCCGAGATGGCCAATGCCTCGACGCGCAAGCCCGTCACCACGTCGGAATGGAACCTTCTCAAGTCCGCCGTGCAATGGACGGTCGATAGCGGACGGGGCGTAGACGGAATCGACGCGGTGCGCGACTGGCTCGGCCGCTATCCCGACAATGCCGTCTCCGATCTCGACCGGGTCGATCATCTAGTGCCGGTCGCGCGCGAGCTCGCGTTCAATCTGCGCGATTTCGGGTCGCAGGGCGCTTATGGCCATTTCTTCAACGGCCCCTCCACCTTCGATATCTCCCGCGACGAGTTCGTGGTGCTGGAACTCGAACGGCTGAAGGCTCTTCCGGACCTCTTCAATGTGATCGTGATGGTGGTGGTGAACGCCGTCACCCAGGAGCTCTATCTCTCGGCGCGCGACAAGCCCCGCTTCGTCCTGTGCGACGAGGCCGCGCAGTTCATGACGCGCAGCGACGGGCAGGATCTCTCGCGCCTCGCCGAGGCGTTCGGTCAGGGCTATCGGCGCGCGCGCAAATATCAGGGCAGTTTTGGCATCGTCCTCCAGAGCATGAACGATCTCATGCTCTTCGGCGGCACGGGGCAGGTGATCCTGGAAAATGCCGCGACCAAATTCCTGCTGCAGGGCTCCACCTATGACAAGGCGGTCGACAACAAGATCCTCGACTATTCGGGGTTCGTGCTCGACCTGTTGAAATCGGTCCGCAACGCCAAGCCCCATTATAGCGAGGTCTTCATCGACAGCCCGCTCGGGCTCGGCATCGCGCGGCTGGTGGTCGATCCCTTCAGCTACTGGATCAACACCTCGGCGCCCAATGAGGTCGCCGCCTTCGAGGCGCTGGTGCGGGCCGGCCGCAATCCGCTGGAGGCGGTGTGCGAACTGGCCGGCGTCGATCCGGTCGAAGTGCTGGGCGGCGCCGGCCCTGAAGGCTGGAGGGTCGCATGACACACAAGGCCCTTCCCCATCCTGACCAGTTGGCGCTCGACTGGGAAAAGGATCCGGCAATCGAGGCGCTGATCGAGGCGCGTGTGGCCAAGCGCGCCGAAGCGGCCGCCTTCCAGTGGCGCCTGCGGCTGGTGGCCATCGAGACCTGCATGATGGGCTGTCTCGTCATCGCGGCCGGGATCGCGCTCGACCAGCCTGTGCTCAAGACGGTCCGCACGGGACTCATCGTGGCGGCCGCCTGCTTTGCGAGCGGGATGCTGCTGATCGGCCTGTCGGGTGCATGCGGGATGCTTCTCTCGCGCTTGGCGAAATGGAGGCACAAATGACGGACAGGATCGAGCCGTTCACGCCCAGGATGATCGAGGACTTCGGCGTGATGTGCCGGTGCAAGCGCTATCCTGGAGAGAGCCAGAATGATTTTCTGGGTCGCGCGATCCTGACGCTTCACGAGGCCAATGGCGAATGCGCGCGAGACCTTGAGAGCGCTCATGACCTGATCGCCAAAATGGCGCAGGACGCCAGACGCCCCGTTCTGGGTCCGCTCCTGCAAAGCTGCTGCGCCGTCGTCCCGCTCATTCCGTTCATGTTCATGGTCGGCCTTCCCGTCGTCCTCTACGGCCTGTGGCTAGGCATCGTCTGCCTCTGGCCTGTCATCGAAGAAGGCGGGTTCAGGCTCTATTGCCGTCTGCGTCCGGCGGGTCCCGAACCGGCGGAGGCCAGGCCCGCATGATCGACATGTTCTCTTCAGCATCGGCATTCGCGCCCGGAACCGGCCGATCGATGATCAGCATCGAGACCTATGAGTGCTGGAAGGCGCGCGAGGAAGAGGATGCGCGTTGGTCGCGGCGCATGTGCCTGGCGATCCAGCTGCTGCTGGCGTTGGGGATCATCGTCGTCAGGCTGGTCTGGTGGGATGAACCGGCTGCCTATCCCAGGCTGCTGTTCGTCTTCTCCTGCCTGGGGCCGGTTCTGTACGGCTATTGGCTGGCGCGTGGTTGCCCGGTGCATCCTGGTCTTCCTATTCGAGGAGGCGCGTGGCCATGAACGGCATCTTCTCCTCCACGCCCGCGCCGGGACCGATCCGCCTCATGATCGGCAGCCAGGGTCTGCTCCTGGTGCAGTCCTTCATCGCCTGGCAGCTCCCGGCCGTGCCGACCCTGTTCCGCATTCTCGTGGCCGTCACGGCGATCGTCGCGATGGCGGCCCTCATCAGCGCCGCGATGGGCGAGGATCGCGAGAGTTCTCAGCCCTGGTGGAGACGGCGCCATGGTCGCTAGCTCGCTGCATCGGCATTCCGGCCGTTGCCCTCTCCTGCCCCTGTTCGCTGCGGTCGCGACGACTATGGTTGTGCTGACGCCTTCGATGAGCATGGCGGCGACCAGCAAGATCGGGCGTACCTGGCCGATCGCCGAGACCGACGCGCTGAGCGAGATCGAGGGCCGGGCCGCCCATGTCCCCGACATGAAGAGTGCCTTCGGGCCGCGCGAGAACTGGTCGGCGATGAAGGCGGCGACGCTCGGGATCGCCCAAGCCGACCGGAACCGGACGGTCGTGCCTTTCTATACCCTCGATTCTGACATCCGGCTCCCCGACGGCAAGCTGCTCTACGCCAGGGGCTATAGCTTCAATCCCCTCGCCTATGTGTCGCTCCCGCAGCGGCTCATCGTAGTCCATCCGCGCGATCTCGCCTGGGCGCTGCGCACCGCGCAGCCGACCGATTTCATCCTGCTGGCGGCCGGGGGCCCCGGCGATGCCGACGCGATCACGCTCGGCGAGCGTCACGGCAGGGCGCTCTTCTTGCTCGAGGAGCGCGTCAAGGCGCGGCTTGGCCTGACGGTCGCACCGGTGATCGTCGCGCAGACCGGGCAGAAGCTGGTGCTGACCGAGGTCGACAGGCGCAAAACCGACCGGAGGGCAGTGCAATGAAACTATCGTCGTTTCGTAGATTGCTCGCTCTGGGTTCCGGCTTTGCCGCACTGGCGGTCGCTGCTCCGGCCCATGCCTCCAAATGCGAGGCGGGCACGGTGTTCAATCCGATTACCAAAGTGCGCTGGAACTGCATTTTCCCGATCACTATCGGCGGCGTGAAGGTGGGTCCGAGTGATCCGCTCGGCAAGGCGCTCGATGCCCAGTCCGCCTCTAAGCCGCTGTGCGCCTGCCGCAAGGGTGTGACCTTCTGGTTCGGCGTCAAGGTGAGCTTCTGGTCGCCCAATCGCATGGTCGATGTGGTGACCGAACCGGGGTGCATGATGGCGCTCGGCGCCGACATCATGCCGACCGGCGGCAGGCTCCAGGGCAGCCAGACCAGCATCTCGGACGGCACCAATAGCCGCAAGATGTTCGCGCAGATGCACTATTATATCGCGCCGGTCTGGAAGATGCTCGACATGTTCACCGACCTGCCGTGCATCGAGGATAATGGCTTCGATGTGGCGCTGATCACCGAAGTGCTGCCGACCTGGCAATCGGCGACGCTGGGCGCGATCATCCAGCCCGAGGCGATCCTCTTCGGCAATCCGGCCGCAGGTCTAGCCTGCATGGCCGACAGCGCCGCTGCAGCCGCCGGCAAAGTCGTCGATCCGCTCTTCTGGTGCATGGGTTCCTGGGGCGCGACCTATCCGGTGGCGGGCGATATCCATTTCGGGGACAGTGTCGAAGCCTGGGCTGGGCTCGCCGCGCGCGGCGTCTTCATGATGGGCCGGCTCGGCGCGCTCACCATCAGTTCGGCCGACGGCTGCTCGTTCATCCCCCAGCCGGTCTGGACCAAGAGCCGCTACAAGTTCCAGCTGATGGAGCCGGTCAAGGGCGGCAGTTGCGTCAATGTCGGCCGCCCTGGTGCGCTCTGGACGTCGGCCAAGCACGCGCCGGGCAAGGACAATGCCCAGTTCATGCTGTTCGAGAAGACGATCTGCTGCGCCGGAGTCTCGACGCCATGAGCGATCCGTCTCTTCCGCTCCGCGCCCATACGCCTGGGATCAGCCGATGGCCCGCCCGTCACCCCACGGAGCCAGGCGGAACGCGCGCGGCTAGACCGGTGCCGCATAGCCCCTGCGGTGCCGGCCGGACGGTCGGCGTGGCTACAACCAACGATGATGCGGTACCCCCCTCCTCGCCGCATGTCGTCGTGGCCACGCTGACCGTTTTCGAAGGACAGGCGGTGTTTCGGGCGGAACTGCCCGGCCCGGTTCCATCCACGCTCCTGTTCCGGCTGCGGCGCGGATCCCGGCGGATCATTCCGAGCGAGATACAGCCATGAGGAAGCGCGCCCTGCTTCTTATCGCGGCGCTCAGCCTGCCCATAGCGCTTCATGCCCAGACGGCTGAGGACCGCGCCCGCGCCGCGGCCGAGGCCGCCCGGGCAAAGAGTGCCGACAGCGACGCGATCCTTGGGCATTATGTGACGCCGGGCCTGGCCGGAGAGGCGATCAGCACGGTCGATTCCTCGAAGACGTTCTCGCCCAACCTCGCCTGCCAGAAAAGCGCGACTTTGCTCGAACTGCTCGCGCAGCCCAATGCAAGCGGGGATATCGGAACGCTCAGCATTTCGCGCGATCGCGATCTCGACGGCAGTTTCGATGAAGCGATGACAGTCCCTGTTCCGGTTTCAGGGATCTGCGCCAACGGGCTCATTTCCTGTGCGCCGGGCAGCTGGAACGCCTGCCGCTTCTTCCGTTGGGATACGGCCGCATCGGGATCGCTCAAGCTCAGCGAGGTCGAGCTGACCGACCTTGCCGGCTGTTACTGCGTCAACAACAGCTGCGGCACCAATCTCGTCTGGGGCAATATGGCCTCGGTGCTCAAGGATTTGGGCGGTGGTGTCGTGGGTGCTCTCACCACGAGCGATCCGCGCATCGGCATCGCCCAGGCTTCCATCGAAGGCCCGGTAATCCGCTATACAGGTGCACAGACCACCTCCTGTGCGTCGCAACCCCAGGTTGGCGCGACAGCCTACAAGGCCAATCCGAATGTGATCGCCGGCGACGCCTATGCGGCGGCGCAGGGGAGCAGTGTGTTCCAGGCGCTGTCGGCCTCGTCGACCGGAACCGGGAGATCTGAAGTCAAGCAAAGCTGCAGCGTCACGCGGCAGATCACGCTGGAAGAAACGAGCGCGGACAAGATCATCGACAGAATTTCCGGCGGCTATGCCACTACGACGACCGGCGCGGACAGCGTCTCGTTTCTGCTGGGCTCACCGCGTGACGACAGCCTGAAGGGCGGCAGTTGCTGGCTCTTCGACTTTGCGATGACCCTCGATGTAAAAGATCCCGATCGCCTGCTCTCGGCCGTGCTGTCGCATTATTATATGGACGACTGGATCCAGGTGCGGATCGACGGCGAACTGATCCTATCGGACCTTTCCAGCTGGACCGGCGAGGGATTTCCACCTGCCAAATGCGAGCGCAAGAAGACCTGGCACGGTTATCCCGCGCTTGATCTCAAGCCCTGGCTCACCAGGGGCCGGCATGTAATTTCCGTCCGCGTGGCGGTCGGCAATGAAGGCGAGGTGTTCGCCCAGATCGACGCGAAGGTCGATGCGAGCTGCCGCGTGAGCGAACGCATTGCCGACACTTGCTCAGGCTATGGAGCGAACAATGCCTGCCGTCTTGCCGATGAAGAAGTGGACGGCGTCACGACATTTCGCAATGGCGTCGGGACGGGTCTCGCGCCCTTGGCCCAGACCCGGCTGATGGGCACGGGCGCCTGCACGACGCGGATCAGCCGCGACTTCTTCGAACGCCGTCGCTCCTATGCATGTACCGTCGAATTGGGCACGACACCGCAGCCCGACCTGTCGCGCGGCGCCTACATCATCGATCATTCGACCGAGACGCTGCTGGCCGACCGGTTGCGGACGGCCGATGGCGGTCATAGCCTCACGACCCGCACCTTCGCGCTGCCTGATCGTGGCAGCGTCAATGCCTGCGAGCCCATCTGCAAGACGCGCAAGGCACAGGCCAATAGCGCCGTTGCTCCCGATGGCGTGACCGGTTCGAAGCAGACCAATCCAACGGGCTGGGACTTTTTCTATCACGCCTGCCAGGACAGCAATGTCTGCCCCGCAGGCGAGGGCGAGGAATTGGTGCAGGGCTGCGGCTGCATCGATGATTTCCCCGAGGCGGTGGTGATGATGCAGACGGTGCGGCTGGGCGGTGCGGATATGATCTGCACGGGTGCCGTGCGATGACGCCGGTGCGCGCCCTTCTTTCGATGCTCCTGTTTGTCGGCGCGAGCCTGTCGTTGTTCCCGGCGGCAGGGTTGGCCCAGCAGCTGTGTGCGGTCGATCTCAATGGCAATGGCGATGCGGCCGATGACGGCGAGACGGCGAGCTGCCATCTGACCGGCTCGGGCGGATGGATGTGCCCGATCGGCGAAACGCGCTGCGAGGCGGATGTGGCTGGGGCGATGCATTGCCCGCTTGGCGATCAATATGCGTGCGCCGTGCCGGCCAGCGGCGGCGCGCCGACCTGTTCGCCTAACGCCTGCATCGACACCAGCGCCAATCCGCTCGTCGATGATCCGGTCGTCGACGATCCGGGTGTCGAGGCGGATGGCGGCGTCGATGCCGACGGCAATTGTCTTGGCACTATCGAGATTTTCTCGGGCCGCGCAGCGCGGTGCCGCCCGGCCGGTCTCAAGACCACCTTTTCGAATTGCTGCAAGGACAAGGGCAAGATCGTGAAGGACGGCATGGGTGGCTCGATCTCGTCGATCGGCACCAAGATCGCCGTTGCCAAGGGTGTGTTCACCGGCATGAAAGCGGCCTATGGCGCGTTCAAGGCGGGCGCGACGGCGGGCCAGGCCGCGAGCGCCGGCGCCAATGCGATCGTTGTCGGCATTGACCCCACATCGATCGCGATCAGCCTCGCCATCAACTTCATGATGGATTTCCTGCTTTCCGGTTGCGACCAACAGGACATGGAAGTGGGCATGCTGCGCGGGTCGGGCATGTGCCATGAGGTCGGCAGCTACTGCTCATCGAAGATTCTTGGCATCTGCGTCCAGAAGGCCCGCGGCCATTGCTGCTTCAACACCAAGCTCGGCCGGATCATCCAGGAACAGGGCCGGCCGCAGTTGAAGGCTTTCAGCGCGGTCGGCTGGGGCACGCCCAAGCAGCCCTATTGCCGGGGCTTCACGCCCGAAGAATTCCAGGCGCTCGATTTCTCGCGAATGGACCTGTCGGAATATTATGCGGAAGTCGAGGCGCGCGCCCAATCCGAAATCCAGATCGACATGAAGGATAAGATCGATGCCTATATGCAGACGATCAACAACTAGCCGCGCGCGCCTGTTGGCAGCCATTGCCCTCGCCCCGCTGCTGGTCGGGGCGAGCGAACCGCAGGATACGGCCGGTCAGCAGCCGGACGGCAATGCCCGCACGCGCATCCTGGATCAGGGCGAAGCGGCGATGGAGCGCGTGAAGCGCGCCGCCGACAAAGCAAAGACCGCCAATCCCCCTTCACCAGCTCTACCGGCCAAAGCCGATGCCGCCGCGCAGCGCCGTGCTTTCGAGGGGATCAACAGGCGCAAGCAGGATCCCGCCATGGCGAAACGGGTGGAGGCCGATGTCGCGGCGGCCCGCGATGCGTTGGCCATCGAGCGGGAGGCCGCGAGCCGTCGTATCGCCCAAGCCCTGGGCCTTGAACGGCCTGAAGAGGCAGCGCTGGCCAGCGTCGTATCCAGCGGTGGTGTGAAACGCTGGGTTCCCATCCTGTTCGTTTCCTCGTCCATGCCGGTCGAGACGCTGCGCACCTATGCCGGCCAGCTCGAACGCGCCGGCGGCGTCATGGCCTTCCGCGGCATGCCGGGCGGGATGCGGCAGGTCGCGCCGATGGCGAAATTGTCGGCCGCCATATTGCGCCGCGATCCCGGTTGTGAAGGCCCTGCCTGCGCAATGCGCGATGTGCAGGTCATCGTCGATCCCCTGGTGTTCCGCCAGCATGGCGTCACGCAGGTGCCCGCGCTGGCGATGGTGCCGGGCGATCCGACCCTCCCTTATTGCGAGCGTGACGAGGCCAGCCCGCGCGCCGCGCACATCGTGCTGGGCGACGCTGCCCTTTCCGGATTGCTCGAGGAATATGGCCGGCTTGGCGGCAAGGAGGAGGTGCGAGATGCTCTTGCTCACCTGGCGCGCCGGTAACCGCCTCTGGCGCGAACTCAAGGATCTGCCGCTGCGTGCTGCGGTGGCGCTCGGCGCAAGCGGTCTTGGGCAACCGGCGCGGCCTGCCCAGCTGCTCAAAGCCTATGGCATCGTGTTGCCCATCGGTCTCTTCGCCTGGTGGGCGATGCCGCAGGTCACTCTGGTCATGACGCCATCGATCGACGCGTGGGTCGTCCATCGATCTCCGGGTCCGATCCATCGCGGCGACCTCATATCCTTCACATTGGCCGATCCCGTAGCCGGCCCGAAGCCGGTCGCCATCACCAAATATGCGCTCTGTCTGCCTGGCGACCGGATCAGCATGGTCGAGAGGCATGGGATTGGCGGGCCGGCCCGGAATGGCTGGTACTATTGCAATGGCACTCTCTTGGGCGTGAGCAAGCCTGCTGCACGCAATGGCAAGGCACTCACGCATTGGCAGCCGGAAAGCCCGCGCATTCCCGAGGGGATGATCTTCGTCGGTTCGCGGCATCCCGACGGATATGACAGCCGCTATTATGGCCCGGTGGCGATCGAGCGGCTCACGCGCATGGAGAAGCTGCTGTGAAGCGCATGCTCATCCTGGGCATGGCCTTGCTCCTGACCGCCGGTCCTGCGTGCGCGCAAGCGGCGCCTGCGAGCGCGGCCGATCGTACGGCGCGGGGCTACTGGTGGTACGAGACACCCAAATCCAGCGCTGATGATGATGAGGCGCAGGATGAAACGGTCCCCAAGCCCGTCATCCCGCCGATGGTGGAACTGGCCAAATGGTCGCCGCCCCGGATCGCGAAGCTCATCGTGGAGCAGCGCGACTATGCCGCAACCGTCCTCACGATCGACGCGGTCGCCGATTTCTGGCGGCTGCAGGATTTTGCCCGGCGCAAGGCCCGCGCCTTTGCCGGCGTGACCCAGCTTGCCATGCTGACGCATCCGCAGCTCAATGCCAAAGCCGCCAACCCGATGGTCGGCGAGGCCCGCGATGCGCTGGGCGCACAGAAGGACCAGGTGCGCCGCCAATATCTGCGGGCGCACGCCGGCGAATTTGCGCTCGTCATGTTTGCCCGGGAATCCTGCGGCTATTGCAAGGTGCAGTGGCCGATCGTCCAGCGGTTCCAGGATGACATGGGCTGGCAGGTCAGTCTGATGGATCTTGATCGCAGGCCCGACCTCAAGCAGCGCTTCGGGGTCGAGGTGACGCCGACCACCATGGTCATCCGTCGTGGCAGTCCCCAGCGCATGGTGATTGCCGCAGGTGTCGAGACCTATCCCAATCTTGCGCAGATGGCCTATCAGGCCGTGCGATTGTTGAGCGGCGATATCCGCCCCGAGCAGTGGCTGACCGGCGCGGGCGAAGAAGACGGCTTCTTCGATGCACTGGCCAATGGCCCGGTCTCCTCGACCGATCCGCGCGTGATCGGCGGCGATCTCGTCAATGTCGGATCAGGACGCGAGCGATGACTGGCTGGCATCAGCCACAATCACTTGGGCACGATCGCCTTGTGCCCGGCAGCCGTGAGCAATTTCACGGCGGTCTTGTCGAAGCTGACGAAGGCTTCCGCTCCCAGCCATTGGCCCTGATGAGCAATAACGCCATCAGCGAAATCTCCTCCGGCGTCGAGAAAGGTAAGACCGGCTTCCACAGAGGCCAGATCGGCTTCCATATTTTCGGCGGCGATCAATGCGCGAATGGCTGCAGCGATCCGGTCATGGCTTTCTTTATAGCCTTTCAGCATTACCCATACGAATTCACACAGGGCGGGCAGAGTCAGGGCGACCAGATCGGCATTTGCCAGAACCTTCTTTGCAATCGGCGTCTGGATGTCGTCATCTTCTGCAAGGGCGCGAATGAGGATATTTGCGTCTGCGGTGATTTTCACTTTTCGCCCGCCCAGCCTTTCGCAGCGATCTCGTTGATTTCTTCGATCGACAATGGCTTGCGCCCATCCCGTTTCAGCATGCCGAATGCGTCGGAAATCTTGCCCTTCGGCCTGACGGCCCGAATCCGGACCTCCCCGCCCGGCAACGTGTCGATACTGATCTTGTCGCCCGGATGGACGCCCAGATGCCGCAACAATTCCTTGCGCAGTGTGATCTGCCCTCTGGGCGTGACCGTGATTGCATTCATCGGACCGATCCTTTCCGACATAAAAGTAAGTGAGAATCTGCTTACATGCAAGGGGTGCATAGGATGAAGTCCGCTTTGATCACCCTCTCTGGCGTCGCCGTGCTCACGCTTCTTTCGGGCCCTGCCTGCGCGCAGCCCGTCACGCAAGAGCAAGCGATGCGCGCCGCCATCCATCCTGTCGCGACACAAGCCGAGATGCGCAATTGGCTGACCCGCGTGCCAGTGACGCGGGATTTTCCGCCCGACTTCGAGACCATGCTGCGCGGCCAGGCATCGCTCTATGTGATCGAGATGAGCACGTCGCCCGGCTGCCTGCCCTGCGGCGATCTCTGGACGAAGCTTCTAGCATTTCGCGGACGCTATGGCTGGCAGGTCCGAACGTTGCGACAAGATGAGGCGGCGATCCGATCGGGGCGCCTTGGCCTTCCCTGGGTCGGAAACCCGGTCGCATGGGTGCGGCCACTGGCTGATCCTGGCCGCATGGTGCCGATCGCGATCGGCACCGACCATGGCGCCAATATTGCGCGCAACGCCTGGCTTGCCGCCCGGATGCTGACCGGGGCGCGCGCCGCCGTGGGTGTGCGCGCCATGTCGAAATTTACGGGAATTGTCGGCGTGAGGGCGCCGGTCTCTTCCAATCGGAAAGGACGCTGATCGTGCCGGGGCTGTGTCGTCAACTCTTGCCTTCAGGAAAGCTGTCATGGCCTATCATATACGCCGCCCGTTCCTCGCGCTCTGCCTGATTGCAGCTTCCTGCGGCCAGACAGTTCCGGCCCACGCCCAGGGTTGGGCCGAGAGCTGGTTCGATAATGTCACCTATACCTCGCCCGGCAGCTTCGAGGACCAGACACGTGGCTATGTAACCGCCGGCGGCATGTCCGGCCGGATCGATGTCCATGACGATTATCTGATGAGCCTGACGCTGCCCAAGGTGAAGGCGGGTTGCGGTGGTATCGACATGTTCCTTGGCGGCATGTCGTTCCTCGATCCCGATTATCTCGTCCAGAAGCTGGAGACGATCCTGCAGGCCGCGCCGGCCGTTGCCTTCCAATATCTTCTGGAAACGCTGGACGAGAAGATGGGCAATATTATTTCAAAGATGGAGGCGGCGACCAATTTCCTGAACTCTATTCAGGTGAACGACTGTCGTCTCGCCAATCGCATGGTCCAGATCGCCAAGGGCGACGACAATATGTCGGGCATCGTCGAGGAGATGACCGGCTACAAGTCGATCCGCGAAGGCTATGCCAATAGCTGGCAGCAGAGCCGCGAAAAGATCCAGGCGAACAAGGGTAATCCAACCGAGGACTTGAAGGAGGCGCTGGCGAATTGCCCGGCCGAGGTCACGGATATCTTCAAGACCGGATCGTTGCTGGCGCACGCCGCAGCGCGCGTCGGCGCATCCGACTGGGCGGGCGTCATGCGGGCCCGGATCGGCGACGTCTATATGCGCTGGGATGCCAACGACAAGGTGCCGCTCTTCTCGGCCATTCCCGCCTGCCCGCGCCAGGATACCGAGAGCGCCGACGATTTCCTGACCGGTCGCGTGCCGACCCGTGCGCTCAACATCCCCGCGACCGCCGCGGATTGTTCGGTGAACGGCGCTGGCCGCGGCGCGCTCATCCTGGCGCGCGAGCGAATGGAGGCGATCTCCGTCAAGATCCGAACGCGCGCGGCGCTGACCACGGAGGAAAAGCAGTTCGTCGCCAATGTCCGGACATTGCCGGTCTATCGCCTGCTCGAATGGGGCGTGCGGCAGGGCCTCACCGATAGCGTCATCGCGGACACCGATGAGCTGGTGGCGCTCACCCTCGCCTATCAGATGCTGAACGACCTCACCCGTTCGATCGATTTCGCGCTGCAGAATGCCGAACGCGGTGTGACGACGGCGGGTGCTTCCGACGCCGAGAACACGAACATCTGCCAGACGCGTATCCTGACCAAGGGCATCGAGCAGTTGCGCGAGCTGCGAGACGAGGTGCTGCGCCAGCGCGCGCAGATGCGCCAGTCCTACATGGCGGCCATGAACCAGGCGAACCTTTCGGCGAATTATGCGGGTGTCGTCCGCCAGCGCGACCGCGATGCCCGCGACGCCGCTGGCGCCAACGCCAATCGCAACCGGTGAGGCGGGCCATGCGTCACATCATCCGCTTGTTCCTCGCTCTCGTCGGGTGTCTGGGCGCGACGCCCGCGCTGGCGATCGACGCGAGCTATCACACATGGGACGGCTTCTCGGAGACCGTCGATGCGTTTCATCTGGTCGCGATGATGTTCAGCGACCCGCGCTACGAGACGCTGGTCGTGATCATCGCGGTTGCCGGGATCGGGCTGGGCGCGGTCCTGGCGAGCATCAAGGGCTCCGGGATGGGCCTTGTCGCCTTCGGTTTCCAGATGCTGATCGGCATCGGCCTGTTCGCCGGGATGATCGCTACGACCGGCACGATCCACATCTACGACCGGGTGCGCAACGCCTATCAGCCGGTCGGTGATGTACCCAACCTCATCGTGCTCGTCGCCGGCGTCACCAACTTGATGGAGCGGGCGCTTGCCGAGACGATCGACGACAACACAACCGATCCCAATGCCAAGCTGGAATTCGGCGCCGGCGGCCATGCATTCGACCTGTTCCTGAACGCCGTAAGTCCCCGCAGCCCGATCGTGGACACCTTCCTCGATGCGACAGTGAAGGACTATGTGCGGCAATGCTATCCAGTCGCCCGCGTGTCGCCGGCCTATGGGGTCGACGACGATCAGCTCTTCCGGACGTCGACCGATCTTCCCGCCTCCTTCGCGGCGATGGCGGGACCGGCAACCTTCTCGACCGTGTACACGGCAAGCGACAAGGCCGGCACGACAATGAGCTGCGAGGCGGCATGGGGCTATATCGCCGATCGCCTGTCGGACAGCACGTTGTTCGACGCCTATAGCGACCAGGTCTGCGCACGCACCGGCTTCGACGTGACCCAGGCGGCCCAGCGCGATCGCTGTCGCCAGCAGATCGATGCGCTGGGTGACATGATGCTGGGCCATTCCATGAGCCGGCAGAAGTTTCTGACCAACATCCTGCTTGGCCAGACGGTCGGTGACGTCCTGTTCGAGGATTCGCCGGCGGCAACCGCCCGGGTGATGGCGAACCGGGCCATCGAGTCCAACGGGCTCGCCACGCTCTCGACCGCCAACGAATGGATGCCGACCATCCGCGCCTCTGTCTTCGCGATCATGTTGATGATGATGCCGATCGCGCTGCTCTTCATCCTGACGCCGATCAACCTCCGGGTCGCCAGTTTCGCGCTCGGCCTCTTCGTGTTCGTGGCGCTCTGGGGCGTCATCGATGCCGGTATCTACCAGCTTACCCTCGGCCGGGCGATGGATGTGCTGGCCGAGCTGCGGGCGACCAATGTCGCCGCCGATAGCTGGATCCTCGCGCCCTCGGCGGCGATGAAGGCGCTTGCCATCTTCGGGTCGTTCCGGACGGCTGCGGCAGGGCTTGCCGGCGCCTTCGTCTTCACCGTCTTCCGCTTCTCGGGCAACATGTTCACTGCCTTCACTTCCGGCATGCTCGGTGTGCAGGGTCAGGGCAGCATGGCGGCCGCGACCGTCGGAACCAGTGAGGGCTATGCCTCGGCGCTGGAAGCGCAGGCCTCGGCCGGCGGCACCATGTCGCGGCGCGCGGCATCGTCGGGCTTCGGCGATTTTGGCGAGCGCAGCAGCTTCGGTCTGGACCGTAGCTTCGCGTCGGCCGGTTCCGTGCTTGGTGAACAGGGTGGTGGGGCGGCGGGAACGGCGGCCTTCGGTCTCGGCCGGGCGGACGCCGCGCGGGAACTGGGCGGGCTTTCCCCTGCCCTTGTGGGCCGGGATCTGAGCGATCCGGCGACGGCGCGCGCGGTACGCGCCAATGCCGCGACTTCGGCGATCCACAATTTTGCCCAGGGCGATGCCCTGCGCAAGCTTGGAACGACCTATTTCGGGCAAGGCCAGGGCGGCGAACGCGCCTTTGCTGCCTTCGCGCAGAATATGGTGCAATGGAAGGCGTTCGGTGACCAGCGCGCCTACGAGATGATGCAGTCGGGCGCGCAGCGGCATTTTGAGCGCAGCGGCTATGATGCGAAGGATGCCGCGCTCAAGGCATCGACGGTGATCGCCCAGGCGAGCGCCGATCCGACGTTCGCCAAGCTGACGGCCAATGCTTTCGATCAGGAGCAGATGCTGCGCAATGACCTGACCGCGGCGCAGACGCAGGTGGGCGCGATGGAGGGCCGGCGCGACTATGCAGGCGACAGGGTTGCCGCCGTCGAGCGCGGCAATGTCGCGACCGAGCAGGCGCATCGAACCGGCGGCAATCAGGGACAACGGCGGGCTGCGGCCATGCTGGGTTTCTCCGTCACCGAAACCAGCCGGCGCATCGGGTTCATCAATGCGCTTTCAGGCGAGGCGCGATCGACCGCGATCAGCCAACTCTCGCGCGCGACCGGGCGCAACGAGGCTCAGGTTCTGCGCGCGCTGGAGAGTTACAATGCCGCTGTGCAGGTCGGCACGGCCGATGGCGCGACCGCGGAGGCGGCGCGTGAGGGCACCAGCGTCTATGGGCGCACGCGGGAGGCTGCGGGCTATGATTTTGCCGAGCGGTCGGGCAAGCTCGATGCGCAGCGCGAGATTGGGCCCGACGGGGTACGCAGCAATGCTCAGATCGGCGAGCAGCGGCGGCAGGCGGATAATGCGGGCTTTGCCGAAGGCGCGGCGGCCGCCGGTGTATCGGTCCGGGAAGCAGCTCGCCTCGATTCCTTCATCCGCGCACTCGCCGGTACGGCCGGCAACCAGGTCGATATGGCGGAGGGCGGCGCGGAAGGCATCGCCGATCGCGCGCGGAACGAGCGTCTGACCGGAATTGTCGACAGGGAACGCCTTACCCGCACCCAGGCGCTGCTGCGCGCGCATGGTGTGGAGATGTCCAAGCGCCAGATCGCTATGGACCAGAACGGTGACCTCAGCCTCAACCTGACACCGGAACTCGCGGCGCAGATGTGGCGGGGCGGCCTTATCAACGAGAGCCAGCTTGGCGCCATCGCCAATGGCGGGCATGCACGGTTCAGCTTCGCCCATAATGATCTGCTCGTCTCCAGCAGCACGGGGTTCAGCCAGTCCGCCCGCAATGACACCAGCACGCGGTTCGAGGCCGGCAAGCAGGCCGGACCCGATACGATCGAGCATTTCCTGGGCAGTGGCCCGGAAGGTCAGGCTGCCATGGCCAACTGGCTGCGTGGTGGGTTCGAGATGGATCGGCGCGGCGACTGGCGGTTGAAACCGCAGGTGGCCGATACGCTGGAGCGCGACGTTACGGCGATCATCGCTCAGACGGGGTGGCAACGGTCGCTGTCACGTTCGGCAGAGCATTCAACAGTAGATAGCCAAAGCTTGTCGGGCCACATTACTGCTTCAGCGTCTCGTAGCGTCGGAAGCGCAGAGGACAAAGACGGTAAGGCTGGGAAGGGTAGCAGCGTCTCGGGGACTGCCGCTGCCAGCTTGGGCGCGGAGATTACGGATCGCGGAGGGTTCTCCGTTGCCGCACAATCCTCAATCGATATCGTAAACTATGATGTTCGCGAGGCGATTGCGGGAGCAGAGCGAACTGCGGCCAAGTCGGCAAGACCTGAAGAAGCGTTTGCTCAGGAATTGAGCCATAGAGTTCTGGGTAATGATGGATTGCGGAATCGCTATCTCGAGCAGGCGGATTCTGGTCGTGGTACAGTCGATGTTACTGGCCCAATCACCTCGCTGGAGCAATCTTCGATCCTAAAGTCGGGTCGATTAATGTCAGACCGGGACGACGGTTGGGCTGATGGGGACTCAAGCTTCAAAAGTCGGCGGGACAAATGAGGCTAGTCTTTGATCGCACCAATATGGCGGAGATGCTTCAAACCGGACCGCAGATCGAACGAGTCCGTATAGGGGTCGATCAGCGATTTGGGAGGTTGCAGAGGCTGGGTAGCGATCGTCGTCCATTCGCCGCAAGCGATCTTGGCTTTGAGGAAGCCATATCCCAGCACCGCCACAACCGTGATCGGGTTGAAGACGAAGATCAGCAGCACCATCATATTGGCCAATGTTATGTTCCATTGGTTATAGGGCATGGTGATCATCAGCTCGAGACCGATCCAGTAGAGCAGCGCCGAAACCCAGTAGATTTTCGCATACCATGGGCGCCAGAACCAGTCAGCCGCACGCGGCGACGGCGCGAGGGTCTCTTCTGGTGTCGGGTCGATCTGATCAACGTCCTGCATGTGCAGAGCCTTTCCGAGGGAGAAAATAGCACAGGTCGGTCGGACATGGAACGGGTCGGCCATCATCATGACAGCGCGATTGCACGGAAAAAGTCCGTCCCAATCCTCTCCCCTTCGCTCATCCCTCCCCCGCTCCATGCCTGTTTTCTTTACGGACCCCGGTCATGGGTGGACCTGCTGTCGGAGCGGACGCCGCGATGAAGAAGAGGCGGCATTCTCTGCAGGAGGCTCCGGCCCTGTCTCCCAAAGCGGATGCGGCGATCCTGCGTCTTGCCCGGCTTCTGGGACGTCAGATGGCGCGCGAACAATTTGAAGCGCAGCTGGAACGGGAGAGGCAGGGACAGGAGCCAGAGGATTCATCCGATTGATCTGGCTGGCTTTGGAGGGGCCAGAGGAGAAAGCATCGGCGTGAGTCGATTTGATGGGGAAGATGAATCTCCTGCCTGCGCGTGGCGCCCTCTCGTCAATTCAGCCGCAGGGCGCGATCGTGATCCTGGCCCGGCCCAATTATGCGGTAGACAATGACTTTTTCAGTTCGCACCGCATAGAGCATGCCGTAGCCACGGTAGGAACGTCGCCGAATGCCGTGCTGCTCGTAGCGTGGAACCAGCGGAAAGGCGCGCGGCATGTCGCCTATGCGCTGGGCAACGTCCTCCAACTCCGCAATAAAAGTCATCGCCCGGCCCGGATTATCTTTTGCGATGTGGCGACCGATCAGCACGAGATCATTGCGGGCGTCGCGCGTCAGAAAAACTTTCATTGAAGTGGCTGTTCGCCCGCCATCCCTTCAATTTCCGCACGAACTTCCGCGCAGACTGCCCCCAGCTCGTAAAGACGGCCCGCCTTTTCATCCTCTAGCCCGCGTTCGATTGAAGCGTCCAGGTCGCTGAGCCAACGCTGCTCATCTTCGGTCTCCGTCTGATCGCGGCGGATCAGGTCGCGCACATAGTCGCTGACGCTGGCATAGTGGCCGCTGTCGATACGGTTCTGCACATAGTCACGCATCGGATCCGGCAGGGAAACATTCATGGTCGCCATCGGGCCATACCTCCTGCACTTCATATGGCAAAAATTGCCACCGCTTTCAACGGTAAACCAGGATTGTCCGCTATCCCCTGATTTACGCCGACTGGGTGGTCGGCGCCCTTTATGGGCTTGCAGCGAACCATGCGCCGACCATTCCGAACGGAAACAAAGCGCGATATCCTATCTGTCGAAATGGAAGTTTTCAGGGTCTGAATTTTTCGCTTGCGCAATCGCGTTCGCAAGCGCAGCATATATTTGCCTTTCAGGCATCCTCTCCTGACTAGGCCGGCATTCTGCCGGCCTTTTTCTTGCCCGCAGACGCAGCATCATATCGATGGCGCAGTGAGGGAGGTTCTTTCCGGACCACAGAATCTGGTCATTTCCAGGACATCATCTGCGCGGAATTTGTGCGCTGCGATATTCTGGCCGGATTCCAAGAGAATAGCTCTTCCATGGGCTCACATAAATCTGGCCGAAGCACCGGGCGCGAAATCCGGTCATGTGGACGAACAATCCTCGAGCGACCTATTTGTTGGCTCCCGGCCCAGCCTGTGCGGTTTCGACATAGGAAATCGCATCCTGCACGGTCGCTATCTTTCCGACATCGTCATCGGGAATCGAGATACCGAATTCATCCTCGATCGCCATGACGACCTCGACCAGGTTGAGACTGTCTGCGCCCAGATCGTCGATGAAGTGGACGTCGGGTGCGACCTGGTCCGAATAGACCCCCATCTGCTCGGCCACGATTTTCATGATTCGTCCCGCAATATCGTTCATGTTGTTTCTATCCGCCTGGATGATGAGATGGATGCAGATCCGCCCGGAAGTAATTTCCATGGATCGCAAGCTCGTCTCGACATGCTGTCAATTCGCATCGGATCGTCAAGAGTTGAGATGACCAGCGAGGTCATACGGATATCTGGGATCAGCCAGACAGCGTCTCTCGACCGAAAGGTTCAACTGGGGTGTTTCCCGGCCGATGAACACCTGCGCGGGTTCATTTTGAAGTTAGTGGCGATGTGATGCCGCAGTTCCTATGCTCGAGCGATGATCTCGGTTGCTTCATCTTGCCAATTGAGCCGCAGGGAAATGCGGCGCAACGACCGTCGCGAAACGATCATGGAGGTCGCTGCAAAATCCTTTCTGGAGCATGGATATGCGGCGACGACCATGTCCGGCATCGCGGCAACGGTAGGCGGCTCGAAAGGGACGCTCTGGAACTACTTACCGTGCAAGGAGGGATTGTTCGAGGCCGTGCTGGATCGTGTCACGGCTGTCTATCGCGCGCAAATGCTGGAGATGCTGGCCAATACTGACGGCGACCTGCGTTCAACCTTGCATAATGTCGGTCTCAAGCTGCTAGGAAAGGCGACCTCGCGCGATGCGATAGCCCTGAACCGTCTCGTGCTGGCGGAGGCGGCGCGCTTTCCGGAAGTCGGGCGGATATTTTACGACCGCGCGCCGCGTCAGACGCAAAACCTCCTTGCGCAATTTCTGGGCCGCCATGGCGCGGGGTCAATTGCGGGCGGATGACCCCTATGTGGCGGCGCGCTCGTTTACGACCCTCGCTCTGGCGGGGTGCCATCAAAAGCTGCTTTTGTGCCTGATCGAGCGCGCCACGCCTGAACTGATGGAAGCAGATGCTTCGGTCGCGGTCGAGACGTTCCTGCGCGCCTACGCGCCATAGCCGGCAGGTCGGTGTCGTCCGGAACGGAGCGGATGCTGTTCCGGACGCACGATGCTATTGCGCCGCTATCAGTCGAGGCGTGCGCCGGTCAGTTCCTCGCAGAGCCGCCAAAGACGACCGGCGTTCACCGGATTCTTGACGCCGGGTTTGACGCTGTCGTTGTCGATCTTGTCATCATCATCCTCGGCGAGTTGCCGGCTCACCTCGTTATTGCTGAGGTATACGCCCCCCTTCTCGTCGAGCAGCGGGCTGGTGGCGGCCCAGATCATGGTGGACGCCCCCTGCTCGGGCGTCTTCCAGCCATTCTCCGGGTCGATGATCGGCTTGCCGTCTTCATCGATCATGCCGTGGGCCCTGGCGATCGCAAGATCCATGTGGCGCACAAGGCCAGTGTCGAAGATGCCGCCGGGGTGAACGGAAAAGGCACGCACGCCGTGCGCTTCGCCGATGCTGTCGAGCGCCAGCGCCAGCAGGATGTTGGCCGCCTTCGAGTTGCCGTAGGCGACCCAGGGGTCGTATTCGCGATGTTCGAAGTTCGGATCGTGCAGGACATCGATGACCTTGCCGCGGTGGTTGGCCGAGCTGAGGAACACAACTCGGGCTTTATCCGCCGCGATCAGCGCCGGCCACAGCGCGCAGGTCAGTTGGAAGTGTCCCAAGACGTTCGTGGAGAACTGGCTCTCATAGCCGCGTGCATCGCGTGTCAGCGGATTGGCCATCACGCCGGCGCAATTGATGAGGATGTCGAGCGTATCGTTCCTGGCGAGGAAGCTTTTGGCAAAGGCATCGATGGAGACCGGGTCCATCAGGTCCATTGCCTCCAGTTGCACGCCATCGAGCCCGGCCAGGGTTTGTTGTGCCTTCTCGATATTGCGTGCAGGCACGATGACCTTCGCGCCGGCAGCGAGCAGAACGCGCACCGCCTCGCGGCCGATGCCTGAATAGCCGCCCGTCACGATTGCGGTCTTGCCGTCGAGATCGACGCCCTGGATGACGTCCTGGGCGGTGCTGGCAGGTCCGAAGGGCGAGCCGATGGGTGCTTGTTCACTGGGCATGGAGATTTCCTTTTCGGTTTTGGGGGAGATGAGGAACCGGCGATCAGGCGGCGACAGGAAGATCGACACCGGTAAGACGTACGGATTCTTCCCAGAGGCGGCACTGGACGGCCTCGTCCTGCGCCCTTGCCGATTTGGAGGCCGCGACAGGCGCACCCGTCGCTTCGATGAACCCCGAGGGGCCATAGAACTCGCCGCCATTGACCGCAGGGTCGGTGGCCGCACGCAGGATCGGCAAGGCTCCCGCCTCGGCCGACTGGCCGAACAACCGCATCACGGTGCGCGAGAAAAACAGCAGCAACGGGTGTCCCTGCTGACTGTTCTCCATGAGGTACGTCCGGGCGATGCCGGGATGGGCAGCGACACTGGTGAGCGGCAGGCCGGTCGCCCGTGCACGGCGGTCGAGTTCGAGCGCGAACATCAGCATGGCGAGCTTCGACTGCGCGTAGGCTCCGACTGCGCTGTAGGATCGCTCCGACTGGAGGTCGTCGAAATTGATGCGACCGACCTTATGCGCTGTGCTGCTGAGGCATACGACGCGCGGTGCCCTTGCCATGAGCAATAGCGGCATGAGCCGCATGGTCAGCGCGAAATGGCCGAGATAGTTGGTGCCGAGCTGAAGCTCGAACCCATCCTGGGTCTCTCCGCGTTCGGGATTCCCCGAGATGCCAGCGTTGTCGATGAGCAGATCGATCGGCCGGCCGGCGGCCAGCATCCGGTCGGCGAAGGCCTTGATCGAGCCGAGGCTCGCCAGGTCAAGCTGCTCGAAATGGACATCAGCCCCGGGCACCTCATGGCAGATGCGCGTCAGCGCCTCCTGGCCCTTCGCGGCATTGCGGCCCGCGAGCACCACGCTTGCACCGGCTCGGGCCAGGGCGAGCGCTTCTTCGTAGCCGAGACCACCAGTCCCCGTAACCACGGCAAGGCGGCCACCTTGGGGAGGTATGTCCGTCAAGTTCCAGTTCATCCTGCAAAATCCGTTTCAGGTCAGCTTCCCGCTCGCCTGCATATAAAAGACCGCTGGTCTTATATCAAGAGAGATCGGACATAAACACGAAACGCTGCGCCGAGGCGTCACCCGGGACTGACCACAAACACGCCCACCCGGTTCACAAAAGACCGTTGGTCGGATAGGAGAAGGGATGGAATTCCAACGCGCCAGAAACGACACCCAGCGTGATGAGCGGCGCCGGACGATCCTGAGCATGGCTTCGGCGATGCTAGAGGAGATGTCCGTCGCCGATCTCAGCCTTAACGAGTTGAGCCGCCGCGTCGGCCTCGCGAAGTCGAATGTGCTGCGCTATTTCGAATCGCGGGAAGCCGTCCTGCTGGAGCTGCTGAATGCAGCGCTCCAGGCGTGGATCGACGATCTGGATCTGTCCGCAATCTCGCCTTCTATCCCTCCACATGAACGGGCGGAGGCTGTCGCCGGTGCGATCGCACAGAGCCTCGCAGCGCGTCCGGTCCTGTGCGATCTCATAAGCGCGCAGGCGAGCGTGCTGGAACGCAATGTGTCGACGGACACCGTTCTGCGTCACAAGCGGGCCGTGCTCGTCTCGGTCGAGGCGCTGTCGGTGAAGCTCCGGACGCCGCTGCCGGAGCTTGATGGAAGCGATATCTACAAGATCATCGCCATTGCGTTGCTGATGACCAGCGGTGTCTGGCCGCATGATCGGCCGACCGAGGCGCTGTTGGCCGCCTATACCGCCGATCCGGAGATTGGCGCGCATCGCATGCGGTTTGCGCCGTTCATGCAGGAGGCGCTCGCGCTGACCATTATCGGCCTGCTGGCCGGGCGCGTGACGATTTGATCGATGGTCTCGTAAGCGGTTTTACCGATTTTCAGCCGCGATGTGCTGGCGAGCCTGTCGTCCGTGCGCAGACAGCCAGCGCACTCGGCGAGGCTCAGCCCATAGGCCCTGCCGCCCGACATCTAATCGCTCGACGTATAGCTGAGAAAGCCGAGTTGGGCTTGCCTGCAACCACTGCATGTTGGCCCGAGGAATAGACCACAAGAGAGATGAAATAGATCCGACGACCAGGAACCCGCCCTTCTCTCTGGTCAAGCCGCGCCGGACCGGATTGTGACTTCTGTCATTTTCCGATTACAGTCCGGAAACCTTCGTGACAATCATGCGTTGCCAGAGGTCGTTCTTTATCGTGGGGCAAAGATGGCACGATTTCTGACAGCCATTCTGGGGTGGATCATTGCGATCCTGGGCGGATACTTCGCGGTAGCCGGTGGCATTCTGGCCTGGCTGGGCGGGTCGCTTTATTACGTCATAGCCGGTATCGCGATGATTGCGAGCGGCGCCCTGATCGGGCGCGGGGACCGGCGTGGGCGGTGGCTCTATATCGTGATCTGGATCGGCACGATTGCCTGGGCGATCTGGGAAGTGGGGCTGGACGGGCTTCAGCTGATTCCGCGGGTCGTTGCGCCAACGGTACTTCTCATCCTTGTTTTGCTGACCGGGGTTCGGGGACGCTCATTCCGAATGCGCCCGGTCGTAAATCCGGTCACTACAGCCGCGTTCCTTCTTCTGGTCGCGGGCACGATTTTCACCTTCAGCCACGGCGCGAGTGCGCAAAGAGACCAGGAAACCAGCGCAGTCCTGCCACTATCCGGTCAATCGCTTGGAAACGAGGCCGACAATGACTGGCAAGCTTATGGCGGCACCCTCGCCGGTCGCCGATATTCCACACTCGCCGACATAACGCCCGCCAATGTGGGCCAGTTGAAGCTTGCCTGGACACAGCGCACCGGCGACCTTCCGGACGTCGCCGAAGCAAGGCAGCACAAGCGGGAATATCATTCCGAAGCGACCCCGATCCATATTGGCAATATGCTCTATACCTGCACGCCGCATTCCTTCGTACAGGCGATCGACGCGACGACCGGGCAGACGCGCTGGACCTGGCGCGAACAGGCAACGCGCGAAGGAAACAGCTATCTCGTATGCCGGGGTGTCGCATATTTTGAAGCCCCGGCAGGAACGCCCTGCCGTCACCGTATTTTTGCGCCAACCTTCAACGCCCGACTGGTCGCACTGGATGCCGAGACCGGCCAGTTGTGCCGGGACTTCGGTGAGAATGGCAGCATCGACCTGCGTGCGAATATGGGCGTGTCGCGCGCGGCGGACCAGATCAGCACCTCGCCGCCCATGGTGGTCAATAACCGTCTCATCATCGGCGAACGGATTACCGACAATGTCAATCGCGACATTCCCAGCGGCGTGGTGCGGGCCTATGACCCGGTCTCGGGCCGTCCGGTCTGGGCCTGGGATGTAGGCCGGTCGGACGACGCGATCGCGCCGCTGGGCGGGAACGAAGTCTATACGCGCGGCACGCCCAATGTCTGGGGCGCTATCACGGCGGATGCGGCCAACGGTATCGTCTATCTCGGCACCGGAAACGCCTCGCCCGACTACTGGATCGGCTACCGCAGGCCGTTCGACGACCGCTTTGGCACCTCGATCGTTGCGCTCGATGTAGCGACGGGCAAGCTGCGCTGGAGCCGCCAGCTTGTCCATCGCGACATGTGGGACATGGATCTCGCCATCGGACCATCGCTGTTCGACTATCGTGCCGCTGACGGTCGCACCATCCCGGCGCTCATCCAGACCACGAAAATGGGTCAGGTCTATTTCCTCAATCGCCTGACCGGTGAGCCGATCGCCGCGGTCGTCGAGCGCCCGGTGCGGCAGGATGGCGCGACGCCTGGCGTGCATGTATCGCCGACCCAGCCTTTTTCTGTCGGGATGCCGTCTTTCACCCCGCCCACGCCAGACGAGAAGTCGACCTGGGGAGCGACCCCGATCGACCAGCTCATGTGTCGGATCGATATTCGCCGAGCCCATGGCACTGGCGCCTATCAGCCAATGGGACTGCAACCGATTATCGGCCATCCGGCATTTGACGGCGTCACCGACTGGGGCGGCGCGGCGGTCGATCCGGCAAGCGGCATCATGACGGTCAACACCATGGAGATGCCGTTCAAGCTCTGGTTGATGCGGCGCGACGATCCTCGCACGAAAGCGCTGATCGAGCAGAAGAAGGGCGGTGAGAACGCCAGGCAGGCGCAGCTTCAGACCCAGTACAACACGCCCTACACGGCCGTCGTGAAAGCCTGGATCGGCATCTTCGGCGCGCCCTGCAACGCGCCGCCCTGGGGCCATCTGACGGCGATCGACCTCAAAACACGCAAGGTCCTCTGGCGCGAGGTGCTGGGCACGGCACGCGACACCGGTCTTTTCGGCTCGCGCCTCGGCGTGCCGCTCAAGACGGGCGTGCCGAACCTGGGCGGCTCGATCATCACGGCGGGTGGCCTCGTGTTCATTGGCGCGACGACCGATCAGTATCTGCGCGCCTTCGACCTGCGAACCGGCAAGGTCCTGTGGAAGGCCCGGCTGCCGGCAGGCGCACAAGCTACACCCATGACCTACCGCGGACGCGATGGGAGGCAATATGTCGTCATCACCGCAGGCGGCCATGGCGCGCTGGGAACGCGCTACGGCGACTATACGATGGCCTTCGCACTGCCCCCAAGATCCGAGTAGCGGTTCGTTCACGACGTCTCGCGCCTTGCAGGCTGCGGGCCGCTCTGGTGCTGCCGAGGCGGCACGGCGAGGCTGCGGGTGCGATCCCGATGCTCCAGCATGTTGCGTGAGCAATCCTGCAGGCGGCGCCTGCCGGGTGGATAGAGCGCATCGACAAAGCGGTCGCCGCCGGTTCTCCTTTTCCCGGCGATGTCAGTGGTTTCCAGATGACACGGCGCAGAACCTGACACGCCTTGGCGAAGATGGCGGGAGCTTCTATCTTCCGGTCATGGAAAGGAGACGAACGTGAAGGCAGTCCATAATAACATCGACGGGCCCTATGTGATCGAGGAAGATATCGCGCTTTACGGCACCATTACCGGTGGCGCCACGCTTGCCGGCGGCCGGCGCTTCATTCTCCGCGGCACGATTGTGGGTGATCTCACGGTCGAGAAAGGCGCGCACGCGATCCTGCATGGCACGGTCGCCGGACGGGTCTATAATGATGGCGGGCGTGTCGAACTGTTCGGCATGGCCGATGCCGTCGCCAACAGTTCGGGCGACGCGATAACGATCATCGATCCCGCTGCCCATGTCATGGGTCGACGATAGCTCTTTTCCAAGCGTCCCACCGCAAATCTGGAACACCCGCCGGCCAGGGTCAGAAAGCGCTTTTGCGCTTTTGTCGTCGGTCCACCCCATACGAGGCACCGTGGGTCCAATGTTCGGTTGGATTCCTGCGAACGATAGGAAACGCTCAGCCCTTGCCTTGATGGAGAGCGAAATGAAGTCCAGCATATCGATCACGCAAGCCACGGCATTGTGCCTCTTTTCATTGCTTGGGAGCAGCATACAGGCATCGGCGCAAGACGCGGTGCCGCCATCAACTGCCCCGGCGACGCCAGAAGCTCCGGCACCGGCCGCTACATTCAGCGATGTGGAACTGGAGCAATATGTGAGGGCTGCCCTGGCTGTGCAGCAAATCCAGCAGGATAGCGCCACGCCCGATGCCGACAAGCAGACGAAGATGGCAGCCGCTGTGCAACAGGCGGGACTGACTCCTGAAAAGTTCAACGAGATCGCGACCGCGTCACAATCCGATCCGGCGTTGCAGCAGCGTCTCCAGGCCATCGCCGGGAAGCTTCAGGGCGCGACGCCGCCGCAGCAATAGGCATCGGGTTCGCCCTGTCCGGCGGCGCCTCATGCTTGCCAGCGCGATCGGACGCGCCGCGGACAGCCTCAGTGCAACGGAGGGTCCGGTGCGATTTCCTTTGCCGCTATGCTGGTTCAATCGGCATGTTCCCAATCGTCCGCAGGTGCGTTGGGATGGCCTCGACTATGCAGGCACATGCCGCCATTGCGGGGCGCGGATCCGCCGGAAATCCCATCGCCGATGGCTGCTGGATTGGAAGGCAGAAGGATAGCGAGTTTCTGCGCGTTGCAGCGCATCGGTCATACAGCGTCATTATCCCTCGCGTGACAGTTTCTCGCGGCGCTCATGCCTTTCCTGCGCTTCGAGCGTCATCGTGGCGATAGGCCGCGCCTCAAGGCGCCCGAGCGAGATCGGTTCGCCCGTGATCTCGCAATAGCCATATTCGCCCTCGTCGATACGGCGCAGCGCTGCCACAATCTTGGCGATGAGCTTGCGCTGGCGATCGCGCGTGCGCAATTCGATCGACCAGTCTGTCTCATTCGACGCCCGGTCGTTGAGATCGGGTTCTCGCAACTGTTCCATCTGCAGAACATTGAGCGTCGTTTCCGCCTCGCTAAGTATCTGCTTCTTCCAGGCGAGCAGGCGCTGGCGGAAATATTCCAGCTGCCGCGGGTTCATGAACTCCTCCTCGGCCGACGGACGATAATCGGCGGGCAGTTCGATCCAGGCATTTGTCATGACAGCGCCCTTGCCTGCCTGGATGCCTCGTTGATGGCGGTGCGCCGTTCCGTCTCCTCGGCGGACCGGGCCATCTCTTCCCAGCGTTCAGCAGAGCGCTCATGTTGCTGGCACCGCTGCGGCAGGATTTCCTTCTGCGCCGCGACGCGTTCGGCCGCGGCTTGCTGATGGTAGAAGTCGGCTGCGCTCAAGTCTCGATCTCACATTCCAAGGTATCGCCTGGCATGGCGGGGCTCCTATCATGAAATGGCGGAGGCTGCGCCATTTTTGCCAGGATGGCCCGATGAGGCGGGGCATGCGGAGGATAGGACGAGCCGTACTTCTTTGCGCCCACCCCTTTTTCCTGCGCATCAGGCAATGCCGGTCCGGCGAAACGGACAGGATGGCAACTTTGATTGTTTCTTCCAGCCAAATACCTATCATCGACACGAAGCAAATATTGTCATGACTTCCCAAAGAGAAGTTACTGGACCGGAACGATCTGTGTAACTGCGACGGGATGTGAGGTGGCTGATGCGAAGCGGAAAACCGAACGAGGACCATGGTGCAAACCGGCGTCATTTGGGAAGGTCCCAGGCAGGATGTTTCAATTCTCGCGCTCGAAGCCTGGCACGTCATATCTCCACGCACGCGCAACTGCCTTGGCCATCTCGACATGCCGGGCGATCCCACATCGACCGTGGCGGGGGTTCCAATCGAACGGATGCACCTCAGCGACCTTTCCCGCTGCGAGGGATCGAGCGTCTTTCGAGTGCCCAATCTGGGCCATGTGAGCTATTGCGAGATTGCCGCCGCGATGGACCGCTATGGCTGGCGCTTCCGTCAGCGGTGGAGTGGAAGAGCCGAACCATCGGCGCTCGAACTCCTGGGGGCTTCGCTTTCCCGTCATCTTCAGAAGATTACCCGGGCCGCCAGGACGCGCTCGGAACGATTTGCGGTTGGCGAAACGATGCTCCGGCTGCACGAGGTGGAAGGTCTGAGCGGATCGGAAATCGGCAAGCGCTTCGGAATGAGCGGGGCCGCGGTGCATGCCACCATCCAGAAAACCCGTCGAACCCTCGAACTTCGTGCGCGCTTTCCACTGCCGCCCCCTCCGGCAGCCTCATAGCCGAGCGCTCCAGAGGTATAAGCCGGCGATAATTGGTGCCATGCGTGTGGGCCGCCGTGGCCTGTTCTTGTTCGCTCCCATCGAGATTGGTCGCTCGGAAGGATCATGCTATTCATTGCGGCAAGGAGACCGAGATGATCCGTGCTGCCCTTTATGCCCGTTATTCCGACGACAAGCAGAGCCCCGCTTCCATCGAAGATCAATTCCTGGTCTGCCGCGAACAGGCGGGCCGTGAAGGCTGGCGCATCGTGGGCAGTTACAAGGATGCGGCGATCTCGGGCGCCAGCGTCATCCTGCGACCGGGTATTCAGGCGCTTTTGCAGGATGCGCAGATGGGACGTTTCGACGTGCTGCTTGCCGAGGCACTCGATCGCGTGTCCCGCGATCAGGCCGACGTCGCAACGCTCTACAAGAATCTTCAGTTCGCCGGCGTGAAGATCGTTACCCTGGCTGAAGGCGAAGTGTCGGAACTTCATGTCGGGCTCAAGGGCACGATGAACGCGCTGTTCCTCAAGGATCTTGCCAAGAAGACCCATCGCGGCCTTCGAGGCCGGGTCGAGAAGGGCAAGTCGGGCGGCGGCCTGTGCTACGGTTATGACGTCGTGCGCCGCTTTTCCAGCGAGGGCGAAGCGGTGCATGGCGAGCGCAGTATCAATGCCGCCGAAGCCGAGGTCGTCCGGCAGGTTTTCCGGCAGTTCGCCAATGGTCTCAGCCCCCAGGCGATTGCCCGCCGACTCAACGACGCGGGTGTCGCGGCTCCTACCGGCAAGCTCTGGACGTCAACCACGATCCGGGGCCATGCCAAGCGCGGCACGGGGTTGCTCAACAACGAACTCTATATCGGCAAGCTGGTCTGGAACCGGCTTCGCTATCTCAAGAATCCGCAGACCGGCAAACGCGTCTCGCGGATCAATCCGCAGTCGGAATGGATCGTCACCGAGGTATCCGACCTGCGGATCCTGGATGATGAACTCTGGCAGGCCGCAAAAGCGCGACAGGACGATATCGCGGTCCAATATGCCGGCGTCATCGAAGCGACGCGCTCGGCCCATAATGCCATGAACCGCACCCATCGCCCCAGGAGCCTGCTGTCCGGTCTCGTCCACTGCGGTTGCTGCGGCGGGTCTTATACCCTTCGCGGGCAGGGGCGGTTTGCTTGTTCGAACCATATCGACACGAGAAGCTGTTCCAACGGGCATAGCATCGCGCGCGACAAGCTGGAGGCGCGGGTACTCGAAGGGCTGCGCGACCGGCTGATGAGTCCGGAAATCGCCGCGGAAGCCATTCGCGCCTATGTCGAGGAGACCAATCGCCTCAACCATGCGCGCCGGGCCTCCCAGAGCGCGGATCGGCAGAAACTGGAGAAGGTTCTCAAGGCGATCAAAAGCCTGGTCACGCTCGCGACGGAAGGCAAGGGAACGCGTGCGCTGGTCGATCAGCTGCTTGATCTGGAAGCACAGGAAGACGCCATCCGCGCCCGGCTCGCTGCGGCCCCCGCCGATGTACCGGACATCCATCCGAACATCTCGGAGATTTACCGTCGCAAGGTCGAGCGGTTTGCCGAAGCCCTTGCACACCCGGAAGAACGTCAGGAAGCGGCTGACGCCTTGCGCGGACTCATCGAGCGCATCGTTCTGACGCCCGGCGCCAGGCGGGGCGAAGTCAACGCCATGCTCCACGGTGAGTTTGGCACGATCCTCGAATGGCTGGAACGGCGCAATTGCGCCAATGCCGACAGCCCCTCCGGTGCTTTCGCATCAGGGGGGCCCGGTATGTCGGTTTCTGTGGTTGCGGGAGCAGGATTTGAACCTGCGACCTTCAGGTTATGAGCCTGACGAGACGGCAGCACAAAGAACAGTCCGGGGGACTGTTCGACTGCTGACGTGGGCTGCGGGGTATCGTGAGCGAGCGACCTGTGGTTGCG